>Ga0153916_10001912_pt1 | contig 15180 bp, 12 predicted proteins | sample Opewatmetagenome_FD_109642 | JGI IMG/M metagenome (GOLD analysis project Ga0153916, IMG submission 109642) | Freshwater wetland microbial communities from Ohio, USA - Open water 3 Core 3 Depth 4 metaG | ecosystem: Environmental > Aquatic > Freshwater > Wetlands | place: USA: Ohio, Lake Erie...
GTAGGGACCCCGACGGTCGGCATTTTCGGACCCGGTGAGGAGGAGATCTGGTTTCCGTACCGTGTGGAGAGAGGCTACCGCGCGCTGAGGAGGGATGTTCCCTGTCATCCATGCCATCTCGATTTCTGCAACCGGAAGGGGGAGGCCTATATGGAGTGCATGAAGCTCGTCCATGAACGCGAGGTGTGCGAGGCGGTCACGCTGGCAATGCGGGTCAAAAAGGGGGATTCTCCGCGTTGATTTACGGCGGAACTTCTTGTATTATTAAAACTGCGTTGTTTTGCACTAACCTGGCGGCATCACACGAGTACAGACGAAGGAGCTATCTATGAGCACGGTGATTTCGGAAATAACCGGCCGCGAAATCCTCGATTCGCGCGGCAACCCCACGGTCGAAGTGGATGTTAAGCTTGAGAACGGTGTCGTTGGCCGCGCGGCGGTCCCGAGCGGGGCCTCCACCGGTGAACACGAAGCAGTCGAGCTCCGTGACGGCGACATGCAGCGGTACGGTGGGAAGGGAGTCCTGAATGCGGTGGACCACGTCAACAACGCCATCGCCGAAGAGCTCACCGGGTTTGACGCGCTCGACCAAGTGTCGCTGGATACGATGATGATCCATCTCGACGGCACGCCGAACAAGTCGAAATTGGGAGCAAACGCCATTCTGGGCGTCTCGCTGGCTGCGGCGAAGGCCGCCGCGCTGTCACTGGGTGTGCCGCTCTACCGCTATATCGGTGGGACGAACGCCAAAACCCTCCCTGTCCCCATGATGAATATCCTGAACGGCGGAAAGCACGCGGACAACAACGTGGATATCCAGGAGTTCATGGTCGTCCCGGTCAACGCCAAGACCTTCGCCGAGGCGCTGCGTATGGGGGCGGAGGTGTTCCACGCCCTGAAATCAGTCCTGAAGAAGAAGGGGTACAACACCGCGGTGGGGGACGAAGGGGGGTTTGCCCCGAACCTGAAGTCGAACGAGGAGGCCATTGAGTCCATCCTCGAAGCGATCTCGAAGGCCGGCTATGCCGCCGGCAAAGACGCCTACGTGGCCCTGGACACTGCGGCGAGCGAGATGATGGACGGCGGGAAATACCTCTTCTACAAGTCGGACAAGTCCACCAAGACCGCCGAGGAAATGGTCGAGTTCTATGCGTCTCTGGTCAGGAAGTACCCGATCATCTCGATCGAGGACGGGATGGCGGAGAACGACTGGGACGGCTGGAAGAAGCTGACGGATGCTCTCGGGGAGAAAATCCAGCTGATCGGCGATGATATTTTCGTGACGAACACCTCGTTCTTGAAGAAGGGGATCGAGCTTGGCGTCGCCAACTCCATACTGATAAAAGTGAACCAGATCGGGACGCTCACCGAGACCCTTGACGCTATCGAGATGGCAAAGCGCGCCGGCTTCACCAGCGTGATTTCTCACCGGTCGGGCGAGACGGAGGATGCCACGATAGCGGATATTGCGGTGGCCACGAATGTCGGGCAGATCAAGACGGGGTCGGCAAGCCGGACGGACCGCATCGCGAAATACAACCAGCTGGTGCGGATTGAGGAGGAGCTGGGGGAGTCTGCCATCTACGCGGGGCTTGCGGCGTTCGCGGGGAAGCAGTGAGAGCGCCCGCCACACAATGACTCCGGAGCAAGGCATGCCACAGAGCATCAAATTCGGGACGGATGGCTGGCGGGCGGTGATCGCCGACGACTTCACGTTCGCCAACCTCGAGCGGGTCGCGCTGGCGACCGCCCGATACTTTCTGAAGCACAAGAAGCGGAAGAACGGCGTCGTGATCGGGTATGATGCGCGCTTCATGTCGCGGGAGTTTGCCGAGCGCTCGGCGGAGGTGATCGCCAATGCCGGCCTCCGGGTGAAGATCTCCGACGCGATCGCCACGACCCCCGCGATCTCGCTCGTGACGCTCCTGGATCAGGCGGCCGGTGGGGTGGTCATCACGGCGAGCCACAATCCGGCCAAGTACAACGGCTTCAAGATAAAGGGAGAATTCGGCGGGCCCGCACACCCGGAGATGATCACGCGTGTGGAGAGGGAGCTGGCGAAGGTGATGAAGCTGAAGAAGATGCCCGCGCGGGAATGGAGCTTCTCGCAGCTCCTGGCGAAGGGGAGGATCGTCGCTGTAGACATGAAGCGGCGGTACCTTGAGGACCTCCGGACGAAGGTCGATATCGACAGGATCCGCAGCTCGGGTATCCGGATCCTGTACGATGCTATGTACGGAGCCGGGCAGGGGGTTATCCGCACGGTGCTGCCGGACGTCACGGAAATCCGGGGCATATTCAATCCCTCCTTCGGCGGAGGGCATCCGGAGCCGCTCGCCCAGAACCTCGCGGAACTCGCGGAACGGGTCCGCGCGGAAGGGTTCTCCATCGGCATTGCCACGGACGGGGACGCGGACCGGATCGGTGCGGTGGATGAGGCGGGGTGTTTTGTCGACTCCCACCGGATATTCTCGATTCTCCTGAAGTATCTGGTCGAAGAGAAGAAGATGACGGGGGAGGTGGCCAAATCGCTCTCCGTGACGTCCATGGTGGATGCGCAATGCGCGAAGTACGGGCTCACCCTCCATGAGACGCCGGTCGGGTTCAAGCATCTCTGTCGACTGATGACCGAGCGGGACATCCTGATTGCCGGGGAGGAGAGCGGCGGGCTGGGAGTGAAGGGGCATATCCCGGAGCGGGACGGCATCTACCTCGGCCTCCTCCTCTGTGAGATCATGGCGGTGCGCGGCAAGCCGCTCGGTGCGCTGGTGCGCGAACTTATGGAGGAATTCGGCCCGCACGAGTTCAAACGGGTCGATCTTCACGTGAGCGAGAAGGAGAAGGCGGCGATCATGAACCGGTACCACAGGAGGGTAAAGGCGCTCGGCGGATCTCCCGTGACGGGGCGGCAGGAGACGGACGGCTTCAAGCTGTTCGTGGATGGCGGCTGGGTTCTGGTGCGGGCGTCCGGGACGGAGCCGCTCATCAGGTTCTATGCGGAGGCGGAGAGCGTTGCCAGAGTGGATGCGCTCCTGGCCGACGCGACACACCATTGACGACAGCAGCTCAAAAAAGGGCGGTGATAAGGCTGTGAGAGACACAATGCAGTCGAGGATTTACTACACGATCATGCCCGACGGGACGGTGAAGCAGCTGAATCCCTTCACGGGCACGGAAGTGTGGGCGGTCGGGGGGCGGAAGGGGAGGCCCGTGGCAAACGGCGCCGGGGCCGTGGCGAAGCCGCTTGCGGCTCACGACCCGGAGGACTATTGCAGCTTCTGCCAGACACGCTACCAGGAGGTGCCGCCGGAGAAGTCGCGCGTGGTGCTGCGGGAAGGGCGCTATGAGCGTATCGACATGCTTCCGGTGAACCGGTACGGAGAATCGGTGGCCGAGTTCCGGCGCGTCGGGAATATGTTCGAAATCGTCACGCTGGACTACTGGCGGAAGAACTATTCCTACAAGATCCCGCCCCCGCGGCAGCGGTGGAAAGAGGAATATCTTGCGAATCCCGCCGGTCTGAAGCATGTCCTTGCGCTGGTCGAGTACAAGCTGCGCCAGGAGGGGAAGACGGAGGAACAGATCGCCGCAATGCCGCAGCCGGACAGGCTGGCGTTTGCGGACGCTTTCTTCGGAGGGGGCCACGAGCAGATCATCGCGCGGCGCCACTACAAGCCCGGGGCGCAGAAAGAGACGGACCTCTACGCTTCCGGCGAGATGACGGAGGAGGAGCATTTCCACTACTTCAAGGCGACCATCGATGCGATGCGCGATATGATCCAGGCGAACCGGTATGTCCGGTATGTCAGCGTGTTCCAGAACTGGCTGCGCCCGGCGGGGGCGTCGTTCGACCACCTGCACAAGCAGCTGGTAACGCTGGACGAGTGGGGCGCATCCATTCAGCACCAGATCAGCATGCTGCGGGATGATCCGAACGTGTTCAACGACCTGGCCGCGAATTTCGCGTCGCACCACAATCTGGTCTTTGCCGAGAACAACCATGCCATAGCACTAGCGGGCATCGGGCACCGCTTTCCGACGGTGGAAATCTACTCGCGCTCCCAATCCGGCCGCCCCTACGAACACTCCGACGACGAGATCCGCGGGATGAGCGACATGATCCATGCCGTCCACGCCGCACTGGGCGGTCAGGTGTCCTGCAATGAAGAATGGTACTATACTCCCGTGGATGCGGTGTACAAGATGCCGTGGCATGTGCTGATCAAGCTGCGCGTGAACGTGCCCGCCGGGTTCGAGGGGGGAACGAGCATCCACATCAACCCGATAACACCGATCGAAATGCGCGACCGGGTCGTGCCCCAGCTGTACGTGCTACGCGACCAGCGGAAGGTCGGCTGGGTCAGGCTTGCGGAGGAATGCAAGCTGGAGCCGAATCCGCTCCGGTACTTCCTGAAATGAGTTGTCCGCTCACCCGGAGTGTGATGCTTCGTCGTCAACCCGCTGCCCGGAATTTCCGGGCAGTGTTGTTCCAGAGGAGTCTCACTCGGTAATGGTCTCGGCCGTCAACATAGCGCTTCAGTACGGGGGAAAAGTCATCCTGCGCGACGCCGCGTTTCGCATCGGAGCGCGGGATCGGATCGCCCTCGTGGGGTCCAACGGAACGGGCAAGTCCACACTCCTCAGGATCCTCCTCGGGGAGGTCCACCCCGATTCCGGAGAGGTCTCCAGGGCCAAATACGTGACCGTCGGCTATCTTCCGCAGGAGGGAGTCGCGGCCTCCGGCAGGACCCTCTACGAGGAGGCCGAGTCGGTGTTCGGCGATATTCTGGAGACGGAGCGGCGTATCACCGAGGTTCAGCACCAGCTGTCGGTCACGCATCCGGACTCGGAGGAGCACCGGGAGCTGGTCGATGTCTACGGCGAGCTTCAGCACAAGCTGGAGGTATCCGACGCCTTCCGGATGAAGGCCACCATCGAGAAAGTGCTGACGGGGCTGGGGTTCGCCGCAGGAGACCTCCACCGGTGCACGGAGGAGTTCAGCGGCGGCTGGCAGATGCGCATTGTGCTGGCCAAGCTGCTCCTGGAGCAGCCCTCACTCCTCCTCCTTGACGAGCCGACGAACCACCTCGATCTGGACTCCCTCCAGTGGCTCGAGGAGTACATCGCGTCCTACGAGGGGGCGGTGGTCATCGTTTCCCATGACCGCCGGTTCCTGGACAATATGACGCGGCGTACGTTCGAGCTGAGCCTGGGCAACCTCACGGAGTACGCAGGCAATTTCAGCGCCTACCTCCTGGAGCGGGAGGGGCGCCGTGGGCAGGTGATGGCAGCGTGGAAGAACCAGCAGCAGCAGATCAAGCAGACGGAGCGGTTCATCGAGCGGTTCCGGTACAAGGCCACAAAGGCGCGGCAGGTGCAGAGCCGCATCAAGCAGCTGGAGAAAATGGAGAGGATCGAGATCGAGGATGAGGAGAGAGGCATCCGCTTCCACTTTCCTCCGGCGCCGATGAGCGGCCGTACGGTGATCGAACTCCGGGGCATTCAGAAGCGCTACGGATCGCTCTCTGTCTTTGAGGGGCTCGACTTTGACCTCGGCCGGAGCGACCGGGTCGCCTTCGTGGGGGTCAACGGGGCGGGGAAGTCCACCCTGGCGCGCATCATCGCGGGTGTCGAGCCGATAACGGGCGGGGTGCGAACGGTCGGACACAACGTCCAGATCTCGTATTTCGCCCAGCATCAGGCCGAGGAGCTAAATCCATCCAAAGATGTCCTCCAGACGGTGGACGAAGTCGCAACGGGGGAGATACGAAAGCACCTGCGCACACTCCTGGGATCGTTCCTCTTCAGCGGGGATGACGTCTTCAAGCGCGTGGCGGTTCTGTCCGGGGGGGAGAAGAGCAGACTGGCCCTCGCCAAGATGCTCCTCCTTCCGGCCAACCTCCTGGTGATGGATGAGCCGACCAACCACCTCGATGTGCGGTCAAAGGCAGTGCTCCAGGACGCGCTGGAGGATTTCGAGGGGAGCTGCGTGATCGTGTCCCACGACAGGGATTTCCTCGATCCGCTGGTGAACAAAGTGCTCGAATTTCGTCAGGGGCGCGTGAAGACCTTCCTGGGAAACGTGAGCGACTACATCGATGCCAAGAAGCTGGAAGGCCACCTGGAGCTGCTTCCGAAGCCGTCCTCTAGCGGTCGGGCGCTCGGCGAGAGGGAGCGGAAGCGACGTGAGGCGGAGGAGCGCCAGCGCCGGTATGAGCGGGTGAGACCCGTGCAGGATCGGATCGCACAGCTGGAACGCCGGATTGACGAGTACGAGCGGCGAAAGCGGGAGTGCGAGGAGCTCATGGCGGACCCCGACTTCTACAAGAACGGCGACCGGGTCCGGGAGACAACGGCAGAGTACAAGGAACTTGAAGGTGCGCTCACCGATGCGTACTACCGGTGGAATGACCTGACGGCGGAGCTTGAACGGCTCTCGCACGAGGGGGGAGGAGGGGAGGGGCGTCCATGAAACGGGGAGAGGAACTCCGCCTCACCGTGGAGCGGTTTGCGGCTGAAGGGAAGACCGTTGCGCGGTTCGAGGGGCTGGTGGTGTTCGTGCACGGAGGAGTGCCGGGCGATGATGTCCGGGTACGCGTGTCGAAGGTGAAGAAGTCGTTTCTGGAAGCGGAAGTAACACAGATCCTCACGCCCTCCCCCTTGCGGATCGAGCCACGCTGCCGGTACTTCGGCGTCTGCGGGGGGTGCCGCTGGCAGCATGTGCGGTATGCGTCGCAGCTGGATTTCAAGCGGCAGCATGTCCTGGACGCACTGGAGCGGATCGGCGGTTTTCAAGGCGTCGAGGTCTTGCCGGTTGTGCCTGCCGACTCGCCCTATTTCTACCGGAACAAGATGGAGTTCTCCTTCGGGGAGCGCTGGCTGACGCGCGAGGAGCTCTCAGCGCGGGAGGGCGCCGGAGGGGTTGAACGCGACCGCTTCGCGCTCGGCCTGCACATCCCTCTCCGCTTCGACCGCGTCCTGGATCTCCATGAATGTCACCTGCAGTCTGAGACAAGCCAGAAGATCGTGAATACGGTGCGATCGTTCTGCCTGGACCGGACGCTGCCGGCCTATTCCACCGTCAGTCACACAGGCTTCCTGCGTAACCTCGTCATCCGTGAGGGCCGCCGGACCGGCGAGCGGATGGTCAATCTCGTGACGAACGACGAACGCCCCGCGCTCATGGAGGAGCTGCGCAACGCGCTCCTCCGGGAAGTCCCCGACCTGACCAGCTTCTGCAACAACATCACGCAGCGCAAGTCGCTGGTGGCCGTGGGGGACACCGAAACGGTGTACCATGGCCCCCCCTTCATCACGGAGCGCCTGGGGGGGAAGCAGTTCAGGGTCTCGGCGAACTCCTTCTTTCAGACGAATACCGAGCAGGCGGAGCGGCTCTACGAGACCGTCCGGCGAGCGGCTCATCTCCAGGCGGGCGATGTGGTGTTTGACCTTTATTCGGGGACAGGGTCCATCGCCCTGTTTGTTGCGGATGATGTGGCGGAAGTTCTCGGCATTGAGAGTGTGGAAAGTGCGGTCAGGGATGCCGAGCGCAATGCCGCACTCAACGGCGTTCGGAACTGCAAGTTCCTGCTGGGGGACCTGAAGGACATGCTGACACGCGACACCGGCTGGCTTGCGGAACAGGCTTTGCCCAGCGTGGTCATCCTCGATCCTCCGCGCTCCGGTGCCCACGAGAAGGTGATCGGTCAAGTGCTCCAGCTGAAGCCGGAGCGGATTGTCTACGTCAGCTGTAACCCGGCGACCCAGGCGCGGGACCTCGCTCTCCTGTGCGCGCACGGGGACTACCGCGTGCAGGTGGTGCAGCCGGTCGACATGTTTCCGCAGACGAGCCATGTGGAGAGCGTGGTGTCGCTCGCGCGTCCGGCAGGTTGAGATGTCTTTTCGAATTGATAATCACCCCGTTGGGGAGTATCTTGACACCACCACAGTGTGTAAACGGCCTGCGGACCCCATGAAACAGGAACTCACGGCGCTTCTCCTCGCCCTCGCTCTGCTCTCCGCGTTTGCGCGGGGTCAGCAGCCCAGGGCAATCACTGCCGTGCGCACGCCCCTTCCCCCCGTTCTCGACGGGCAGGTTGTGGATGCGCAGTGGAAAGAGGCACCGGCGGTGCTGGATTTCACGCAGTTCAGCCCCGTTGAGGGATCCCGGCCCACGGAGCTCACCTCCGTCCGCATTCTCTACGACGACCATGCGCTGTACGTCGGCGTCATCTGCTATGACGCCAAGCCCGAGGCGATTGTGCGGCAGCTTACGCGGCGCGACCGGATCGGGGAGGCGGACCGTTTCACGATCATGATCGATTCCTTCAACGATAAACAGACTGCCTTTTCCTTCACGGCGAATGTCTCCGGGGTCCAGACCGACGGGGTGTACAGCCAGGGGGGTCTCGCCTATGATCTTTCCTGGGATGCGGTGTGGAAGGTTGCCACCCGCGTCTACCAGGATGGATGGTCTGCGGAGTTCGAGATACCCTACAGTGCCCTCCGGTTTGCCGAGCGGGACGCGGGATCCGCCGTCTGGGGGGTGAATTTCCGGCGATATATCAGCAGGAAGCAGGAGAGCATTGACTGGGTGATGGTGCCGCGCACGGAGCAGCTCCAGATTCCCTTCTGGGGGAGGCTCCAAGGGCTTGCCGGAATCCGCCCCCCGGTGCGTCTGGAGCTCGTGCCGTATGCTTCCGGAAGTGTCACCTATCATACCACTGCCGCTCGGCAGGGAAGTTCCTCCGAGCTTCGCGGGCTCACGGGCCTTGACGTCAAGTACGGCCTCTCCCCCAACTTCACACTCGATGCGACGGTCAACCCGGACTTCGGCCAGGTCGAAGTGGATCAGGCGGTGTTGAACCTGACGGTTTTCGAGACGCTCTATCCTGAGAAGCGCCCCTTCTTCGTCGAGGGGGCGCAGTTCTATTCGTTCGGACTTGCCGCAAACGAGACGCCTCTGTCCATCTTCTTTTCACGGCGCGTCGGAAAGTCCCCGTCCGGCAGGGATTTCATCCAGCCCCCTCCGCAGGGATCGATCGTTGAAAATCCGTCGGCAACAACGATCCTGGGGGCCGCCAAGCTTTCGGGCCGCTCCTCCTCCGGCCTTGCCGTCGGAGCAATGGCGGCGGTGACAGACGATGAGTTTGCCCTTCTGCGGGATTCGACCGGCCGCACGGATCGAATCCGCACCGAGCCCGAGGGATCCTACACTGTGATCCGTCTGCGGCAGGACTTCCCCGACGGCTCGTACGTCGGCACGATTGCGACGCTTGCGGCAAGGAAGTCCACCTCGCCCGCGGGATCCGGAGGTATAGACTGGAACGTTCGTTTCGCGGAAGGGACCCACACGATCGACGGGTACCTGGCGGCCGCTCACTCCTCCTCGGGTGCGGGCAGCCCCGACGGCGTGGCCGGCCTCTTCAAGCTCTCCCGGCTTTCCGCCGGCCACTGGTTTTACAACCTGTTCTACGATTTCTACAGCCGCCGGTTTGACATCAACGATATCGGCTTCTTCGCTCGAGCCCGCGACCACGGAGGGTCCATCGGTGTCTGGTACAACGAGCCGGCGGGAACGGCGTGGTACCACCGGTACACGGTGTCGTTTCTCCCTGACCTCCGCTGGAACTGGGATGGGGCCATGACCGTGGCGAGAGCAACGGCGCAGGCCTGGTGGGAGCTGACGAACTTCTGGCTCGTGGGAGGGACGTATGTCCTGAACCTCCCGTCCACGATGGATGAGCAGTACGGCATCATCGGGACGTACCGTCGGCCGCTGGATCATTCCCTGAAAGTCCAGGCGCAGACCGACAGCCGGAAGGATGTTGTGTTCGACCTCGGTGCGGGGTACAGCGCTGATACGCACGGGAAGGGGGCGTTCACCGGTTCGGCGGGAGTAACGATCCGGCCCGCGTCATGGATGGAGCTGGGGCCGACGCTGCTCTACCAGCGTGTGCGGAACGAGGAGGCGGGAGTCTTTTCCAGCGGTTCTATCGTGAGCGTGGGTGCCGGCGCCGGCGTGCGCAGCCTCTTTGCGGATCGCGATGTGGATGAGCTTGATCTGGGACTGCGGGGGATCGTGACGTTCACCCGCAATTTCTCCCTCCAGTTCTACTCGCAGGTGCTCCTCGCGGAGGGGACCTACCGCAACGGGAGGGTTCTTGACGCGAGCGATCGGTTTCTCCCCTGGGGGGGGAGTGCGGGGGTGTATGATTTCACCGACCTGACCTTCAACGCGAATGTGCTGCTCCGGTGGGAGTATCTCCCCGGGAGCGCGGTCTATCTTGTCTGGACGCAGTCACGGTACGGCGGCCCCGGCGGGCCTTACGGCAGGGGTTTCACCGGCCTCTTGAGTGATACCTTCATGCTTCCGCATCAGGATGTTGTCCTGCTGAAAGCTACCTACTGGTTCTCGCTCTGAGGCACCAGGTGCTTCTCGAAGAACTCGACAATCCTCCGCTCGTACTCCTTTCCTCCCACCTCGGGCACGTTGTCGTGCCGGGCACCCTCGACTAACCAGAGCTCTTTCGGCTCGTTGGCGTTCTGGAACACCATTTCGGAATAGCGGTGGTGGATGGAGGTATCCCCTGTCCCGTGAATGATGAAAATGGGGACCCGTACCGCCCGGACGGCCTGGAGGGGAGACACGGCGTTCGCCTTGAAGTGCGCGATGTGTTCAGAGCGCCTGATGACGATGTTGCGGAGGTAGTGCCAGGGGAGCTTGATCATCTTCTTCTGGTAGTCGTCGAAAACCGTGCGCAGTGCGGAGAAGCCGCTTTCCGCGACCACTGCGCGGATGCGTTCGTCGCGGGCAGCAACCTGTATGGCGACGGCGGCCCCCATGGAGACCCCGAACAGCCCGATGGGGCCGAGATGGAAGTCTTTGCGCGACACCAGGTAGTTGAGCACCATGCTTGCGTCGTTCTTTTCGTAGAACCCGTAGGTGCAGAAGGATCCCCCGCTCTCCCCGTGCCGGCGGGAGTCGTACAGGAGGACGTTGAAACCGCGGTTGTGCAGCAGCGCCGCCACGGGGAGGCCGATAATCTTGCACTCGCTGACGCCGTGCAGGTAGACGACCGTTCCGCGGGGGTGCCCGCGGGCCGGGATGAGCCAGCAGCTCAACGGGATGCCGTCGGTCGTCTTCAGGGTGAGCTCCTCGAAGGGGAGCCCCAGGTCTGACGGGTGGAGGACCGAGGTGTGCTTCCGGTAGTAGTCCTGGAGCCGGCGGTAGGGCTGGAGCAGCATGAACGGGCCGATGACGAGGATGATCATCGATACAAAGATGAGGAAGAGGAAGACAAAGAGAAGGAGAAGAAGAAGGACGCTCATGGTTTCAATATAGGAACGCGGGGTGCGGGAAGCAAACTCTCGGTCGCACTCCGCCGGCGCTTTGCTTCTCCTGCTGCATTGTCGTATATTTTCCGCCGATGGAGCAGGCACAGGAACAGCCGCGTCATGTTGCGATAGTCCACGAATGGTTCACCTCCATGCGCGGGGGGGAGAAGTGCGTGGAGGCCCTCTGCGAAGTTTTTCCTGACGCCACCCTGTTCGCATTGATGCACACGAAGGGGGCGGTGTCGCCGACCATCGAACGGATGCCCATACACACCTCCTTCATCCAGCGGCTGCCCTTTGCTGCGGAGAAATTCCGTCAGTATCTTCCTTTGTTCCCCTCGGCGGTGCGGCGGTTCGATCTCGGCGATTTTGACTGCGTGATCAGCTCACACCATTGTGTGGCAAAGGGGGTGCGCACCGGAGCCGGCACGCTGCATGTCTGCTACTGCTACACGCCCATGCGGTACATCTGGGATTTCTATGACGACTACTTCGGTCCCGGCCGGGCCGGCGCGCTGACGCGCACCGGGATGAAGCTGGCACTCGGACAGTTGCGGCGCTGGGATCTGCACACGGCGCTGAATCCGCATCATTTCGTGGCGATTTCCGAAAACGTGCGGCGTCGTATCAAGAGGATCTACAACCGCGATTCCGACGTCATCTATCCGCCGGTGGATACGGGGCGCTTCACGGTGAGCAGCCGGGATGATGGCTTCTTCCTCGTTGTGAGCGCACTCGTTCCGTACAAGAGGGTTGAGCTCGCCGTGGAAGCGTGTGCGCTCACGGGGGATGGCCTGGTGGTGGTCGGCGACGGTCCGGAACATGACCGGCTTCGACGGATGGCCGGACCCGCGGTGGAACTCACCGGCTGGTTGCCCGACGACCAGGTGCGCGATCTCTACAGCCGGTGTTCGGCGGTGCTCTTTCCCGGAGAGGAGGATTTCGGAATTGTGCCGCTGGAAGCCATGGCGACGGGGAAGCCGGTCGTGGCCTTCGCCCGGGGGGGCGCGCTCGAGACGGTTCTGGAGACGCCGGCATTTGCGACCGGCGTACTCTTCGCGGAACAGTCGGCTCAGAGCCTTGCCGGCGCGATCGCCCGTCTACGCCAGCGAGCGTTCGATCCTGCCGGGGTCCGCTCATTTGCGCTCACGTTTGACAGGGAGCTCTTCAAAAAGCGGATGCGGGAGTACGTCCTCAGGCGGTACTCGGAATTTGAGCGCGATTCACACAAGCCTAAGTCCTGAAAGCACTTAGCGGGATCGGGACGTTGACATTCCCGGCACTTCTGTGTATATTTCAGTTCAAATCTTTTTGAGGGTGACGGATGTCTCAGGACGGAAAGCGTGCGGGGAAGAGGCCACGCCTGTACGAAATCATTGTCGTTTCCCTGGGGGAGATTGAAAAGACCCGCTCCTACCGGGTAAGCCGCGTGACGCTCGCCCTCCTGGGGGTCCTCACGTTTCTTCTCTGTGTGGGCCTCACGCTGGTGGTCCTGATTTTCACGCCGGTTGCGATGTACGTTCCCATTCCAAATCCTCTTCTCGAGGAGCGGTACGGACGCCAGATCGTGGAAACACAGGAGAGGCTCAATTCGCTTGCCGAGGAGGTGTTGATCCTCCGCGACTACAACACGCAGTTGCGCAAGGCCATGGGCGAGCCGCGTACGGGCGATTCTGCCGGTGTCGCCAAACTTCCCCCCTCGCTGATCTTGGACGGCGGCGGGGTGCGGCCGCGGGCCGAGATGCGGGCCCCGGTGGAGAAGCTTCCCCTGGCAGAGCAGACAGTGGTGTCGATGGATGAGGGATCCGCCGGATATACCCCCTCGGGGATGGAACCGGGGGAGAACGTGCATCCGCGTCTCCCGCTGAGCGCCCCGACCGGCAGCTACGTTTCTCAGGGTTTTGACCCTGGCCGCGGGCACTACGGGATGGACTTCGCCGGAAAACGGGGAACCCCGATCCACGCCGCCGGTGACGGTGTTGTGGTGTTCTCCGGGTGGACCTACGAAGATGGCAACATGTTGATCATCGCGCATAGCGGCGGCGTCTCCACCGCGTACAAGCACAATCAGGCTCTCCTCAAGAATGTGCACAGTACCGTGAAGCATGGGGAGGCGGTTGCGCTCCTGGGGAGTTCCGGGAAGACGAGCTACGGGCCGCATCTTCACTTCGAGGTGTGGAAAGACGGGATCCCGCAGGATCCCAACGAGTATCTGTTACGTCCTTTGAAGGCACAGTAAGAGGAAGCAATTATGGCGGAGAAACAAAGCAGTGCTGACTTGAGCTTTGTCAGTCCCGGCACGACGATCGAAGGGAAGATGAGAACGGACGGGAGCGTCCGGATCGACGGCAAGCTCAACGGGGACCTTGTGGCGAGTGCCAACGCCGCGATCGGAACGCACGGCGCGGTGGAGGGAAGCGTGACGGCGAAGAACATCTCGCTGGCCGGGCGCATGACGGGCACGCTCACGGCGATGGAAAAGCTCGTGCTCGAAGCAAAGTCGGTGATGAAGGGTGACATCCGGGCGGCCCGGCTGGTGATCGATGAGGGGGCGCTCTTTGACGGCGAGTGCGTGATGACGCCCCCGCCGGGCCAGATGAAAGCAGGCTAGTGGCCGAGGGGTGCCATGAATGGCAGCAAACGCAGGAACGAGCTCCTCGGAACGTATCTGACGCTGGGGGCACAGCTGGCGCTCCCTCCCGTTGTTCTCTTCTTTCTCGGTCAGTGGCTCGACGAGAAGTACGGGACGGGGCTGTGGCTGAGGCTTGCGGGGCTGGCGATCGGCATCACCGGAGGATTCATCAAGTTTGTGAAAACCGCTACCGCTCTGGGGGACGAAGCAGACACGGAAGCGAAGAGACAACAGGAGCGCAAAGAGGGTGAAGATTGACGTGAGGTTTCCCCGGCGCGTGGGGCTGGTGCTGTTGGCGGGAACGGTGCTTCTCGCCTATCCGCTTGCGCGTCTGGCGACGCGCGAGACCATTCTCGCAGTCGTGGCGGGCGCCCTTCTGAGCACGATCAACGTCCTGCTCGGATTCCTTGCGATCGAATACTCCTTTGAGAAATCGTACACGACATTCATGAAAGCCGTCCTCGGCGGAATGGTCGCCCGGATGACGATCATGCTGGGAGCCATGGTGGCGCTGATCCTACTCTTTCACATGGATGCAGTGGCGCTGACCGTCTCCATGCTGGGTTTCTACCTGATCTACCTGGTCATGGAGGTCCAGTATGTCCAGAAAAAGGTGTTGGTGAGGAACCGGGAGTAGCATGCACGATGTGCCTGACACGGTAAGCGTTCACGGGGCGGTGGCGGACACGCTTCGGGCGGCCGGTGCACACGGGGGTGCGCCAGGGAAGGAGAACACGTTCGGGGAGCTGCTGCACCACCTGAACGACACCCACGATCTGGAGACCCCCTTCGGGGTGATCCATCTGCCGCAGTTTCCGCCCTTTGAGGTCGCAGGCCTCAGCATTGACCTCTCCATCACGAAGCACGTCGCCTTTGTCTGGATCGCAGCCCTCGTTCTTGTAGTGCTGGCCGCCGTGGCGGTGCGGCGGAGCGTGAGGCGGGAAGTCCCCACAGGCTTCGGGAATGTCCTGGAGACGATCGTGGTGTTCCTGCGCGATCAGGTTGTGATCGCCAACATGGGTGTGAAGGGGCTGCGGTACCTGCCGTACCTTCTGACCACGTTCTTCTTCATTCTCGTGATGAACCTCTTCGGGCTCCTGCCGTACGGCGCGTCGGCCACCGGCAACGTCAGCGTCACAGCCGGACTTGCGGGGATCGCGTTCATCATGATCCAGGTGGCGGCCATACGGGATCAGGGGCTGGGGCACTAC
>Ga0153916_10001913_pt1 | contig 15176 bp, 10 predicted proteins | sample Opewatmetagenome_FD_109642 | JGI IMG/M metagenome (GOLD analysis project Ga0153916, IMG submission 109642) | Freshwater wetland microbial communities from Ohio, USA - Open water 3 Core 3 Depth 4 metaG | ecosystem: Environmental > Aquatic > Freshwater > Wetlands | place: USA: Ohio, Lake Erie...
ACGACCGCACCCAGGAACGCGGCGACGGCTACGCCCGACAACAGGAGCGTGTCGACGTATACCCTCCCCCTGACGGTCCCGAGGAAGTAGACCGCGAACACTGTCAGCAATGCGGTCCCGAAGGCGAATGCGGGCGGCAAGAATGTCGCCACTGCTGCCGTGAGACCAAGGAGGCCGGCGCCAGCAGCCCCGAGAGCAGCGCCGGATGAGACCCCGATGATGTAGGGGTCAGCGAGCGGGTTCCTGAAGACCGCCTGCATGGCGGTGCCAGCGCAGGCGAGACCAGCCCCCACTAGAGCGGCGAGCAGGACCCTGGGGATCCTGACTTCCCAGAAGATCGCGGTCCAGTCCCCCGACCGTTCGAAGATCGCACGGAACGCCTCGCCGAAGGATATCCTGAAAGGGTCCCCCGGGCCGATTGGACCAAGCGTGCCAATGAAGATCGCAATGAAAACCGAGGCCACCAGGAGCAGCAGGAATCCGAACAGCACGAGCGTCCTTCGCGTGCCAACGGAAGACCGCCGATTCATCACCGGCGCCGGAGCGTCTGATTTCATCAGTTCCTCCGATCAGTACAGTTCTGGGTGGACGATCAGAGCCAGCTGCTCGAGCGCGTCGACTATCCTCGGGCCGTATCGGCTGATCAGGTTGTCGTCGAGTGATTGTATGTTCCCCGTCACGACCGCTGTAATGCCTGACCAACCGGACCTACTCGAGATAGTTGTGGGATTCGTGCCGTCGTACGTCGGTCCGACCGTGTAGACGATGACCTCCGGATCCTGCGCGATCACGAACTCGTCGGTAACTGCGACGTACTCAGCACTCGTGTTGAAGGCCACATTAGTGCCTCCAGCCAGGCGTATGAGGTCGTCTCCAAATGATTCTGGACCGTAGGTCCACATCGGATAGTACTCCACGTATACCCTTGGCTTGGTCACGTTCTCAGCTAGCGTCTTAGCCGTCACCGCCGCGACCCTGCTTTGGAGCTGGTCCACGAGGACGTTCGCCTCGGAGACATGTCCCGTGATGAATCCGACCATCAGGAGGTCCTTGAACACGTCGTTGATCGTCCGGGCGGCAAGAATGATGTACGGTATCCCCTGTTCCTCCAGTTGTTGCAGTTGAGCTAGCGGAACGAGATCGCTCGAGATTATTAGATCCGGACTCAGTGCCATAATCATCTCGGTGTTGAGTTCTACGTTCCCGACTTTCGGCAGGGCAGCCGCTTCCAACGGGTAATCGCTGTAATCATCCACGCCGACGACGAGGTCGCCTGCGCCGACCGCGAAGACGATTTCCGTTGGCGTCGGGGCGGTGGTCACTATCCTCTCGGGAATCCCCCGTATCTCGATGGTCCGGCCATAGTCGTCGATGACTGCTATGCCCGCCGAGTCCTCTCCTCGCAACTTGCCGAGGTAGTACCCCGACGCAAAGGCAACGCCCGACACGACGACAATGGCGATCACAATCCAAACGGTCAGTCTCCTTCCAGTTCCCGACGAACTCATGTTCCTACCTCCTTGTTAGATCGAGATACCCCAGCCCCCTCGAACGTGGCCATCTCGTTGAGAATGTTGCATGATGCCTCCGCGATCAAGAAGGCGAGTACCGCTCCCGTGCCTTCGCCAAGGCGCATCCCCAGGTCGAGGATCGGGACCAGACCGAGATGCTCGAGCGCGTGTCTGTGTCCGGGCTCGACCGACAAGTGGGAGGCGATCAGATACTCTTTGCAGTCCGGCGCGATCACAGAGGCCGCGAGCGCTGCTGAGCATGAGACGAACCCGTCGACGAACACTGGGACTCCTCTCGACGCCGACCCTAGGACGATGCCCGTGAGGCCGGCTATCTCAAGGCCCCCAACCTTCCTGAGCACATCGAACCCGTCGCCAGGATCTGGCCTGTTCACACTGATGGCGCGCTCGATGACGCGCACCTTCGCTTGGAGGGCGCGATCATCGACCCCCGTGCCCCTGCCCGTCACCTCGCCTACTGGCTTGCCCGTGACGACAGCCGTGATCGCGCTCGCAGCGGTCGTGTTGCCAATCCCCATGTCCCCGATTGCGACTGCGTTGACCCCGGAGCTAACGGATTCCGTAGCCAGATCCAGCCCAATCTCAACCGCTTTCCTGACCTCCGCCAATGTCAGGGCGGGCTCCTTGGCCATGTTTCTGGTGCCCTTACGGACCTTGCGGTCTATCACGCAAGCTGGCCACTTCTGGTCAGAGGCGACCCCGATGTCCACCACTGTCACTAGCGCGTCAGCGTGACGCGCGAGCACATTGATGGCGGCTCCGCTCCTGGCGAAGTTCAAGATCATCTGCGCGGTCACCTCCGGCGGATATGCGCTCACCCCCTCCTCCGTGACTCCGTGGTCCGCGGCCAGCGTGAAGACCATCTTCTTCTTGATCGACGGTGACGCGGTCCTGTAGATGCCCGCCAGCTTGATCGACAGGTCCTCCAGCTTGCCAAGGCTGCCCTTCGGCTTCGTCAGCGAGTCCTGTATCCTCGTGGCCTTGCCCATGGCTGCTGCATCGAGCGGCTTGATGCTCCGCACGCAGTCTGTGACCTTCGAGTATCCCTCGGCGTCCGGCATACTTGCTATCCTCTTTGCAGGGTCTGTTAAGCAAACTTGAAATATTGAAAGTTTATTTTACTCTTTCGGTACAAAGGGGGCCGTGGGAACTCGGACGCGATAGAAATGCTGAGGCAGCGGAATGTCTCGGTCGACTCCATGGTCGAGGCGGGTTTCGCGCTCTACGTCGGAAAGGATGACCAAGAGGCCCTGGCGAAGCTCAAGACACGGTTCAAGAAGCTGCTGATCAAGAATGCGGAAGACCCGAACGTGGCGTTGCTAGTCGCGGCGGCAATCTATCTGGACCAGCTCGCAGAGAAGGAGTCGTCCGGATTGCTCGGAAAGGAAAAGGACCCCGCGGCGCTGGTGGCGGACGAGCTGATCGGCATGTCCATCGCAGAGTACATCGCCGGAAAACGGGGGCTCTTCAACTACGTAAGGTACGACAAGGCGAAGCCGGGCATACTGGCTCACCTGCCGCCCTTTCTGGACGACGCCGTCGCGGCACTCGTTGCTGCGACGATGACAAGGCTTTTCGAGGATTAGGATGACTGCCGACATCTTCGCCCTCCTCACGAGGATCAGGGTCTCGCGTTCACCGACTGACCTTGGAAGGGCGGCGAACATGCAACATCTCTTCGCCTTCGTGGGTCTCGTCGTGGGGCTCCTGGCAGCGGCCGTCGCGTGGGCGCTCTTCAGGTTCCTCGGGGAAGACCAGGCAATCGTCTCCGCTGGGATCCTCATGGTGGTCATCTATTCCGTGACGGGGATATTGCACACAGAGGGCCTCTCCGACTTCGCGGACGGACTCATGGCCAGCGGTGGCCAGGAGCGGAAGCGTGAGGCCATGAAGGATGTCCACACGGGAGTCGCTGGTGTCATCACCATCGTCATGTTCTTCATCATCATGTTCGCGCTTCTTACCCGATTGCTCGGAAGCGGTGACCGTCTGCTGCATCTGTCTCCATTGCCGTGGGACATCCCGGTGTTCCTTGGGCTCGTCCTCGTGGAACTCTCGGGGAAGCTCGCGATGAACATGTCAATGTACCTTGGTCCTAGCTCCCATGTAGGAATGGGTTCGATATTCGTCAAGTCGGCCAGTCTGACCAAGCTGATCGTCGCAGTATCAATCGCAGCAGTGCTAGGGCTTCTGGTCGCCGGATGGCTGGCTATCCTGCTCGCGCTCGGTCTGTTGGCGGGCTGGTTTGTCACGATGGCGGCCAGGAAGAATTTCGGCGGAGTCAGCGGCGACTCTTTCGGAGCGGCAAACGAGGTTGGAAGGATCGTGACTATGCTCGCATGGGTGCTTCTGATATGATTGCCATCGTGATGGCCGGCGGTAGAGCTACCAGGTTCTCTGAGAGAGTCGAGAAGGGTGTGCTTGAGATCCGCGGGATGACCTTGCTTGAGAGGTCGCTGAAGGCGCTAGGGGACGGCGGTGCGGACGAGGTCGCCGTCGCCGTCACAAGATGGACCGAGAAGACCCAGAATCTGGCAAAGCAACTCGGCTCAGATGTCATCGTCACTCCGGGGACAGGCTACCACGAGGACGTCCTCGGACTTCTGGAGAGATTTGGCCCCTTTGTCAGTCTGAACGTGGATGTACCATTCGCAGATGGACATCACGTCAAGGCAATTATCGAGGAATCGGCAAGGGGGAGTGTCTCGGCGGTCGTCCCGTACCACATGGCGATTCGTGTCCCTGACGAGGATTCCGTGCTCCTCGATGCGGATGGTGCGAAGATGGTCTGGGTCGGCCTGAACCACGTGACTCCCGAGCCCCGGAACTACCTGAAGAAACTCGAGGACCCGCTTCTCACGGTGAACATCAACAACGAGCGGGACCTGGAGTTCGCTAGGGATATCGCGAAAGAGAGAGCCCTCTGAGACCAAGGAAATAACCAAGGAGTTTCGACGGGCCTGCGCCGAGCATCAAGCCGTCTTCAGGGCTTCGTCGAAGCTCGACTCAAGGATGTCCATCGCCTGCTCGAGGACCTCGTTCGGCATCATCATCGACGGGTGCATCCTGATGACATTGTCGAGCGTCCCACAGGTCAGAAGGATCATGCCCTTCTTGAGCGCCACGCCCTTGATCGCCTTTGCCTCCTTCGCCGCCGGCGTCTTGGCCTTGGCGTCGCTGACCAGCTCCATCCCGACCATCGCGCCCATGCCCCTGATGTCACCGATGATCGGATACTTCTGCTGGAGCTCCTTCAGGCGCTTCATCATGTAGGCGTTGATCTTGGGGACGTTCTTCATGTTCTTCTCGATGAGGTCCATCTGCGCCATGGCCGCAGCGCACGCTACAGGGTTGCCCCCGAAAGTTCCACCTAGGCCGCCGACCTGAACCGAGTCCAATATCTCAGGCCTGCCGGTGCATGCGGAGAGCGGGAATCCTCCTCCGATGCCCTTCCCCGAGACCAGTATGTCGGGCTCGACTCCCGGCCAGTGCTGTATGCACCACATCTTCCCGGTCCTTCCGGCGCCGGTCTGGATCTCGTCATCGATGTAGAGCACTCCGTGCTTCTTGCAGATCTTTGTGAGCTTGGCGTAGAACTCCTTCGGCGGGACGATGAACCCCCCCTCTCCCGCAATCGGCTCGCCTATGATGCACGCGACCTTCCCCTGGAAGTCCGGCTTGGACCAGATCTCGTCGATCTTGTCGGCGCATGCAACTCCGCAGGACGGGTAATCCATCTTGAACGGGCACCTGTAGCAGTACGCAAACTCGACCTTGTAGCTCTCTGGCAGCGGTCCGAAGCCCGCCTTGTAGGGCATCTCCTTGGAAGTGAGGGCCATCGCGAGGAAGGTCCTTCCGTGGAAAGCGTGCACGAACGAGAACGCCGCCGGCCTCTTCGTGAAGTGCCTCGATATCTTGACCGAGTTCTCCACCGCCTCTGCGCCGGAGTTGAACAGACCAGACTTCGACAGGCCCGGGTGGGGCGCGATGTTCGCGAGCTTCTCCGCCACCCTGACATATCCCTCATACGGGGTCACCATGAAGCACGTGTGCACGAACTTCTCGGCCTGCTTCTTGATCGCCGCGACGACCTCCTTTTGCGAGTGTCCGACGTTCATGACGCCGATGCCGCTCCCCATGTCTATGAAGACGTTCCCGTCGATGTCGGTGAACAGAGAGCCCTCGGCCTTCTCTATGTAGACCGGAGCGCCGACACCGATCGCTTTCGATATGTACTTCTCCTTCAGCTTGCTGAGCTCCTGGGACTTCGGTCCCGGGACCTCGGCCGTCTTGATCGAAGCTTTCTTGGCAGCCATGATTTCACCTAGAACTTTGTGCGACTAATCGCGCTTCTCTTCGTGCATAGTTGAAAACCTAGATATTCTTTTGGAAGTGGGTGCAAAAAGCTTGGCTGTATTTCACTGTTATCTCCAATGTGGACGGCCGCTCATCCGTACGCCGTCTCGACTTCAGACACGTGCCTGCTCTTCCTATCGGCGTCCCTGTGGAGTATCTTGAGCTGTGCCTCTAGCCGCTCAGCCTCTTTGCACAGGGGCTCGACGTTCAGGTTCATGTGCAGTATCATCTGGTCGATGGCGGCCAATATCAGAGCAGACGCGCGCGCGTCCGCGGTGTCCGGCTTCGCCTCAGCCAAGAGGGTTATGACGTCGAACCCTCGCCGCCTGCCCTCGTTGAGGAGGACCCCAGCCGTGCCCGAGATGACCCCCTCCACGAACGGCTCAGCGTCCGCCTTGAGCAGGAGCTCCTGCGCACGGTCGGTGCTCCCGATGCCGTACACCGCGATCTCACCGGCCTCATCCGACTCTGCCCCTTCCTCACGCTCTATCAGCAACCCGCCTGCGGAGATGATCAGCCTGCACTTCTGCGCGACGGCATATTCCATGATAGCCGACCCGACGTCCCTGAGGAGGTTCGCCGAGGGTTGGAGCTCCGTCGAGATCACGACAACCTGCTGCTCGCCCGGCCTTACCTCCGGCCTCGCATATATCCTGGCGGGCCCGAGCGGCTCCCCGTTCCTGATGAGCGAGAGGGTCGGGAAAGCGTCTGAGTCCATCACGGCGATGTATTCCAGCTTCAGAAGGGCGATGAGGTAGTTCGCAACGATCGAGCTGACCAGGCCCACGCTAGGGAACCCGTCGATGACGACGGCGTCCCGGAGGTCCATACGTTTCAGCTCGACTATCTCGACCGCGGCCATTTCATACAGTGATAACTCATGATGAATATAGAGGTTCACCATGAGGTATCAGGCGGCGGATACGGGACGCCACCCCCTGCTACCAAGATTTAATAGAAGTGTGCCTCATGTCCAGGCGGCCAGATGGGCCGGTGGCTTAGCCAGGATATAGCACTGGCCTTCTAAGCCAGTGGTCTCGGGTTCGAAAGACGTTGAGATAGACGTCCGAAAGTCCCGACCGGCCCGCCATGGCCTCCAAAAGGAATATAAAAAGGAACGGTGTACGGCAGGAACGCGCAAGGGAGTCTGACTGATGAAGAGGAGCTCTAGGGCCTGGAAGAAGCGCGGGAAGCAGCGCTGGAAGTGGCGCAAGAAGAAGATGCGAAGGCGTAAGAGAGCCCAGAAGCTCCGGAAGAAGTAGACTCGTGCGCAGGCAACCACCTGGGGGTATGGGGTAGTCTGGTATCCTTACGGGCTCCAGTTATGGGAATGATTTCCGTTGGGTTTGCTGACCAGTGATGATTAACTGGAGCGATGACCCATGTTCGAAACGCGCGGAGTCGCTCTCCGCGTGGTGGAAACCCGTCGATGAGGGTTCAAATCCCTCTGCCCCCACCATCATCCTCGGAAAAGACCATAGGGGAGGAAAGGCGAGGGGAAAAGGTTCGATGGGGTTTCTAGGATCCCGGACCCTCGTCTTCTGGAGGCTCTCTCTTCCTGCGGATCCTCAGAATGACGATTGCTGCCGCTATCAGGACGATCGCAACGACCGCCACGAGAAGCACAAGGAGCCAAGGTGTGCCCGGCTCTGAAGGTCTCTCGTTGGTCGACCCAGCTATCCCGAGCAGGGGGAACAGGCCAGACACTTTCGCCCACACGTACCCCGCATACTGTTTGCCGAACATGACCACGTCTGTGGTGTTCACACCCGTGGCGTTGACGATGTCTGATAACCTGACCCAGCTGCCATCGTCAGATATCACAAAGAGACTCAGAGAGCTCTCGTTCAGATCCCCCGGATCGTTCGTGTCTCCATCACCATTGAGGTCGAGGTCCGCCAGAGTGTAGTACACCTGAATCTGCGTGCCTAAAGGCGTAGCAGTCGTGCTGGGGTTCGGCTGGAACTCAATCCTCACATACTTGTTCATGATGGCCTCGCCCGGCAACAGCGCGTCCGAGTCTGCGAGGCTGGGCGTCATTTCGTCGTCGGTGAGCTTCTCGACGCTGACCTTGAAGGTCGTCATGTTGTCCAGCCTTGTCCAGACGTAAGTATCCGTTGTCTTGATGACGTCCTCCTGGTCCAGCAGGAAGCACGCTCTCGGGTTCATGTACTCAACGAGTACAGCATTCTCCGAAATGGTCATCCGCATGCTCCTAAGGATGCCAATCACTCTTATCCAATCGGTGTCGAACACCTTCGAAAGCATCACTATCGTCTGCGTTGCGTTCCACGCGCCATACCTGACTGCTATCCGGTGGTGGACGCTCTCCTTCATGAGTTGGCGCACTTCGCCTGAGTTCTGAAGGAGATCGCCTATGACTCCGCCAGCGGTTCCGTAGGTGCCGTTCGGATCACCAACGAGGACGATGTACCGTGCGGTCTTGTGGCTCGCAAGCAGTTCATCGGATTCAACGACCCTCACGGTGGCCTGGTTCGATAGGCTGGCTGCGAATCCCTCGGCACCAGAGCTGTTGTCGTCGTAGCAGAGGATTATCTCCCCGTCGAGCTTGAGCAGGTAGTCCTGGTCGAGGGAATCCGGAACCATGTCACCGTCCGAATCCTGGCTCTTCGGGTTGAGGCCACGCTCGAGTTCTGTCGGATCGTCTACCCCGTCCCCATCGGTGTCTTTGGACAGCGGGTTCATATGCGATGAGATTTCGGACCCGTCAGAGAGACCGTCACCGTCGGTGTCGCCCGATGTCGCATTGGTGCCGTATAGCACTTCGTATCCGTCCTTGACTCCATCAGAATCGGTGTCATTCGAATTGGGATCCGTGCCCAGCGCGAACTCTTGCCCGTCGAACATGAAGTCATTGTCGGAGTCTGGGTTCTTCGGGTCGGCACCGTATCCGACCTCCGTCATGTCGTCCAATCCATCCTGGTCAGTGTCGTTGCTGTTCGGATCGGAGCCAATCTCGAACTCCTGGTAGTCGGAGAGGCCATCCCCATCAGAGTCCTGGTTCTCCGGATCGCTGCCGAACCCCACTTCGACTCCGTCTCCGAGCCCATCACCATCAATGTCCCAGCAAGTGAGCGTCATGTTCCTTCCAAGCGCCAACTCGTCCGGATCCGAATGGCCGTCACCGTCGGAATCGATCGAGCGCGGGTGTGAGAGGAGGAGAGCCTCTTCCGCGTCGTTCACGCCATCGAAATCGGTATCAGGGGCCAGCGGGTCGCTCGTGACTGTTGAGATCGAGATTCCGGACTTAGTTATGACCCTGATTACCCGACCCGCTGTCTCTTCGACATCCGTCAGACCGTCACCATCAGCATCCACGAAGGTGAAGTCTGGCGGTAGAGGGACCAGATTCTGCCTGTATATCGATATGTTCTGATGTTCAGATACGTAGATGTAGTTCCTGCAACCAACATCGAATCCTCCCGATAGATACTCCCCAGGTATACCGTCGCGGATGAGCATCTCCCTGCCGACGGGACTCCACTTCTGTATGCGCGGGTATCCTTGGTCTGGTTGGTCTAGGGTGAGAATGTTGCCGTCGGCGTCAGCCGTTATGGTATTCAGCACCCCAAAGTAATCCGCGTCTGGCACATCGCCCCATTCCCCTGCTAATGTGCCATTCCTCAGATACATCCGGACCCGCTGAAAGCCCGAGGGGTCTAGATAACTCACAAAGACATTGCCATCCTGGTCGACCTCGATAGGCCCTGTGCAGTTCCACCCAGTCCATTCAGTCTGCACTATGGTAGTTCCCCTCATGATGACCTTGTTCACATGATGGAACTCATCTACGGCGTACATGCAGTATGTATAGGGCGAGGGACCTTTGGGATCCAGCGCAATCCCAAGACATCGGTTATGCAACGTGGGATCAGGATTGATCTCAGTCATGTTCACCGAGCCCAGTAATTTGCCTTCCTTCGAGTAGATCAGTATGGGAGCGCAATCTTCCGGGTAGGAATAACTAGTGCGGACGAAGATGCGCGTCTCAGGTCTACCGAATAGCACAGGAGTTGTCAGGCAATCCAGTTCTTCCGCGAGGTCCTTCGCAGTGAATCCTCCAATCTCATCCCCCTTCGGGTCAAATATCACGATGGGGTATATCGACCCGCTACCCTTTCGTATGAACCCGTATACGTATCCGTCTTCATCGACCGCCACGCAGGTGAAGTTGTCGTTCGCCCCGCATTTGTCTGAGGTCAACGATTTGAAGCACTCGAACTGGGTGATGTAAGCCTCCTTTGAATCATCTGGAACCCCATCACCATCCGTATCAGGACTCCTCGGGTTCAGATAGCAGCAGTACTCGACGAGATCGTTGATCCCGTCTCCGTCAGTGTCCGCGACATCCGGGTCGGAGTTGACCATCCAGTAGTAGGTCTTAGTCCCCAACGGAGTCTCGAAGGGGATTTCGACAACCCAGCCGCACCACTCAAAGAAATCATCCAGACCGTCTGAGTCGGAGTCGACGCTCAGGGGGTTGAACATTCTCTGGTGCTCGAACTTGTCATTGAGCCCATCATCATCAGAGTCGCTATCGCAAGGGTCGGTGCCTATCATGACTTCATAGGAATCACCGAGCCCGTCACCGTCCGTATCCCACATCCACTCGGAAGTCCCGTTTGTAGCCTCCATCGAGTTGTTTATGCCGTCGCCGTCACAGTCGCTTGAGGGTACGCCCTTCCAGTTGCAGAACCCGTGGAGGCTCCCGGGCATAACATCGAAGTATACCTCGGTCCCATACTGAACACCAACTCCCCAATTGCTTGTCTGCTCTTTCCGTTCGCAATCATCCCCCCAACACTCTTCGTAGAACATCCTGTATTCGGTCCACATGCCTGGCTTCACAGCGAAATTGGCCATTGGTATCCCCGGACTCACCCAGGCATATGTATTGTAGAGGGTCGCATCCCATTCCCATCCCCCAGACGAACTGACCGTTGAGGATATCGCGGTTGTCATTTGTGCCCCGTCCATGTTGAGGGCCCATGGGTACGCTAGCAATTGGTTGGGACGGATGAAGCTCTGCTCTCGATCATTACTGTGTGCGTCCGGGGTGAGCTCGACAATCCCAAAGATGTTGCTTATGTATCCGATGTGGTCTCCAACGGTAAGCCCGTTCTTGTCCAAATCATCGATGTACATGCTGGAATTGACATGCTGCAAGTTGCCACTGCTTCTCTGCCGTACAGCCGCAAACCTGTCAATCAGCCAAGTGATGAGCAAATCCATCCAGTCAATATCCCACTGTTTCAAGAACCAGTCAATAACCACGAGTGCAATCGAGACTATGGCACCGTACGGGATAAATGAAATCGCAATCAACAGGAGTGAGTACATTAACTTGATGGACGCGACCGTCGTGGCGATGCCCACCCCATAGGGGCCCCATCCAAGTTCTTCGCCAATTACCCACACAGTATATACGGCCATCCCGTACGCAAGAATCGTTGCGATTATGGACAACGCCTTGGAAATCGCCGGCCAGATTTCGAGGATGGTCGAACAATATCCGGCCGCTGTGAAGAATTCCTCGAATGCACAGCCGTACTCGACTATGATCCACGCTGTCCCGAAAAGTCCTCCGAAATCGGCAATCGTTTGAGCACATGCGTACGCACTCTGAAGAAAGCCAATGCCCCACAGGATACATTTGATACCTTTCAAGCCCCAATCTACAATTGTCTGCGCGAACGAGATGGCGGCCTCAGCCTCGGGGAAGCTGACATCAGTGCGTACGCCACCGACCGATGCCACGACACACTCTCCGCAATACCATGCGGCCACGAAGCCCACAGTGGTCTGGAAGTCGCTGTTGTCGGTCAGACCCCAGTTACGCACCTCATCAATCACCTGACAGAGTTCGAGCGGAGTGTTGTTATCAATTTCGTCGTTGCCCACGTACCAGCTCGTCCTGAGCACCTTTGAGACAATCACGGGCTCGCTGGCAAGATTGAATGAAAGGGGAACGTTGACGATGCATTCGTCCGAGAGTTCGGACAACTCAACGACTGCACTGGAATCCTCGATCGCCACTATGATTGGGAGCGTCGCCCCCGGCGGAATTGATTCTACCGCTGCTGGAATCATGCTAGAGGCGGCGGCCTGAAGCGCCAGGTCCTGGTGGGAGAAACTCTGGATATTGTGCGAGATGCTCGTCAGACTGCAGTTATTCAGGAGATCCGGGACGTCATTCAGGTCATTCGACGAATTCCTAAGGAAATCATACGCGAGCAGCAGGTTCGCGGCGACGAGTTCAGTAGAGTTGGTGCCATTGAAGACGCCAATGTCAGTTCCGAAGTTCTGGGTGACGCTCAGCCCGGTAATTGTGAAATCCTCGTGGTAAGTGACGAGGAGAGTTGGAATGGACACCACATCAAGGTTGACCGCCATGAACAGGCTGCCACCGTATTCCCATTTGAATCCGCCTCCAAACAATCCGCCGCCTGAGAATGTGCTCTCATTCGTGGTCAGAGTTCCGTCCGGATTGGCTAATATGGGGACGTCGCCCATATAGTCCTTCACCCCCAAAAAGAGTAACGATGTGGACCGGAAATCGGAGAGCGTGAATAGCGTACTCTGAGAGGAAGTATACATACGTCCGTCACGATATAGCGTGAGGTACAGGCCGTTGGCAGCTTGTAGGGTCGCCTTATTTCCTCCCATGGGCCTCACCAAGAATATCTCGTTTGCCCCGATACTATCACCAATTGCCAGCACCATGCCGTTCTGCTGGACGCTCAAGTAGTGACCGTTCACGGCGAACGCCGTGACCAAGTATTCGTCATCCATGCCGATGACTTGCCACGTCAGACTCGCGTCGAGCGATATGAAGGAATGGCGAGATGCGGGGAAGAACATCCTGCCTTTGAGGGCCACGATGTCTCCGTAATCGCATACGGGAACCAGCGGGACGTAAGCCGATGAGTCGACCACGGTGATCCCGTAGTCGATTAAACTCTCGTTGGGGGGGAGATTTTCGCAATCAATCCTGAGACTCGGTATGATGCGGAGGTCGTCGACCGAACCATCAACGTCCATGAAGGAGCTTTCATAATCTGCTGGCCAATCCCAACTCTGCCGAATCAACCTCATGTGGTCGGGATTTTCAGGTCTGAGCTCGAAAGAAACGTAAGTGGGGTGTCCGATCCCGCTGATGCCCACATGGAACGAGCTGTCAAGCGCAGTCTTGGCGAAAGGCGAGAAGTCGAGGTAGTCGGGGACGACATCATTATCGTTGTCAGGATCCCACGCATTGGGGAGACCATCGCCGTCGATATCAAGCGAGTCCTGCAAGTTAGGCACACCGTCGCCGTCGTTGTCAAGGGGGGCGCCTGTGACTTCATGATAGTCCGGGAATCGATCATTGTTCGAGTCGGGCTTGTTGGGGTCAGTTCCGCCGCAGGCCTCACAAGAATCGTTCAGGCGGTCGAAATCGCTGTCGGGGTTGAAGGGATCAGTGCCGATGATGAGCTCTACAGAATCGGGCAGGCCGTCAGAATCTGCATCGCTAGCTCCGAGAGGAGTATTCGCCAAGAGTTCGCGCACAAACCCGGGGAGGTTCCTGAACGCTGCAGGAATCGGGTTCGGCGTTACAAGCGTCGATGCATTGTTCTCAACCGGGTTATCCACCATTGGACGAGCTTCAAGAAGCAACAGACTGACTACGATCGCAACCGATATCGCCAAGACACGTCTCGAAACGGCCATGCTCTACCCCCACTCTCTATCAGGCCAGGATTTCAAAGAATCCACGCGATGTGGGGCGATTCTTCGGTGGACGGATGTTGCCTTGCCTCTGTGGACTACGCTAGACCTTTCCCCCAGCGGACGTACCCTGGTATAGACTTGGCCTTTACGTGTATCCTATTCCCACTACTTGCCACTTATTGTCACGGCGGGCCTTCAACGTTGAAATACAGGCATTCGAGCGACAAAGGAAATGAAGAAGGTTTGTCCCCGGTGCAGAAATCGCAATGATTTTCTCAGGCCTCCGGTATACTGGCATGGCGAGGGCTCAAATCCCTCTGCCCCCACTCTTATTCCATGACATGAGGTCTGCGATGGCAATGCTTCTACAGTGGCACGAAGGCAAGGATAAGCTTGAATACCGGCCTGCAATTCCCTTCCTAGAGAGGAATGGAAACATGGTCTGTTACGCTGTGCCGATCGTCGCTGCCTTGGCGCACCATGGACTAAGGAAGAACGTCAAGCGAATGAACGAGAACCCACGCCAATCGTGGCTCACGCTATTGCTCGCGGGAGGAGGCTTGTTCGGGTTCATTGATCACCTATGGAATGGCGAATTGACCCTGATAGGGTCGAACCTGTTGTCAGACTTGGCCCTTGGGGCAGTCATCACGGTTGGAATCCTCTGCTTCTGGGAAATCCTCGTCCTCAGGGACAAGGTGACGACAAAGAAGCCGCTTGCATCCGACTAGGGAGAACGAGAGGATTCAGGCCTCGCCGTTGGGATCTGCGAGGTTCACAGATGCTTCCGAGAGACGCACGAGCCTTCAAAGACCGCGGGGAATGGAGGACTTGGCTGCGAAAGAACGGCCGCAGGTCCTCTGGGATCTGGCTTCTGATCCACAAGAAGGGATCGAAGCGGGAAGGCATCCGCCATCTCGAGGCGCTCGACGAGGCTCTCTGTTTCGGCTGGATCGACAGCCAGCTCATGAGCGTTGACGCTGACACATTCGCCCTGAGATTCACGCCCAGGAAGAAGAACTGCATCTGGTCGGAATCGAACAAGCGAAGGGCCCTCGAGCTGATCAAGCAGGGGAGAATGACGAGCGCAGGCATGGAGAAGATCGATGAGGACAAGCGCTGTGGTAGTTGGGAAGCCGCCCTGACAGCTAGGAAAGAGGTCGACGTTCCTGCGGACCTTATGAACGCCCTGAAGAGGGACCCGGACGCCCTCAAGGGATTCCGCGAACTGTCGAACAGCCACAAGCTGCAGTATGTCTTCTGGATTGGCCAGGCGAAGAGACCGGCGACTCGTAAGAGGAGGATTGAGGAGACGGTCCGTAGGGTCGTTCAGGAATGACCTCGTTTCGCAACGCGTTTGCCATGATCGCATGATGTCGGCCAATGTCTACAGCAGCGTTGGGAGATACGCGGAGCCGCAGCTAGTGCGTGGATTTGATAAAGTGTGAAAGGGAAGAGGTTTGGGCTTCAACGCTTCTACAAGAGATATGGAAGGTTGAAGTTCACTATGGCCATCGTGTTCGACTTCATAACGAACTGTACAATCGACCCGGTGTA
>Ga0153916_10001914_pt1 | contig 15175 bp, 11 predicted proteins | sample Opewatmetagenome_FD_109642 | JGI IMG/M metagenome (GOLD analysis project Ga0153916, IMG submission 109642) | Freshwater wetland microbial communities from Ohio, USA - Open water 3 Core 3 Depth 4 metaG | ecosystem: Environmental > Aquatic > Freshwater > Wetlands | place: USA: Ohio, Lake Erie...
GTGCCACGTTACCTGAGCCTGAGACAGCAACAGTTTTCCCATTCAGAGATTCACCTTTAGTTTTTAACATTTCTTCTGCAAAATAAACTGCTCCGTAACCAGTAGCCTCCGTACGTATCAGACTGCCTCCCCATTCAAGTCCCTTCCCGGTAAGAACACCGGTAAATTCATTTCTGATCCTTTTATATTGTCCGAACAGATATCCGATCTCTCTTCCGCCAACACCGATATCTCCTGCCGGAATATCCGTATCAGGACCAATATGTCTGCATAATTCGGTCATAAAACTCTGACAGAACCGCATGACTTCGTTATCTGATTTACCTTTTGGGTCAAAATCAGAGCCACCTTTCCCTCCGCCAATTGGCAGAGTAGTGAGGCTATTCTTAAAAACCTGTTCGAAGGCAAGAAATTTCATAACACTCAGATTAACTGTCGGATGAAATCTGAGTCCTCCTTTGTAAGGACCTATAGCGCTGTTCATTTCAACCCTGTATCCCCTGTTTATCTCAATTTCTCCTTTATCATTAAACCATGGAACTCTGAAAATAATAATACGCTCTGGTTCGGCGATCCGTTCAAGGATCCTGGCATATTTATATTTTGGATTTTCTTCGATAAATGGAATTAGCGATTCTGCTACTTCCTTAACGGCCTGGTGAAACTCAGGTTCTGCGGGATTTTTAGCTTTTATCCTGGCCATGAACTGCTCTACTCTTGGATCCATAATTTTAAAGTTTAATTGTGATATTTTTTTGGCAGCACAAACATAAAGATTTTTTTTCTGGATGAAGATAAATTTTTTTCATTCTTTATGACCGATATTTTAACCTTTGAATCATTAATGAATAGATCAGGGGAGACTATATGAATAATCCTGAATTAATATATATAATCGGACTGAACATGATACCGGGTATAGGAAGTATAACGGCCAGAAAATTGATTAACAGCGTAGGTAGTGCGAAAACCGTATTTCAGGAAAAAAGGGCTGTTCTCCGGAAAATTCCTGGAATCGGAGAATTCATTGCTGGCAGAATATCAGGTAACACCCTTCTTAATAAGGCTGAGGAGGAGATACGTTATATTGAAAAAAATAGTATTAAGCCTGTCTATTTCAGGGATAAAGAATACCCGGAGAGGTTAAATCAATGTCCTGATGGCCCCATCCTGATTTATATAAAGGGAGATGTTGATCTGAATGCCGGGAAATTCATAAGTATTGTAGGCACACGAACACCAACTTCTTATGGAGTCAAAATTACCAATAAGTTTATTGAGGAATTTGCCCTGAGGAATCACCATCCTGTAATTGTCAGTGGCCTGGCATATGGCATTGATATATGTGCTCATAAAGCTGCACTGAACAACCATTTTCAGACAGTTGCAGTGCTTGGCCACGGGATGAAATATCTGTACCCGGTTGTTCACAGTTCTATTTCGCGCAAAATCGAAAAACAGGGAGCGTTGCTTACAGATTTTCCGAGTTATGAAAAACCGGAAAGGAATAATTTTATTAAAAGAAACAGAATTATTGCCGGATTATCCGATGTAACCATAATTATAGCACCCGGCACAAAAGGTGGTGCCTTGATAACTGCTGACTTGGCCGATTCTTATCACAGAGATGTATTTGCGGTCCCGGGAAGAGTGGGTGATATTTATTCTTCCGGTACCAATCTTTTGATCAAGAAAAATATTGCTTCGCTGGCGGAAAGTTGTGAGGATATTGAGTACATGATGGGCTGGGGAGTAAAAGAAAAAAATGTAATAATTCAGCCAGAATTGTTCAATGAACTGCCTGAAGAAGAGCAATTACTTCTTCATCTTATTTCTAAGGAAGAGAAAATGGAATTTGATATGTTATGTATCCAATCAGGTATGACTGTCAACAAGGTATCCGCACATCTCCTGAACCTTGAATTTGCCGGTTATGTAGAGATTGAACCCGGGAATATTTATACAATCAGGAAGATCAAGCCCTCACATATCGTTTGAGCTGACTGGTAATTGTATCAAATTCCTTCTTGTTTAATGCAGTAATACCAATTGCAGGATATTTTGCAATACCCTTTTTAGTTTTCTGATGAAGAATGAGGGATTTTCTTAGTCCAAATAATGAACTTTTTATTTCGTATCCTGCCAGGCTGATCTTGGGGATCTGAACTGCTCTATTTTTTCTTCCAAGAGGCCTCATCGGATAATATCGGATAACGATTTGATCACCATCGTCATTGAAATAAATATAATTCAGGTCAAGCAGATAAATGATTATAATTATGAAAAGATAAAGGCCTGCTGATATAAGGATTAATTCATATCTCTCCAATCCCAGAAAAGGTTTATTGAACCAGCTGGTAGCCAGGAAAAATATAATCAAAACAGCAAAAAAAATGGCTAAAAACATTTTCCAAAGGGAAACCCTGATCGTGGTTTTTTGATTATCAATTTGCATCTTATTGTCTTTTTTGACTTTTACGTCTTTTCCTTTCCAATGTTATCAATCTCATCTCCCGGCTTGTTTGTCCTGCAATTGAAGTATTTTCCTCAGTCCTTCTGATCAGGTATGGGAGCACACTTCTAACAGGCCCGTATGGTAAATATTTTGCAACATTATACCTTTCATTGGCAAGATTAAAACTGATATGGTCGCTCATGCCGTACAATTGCGAAAAATAACACCTGAAATCATTCCTGCTGATCCCGTGTTTTTCCATTAATTCTGTAAGAAGAAGATTACTTTTTTCATTGTGCGTGCCATTGAATATTGAAACATGATCTATATTTTCAACAGCATATTTAAGTGCTGCATCATAAGCCCTGTCAGTAATTTCTTTATCTGGATGAATCGGGGAGGGATAACCGAGTCGTGACGCACGTTCCCGTTCTCTCTCCATATATGCACCACGTACAAATTTTATTCCAAGAAAAAAATCTTTTTTCCGGGCAGATTCTAAATCCCTGTGGAAAACATCCATCCGGTCGTGTCGATACATCTGATATGTATTATATACGATAGCTTTTTTACGGTTGTATTTCTCCATCATCTCCATAGCAACTTCATCAATACTGCCCTGGTAACAGAAATGCTCCGCATCAACCATAATTGGAACATTAAGTTCATACGCTTTTTTACATAACGTATCGACCCTGTTCCTGAAGTTTTCATATTCTTTTTCCTCTTCAGGAGTCAGACTATTGCCAGCAGTTTTTTTCTCCAGGACCTTGCTGATGGCGAAAGCAGTTGGTTTAAAGACAGTGAATGGAATGAAGTCCTGTCTGGCAGCATTATCAATAGTCCGGAGAGTTTCTTCGAGTGCAGCCTGGATTTCGTGCGGATCTTCTTTGCCTTCAACGGAATAATCGAGGATTGATTTAACGTTATATTTACTTAGTTTCACTATTGTAGGCATGCATTCCTCAATGGTTTCACCACCACAGAAATGATTATAAATAGTTGGTTTTACTATCCAGTTTATCGGAAAATGAATTTTAAGTGCCAGCTTTGATAAAAATCCCCCTATTTTCACAATAGTCCTGTTTGAAATTATACTGAAAAGCCAGTATGCTTTGTCCAAATCTCTGTTTGATTTAATCCTGAAAGCTATTTCTGTACTGTCAAATGATACCATATGAAATTACTGGATGTCAATTAATGATTACGAAGATATATAATAAAATTAAAGTTAGGATTTATTGTATGGTTCATTCAAAACCGTAAATTTGATTTATCAACATAATAAAAAAGCAACAGTGTTCATTCTCGATAAACCTGACAGGGATATTACTGCAGATATAACTCTTCCGGCTTCAAAAAGCATCAGCAACCGCTTATTGATCATACAGGCGTTATCACCCCAACCATTCCGTATTGATAATCTTTCAGATAGTAATGATACCAGGGTTCTGAAGGATGCTTTAGCAAGTGATCAGGATATAATTGACATTGGCCATGCAGGCACATCAATGAGGTTTCTTACAGGATATTATTCGATCAGACCTGGTGAGAAAATCTTAACTGGTTCAGACCGTATGAAACACCGACCTATTGGGGAACTTGTTAAAGCGTTAACAATGCTGGGAGCTGATATTCAATATTTGGAGAAAGAAGGTTTTCCTCCTCTTAGAATCAGGGGTAAGAAACTGGAGGGGGAGAAAGTTACCGTTAACAGCAGTATAAGCAGTCAATTCATCAGTACCCTGCTGATGATTGCACCAGTCCTGAAACATGGCCTTGAACTGAAACTGGAAGGTGATGCAGTATCTCCAGCCTATATAAAGCTGACTCTCAACCTGATGCATTTATTTGGTATCAGGTATGAATGGAAAGGTTCAGAAATTATTATTCCTCAGCAGATTTATAAACCAGTAGATATGACGGTTGAAGCTGACTGGAGTTCCGCATCTTACTGGTATGAGATGGCTGCTATGGCAGAAAATGCCAACTTAATTTTAAGGGGTTTGTCTCAATCAAGTTTACAGGGAGATTCAGTCCTGGCAGAAATATTTAAAAGTTTTGGTGTAAGGACAAAATATATTAACGATGCAGTTAAGCTGAGGAATGAATCTTCAGGCATATCGCGTTTCGATTATAATTTTATTGATCAGCCCGATCTTGTTCAGACGTTTGGAGTACTTTGTGCACTCAAGGGTATTCCATTCCGGTTCGATGGAACTGTGACTCTCAGGGTAAAGGAAACGGACAGAATCAATGCACTGAAAAAGGAACTTGCGAAATTCGGTATCAGCCTGCGGTCTGCCAGTGATGGAGGCTGGATTGAATTTGATGGTGCATCCAGCATTCCAACGGGTACGATTAAAATAAGGACATATCAGGATCACCGTATGGCTATGGCTTTTGCACCGGCGGCCATGCTTGGATGCATCATTGGCATTGATAATCCTGGTGTGGTAAGTAAATCATACCCTGGTTTCTGGGAAGATCTTAAAAGTGCAGGATTCCGGATTAAATAAAAAGGATCATCTTTTCAGGCTAAAAAAATCCTTTATTAAATCCGCACATTCTTTTTCAAGTATACCGGAGTCAATTTTTGTTAAGGGGTGAACTATCCTGCGGCCAATTTTTGTAAAACCAGCCTTAGGATCTGAAGCTCCATAAACAATCCGTTGAAGCCTGGCCCAATAGCAGGCTCCGGCACACATTACGCAGGGTTCGACGGTAACATATAAAGTTGACTGGGGCAGGAATTTAGAACCAAGAGTATTTGAAGCTGAGGTAATTGCAATAAGTTCAGCATGGGCGGTTGCATCATTCAAGGTTTCTGACATATTATAAGAACGAGCTACGATCTGGTTGTCAGACACTATTATGGCACCTACCGGAATCTCCTGCCGGGCGAAAGCTTTATGAGCTTCTTTAAGAGCTTCCATCATAAAATATTCATCAGAATATAAGTCATATTGCATATCAGGTAAATTCTTAATTTCGCAAGTTATAAATAAACACTCATAATATGTACAGAACACACACATGCGGTGAGCTAAGGATAAATCATAAAAGAGAAAAAGTAACATTATCCGGTTGGATTCAAGGATCACGCGATCTTGGAGGTATGACTTTCATTGATCTTCGCGACAGGTATGGCATAACACAGTTGGTGTTCAATATGGAAATGAACAGCGAGTTGTGCGATAAAGCAAGAAAACTGGGACGTGAATTTGTCATCAGGATTAATGGGATTGTGGCCGAGCGAAGCAATAAAAATAAAAAGATGCCAACAGGGGAGATAGAAATACTTGTAAATGAGTTTGAAGTAATAAATCCGTCGGTTCTTCCTCCTTTTACAATAGAAGATGAAACTGACGGAGGGGAAGATTTGAGGATGAAATACAGGTATCTTGATCTAAGGAGGACATGTATGAGAAAAAACCTTGAGCTCCGACACAGGATGGCACAGGAAGTGCGAAAATACATGGATTCGAAAGGATTTATCGAAATAGAGACACCTGTTCTAATCAAAACTACTCCTGAAGGTGCAAGGGATTTTGTTGTACCTTCAAGAATGAACCAGGGACAATTTTATGCTCTGCCCCAGTCTCCCCAGACCTTTAAACAACTACTTATGGTAGCCGGGTTTGACAGGTATTTCCAGATTGTAAAATGTTTCAGGGATGAAGATCTCAGGGCTGACAGGCAGCCGGAGTTCACGCAAATTGATTGTGAGATGTCCTTTGTGGAAAGGGATGATGTGCTGGATACCTTTGAAGGGCTTGCAAAGTATCTTTTCAGATCAGTTCTGGATGTTGAAATAAAAGATGCTTTTCCAAAATTGACCTATGATGAGGCAATGGAAAAATATGGTACGGATAAACCTGATATGAGGTTTGAAATGCTGATCGGGGATTTGACCACGATGGTCAAAGGAAAGGGATTCAGGGTATTTGATGATGCAGAATATATAGGGGCAATCTGTGCTTCAGGATGTTCGGAATATTCAAGGAAAGAGCTTGACGCCCTGACAGAATTCGTTATGAAACCTCAGGTTGGTGGTAAAGGTCTGATTCATGTAAAGGTCAATAATGACGGATCATTCAAGTCTTCTGTGGATAAATTTTACCAGCCGGGTGATCTCAAATTATTGGCAGAAAAGTTAAGTGCAAAACCGGGTGATCTACTTCTTCTGATGGCTGGTAATAAGAAATCAACATTAAAGGCACTTAGTGAGCTAAGGCTGGAGATGGGATCTCGTCTTGGCCTAAGGGGTAATGATATTTACAAGCCTCTCTGGGTTGTCGATTTTCCTTTGCTTGAATGGGATCCGGAAACAAAAAGATATTATGCAATGCATCATCCATTCACTTCACCCAAACCGGATGGCATTGAGAAATTTTCAACGGATCCTGCAAATGTAAAGGCGAATGCCTATGATCTGGTTATAAATGGCATCGAAATTGGCGGAGGATCAATAAGAATTCATGATAAACAATTACAACAGGTTATGTTCCGTAATCTGGGTCTTACAGAAGATGATGCCCGTGAAAAATTCGGATTTCTGATGAATGCGTTCACGTACGGTGCTCCGCCACATGGAGGTATAGCTTTTGGTTTTGACAGGTGGGTTGCACTATTTGCCGGTCTTGAATCAATCAGGGATGTGATAGCATTTCCTAAAAATAATGCCGGAAGAGATGTAATGATCGATTCTCCGTCATCAATTTCGGAAGAGCAGTGGAAGGAACTGGGCCTTCGAAGAGTCCACTAAACTAAGAGTCCGCAAGTCAGTGAGACTGATATTTTGAGAGCAAAGCGTAGCAAAATATCCAAGTCGAACTGATCCCGACAGCGCAGCTAGTCGGGATATAGAGTCCACGAGTCCACAAAGCTGAGATATCCTATTCTACTTCGAAAGAGGTTGTACCTTTTCCGATTTTTCCCTCAGGGGAAACTCCTTCGAGCGTGATATCAAAAATTCCTCTTTTATCGGAACTGTAGAAAACAGCTTCGGCCTGGCCATTAGAATCTGTAATAATAGAAGGTGCCCAGAATAAAGTAATCCGGTCATCAGTATTCAGTTGATCAAACCGGGTACCATATTTGGGAGAGTAGAATTCCCTGGGCCTGTAATAACCAAGAATCTGTGATTCAAGGACACCTTTCTTTATAAATTTTCCTCTTTTTGTATATATTGCGACTACACCGTTGGCTCCTCTTGACCCGTATATTGCAGAACTGGGGCCCTTAAGGATTTCAATCCTTTCAACATCCTGGGGATTGAGAGAGGCAACTGCGTTAGCGTCGACCGGTATATCATCAATCAGATACAATGGTTCTGTGCTTAGAAAAAAGGAATTAGGTCCCCTTATCTGGATTGAATTGCCGCTGACAGTAACTCCAGGTACCCTACCCTTAATAATATCAAAAACATTATTATAACTCGACAGTTTATCATCGACATAAATTACATTATCGGGTGTGCCATGGATACCTTGAATAGTTGACTGGTTAGGGTCTTTTTCTTCTTCAGGAACCGGACGAAATACATTGGTTCCGGTTATAACCATTTCCTTGGAATAGCTTGAGAACATGACTTCCTTTTCAGGGAGTACAGTTTCATCCATATATATCACCAGGTTTTTCCTTCCGCTCAATCTTGTAGAAGTAAGTTCAATATTAATTGTATCCTCATAATCGGGCAGGTTGAAAAAAAACCTTCCTTTATCATTGGTACGTGTACTATATAAATCGTTAAAGCCACTCAAGACCGTGAGGTTGACAGGCAAATACTTCAATGGGATCCCAAGAAATTCTCTTGTGACTTTCCCTGCGACTGATAATCCTTTTTCCACCTCGTAGTTGATTTTCATAGGAATATCCCCAACTACATTTTCCCAGGCGAAGCGTCTCCATCCCTGGGTCATCATAAGATAATCAAGTGCTTCTCTGGTTTCAGAAGTATTTTTCTGAAAATAATATTCCGGATTCTGGACTAAACCTTTCAGATCAGAAGACATTACCAAATAGCTGACAATACCGCAGTAAAAATCACCTCTGTCATCGTTGAATTCATTTCCGGTAACGGAGAGTGAGAAATTACCAACAACTGGAAGATTATCAGGGCTTTTAACATCAATTTTCAATGAAATTTTTTCACGTGATCCGTAATTATTCCTGTCAGTTTCGAGACCGATATTAAGGAAATCATTGTTATTGATGAAAACAAGTCGTTCACATTGAGGAATGGAAGCCTGATCAAAAAGTGTCAGTTGCAGGATACCCGTTGGGAAAATATTACGCGGTACCTTAACCTCTACACTTCCGGATTTGAGAATCAGGGATTTATTGTAATATACCTTTCCCCTGGTCTGACCAATCAGAGAAATCCGGGGATCATTCTGTGTGCTCCGGATATTCACCGTGATTTCATTGCTGTTCAGGTTATCGACAGCAAGTATGAAACCTGACTTTAATTGTTCAGGAACAGGGACCTCATTATGCTTTTCTTCATCTGTAGTAATAACCGCAAAATATTTTTCTCCGTCAACAGGTTTCAGGGAGAAAGCTCCCATTCCCTGATAAAGACTTTTGAATTCCGTAATAAGGTCTCCTTTTTTATTATGAATTTCTCCACTGATATCAATACCCTGTCCGAGCTCATTCACTGCTTTGAAAGCTACCCGGCTTTCGAGTCCATTTACCAGATCTCCGCCCTCCGGGAAGAACTGAATATCAAGTTTTTCAGATTTTCTGATGCTTTTCTTTTTAAGTCTCTTATTGGCAAGTTTATCCTGCCTGTAAAGCTGGCTAGAAAACTCAGAATTTAATATTTCAATCTGGCGTTTGAAAAAATAATCATCTCCAAAATTCCTCATCCAGCTTGTATATGCCCTTATTTCATATAATCCGGAAGGGACAGTATCATAAATTTTAAAGTCTCCCATAGCATATCCCTCATTTAGCTTGAGTAGGCGTGTCATTGAAGTTTTACCAAATGAATTTATCAATTCAACAATAAGGATATTGCTATGTGAACTTGGCTCATGTGTGGTAGCATCCAGAAAATATGCCTTGAACCAGATATTTTCACCTACATTGTAAGTTTGTTTATCCAGATGTAAATAGACTTTTTCCTGAGGATATTTACCATACCACTCAGCCAACCGGTTTGCCAGATCATCTGAAGGATCATTGCCTGTGCTCTTAATAGTTGTGAAAGATATAAAGGCAAGTCCAGAGATAACAATGATTGAGGCAAGAATTAATTTGATTTTTTTATATGACATTCTGTAATAATTGAAGACCAAAGTTAAGATGAAAAAATCATTTAAAGCTTCAAGGTATTCATTATTTATTAAACCGTAAAATATCAGGAATATACCTTTATGATGTTTTAGTAAAGAAAAACCCTATTGTTTAAGGAGTTATTTTTTTTATATTTTTGTTTGGATTTTGCAAAAATCCTTATAATCGAAATTTCAAAAACGTAATAACTAATAATATATGTCTGGTCATAGTAAATGGTCGACTATTAAAAGGAAAAAGGGCGCAGCTGATGCTAAAAGGTCCAAGATATTTTCGCGAATAGCTAAAGAAATACAAATTGCTGTAAAGGAAAGCGGCGGTGATCCCAATAATAATCCAAGGTTGAGGCTGGCTATAGCTAATGCAAGGGGTGTTAATATGCCTAAGGATAATATAGAGCGGGCGATTAACAGTGCTGAAAAGGATGAATCAACGCTTCAGGAATTAACTTATGAAGGATTCGGCCCGGGAGGGATTGCGTTGTTTATTGAATGCCTGACAGATAATCATAACAGGACTGTTAGTAATATCAGGGCTATTTTTAACAGGAGAGGAGGATATCTTGGCAGTTCAGGTTCGGTAGGATTCATGTTTGAAAGAAAGGGTATGTTTACTGTACCTAAAGACATACAAAACCATGAAGAATTTGAACTTGAAATCATTGATGCTGGTGCGGAAGATATTTATATTGAGGGTGATTACTATATAATCACCACATCACTCGAAGATTTTGGCAAAGTACAGAAAAGGCTGGAAAAGATAGGGATAGTACCCGAGTCTGCCGAATTACAGAGAATACCGACCAGTACAAAAAAACTGAATAATGAGGATGCTCTGAAAGTTATGAAAGCCATTGAAGAGTTTGAAGACGAGGATGATGTCCAGTATGTATATCATAATCTGGAAATAACCGACCAATTGATCAAATCGATGGAGGATTATTAATCTCCGATTTTTTATCTCTCGTCCCCCTGAGGAGGAGGAAGCTTCCAAAAAGCAACAGTGAGAGTACAAAAATCACACGCCCTGCAGAAAATATAAGGCTTTCGGTATCAAGCCATCCAAAAACCATATAAACCAAACCTCCTGTAATTGACATCCAGCCGATAAATCTTGGCAGGTAACCTGTTCTTGCAATAAGAGATCCAAGAATAACTGAGCTTATACCGGTGAGAGTATAAGCAATCAGCTGAAGATTAGTTTTGTTAATTAACATGCTAAAAGCAAGGGAGGGCAGGTAATTATTTTCGTTTTCAGGTGACGCTGCATACTCACTTACCAGTCTGATAATATTAAAACAGGTACCTGTAAAGAAAAGATATAGAATCCCGGTCGAAGAAATAAGAAATGCTGCCAGGTAGGATGTAGATCTTCCATGATGAAGAAAGGTTATAAGGACTGAAGGACCAAGAAAAATGATTAAAATAGCATTACTAAGCCAGATGAAGGCGTTTATCTTCAGCCTGGTAATATTTTCATTGAGAAATGAAAGGTCTTCCAGGATATTTGAATAATCCGGTTTTATGTCAAGTTGTGTAAGAATAGAAGCTATGACCAGGAATGAAATGATAATAGCCAGAAGGCCTGAGGGCCTTTCAACTTTCCTGTTCCCGTAAGAGGCTTTTTTTTTCACCACCAGATTAAATAAGTTACAAGTTATAAGTTACAAGTTACAAAAATAACTATTTAACTATGCGTTGTGTTATTTTACCCAAGTGATTGAACAAAAATTGTGGTGTACTTTATAACAGTGAAACGAAGGATTTAAATTTTGACTAATTTTGCAGTTTGATTATTCATTAATTATTATCAAATCCGCAGGAGCATTTAAATAATGCAAAAACGAAATTTTAAAGAACCAGTGAAAATGAAAATACTTTACCTTATAGCGTTGATATTTTTTTTAACGGATTTTATAACTTATTCTCAGTCTACCGGCACCAGGGATGATATTTTTAACAGATTATACGAAAACCGGCCAGGATCTGGAGAAATTTCTGTTGTTCAGGATGACAGGCTGAAGGAAGTGCTTGAGGAATACATTAAAATTAACCAGCAAAAAAATGGTATACCCGCCTATTGGATAAGGATATATTCTGGTTCAGGTCATGATGCACGAGAAAAGGCATACCAGTCAAAGGCAAAATTCCTTTCAAAATATGAGGGTATAAAAGATAAAGTTATTTATGATAATCCCAATTTCAAAGTTTATATAGGCGGATACAGGGTTAAAAGTGATGCACTTAAGTTGCTTAAAATAGTTCAAAAAGACTTTCCTTCTGCATTTATTGTATATGACATCATTGATTTTCCTGATTTAAAAGTAAGTTCAAAGATTAATATTAATGAGTGACCGGATCAATCATGAATGTGGAATTGCCCTGATTAGATTGCTGAAACCGCTGGAGTATTATCAGCGTAAATACGGAACATGGAAGTACGGCGTGGATAAGCTTTACTTGCTTATGGAAAAGCAGCACAACAGAGGCCAGGATGGTGCAGGTGTAGCATGCATCAATCTGGACATGCCAGCGGGGGAAAAATATTTGCACAGGTACAGATCGATAGGTGAATCAGGTCTAAGCGATGTATTCAGTAAAATTTCTTCAGAGTTTCAGAAAATCGAAAAAAAATCACCTGACTTCTTTAAAGATGCCAGATGGGCAAAGGAAAATGTTCCTTTTGCCGGAGAGGTATATATTGGGCATCTCAGATACGCGACATTTGGCAAAAACAAACTGGATAATGTGCATCCGGTATGGCGATTAAATAACTGGGAAACAAGGAACCTTGTCATTGCCGGGAATTTTAATCTTACCAATGTAGATGAATTGTTTAATCTCCTGATCGAACTTGGCCAGCATCCAAAAGATTATTCAGATACAGTTACTATTCTTGAAAAAATCGGACATTTTCTTGACCAGGAAAATCAACGTCTTTTTAATAGTCTTAAAGAACAGGGATTCAGTAACAGGGATATTTCAGGAAAGATCGCCCAGCAAATTGACGTTGCCGGAATTCTTCGTGAAGCCAGTAAAAGATGGGATGGGGGATATGTGATTACAGGTATGTTCGGCCATGGAGATGCTTTCGTTTACAGGGATCCCAATGGTATCCGACCGGCTTTTTATTATCAGGATGATGAGATTGTAGTAGCAGCCTCAGAACGACCAGTAATACAAACAGTAATGAATACTGGATATGATAATGTGAAAGAAGTCGAACCCGGGCATGCGCTTGTTATTAAAAAAGATGGCAGAGTTTCAATGGATATGGTTCTTGAGCCAAAAGAGAAAAGAGCCTGTTCATTTGAAAGAATTTATTTTTCTAGAGGTACCGACAGGGATATATACCTGGAAAGGAAAAAATTGGGTGAATTTCTGACTAACGATATCCTGAATGCTGTAGACAATGACCTTTCACACACTGTGTTCTCCTTCATACCGAATACTGCTGAAACGGCTTTTTATGGAATGTTAAAGGGGATCGAAGATCTCATGAACAAGAAAAAAACGGAGATCCTTTTAAAGAGAAAGAATGATTTAAAACCTGAAGAACTGGCTGAAATTATTTCCATGCGGCCGCGGGTTGAAAAGATTGCGGTCAAGGATATTAAGCTCAGAACATTCATCTCTCAGGATGAAGGAAGAGATGACCTGGTTGGCCATGTGTATGACATAACTTATGATACTGTTAAAAAAGGATCCGATAAACTGGTAATTATCGACGATTCGATTGTCAGGGGTACTACATTAAGACAAAGTATTATCAGGATTCTTGACAGACTGGAACCCTTAAAGATTGTTATAGCTTCATCTTCACCACAGATCCGCTATCCGGATTGTTATGGTATAGATATGGCTAAATTGTCGGATTTTGTAGCATTTAAAGCAGCAATTGAGCTGCTGAAAGAAACCGGAAGAGAAGAAGTTATCAATGAAGTTTACCGGAAATCAAAGGAACAATTATCGGGTCCAAAGGAGAATATGATTAATTGGGTAAAACTTATCTATGAACCCTTCGCATACGAGCAGGTGTCAGAAAAAATCGCTAAACTGTTGAAATCAAAGGAAATAAAAGCGCAGGTTAAGGTAGTCTACCAGACAATTGAAAATCTGCATAAAGCCTGCCCCAATCACCTTGGTGACTGGTATTTCACCGGGGACTATCCAACACCAGGGGGGAATAAAGTGGTATCACAATCATTTATAAATTTTGTCGAAGGGAAAAATCGAAGGGCGTACCAGGAGGGTAAAGATAAAAAACTAAACTCGAAACACTAGAATCGAAGCAAACTAAGAAAAAACTAAAAACTAAACACTAAACTCGAAACAAACTAAGAAAAAACTAAACTCGAAACAACAGGGAAAATACCTCAAAAATAAGATACTACTTAATTTATATATATTACCAGAGGAGTAAATGTTTTACTTCCGGCGGAGTCGGCGGATCCGGTTGATAAGTTTGAAGATCTGGTACCTGCTTTCAGGGAAATAGCTGGCAATATGCCTTTCCACTTTTTGTTTATATAAATCATTGATTGTGATCATCATGGCTGTTTCTTCAACATTACCAAAGCTTTGATTCAAAACTGTTCCGAAAGTTTTCAATGAGGGGGAAAGATTCATATAAGCGTTGATAAGAGGTGGAATATTTTCTCCAAATGCCCTGACAGTTTGAGAGAGAATCCGGTAGTCTTCCATGTAATTTTTACCGTCGAAAATTCTTTTCATTTCTTCCCTGTCCATCTTTATATCCAGAGGTTCTTTTGGGACTACAAGGTTCTCGTCGTCAGAAAAATGTTTTTCAAGAAAGTATAATATAAGGTTTCTGGCTCTCTGGTTATAATTAGGATACATGGTAACTTTGCCAAAGAAATATTCCATTTCTGGATTATCAATGACAAGGGCGCCGAGTCCGTCCCACAGGTTATCAAGGGCAAACAATCCCTTGCTATGGAGACTGGTAGATTGATAAGCGGGCTGGACAAATGCCCTTCCCAGCTCTATTGTATGAGGCAGATAATCGGTAATGAATTTATCTGAAAAATCGTAAAGATGTCTAGATGCTAAGTCAGTGGGTAAGCAGGTTATTCCGTCTTTCTTTTTGCATATCAGGAAACGATATCCGCCCAGAATCTCTTCTTTATCCGGATCCCAGACAATCAGCTGATGATATGGATTTTCTGCAGTATCGTGAGCATCAATATCGATTTCATTACCTGTCCCTCCTCCTGCAGCTCTGAATGTTAATTCCCGCAATCTCCCAATTTCACGCATTACATTAGGAGAATCCTGAGCTGTGATTATATAAAGTTCATTTTCCGACTTATTGGTTACCCTGATGAATTTTTCTTCTGTCAGTTCTTTTTCCAGTTCTTCTCTGGGGACAGCATGAATTATTGGCTTCATAGGA
>Ga0153916_10001915_pt1 | contig 15170 bp, 14 predicted proteins | sample Opewatmetagenome_FD_109642 | JGI IMG/M metagenome (GOLD analysis project Ga0153916, IMG submission 109642) | Freshwater wetland microbial communities from Ohio, USA - Open water 3 Core 3 Depth 4 metaG | ecosystem: Environmental > Aquatic > Freshwater > Wetlands | place: USA: Ohio, Lake Erie...
CCGACGGCTTTCGCGCAGGGCTTGGTCGCAACGCTCTTCTTCGGCTGGCTCCCGCTGTACCTGCCGGAGCTATTTCCAACGAAGGTCCGCGCCACGGGCAGCGGCATCGCTTATAACATGGGGCGGTTCGCCACAGCCGGCGGGGTGTTTGCCGCCGGCACGCTCGTCGCTTGGTTTGGCGGCGACTTTGCCAAAGTGGGCGCGGTGATGGGCCTGATCTATTCCTTCGGCATGGTGGCCGTCTGGTGGGCACCGGAGACATCGAACAGGCAGTTGCAGGATTGACGCGTATCTGGAAAGGGTGTGACGATGAACCGCAGAGATTTCATGAGACTGAGCTCATCCGCCCTGTTGGGCGGGGTCGCGTGCCCCAGAATGCAAGCCGCGATTCAGGCACGTCAGACAGAGTATCTTGTGATCGAACCGAAGGCGTCCGATGAGGTGCTGGTTAATCCCGGGATGGGGTTCGAGACTTTCAACTCGTTCAACGCCGACGAGAGAAACAAACGCGCGGAGAATTACCCGGAATGCTCTATTGCGTATTTTCGTTTCGACTGGGACACGTTGGAGCCGCAGGAGGGCAGATACGACTTTGACGTGATTGATTCGCGCCTCGAAAAGGCCCGGCAGAATGGGCAGGACCTGGCCATGCGGTTCATGCCGACGCGCCCGGCTGATCTCAACAGGGGAACGCCCAAATGGTACATGGCCAAAGCAATGGGTTTTTGGTACAAGAAGGACAATCGCCCGGGATGGGCCCCGGACCACAATGATCCCTATTTCTTGGCAAAACAGGAGGAGCTTGTTACCGCGTTTGCGGAGAAATACAACGGGCATCCCGACATTATTCGGATGGATATCGGAAGCGTCGGGTTCTGGGGCGAGTGGCACCTTTCCCATACTGAGCCGGAGCTTCCAATGATCACCGAAGATAACGCCGTCAAAGTCATCGACGTATATCTGAAGCAGTGGGACAAGACCCCCTTATCGATGTTGATCGGGTATGTGCCGGGGTTGCGTTACGCCGTCGGCAAAGGAACAGGCTGGCGGGCGGATTCGCTGGGAGATTACGGCCATTTTTCGGCTACCTGGTGCCACATGCTGGATTCGTATCCGCAGAAGCTGGAGGAAGCCAGCGCGTTGGAGGCGTGGAAGAATGGTCCTGTGGCGTTTGAGCCGCCCGGCTCGATGTACGACCTGGAGCAGTACGTACCCTCGAAAGGGGGTGGTTACGACAAGATGTGGGATAAGGCGCTGGAGTGGCACGGCTCGTCTTTCAACGGCAAATCAGGGCCGATATATGCGCATCAGGTCCCTTCCATTGAGCGCTTCTTGAAGCAGTGCGGATACCGCTTTGTTCTACTTCGCGCTGTTCTGCCGACAACGCTGTCCCAGCAGCAGCGGCATCTGCCGATTGCCATAGAACTTGAGAACACAGGTGTAGCGCCGGTTTATAGGGACTATGTTTTGGGGATCAAGCTGGCGCGTGGCCGTCGGTCGGTCATCCTGCAGTCGGGAGCAAGAAGTCGTCAGTGGCTGCCTGGGAGGCATCAGGTAGAGGAGCAGCTACTCCTGCCGGAGTTGCGGGCGGCAGGCGACTACGCTGTCTCGATCGGCCTTCTGGAACCTGGGGATTTGCGCCCGGCGATAAGATTCGCGAACGAAGGAGTGGATCGTACCGGATGGTATCCTTTAGGCACAGTGAAGACTGCCACGGAGGGACAAAGTTGACATGCGGAAAGGCGCACACCGAGACAATTGCCGGCATGCCCAAATTCGTTTTCAATGTGTTGCCGCCGACTATGCGTGGTTCGGAAGATTGGCCGGTCTTATCGCGCCGGCATAATCAATCGCATCCCCACAACAAGACTATCCTTGCCCTGCAGGACATCCTCATTCAGTCGGCTTATTTCCTTGTATCGCCGGCCATCTCCGAGCTGCGAGGCAGCAATCCTCCACAGGGTATCGCCCTCTCGCACCACGTATTGGCAGCTTTGTTGTGCTTGCTGAGTATCCTGCTTGTTCTCTGAGGGCGGCGGCGCCTCAAACACAGGCCTTGGGGCAACGGGATCGGGCCGGGAAGCTGCCGGCGTGACTTCGCTTCTATTACCCAGCGGGCGGCTTAGCATCGCCGTCGTCAGCCCACTGTTGCCTGTGGCTTCGCCAGGACGGGACAGACTGTTTAGCCCCACGGCAACGACAAGTATGAACAGCAAACCCACAAAGAATCCGACCTTTTCATCTGATGCCATCACACAACTCCATTTCAACTACTGTAGCACGGCGGGACATTCCCGTTCCGGCCGCCAATGGATCAGAGGCGGGCGTAGTCATCCGGTGCCGGCGTTCTGACGGGGGGCTGCAAGCCGGGGCGGTCCTGCGTGAGGGCCGCCGGCTGGGGACGAAGAAAATCTGCCATGGCCCTTTCCACCACCAGCAATTTACTGCGGAACGCTTCGCCATGTGCAGGATTCGCCTGCGCCTGCCCCACAGGCGAGGATTCCCCCATCTGCCGATTGCCTGACCAGCGCATCACGGGGATCATTTTACTTTCAAGATAGAACGACCTTATGTAGCTCTCGACCATCTCCAGCATGGTGTGGAAGTGGTAGTTTTTGCATAACCATTTCAGCTTGGGCAACGTGCTGTTGAGGTTCACGTAACACTTGAACTGGCGCGAGAAGGTCAACGGCAGGCGCGGTTGATCAGGGTCGATTTCGCGCGGATGGACATAGACAATGAGCGGCTGCTTCGCTGCTCGCAGCCTGTCTATTCCCCACTTGATCATCCGTCTGCTGGCCAGCCGCAAGTACCCGCCGCCAAAGAAACTGGTTCGGCGGCCGAAGATTTCAACTATGGACATGGGAATCTCAAGCAAGTGGCCGTTTCGCGTTTCAACGAAGTAGAGCCCGAGCAGTGAATCCGGGATCCCGCCGTGCCCGTGCGACCCAGGAAATACGCTGGAGTCGTACTGATAACCCACTTCTTTGATCACGTCGAAAGCCCAGCGAGCCTCTCTCGTGACGCTGAAACCGGGCGCCCGAAAGCCTCTGACCTGTTCTCCGATCACGTCTTCCAAGAGGACCTTGGCCCGAGCAATGTCCTGCCGGAACGCTTTGGGTCCCACTTCGTAGGCCAGGATGTGACCATAGCCGTGGCTGGCTATTTCGTGGCCGGCGTCGCGGCACATACGCACCGCACCCCGGTGCCGCTCGGCCAGCCACCCCAGCCAGAAAAACGTGACTCTTACCGAACAGGCGTCGAGCACTGTAAGCAGCACTTCAAGGTTTCTCTCGATTCGCGATTCGAGGGAAGGCCACCTCGTGATACCCGGTGCGGCGGGACTGTCCAGGATATGGAACCAATCCTCAACATCAACGGTCAGGCACGAAAGCAACTGGCCATTCGGCGCACTATCTGATTGTTCCATGGTTGTTCTCCTCCCTGAGAAGCAAAGCCCTGTCCCGGACGATGCGCGGTGTCCCGCCGCGCTCGGCCGGGACCCTCCTGATTATCGGTCTCTATTCCTATGTGTTATGACCCTGACCTCCTACACGCGGACATACATGGACTGTCTATCAAGACCTTGCCGATGACCTGCGCCGATGCTCACGGCAAACCGCAACTGATGTACGGGCCGGCCAGCCGCGTGAACCAAAGCGGCAGTTTCTTCCACGTCTCCACCCGGGCTGCATATTTGGGATTGTCCGGTTTGGCCATGGACAGCTCATGGCCCGGGCGCGTCCAATACTGATAGGCTAGCGGAATCTGCTCAGCCCCCCATCGTTTCTTGAACTCATGCTGTCCGCTGCCCACCGTGCTTCTGCCGAAATCGAACCATTTGGCGCCCGCCGCGCCGAAGTATTGCATGGCGGCCCAGTTCAAGAGGTAGTTTGGACTGAGGTCGTTGTATTCGGTCAGCACAGCTCCCCAACGGCTTTCCGCCATCTCGTTGAAACCGTAAACAAATAGCCCCCCCACGATGGTGCCGTTCAGATGCACCAGGAAAATCCGGCAGTCTTCGGCAAACGCCTTGAGAATGGCGATGAAGAGCTTTCGCGGGTAACACGGCGTTCCCAACTGATGCATGCGTCGGGTCCATATCCGGTAGAAATCGCCCAGCATCTCCAGGCCGCCGGAGAGGACCATGAGGCCGGCTTTTTCGGCCTTGCGGATGCGGTTGCGTATCTGAGGTCGCAGCCCTTTCCACACCTGCGAGGGATCGGAGTCCAGCGGCAGGCACAGAGTGATCTTGTCGGTGCGCAGATGCAGGTCATACGGCAAAGGCTCGACGTTTCTAAATTCTATCGACTCGCATCGGTGTTTTGTGCTCAGCTCGACCGCGCGGTCATATAAAGCCTCGCGGGCCGCGTCATTCTCGGCGAGAGGCCCGCCGTAGTTGCTGAACGCCTGGGAGATCATTCGCTTGCCGAACAGCCGGCTGCGGATCAGCGTCAAGGGAAGAACGCCGCATACGCTCCCGCCCTGGCGTGCGACCAGGTACAGAGACTCATGTCCCAGCGAACGCACGACGTTCTGGCCCCACGCGAACAGATGACAGAGTTTGGCCCCGGGCATCCGGCGAACAAAGGCGTCATATTCCGCGCTGTAGGCATCACAGATTTCGACGTTCATCGTTTCATCCTCCGCGCACTTTTCCATTTGCCCGCAACAGTGTGCGTATAGTTATTCAAGACCTTCCGATGTGAGTGGCAAGACCGCGCCTTGACAGCGTCCCGAGGTCACCCTTCTTCCTCGACTCTCCTGAGCCACGCCTCCCTCCAGAAGTGGAAGCAGGATCGATCGCATCCGCAGAACTCCGCCCCATCGCACATGACCCCCTCAAGGATCACGGTATTGGTCATCTTCCTCAATTCGCCGTTGCTCTCGAGCACGATCTTCTCCACGTTCTTGAGAACCCTATACCGCTTACCACAGAACTTTCTCATGCCGGTCATCCACAGCAAGCCCCGATTCTTTCGGTTCCTTCCGAGCGTGGCCAGAATCTCGTCCACGGATTTTACTTCGACCCATTCGCCGGGCCTGAGGCCCAGGGCCTCGCGCTCGCCGGGCAGCGTCTTGTCTTGCGGCGCGGCCGGCCGCTCTTCGCTGTGCGTGGTTGTAAGAGCATGGCGGAGCGTTCCCCAAATGCCCATATTTTCAAGGTACCACACTGCATAACTGCGGACCTTCTGATGTATTTTGAACACCCGGTTCGTGAGCCGCGGGGTGGAGCCTGCGTGCAGGCAATCGAGCTGACCGTGACACGACCGATCATGTAAGGACATAATAAAACCTCCACAAGAAGCTATTGGGTGCGCCCTTGGCCAATGGCTTTAGACAATCCTGGCGGGCGCACGGCTGAGCCTCGCGTCAATGGACGTGCCGCTTTGGCCACGTCTCGCTAAGCGATCAAGAGGCGACGATAGAACCGCTCGATCTGGTCACTGACAAACTGCCAGGAATAATGCTGTCTCACTCGCTCTTTGGCGGCCAAGCTCACAGCCGCCACCGTTTCGGGATGATCGAGCAACCAGCTCAGGCGATCCTCCAAGTCGTCAACGTTCATGTTGTTGAAAGCGAACCCTGTGTCGGCCACGGCTTCAAGGTTCTCAGGGATGTCGCTGACAAGACAGCAGCGCCCGTAGCTCATGGCCTCAAGAATGCTCAGCGACAAGCCCTCGACTTCGGAAGGCTGGACGTAGAGGTAGCAGTGGCTGAACAGCTCCTCCATGAGGGGGCCCTCCACGAAACCCGGCAAAACGATCCGCGCGTCGCCCTGCGCCAGGGCGCGCAGCTTCCGCGTGTAGTCGTCGGTTCCCCGGATGTCGCCGGCGATGACCAGTCTCATATCCGTCGTCAGCCGCCGAAACGCCGAGATGAGGTAGTGAGCACCCTTTTCAGGGACTAAACGGGCCGCAAAGAGAACATATCGCTCAGGTTGGAGCCCCAGATCGTAGATGCGGCGGGCCTCAGGCACGGGCTTCACCTCGGCCGCGGTGGGAATATACTCCATCTCAATTCCCCGGTGCGTCCGGTAAAAGGCGCACTGCGTTTGCGAGACCGCCGTGTAAGCATGCGATTGGGCCAGCGCCAGCTTCTCCAGGATTCGTACGATGCACGAGCCGGCCGTCCCCCAGCGACTGCGTCTCCACTCCAGACTGTGCAGTTGGAGCACACATTTGCACCCGCGCAGTCTGGGCAGCCAGGCAAAGGCCCCCGGTGCGAAACTGTGGAAGTGCACGATGTCATACTTTTTTCGCCAACTGGAGTCGAAAGCAGCGATGGCAGAACACGACAACTTTTGCATACACGGTCTGGCAAAGGACGGCACGGCAATGATGCGCATGCCCAAATATCGGTTCGGCACGTCCCCATAGTGACGCGTCGCATAGACGGTGACTTCATGCCCGCGTTGCACCAGGCGTGAACCGAGCTCCGATGTGTACTTCTCGATGCCGCCTCCTCTGACAATGTTCTTCACGGCCAGAAACGCTATTTTCATGGTGTTTTCTTTCATTGCTGAAGACCGGTCCGATCCGCTCTCGAACGGCACAGAGTCCCATAGACCTCCATCAGCCGTTCGTAGTGCGCTTGGCAGGAAAACTCTCGTTCCACTTTGGCGCGGGCGGCACGACCCATATCGGCCACCAGCGATTTGTCTGTCCACAGACTTTGGATGCACTCGGAAAGCTCGTCGGCGTCCCCCGGCGTAAAGAGCAGGCCCGTTCGGCCATGGTCGATCATCTCAGGAATGCCGCCGATGCGAGACCCGATGACCGGCTTTCCATGGGCGCACGCTTCCAGGATGGTCATGGGGGCGTTCTCATACCACTCGGACGGCACCACGAGGAATGCTGCGTTCACATACAGCCTCTTGAGGTCGTCCGCGGATTTGTAGCCCTCGAAGGTCACGTGGACCATTCGCCGGTCTCTGACAAATCGCTCGTATTGCGGCCGCAGAGGCCCATCGCCGACGATCCGCACGGGCACATTTAGGTTCTGCACCGCCTTCAGCAGCGTTGGAATCCCCTTTTCCTTGGAGAGCCGGCCGACGAACAAAGCGTAATGGCCTTCTTCATACACGGGCTCATGCTCGGCGGCGCTTATGAAATTGGGAATATGAAGCAGCCGATGTCGCGGAATCCCGTGGTCAGCGTGTTTTTGCAGGGAAAACCGGCTCGGACAAATGAAATATTGTATCGTATCGTATTTGTGGAGCCAGCGGTTCAGATACGACTCGATGCAATAGACCGACGAGGCCGCGAAATTTTCCTTGTGGCACCGATTGAGTAAACAGTGGATGAATCGAGCGCCTTGACAATCTTCGCATACGCTGCCTCTGTTCAGCATCAGGTACGATGGGCAGATGAGTTTATAGTCATGGAGGGTCATCACGACGGGGACACCTTTGAGCTGTGCAGCGTCCAGAACGGAGGTCGTCAGGCCCCCGTAGATGTTGTGCGCATGCACCAGATCCAGGTCGGACGCGTCCAGGAACCGAAGAAAACCTTTGCGCGTATGCCGGTCATACATGATGTTCAGGGCCATCGGCATTCTGCCGAACAGCGAGGCTGTCTGCCAGTCTTTGAAAGGCGAGAAGTACTCTGCGTACTGCGAATGTTCATTATTCGGATGCGTTTGAGAGAAAACCAGGACCTGATGGCCGTTTGCCTCCAGGGCCTTCTTCTCTTCAAAGAGGACCCGCTCACAGCCGCCTCGAAGATAGTAATAGTTATTCGCCATGGCAATGCGCATCGTCAGGCTCTCCTTATGTTGCGGCAAGAGGGTGCGGCAGAGACCTGTTTTGAGCACTTGCCAGGAAGAAGGTGAAAATGCTCATGAAGAGCAGGTTGTCCATGTTGTTCTCGCAGATACAATAGAGAGCTATGGCCACAACACAATACCGGTGGCGCGAATCGATGCGCTGGAGGACGATGGCAAAAAAGGCCAGGCTTAGGGTAAGGCCAAGTAGGCCCTGCTCGATCAAAACGCGCAGATAATCATTGTGCGGCACCTTATCGAGGAGCAGGCCGGACGAGCCAATCCCATGTCCGACGAGCAACTGAAAGCTGTTGGCCGCGGTGAGCACATCAACACCCTTGCGCCAGTGCGCAATCCGCCAGATCCCGGAACCGCTGCTCTCGCCATACACACTCGAGAGGCGCGCATAATCCAGCTCGTACCCGGACACGGCCAGCGGCAGCTCCTCCCGAATCAGAGACAGTTGAGCAACGAGCCTGTTCGCCAGAGGGACCCTCTGGTAGAGGCTCGCGGGCAATAGACAGCCCAGGCAAATCAGCGAAAGGACCAGGACGACCGCGATCAACTGAACTCTATCCGTGCGAGCCGACGTATGAAAGACCAGAGGCTTGAGAAAGACCACGGACTTAAACACCATCGCACCGAGGTACGCCAGGATGGCTCCGCTGGTCCCTGAAAGTATGAGAAACAGGATGATGACCGCATGAACAAATACCTTCATGACCACGCCGTCCCGGTTTTCATCGATCAGAAACAGCAGCGTCATCATTGTGAGGCCCAGATTGTTCGCGTTGACGAAGAACCCTGACATGCGAGTGACATCATCCATTTCTTGCCCGCGCGGCATCATCAGGGATACGGCCCCCATGAAGAGCAGGGTCAGCAAAAACACCTTGCAGAAGGGTGTCGAATAGATCGGGCGCAGCCCCATACTGAAAATGAGGACATACATAATACAAATAACCACGTGCTTGAGCAGATTATGGAAGATGGTATGCGTCGGATCGTACAGCGTGGCGACGACCGCCAGCACCAGGATGGACATTACCACAGCGACGCTCGGATCGACGCGCAGACGAGCGAGGCTTTGGGATCCCGCGGCCAGAACGCACAGAAACATCAGGCCGGCGCCAATCAGCAGCAGACTAGGCAGACCAAGAATATGTGCCACCATGCCAATTATGCTGTAGAGGACGAAACCCGCGGCAGGCAGTCTCCATCCAAGCACCGGTGGAAGTTGTTGCGCTTCATCGAACATCGAAGTTGGAGAGATTGACATTCCAGTTCTCCATGTTGAAGACCCGATCATCGACAGCTCCAGGGGCCAGCAGTCTTCCACACATTCTTACTGGCTTTGGCCTCCTGGAGGCGGGCACCCTCAGCAGCGGTCTGGGGTCAAAAGCCAGCCGCCCCACGTATAGCATGATGTCCATCGACTTGGAATGCCGGCGATAGAGCTGTTGGACAGCCTCCTGGAAAAAGGCCCTTCCCAGCGGATGAACGTCCAGGACGTAGAGGACTCTGGTGCCATCCTCCTCGGTGTACGTCCGGTACACACATTTTCCGCCCTCACCCACATCGATGCGATGATGCTGACCGTTGTATCGATGGGCTTCAAAGCCTGCATCGCACACTTTCTGAATGTTGTACGTGGCCGCGGCCCCGTCGCGGACCTGCGGCCAACGGACCCACGCGGCCGCCGCAAGGTGCCAGAGACAGTTGATCAGACGCAGCCGAGGGATGAGGGCACCGATATTGCGGGGCAGGATGTAGAAGTCCAGTTCGCCGATGTCTTTCCATCCTAACAGCTTCTTGACACACAGGTAGGACGCTTCATTCGGAAATCCAAAAACAAAGCCAATGCCATCGTCTCGCATCGCGCGGTAAACAAGCTCCGCCATGTGGCTCACATTGAACGGCCCGCCCCGGTGCTCTCTGTCAACCATCAAATCGACGGACAGCGCGAATGTGGTTTCCCGGCCGAAGTACGTATAGTGGTACGGAACAGTATTGTAGGCGCCTCGAATCCGACCATCGACCATCATCAAACCGTGGTAGGAATGGCCCAACGGCGTGCACAGATACTTGCGGTCGAAATCCTCCCGGCTCATGTTCTTGCCATAGACCTCGCAGAACAATTCGCAGATTTGGCTTTTGTCGCCCTGCGACAATTGGTCGGTTGTCTTAAAAACGAAATCCCGTCCCATAGTCGAAACCGTCAGACTCTCTTGACGTGCGGTAGCGCCGGCACAAGGAAGTAAAACTTGTAGAGGCTATCGGCCACGACCCACATAATCCCAAAAACGGCAAAAAACCAGGCGAAGAAGACCAACGGTCCGCTGATGCCCGCATAACTGAGCAGTATGCTGAAGAAAGACGCCAGTCGCATGGTCATGCCATCGGTGAATCTGGAAATCAACCTGGCAAAGCTCCATTTCATTTGTGTCCAGCTATGCTGCTTGCGCAAAATGGAGCCAGGGATCGCGTCCCGTTGCGGCCGCCGGTCGTAGTCCGGGGGTATCTGCGGCAGAATGATCTGATCCTGGATCACTCTCAGTCCACGACGGCACTGGGCCGCCCCATAAGCCACAAAAGCCAGGACCAAATACCGGATCTGCCCATACAACAGGTACAAGTGCAGTGCACATATCGTTGATAGCAGTGCGTTGCACAGAAGATGGCTTGTGAGGTCCAGAAACACACCTTTCAAGGACGACTTCTTTGTCCAGCGGGCTATTTCGCCATCCACACAGTCGAGCACGGCGTCCAGCATCAGTAGGAAGAAACCAATAACGTTCAGCGATAGAACGTGCGGGACGCACAGGACTACACCCGCCAGGCCAAAAAGCATCCCCAAGAACGTTGTCGCGTTGGCGCTGATACCTGCTCTTACAAACAGCCACGTTATGTATATGGAGAAACGGCGAACAAGCAATCGGCTGAACCAATGGCCTACCCAGACCATTTTCCCTTGAGCGTTTGGCTTGCGCAGTTGACATACTTCTCGCATTTCTCGGATAGTTCCCATGGGCCGTAATTCTCGCCTGAATTCTTCAAGTCTGGGCGACTACTGCCGTACGTCTGCTTTCTGCTGCATCGGATCTACTCAGTGCTTCTTTGCGTTTTTGCTGGTTATAGAAACGCTCGAGCGACTTCCTGATGTTCGTCGAGCTTCTGCCTATTGTATAGGGCAGATATACCACTCTGCGTCCCTCACTCACCATAAAATCATGCCCCTCGACTTTCCCTTCCCACCGGTCGTCCCCAACAACGAGAATATCGACGTCCATCTTCTTAAGCAGCTCATCCTTTTCCTGCGTTCGCTGAGGAACGACTGCATCAACGTATCGGCAGGCTGCCACGACGGCCGCCCGGTCTTCGTAACTGAGAAGTGGATAATGGCCTTTGTACTCCAAAACCACCTCATCAGTCTTGACTCCCACAATCAGAATATCTCCCAACGCCTTTGCAGCTCGCAGTATATTCAGATGTCCGACATGGAACATATCCCACGTGCCGGCCGCATATACTATTACCTTCCCGTCTCTTGACATGGCACCATGCCTCTACAAAATAAGATTTGTCATCTTCGTCCGGTCCGTTCTGTAATTAGCTCCCCGATTTTCCCGCCGGACCCCATGAGCCATTAGCTGTTAGCTTCTCACTAATAGACCTGGAGCTAATATTCCGAGGAACCTTTTTCGTTCCAATTCCGTAAAACTGAGAAGGCAACTGGCCGCAAGTGTCAACAGCATTGCAGCAATCACCACGGCGAGGATTTCCGACCAGCAGTCGGGCGGGGATACATATCTCCAGATGTTGATCATCGCTACACTCGGTAAACACCCCAACAATGCAGGCCACCAGATCCGAACGATACTATCGTGAAATGATATCTTCATTTTCCTGTTAAAGTAGATCGGCAAGACGACACCTGATATCAAGGCCATCGGCAGACAGTTGGACCACGCTACTGCGACCAGACCCAAGTTGAACACCTTTATCGAAACAATGGAGGCTAAAACGCAAAGCAGCGACATGACTATCGTGAAAAGGCCGAAGAGCCTGTGCTCGCCTTTACCTACCAGCACTACAAAGTTGCTATGCTGCGCCAATCGCAGACAGTGTCCCACTGTTAGGATGCCCAGCATAACGCTCATACTGTCAACCATTCTGGGCTCCTGGAATTTTTCTCCGACCCACACCTGCAGAAACTCCCTGCCCATAACAATCAAGAAGCACGCGGCTGGAATAATCAGCAGAAGACTGTATTTCTGCATCAAGAACGATATTTCCCGCACTCGCGCGTGTTCATCTCGGGCGTCAAGGTCGCTGATCGCCGGCTTAATAGCCGCTGTGAAGGCGTACAGGAATTGCGACAGCAATAGGACGCCAGCGACGGCGACCGCAAATTGGCTGATCTGCGCGGTACCTATGAAGATGCCGATGACTACGTCGCTGGCCTTGCAGATAATGATGGCTCCCACCGTGTACAAGAACGTGTTTATTCCATAGGCCAACATTTCTCTCAGAAGCTTGAAATCTACGCTTTGCAGTGTGATGGAAATGTGCGGCAGCAGCTTCCTGGCAAAGATGAACTGCACGACTCTTACGGCAACTTCACTTACTCCGAATACAAGCCCCATCGTGAGCAGGCCGTATCCTCGCCGCAGCAAGACGATCACCAAGGCCGTTCGCAGCACCAGGACAAGAAGCTCCGCCAGGTTCAAGATGTCATATCTCTGCAGTCCGCTCAACAGCGCGCTGGACAATTGCAGAGGCATGGCCAGGGCAAAACAAAACCCCACAATCAACACGAGGACACCCGCCGTGCCGACCATATCGCCCGCGATGGCAAACCAGGCGCCGATATGCTGATGAATCACCAGACTCACCAGAACGAGCACGACCGCCAGAGCCGAGAAGAAAAAGAGAGAGGTACTGAGTATTCGCTGGATTGCGTCGTCATCTCCCTTGGCCAGACCCACCGGGATGTATCTATTGATCGAGCTATTCATTCCCATGTCCAACAATCGTCGATATTGAAAGATCGAACCGATCAGCACCCATAGGCCGTATCTGGTCTCGCCGAGTTGTGCTAAGAAGAAGCGTATTAAAAAAAAACCAATCGCGGCACCGCTGACCAGCGTGATGACGTTGAAGGTCGTGTTTTGAACCAGTCTTCTCGAAGTTGTGATGTATTGTCCGGTCATTCTTCCTCGTCCGGGCCGCGACGGCTGGCGTCACAGCTTACAAGTAACGGGGCGTCCGTCCTCCTGGGGCTGGTAGCGTCCCCCGTCCGTCTGCCGGGAGGCTGACGATATCATGCTCCTCAAGGAGGCGCGTAAAAAGGGCCACTCTTCTGCCGGCGGATTCGAGAGAGCCGTTCTTGTGGATTTCGATCCGCAAACGCAGTGATGAGCCGGAGCGACGGTCGCGAACAGGCACGTGGACCTGCATGAATCCCTCCGGAGCAACGTCAGAGCTTTGGCCGTTGTGCCGCCAGGTTAATGCGCGAAGGGTACCGTCGCGATTTACCAGAGGCAGATCGACCGTCCCAAAGTCCATTTTGTCCGCCGCCGTTGAGATGGCCTGCCACCATTGGTCAAACGTCGCTGCTCGGCGAAAATGCAGCGCGGCATCCTCGAAGCTCCGTCGCTCCTGGCGCTCGCGGCGGGTTATCCTGTGTCTTCTCCGCAGACCCGCGATGACCCCCCCCAGACGGACGGAGCCAACCATCTGGAAGACGAGCAGCAACACAAGCAGGGCACAGAGTAAGAATATCAGGGCGTGACCTTTGGGCGAGACCATCATGAGCACTCCGATCCCGGCGGTTAGAAGTGTCACGCCATAGATTGCGGCCACAGCCTGACGCTGCGTCAAGCCCAAATCAATGAGTCTATGGTGGAAATGGCTGCGATCGGCGGAGAATATGGACCGCCGCTCCAGAAAACGACGCAGCATTGAAAAAAGCGTATCGAAGATAGGGACTCCGAGGGCCAGGGCCGGCAGAGCAAGACCGGCCAGCGCCGGCGATTTTCCGCAGCAGAGCACGCCGACCGAGGCAATCGTAAACCCCAAGAACATACTGCCGCAGTCACCCATGAAGATTTTCGCGGGGTTGAAGTTGAAGAACAGAAAGCCGGTGACCCCGCCCAACAGAGCAAGCATCAGTGCGACCACCGCCCCCTGACCCGTGAAGGCCGCAAACACGGCTATCGCTGCGCAGGCGACGGCGGACACCCCTCCGGCAAGACCGTCCAAGCCGTCACTGAGATTGACGGCATTGGTGATCCCCACGATCCACAGGAGCGTCAACGGCCAGGAGAGCCAGCCGAGGTGCAGCGTCGAAGAATCGGTCACAGCCACCGATTCGATGCGGATACCCACGGCGCAGGCCAGCAGGGCGGCGGCGATCTGGGCGAGGAGCTTGGTGCGCGGCCGCAGGCCGTTTGGCTTGACGTCGTCGATCAGCCCGGCGGTGAACATGAAGCCGGCGGCGATAAGAAGGACGCGCAGTTGTGCCAGAACATCCCGGCCGACCGCCCCGATAACATCCGAGAAACATAGAACAGCAAGGCTCACGGACGCTGTTGAGATAAAGATGGCCACCCCTCCGATATGCGATACGGGTCGCGTATGGACGTGCCGTGCGCCCGGAACATGGACGATACCGAGCCGGCGAGCGAACCGAATCACAGCGGGCGTCGTCAGGAGCGCCAGCACAAGAGATCCCAAATAGGCGGAGAAGCAGATATTAATGAGGAAGTCGGCTTTCAAGCTTTATTCCAGCGGCTCCAACAGGTCCGCATCGATCTCAACCAGGGCGCCTTGGGTCAGAATAGTCACCGCGATGACCATGCGGGCCCTGGCACATTTTCTTTCGACGACGACGCCTTCCGTGCCTCTCATCGGGCCGGAGACTACCCTGCAGCGGCTGCCCAGAGGCAGCCCGGTATAACCGGCAATCACGGCCTTGCTCAGAAGAGCCGCTTCGATGCGCGCCAGCTCTTCGATCAGCCGCTGCTGGTCCACGACGTTCACCGTATGGCACAAACGGTTCGTTCTCATGGCTGTGTACCGGTCCCGTTCCACGCCGCAGAAAAAAACGTACGAAGTGAACAGAGGTGACATGACACGGCGGTTGCGCCCCCCCGAGAAGATGGTCTTTTCATACATCGGCAAGAAGTAGCCTATGCCGTGGCTGCACAGATCCCGGGCGAAGGCCTTCTCGAATCGCGGCCGAGTGTAGGCGATCCACCAGGTCCCTCGAAGCTCGGTGAGGGATTCCACGTCGGGCGTGAGAATCGATGGGTTCTCGGACAGACTTAGCATGTACTCTCCTCGCGCGCACTCTGTTCTCGTCGGTGCACCCGACGAGAATCTCTCTATCGTCAGCCCTCCCC
>Ga0153916_10001916_pt1 | contig 15170 bp, 12 predicted proteins | sample Opewatmetagenome_FD_109642 | JGI IMG/M metagenome (GOLD analysis project Ga0153916, IMG submission 109642) | Freshwater wetland microbial communities from Ohio, USA - Open water 3 Core 3 Depth 4 metaG | ecosystem: Environmental > Aquatic > Freshwater > Wetlands | place: USA: Ohio, Lake Erie...
CGAAGCTTCTCGAATGCTTGGGATCAGTATCAGGCAAGTCAAACGCTTGTTCCGAGCATACAAAGCACAAGGTCCGTCAGGTCTAGTAAGCCAAAGACGCGGCAAACCAAGCAATAACCGGTTGGACCCCCAAATTGTGCAGAAAGCCAGCGACTTGATCTGCGAACACTACCGTGACTTTGGTCCGACCCTAGCCCATGAGAAGCTGACGGAGAAACACAACCTGCGGCTGTCACGCGAAAGTGTGCGTGGGATCATGATCGCCGAAGGGTGGTGGAAGCCAAAGCGAGCCAAGCAGCCGTCGACACATCCGATGCGGGAACGACGGGCTTGTTTTGGCGAGCTGGTGCAGATCGATGGCTCGGACCATGACTGGTTCGAAGGGCGTGCCCCGAGGTGTACCTTGCTGGTGTACATCGACGATGCCACCGGGCAGCTGGGAGAGCTGTGGTTTGTGCCCGAAGAGACCTTCTTCGGCTACTGCGAAGCCTCCCGGCATTACTTCGAACGCTATGGCAAGCCAGTGGCCTTCTACAGCGACAAACATGGCATCTTTCGGGTCAATCAGCCCCGCCCCCTGGGAACTACGATGGGCCTGACCCAGTTCGGACGGGCAATGCAGGAGCTGGACGTCGAGATCATCTGCGCCAACACTCCCCAAGCTAAAGGACGCATCGAACGCGCCAACCAGACCCTGCAGGACCGCTTAGTCAAAGAACTGCGCCTGCGTGGCATCTCCGACATAGACAACGCCAATGCCTTTTCGACAGAATTCCGCGCCGACTACAACCGCCGTTTCGCTGTGGCACCCCGCAGCAGCCACGATGCCCATCGCCCCTTGCTCAAAAGCGAAAACCTGGACATTATCTTGACCCATCAAAAGACCGGCACACTTTCCAGGAACCTGACCGTGCAATCTAAAAACGTGGTCTATCAGATCCAGTCCGACCGCCCAGACTACGCCCTGCGTAATGCGCAGGTCACTGTGTGTGAAAATGCCCAAGGAGAAGTCACCATCCTCTACAAAAACAAACCCTTAACCTACACCATCTTTCATAAGTCCCCCCGCCAGGCTGAAGTCGTGGATATCAAGACCCTCAATCGTCAGATCAAAACCCCCAAGCCGCCTGCTCCTGATCACCCCTGGCGCCACTATGGCACTCATCTCAATGGCAAACCTATTCAAGAGGCTCTTACCCATGCCACAGACTGAAATAGGCTGGCCGATGAGTTTATCGCTTTTAGCTAAAAACTGGACAAATCCGAAACGGCAGAGCGGTACCCGCTCTGCCCTCCAATCCCTGGAAAAAGGGACATCTCTACTTTGCAGAAAAAGGGACATTTCTACTTTGTATTGACAGCTATAAATTTAAAAGGATTGCTAATGATTTTGTATAGATTCGGAAAGATAAAGAGACATTGTGTGTAGAAAGCTGACGACCAATAAATGTTTACCCGGGTAAAACATTTAATAAAAGGATATTTACTTCAAATCCAGATGCTGCACGAATGCAGCGTACTGCTCCGCAGTGGCTGCTGCGCCTCCCTGTGCGAGGCTCATATCGCCACCCCCTCGTCCATTGAGGGGTGATAGCTGCAGGTTGATGAGCTGCCGCGCGTCCATGCCACTATCCAGTCCACAAGTCACGATCAAAGATAATTTCTGCCCGTCAAAAGATGTCAAAACGGCAATCAAGTTTGCCATCTTTTTAAGCTCCTCCGCCAACACGCGTAGTTCAGCTGAAGGACGGTTCTCGAACGATACCTTTACCTGCCTGATGCCACCGATTGCCTCAGCATTGGTAGCTAGCTCGTGAGCCTCATACCTGGCATTTTGTAAGCGCAGGGCATGCAAATCCTTTTGGAGTGAACCCAGCTGTTCAGCTTGCTTAGAAAATAAACCGGGGATATCCTGCCATCCTGTGCTTTGCTGGTTGGCAAGATTATTAAATGTGTCGTACATTTGATGGAAGACCTGCATTGCCTGCAGCCCGGCAATAAAGTACACCCGTACTTTTTCGTTCTGACGTTCTGTTTTGAGCACCTTGAGCAAGCCAATACTACCAGTGCGAGCTACATGTGTGCCTCCACACGGGGAGTAATCGAAGGAATCAATCTCCACGATGCGGATATTCTCGCTCACCTTGGGTGGTCTGCGCAGTGGGATGGAAGCCAGCTGCTCAGGTGAAACGATATAGGTCTTCACCAGCCGGTTCTCATATATGATTTGGTTTGCCAGCAGCTCGGCCTGATCCAGGTCAGCTTTGCTGATCTGGGAGGCAACGACATCCAGGGCGGAGGGCGTATAGCCGTTAATGTTGGCAGATACAGTCTCGCACCCTGCTAGCTTAAGGAGGCACTCCGTCAACAGATGCTGAGCTGTATGGTGCTGCATATGTCGTAATCGGCGCTCACTATCGATCCTTGCTTGAACAAGGTCTAAGACTACCTCCCCCTCCACCACATGCACCAAGCGTTGGTTGCTTTCGTCCTTGAAAACATCCACCACCCTGGCGGAGCCAATCCAGCCTGTGTCATGCTCCTGTCCACCGCCTGTAGGGTAGAAATAAGTGCGGTCGAGTACCACGCCGGTGCGACCATCTGGCAGTTTGAGCTTATCGACCACTTGCGCCTCGAATACCAGTCTCTCAGGGTCTTCCTGATACAAGAGTTGTGAATCCATGCTAAAGATTATAACCCAAGCGAGAATATAGATACTTTCCTGTGAGCAGTTAGCCCACCTCAAATACCGCCAGGCAGCTTTTTGGATAGGAGGAAAAATGGAGGATTAAAACAGAAAAGATTAGTTTTACTATTTTCCTGAAAGAAAATTTCCTGATCTATACATCAAAATACAAGCTCATCTCGTAGGGATGTGGGCGGTTACGCACCTGGTAGTATTCCTGATTGCGCTTGAAATCGACCCATTGAGTAATCAATAGCTCGCTGAACACATCCCCTGCCAGTAGGAACTCGTGGTCCTGCTCCAGGGCTATTAGGGCGGCATTTAACGAATCGGGCAGGCTTTTGATGTGGGCGCGCTGCTCCTCGCTCCAGGCGAAGATGTTGGCATCGATGGGGCCAAAACCAGCCTGGGTTGGGTCGATCTGCTTGTGAATGCCATCCAAACCGGCAAGCAACTGGGCAGCCAGCGCCAGGTACACGTTGCATGAGGCATCGGGTGGGCGGAACTCTATCCGTGCTGCTTCAGCTTGCATGGTATATTTTGGGATGCGCACTGCAGCGCTGCGGTTTCCCAGCGAGAAGAAGGCATTCACTGGGGCTTCATAGCCAGGGATCAGTCGGCTATACGAATTTGTACTGGGGTTGGTGAGGGCTAATAAGGCTGGTCCGTGAGCCAGCAAACCACCGATGTAATATAAGGCTGTCTGGCTCATGCAACCATAGCCATTCGGGTCGTAGAATACGTTCACCCCGTTCTTGAACAGGTGCTGGTGGAAATGCATCCCTGAGCCGGCTTCTCCGAATAACGGCTTGGGCATGAAGGTGACCGTCTTGCCGTGCGCCTGGGCTGCCATCTTGCTGACGTACTTGATAATCATGGTCGCATCACCAGCTTGCAATAGGCCCATCATGGGTGTTTCGATCTCAGATTGACCTGGTCCACCCACCTCGTGGTGGTGGTATTTGACCGGCACACCCATCGCCTGCAGGTGCAGGCTCATCTCTGAGCGCAAGTTGTAGAACTGATCCTTAGGAGGGATGGCATGGTAGCCACCATGCACAGGTATGTAGTGCCCATGTCCGCTTTGCGCGCTGGTCCAATCAGCTTCCTGGCAGTCAACCCTATAACTGGCGCGGTTGACGCCGTACTCGTATGACACGCTGTCGAAGATGTAGAACTCGAACTCCGGCCCCCAGCGACTCTCATCGGCAATACCCGTCGTGTGCAGGTATTCCTCTGCCCGGATGGCAATATTGCGCGGGTCGTTGCCAAAGACGAGGTGGGTATCGGCTTCCAGGGTGGTGCAGATGAAGCTAAGTGTAGGCGCCTCCCAGAAGGGATCGCATATACCCGTAGATAAGTCGGGCACCAGCACCATGTCACCTGCTTTCACACTCTTCAATCCCACCGCTGAGCCATCGAAACCGATCCCATTCTCTAGTAGCTGGGTGGAGAACTGGCTGGCAGGTACGGTCAGGTGGTGCCAGCGCCCCCACAAATCCGTAAATTTAAGATCCACCATCTGGATACAATGCTCATCCAGGTAACGCCTGGCTTGCTCAAAGGTTTGAAACATTTGTCAGACTCCTCATTCCATTTTGGATGGATACCAGGTCTATCGTTTAGTCTTGCAATTCGTCTATGCAGCGTCCTCTCTTTTCCTGCATAGATGCTTAGGTGTACTTGGTCCTGACGTGTGCGGTTTTTGCAACCCGCAGAGGTGATTCGTTGAACCTCTCCAGCCAGCTTTCAGGCGCTAGAAGTGGACGAAAGTTGGCATATTTTATATAAAGATTATGCGCATCGCGTGTATTGAGTAATATTCGTCGCAAACCCTGGATATCCGGATGCTCCATCATGCACTCCACCAGCCACCTGCCCAGGCCTTTTCCTCGCTGCTGTGGCAGGATGAACATGTCGCAGATCCATCCCACAGTGGCTCCATCAGTCACCATGCGTGCAAAACCCACCTGATCATCGCCATCGTAGACCCCGAAGCATAGCGAGTTTTCAATCGATTTGCGCACGATCCACATTGGGCGTCCCACTGCCCAATGTGCGGTTGTATAGAGGAAATGGTGGATCATCCCCATATTCAGCTTGGCTTTATCGGTATTGATGGTATATTTTTCTCTGTGCCACTCCATAATTGCCTCGTCAAACTGGATTTGAAATAAATAATTATGTAAAATGCCAACTTTAAAACCCTGTGTTGAAATCCTTGATCTGATGACATCGCATTATATTTTATTCTAACGATCTCAAATCATATTATATTTTTGGAGGTGGTTTAACGGGTGAGTAAGGCATGCTAAAAAAACCTCGCACCTCCTTGTACAATACCCCACCAACTTGTTGTGAAGATTTCAATCCCATGACCGGCTGGTTCCCTGTTGGTGTGCTCACTTCGCCCAGCATCACCGGCACGGTATGGATGACCACATCGTCTCGACCGGGCAGGTTAGGGTCATAGACCTTGATATCGATTTCACCTGATAGAGCTTCCTGGTAAGAATAGGCTAGCACCTGGTGGTTGTTGAAGATCACCCGAGCTAACTGGCGTAGGTTGCTGGCATGCTCATAAATCAGGGCTAAAACCACCAGATTCTTATCACCCAGTCTCTGCTGGACAGAATTGACCTCCTGTGCAGTGCGTGCTTGAGTCCCTACAGGTGTATCATCGGGCAGGCTGGTCCATTGAGCAACTTTGACCACCTGTTGACCCATCCCACCCAGTGAATCCATTTGGCGCTGGAAGAGGTAGCGTTGAAAACGGGTGCCCCGGCGTGGGATATTTACTTTCATAGGGATGCTTCTACCCGTAAGGACAAAATCATACGCAGCAGCACACATCCCGCCACACAGGCCATACTTTGAGCTTACTTTCCTTGGACCCATAAAAGCAGGTGTGGAGAAGGGTAAAAAATAGCCCGTAAAGCTATTGGCGAACTTGAATCCGTGGACAGACGCTATAAATTCCACTGGTGGATTCTCGGGCAGGTGAAATTTCTTCTGAAATACACCCAAGGCAGCTGTGTGCTGGCGTTGAAAACCGTTGACAGTGTAAGTGAATTGCAGATAGGGAAGGTAAATATCCCCCAAATCGGGTAGATGCAAGCCTGGTGCTGCCGCGTTGAAAGGTTCCTCAGGTGTGCCGGGCACATCAATACGGTGATAATCTAAGAAGCGTAATGGTTCGTAGGTGAGGCTAAATTTCCCATGTTCATCTGATAGACCAGGGGTCACCGTAAGCTCATCATCCCCCTTGCCAGAAGCATCTTTGTCATAAATGCGCACGGCTACATCCGCAACCGGATCACCATTGGCATAATGGATCGAGCCAGAGAATTTAAGCTTCATACAAAGTGGATTATAGCTGAAACGTCACAAATATATCAGGCATATATATCGTGAGGCATATAGCGCACAGGCGGGTCAATTCTGTTCGTGAAGTTTAGGTTCAAGACCCTGTATTATTCATAAAGGCAGTTGCTGATATGTCTTATAATATCGAAGACCACAACGAAAAGAGAAAAAATTATGACCACGCATAGTACAGCTACCAACAATTCAAGCCACCGCAAGGAAATTGATATCCTGTGCAGGCTGATCGATGATGCCTTCGAAGGTGGAACATCTGATTCCCTGACGAGTAACCTCGCCAACCTACGCCCAGAAGACTGGCTCGCACTTCCACCTGGGGGTGGGCGGTCCATTGCAGATATCCTGGAGCATGTAGGCTGGTGCAAATGGATGTATGAGGATTATGCTTTCGGTTCAGCCAGTCTGCGAGGAGACCAGCCACCTGTTATCCCTGAGGCAGGTGCCCGCTCTCGCCCTCATGATGAATTAATCAGCTGGCTCAAGGCAGGTCACGATAAATGGCTAGCTTCTGTCCACCAGTTGAAGGATGATTCTGAGCTGGAACGCGAGCGACTGACAAATTGGGGGGAACGCTTGCCCACTCGCACGATCGTGCGCATGATGATCGGTCATGATTATTACCATGCAGGAGAGATCAATCATTTGCGATCGCTTTTACAAGGAACAGACCGCTGGGAATACGAATAATCAATAAGCTACTGGAATGGCCAGATCCCCTTCATGAAATCTGCCACCATCGCCCTGATCTGATCGAAATCCGTCTCATAGATAAAGGTGGTTACATTTCTGTTTGGATCGTATATATCACTGGCCTTGAACATTGACTGCGGAAATGAATCAGCCTGAATATTTTCCTCGGGTATCGCCTGAGCGATGCAGATCAGGTTGTTGATATCCCGCATGCTCAAATCAGTCTGGACAGCACCTATAAATTGCGCCACCAATTTGGGTAGTTTCGGGATCATATCGCGCTGAAGCAGCTTATCGCGCAGTGCCCCAAGGATAATCTTCTGGTGTTCCATGCGTTGGAATGTGGACGGGATGCGATTAGTCGCCAGGAGCAGAGCGCGTTCACCGTCCAAATGGTGAGTGCCAGCTGATAAGAAATACTTAGGTCCTGGATCGCTTACACCATAGCTCAGATCGATGGGTGATTCGATTTTAATATCCACTCCCCCGACTGAATCGATCATCTTTTCAAAGGTCTGGGTATTGATGGTCAGGTAATGGTCTACGCGCAAGTCAAAATTGACATCAAGCGTGCGTGCCAGCAGACCTGGTCCTTCCCCAGGACCGTCATAATAACCCATGCCAGGGTTGCCGTATAAATATGCCTGGTTGAGCTTTCCGTGAGTAATTCCATGATGGTCTGAAATTTCTGGGATTTCCACCCACAGGTCGCGTGGAAAATCGATCATCATCAGGTTGGGTTTGGTGAAATCAATCCTGATGATGTGAATTGAATCAGCCAAACCATATACATAGCTTGTGCTCCGCTGGTCTGATCCAATTAACAGGAGGGTCATCGTGGCTGGTCCGCCGCACAACGGATGGTTGGTGGCCGTTGGATACGGTCCGGGCGTCACCACCAGGAGGATATCAGCTGATTGGGTAGTAGTAATCAGCGGATTTGAGATTATACCCGGTTTACTTGGATCTTCTTTTGCGACCACAACGGTCGAACCCACTAATGAGCTCTGAGCGGGTAACTCCAGGGCTGGTCCAAGGGATTTATTCCAACGCACACGCAATGCTATCGCTGTGCTTAACACCCCAAGACAGAATAGCACAATGATGATTAAAGTTATTCTTCGCTTACCCAAGTCTTATCATCCTGATGCTATTCTACACCACAATCCCTACAGGTGATTCCTCGATGGTGTCGGTTTGCGAAAATGTTAGTTGATAATGGCATCGACATGGTCTCACTTCTGCCCCGGGTAAATAAAACCCCGCAGTGACCCATGGCAAAATGGTCACTGCGGGATTTATTGGGCAAGCAACAAGGCTAAGGCAAAGCCTTAACCCCCACTTAACGCCAGGTCCCGTTTATAAAATCTGTGAGGTAAGACCGCATCAAGGTATTATCAACACTTAATGTATACGTATTGACCTGGCGATAGGGATCGAATGTATGACCCCCAGTGAACATATCATCTGGGAAGGCGACAAAGTCAGTATTCTCCTTGGTCAAGGTCTTGCTGATACAAACCAGTTTGTTGATATCGTTCGGGCTCAAGTCAGTCTGCACAGACCTCGAAAACTCGCTGATGAACTCGGGAATATGAGGGATGCTGGACGGGGTGAGTAGCTTCTCTTGAATAGCCCGCAAGACGATATTCTGATACCTGGCCCGCTGAAAAATGGTGGGATATCGGTTCATGGCCAGCTTTAGAGCCTGCGTTCCATTCAAATGGTGAGTCCCTGGTTCGTAAACATATTCGGGGTTAGCACCATCCTGCTGTTCATTCAGGTCAATCTTGGAAGCGACCTGAACGTCAATGCCTCCGATCGCATCAATAATCCTCACAAATGTTTGCATATCTACGGCCAGGTAATGGTCTACACGCAGACCATAATTGAGCTCAAGGGTGCGAGCGAGCAATCCTGGTCCTTCACCCGGTCCATCATAATAACCCATACCTGGATTGCCAAAGAAATAAGCCTGGTTAAGCTTGCCATGATCGATGCCGTAATGCTCAGCGATGTCGGGAATCTCCACCCACAAATCCCGCGGTATATCCAGGATCATTATTTTGGGGGCGTTGAAGTCAATCCGCACCACTCTGATAGAGTCTGCCAGACCGTATAGATAGTCATCAGCTCTTTCATCCGAGCCGACCAACAATATTGTCATCACCGCTGGTCCCCCACACAGTGTTTCATTTTCTGAGGTTGCTGGATTTAGCAAGGCAGCAATTTGATCAATGAGCGTCTTGGGTTTCGGGGTGGGTACAGCCGCAGAGTCATTTCCCGCTTGACTTGAGGCACTGGAGGCAGGATTTCCCTCTTGCGCGCTCGCTGCAACGGGCAAATCCAGGCTTGGGCCGAGCGGCCGGTTCCAAAAAGCTGAGGCGATATACGCCAGGGCTGATAAACCGATTATTACTTCCAAAATAACGATGGGAATAAAATATTTCTTGTGCATAGTTCACCATACCTCATAAATTTGTTTACCAAACATACGACCTAATTTTCTTCTCAACTGAGAGGCTTACCGCCTTCAGTTTATTCCTGGGATGATCGGCTTCCAATATGGCATCTGGTCATCAGCTGGGTCCTGTGTCAGGTTGGTTGGCACAGAGCCATCAGTATGCATGATATAGATTTCCCAATTTCCATCCCGCTTGGTTTGAAATGCGATCAGGTTGCCATCAGGTGACCATGCAGGAGCCCAGTCACTCCCAGGATTATTGGTCAGGTTCACCCTGCTGCTACCGTCCGGATTTATCCGATAGATGTCACCATTGCCATCAATATCCGCCCGGAAAGCAATAAACTTCCCATCAGGCGACCAGACTGGCCCGTAATCGATCTCATCCCCATCGGTCAGGCGCGTAACCTGCGAGCCATCCATACTCATCAAGTATAGATTATTCACCCCGACCGGATTATCCCGGTCAGACACGAAAGCCAGTTGCGTGCCGTCCGGAGACCAGGCTGGGGCAAAGTCATCAGCGGGGTTATTCGTAATGCGTATTACATTTGTGCCATCCGCATCCATAATGTAGATCTCATTGTTCCCATCCATGCGCGAGGTAAAGGCAATCTGCTGCCCATCAGGTGACCAGGCAGGGAAGCCATCATCTGTGTTCGGTCTCCCGGATAGGTCGACTGGATCCGTACCATCCGCATTCATGAGACCGATGAAGCTGTTGGTGAGACCAAAGCCGGTGAAGAGCAGCTGACCACCACTGGGTGAAAAAGGTCCAGGGAATGTATTTGAATCGCCCATTGTCAGGCGGGTCACGCTTCTATCAACTGTGTTCATCATATATATATTTATATAATCCCCATCCCGGTTCGAGCCAAACACCAGTGCACCACTGCCCCCCAAGGGGAGTGGCGTGGGCGAAGGGACCTGAGTGGGGTTGACCACTTCTGATGGGATCGCGGTTGCTTCATGTGTAGGTAATGAAACCGCTGTGCCTTGCTCATGTGTCGGATTCCCTGCATCATTTATTGTTTGCCCAGTGGGCATTAATGTCGGACTTGCAGTTGTGCAGGCGGTAATGAAAATCAATAATGTAATGCAAGCAGCCACGTGTCTTTCGACCATTGATGTTGCTTTCTCCTTAACTCAAAATATGCGCGTACTTGACCGTAAGTAAATAGACGATGGAACCATTGATTTTGTTCCCCAGGTTGTGATGATTAATTAGGCACGCTCGCACTGGTCTCAAGGGATTCACGGATATAGCTCACAGCTTTACCCACACCACCCTCATCTTGCAATTTTTCCCCCAAAATCTCTGCATTATGACTGAAAGATGGCTCGTTTACTGCCAAGTCGATGGCATGCGCCAGTTTCTCGATATTCAATTTGGCAAAGGGGATGGGCTTTGGACCGGCACCCAGGCGGTGAACCCGCTCGCCCCAAAATGGCTGGTCAGCAAAGAAGGGTACTACCACAGTTGGTTTGCTATAACGCAAACCCGTCGCGGTCGTACCCGCTCCTCCATGATGCACCACCGCTGATACTCTTGGGAAAAGCCACTCGTGTGGCACCGAATCAATGCGCAAGATTGTCTCAGGTAGTGATCCCTCGCCCAGGCCTCCCCAGCCCCCCAGCAGGATGCCGCGCTGGCCGGTACGTTTCAATGCTCCCAAGACAATCCGCGTTGCGCGCTCGATCTGTTCATCAACCATGCTGCCGAAGCCGACATATATCGGTGGCTTGCCTCTCTCCATGAACCGGAGCAGGTCATCCGGAGGCTGCCAGGCCGGTGAGCGCTCGATGAAAAAGTGCCCTGCCACTCGCAGCCAGTCTCCCCAGTCGTCAGGTCGAGGCAGCAGATTCGGGCTGAAGCCATAAACGATAGGCTGGTGAGAAACATCCAGGTGCCAGTAAAAGCTGGCAGGGAGGGCACGCAATCCGAGTATTTCTCGCCGGCATTCATTGACCACAGGTCTGATCAGGTACATGAATAACTGGTTGGCAAGGCGGAAGGACCACCAATTGTACGATTTTTTAAAAGGCAACCATGCAGGAGCTGCCGGAAAGGATGGGTTCTGAAAACCACGTGTTGGGGTAATGGGCACATTATAGACAGCCAACCGCGGGATGCGGTGTTTCTCCGCCACGTGATAACCGGCAAAAGCCAGGGTTGAATAGAGAATAGCATCCGTGTGGCGGGTGACACGATCCAGGTCAGAGAAGAACCCTCGCGCCATGGGCTTGAAATGGGTCTTAAGCCAGGCCAACAATTTCAAAGGTCCGCCCAGCCTGGAAAGGTTTTGCTGCATCATATCTGCAGGAGCTGCAGTGATTGGGGCGAATGGCAATCCGGAGGCTATCACCAGGTCAGAAAATAATCGGTCAGCGCAAAATTGAACCTGATACCCAGCCTGTTTCAATCCCAGGCCAAGTGCCAGGTAGGGTTGCACATCCCCACGTGAGCCAACCGCGACAATGGATAGTTGCATCAGCCTGCCTTATACAGCTGAAATCAGGCCTCGGGGATAGCCCAATGAATGAAATCCACCAGCTCACCCCTCAGCTTGATGAGTGAAGGGATATGGATGTACATCATGTGCCCAGCCTCGAAGTAACCCATGCGTAGATTGCCAAGCAATGACTTATCCAGACCCAGGTGTGTCAACGTATAACGTGTCGCAAAATATGGTGTCGCCAGGTCAAAATAGCCGTTGGCTACATATACCTTCAGCGAAGGGTTGGTGGTCATCGCTTTACGCAGTGTCTCGGCGACGTTTACATACTCGTTTTCAAACTCGGCATAACTCCATGGTTTCACACGTTCAGTATGGATTTCGTAAGGCAGGTCTGATTCGTATTTGAGCTCGCCCCGCACATAATCATTCAATGTAGCGGTGTATGGGCCGCCGATATTACTCATGCTGGGGTCGAACTCGAACTTCTCTCCAGCAGAATCGCGATCAATGCCTTTGAATCGGCTGTCCAATCGACCTACCGTGCGCTTGGCGTGCCGCAATAGCTCTTTGGTGAACCTGAAAATTTCGATGCGCAGGTTCGTTCGCTCGATATAGTCCTCCGAGAGACCGGTGTAGCGCGCCAGCTTGCGGGCAATGCTCAGCTGGTCTTCATCCAGCAAGGCATCCCCCTGCATTAATGCATTGGCATAATCCCCGATGGCGAAGGATTCAACTTCCTGCAATGTGGCGTGCAAGTCCTTCTGCAGGTCATCGCTCAGCCGGTGGTGGTACCAGGCAGTGGCTGTGTAAGTCGGTAGGAAGAGGATATTGGGCAGGTCGTTCCCTGGATTAAATCGATCAGCCTGGAAGTTTAAGATGGCGGAGATCAGTATGATGCCATTCAGGTACATCCCGTGCCGTTCCTGGAGATAGCCGGAAAGTCCTGCTGCACGCGTGGTGCCATAGCTCTCACCGATCAGGAACTTGGGAGAAGTCCAGCGCTGATAGCGCGTGGTGTAGAGACGGATGAAATCACCCACCGATTCGATATCTTTCTTGAAACCATGGAACTCTCTCGGTTTTTCTCCCTCCACAGCACGGCTGAAACCCGTGCTGACCGGGTCGATGAACACCAGATCGGTGATATCGAGCAACGAATAGGCATTATCTACCAGCTTATAGGGTGGTGGGTAGGCGAAACCCTCGTCATCCAACAGTACACGCCGTGGACCGAGTAATCCCAAATGTAGCCATACGGAAGAAGACCCCGGTCCTCCATTGAAAGAGAATGTCAATGGCCGCTTCTGGCGATCCTCAACCTCATCCAGAGTATATGCGACAAAGAAAATTGAGGCGCGTGGCTTTTCCCCCTCCGATTCGCCCTCATGATCACCCTTCTTTTCGGCTTCCTCCTTCAAAACGATCGTCCCGCATGTGACTGTATATTTGATTACTCGCTCACCAATGGTCAGGCTGTGTTTGGTCTCCACCAGCACGTCCTTGGGTTGGGTAACCGGATGACCTTCACCTGTCGAGGTTTCTTTTTCCTTTTCTGTCATCGCCATGCTCCTGATTAAATGAATATATGATAATTACTTCATACTGGCTGCCATCTTCTTTCGGATGGCGAGTGGATGGATCATTTGAATCGCCCACAGGTAATGCTGGCAGGTATTGCCGGCGATCCAGGCGATCAGGGGAAGTTTTCCGGTCCACGAGTACATTCCTGGAGTAAGCATTTCCTCTTCTGGTATCCGGTTAATTACATCCAAGATTTGTTTATATGAAGTGTGAAAATCTGCCAACACAGCTTCAAGTGGACGATCTTGGTGCTTCAGGCGGTACTTTTCATTCAGCAAGCCCATTTGCCGCCAGTTATATCCAGGCTCAGGTGTCACTACAGTATCGCCCCGTTTACCAGCTTCATACCAGCTTATCCAGCGCTGCTCCCAATCGACCAGGTGCTGCAGGATATCCTTCACCGACCATTCCTTCATGCTGCCAGGAAAAATCATCTCTGCCTGGGTCAGATTAGCTACTTTCATTTCCAGTTTTTCCCGCTCAGAATATATAGATGCAAGCAGTTCAGCTTTGGATTTAGGGTGCATACATTCACTCCGGCCTGATTTTACCACCCGCAAGATTTAGAATACAGAGCATTAATCGTATAATAATGTAATCTGCCACGATAGCTATAATTATTCTGCTAAAATGAACTTTGGAGCTAAGGAAGAAACCTATGTCAGACTTTCTAACCATGCCAGGATTCCTCGGGACAAAAGCAACGCTTCGTTCTGATCTAACCCTTGTGTTGATAATAGTTACAGCGATATTATTTAATATCGGGTTTGTCCTTGCCAGGCGCAAGCGATTTGTTGCTCATCGTTGGGTCCAGACCAGTGCCGTGATATTAAACACCCTGGTCGTGTTGATCTCAATGGTCACTTCCTACATCATCTACATCCTCCCGGGTATCCCCAGCAAATTAGCCCAGGGTGATTATGCCGTGACATCTGCGCATGCGGTTATCGGGGCGGTTGCGCTCATATTCGGTGTTTTTGTCGCTCTCCGGGGGAACGAGCTGCTTCCGCAAAGGATGAAATTCCAGAACTATAAGCCATTTATGCGCTGGGCTTATGCGCTTTATATGCTCGCAACGCTTGGTGGCATTTTGATCTATATCATCGTGTTTGTTCTGGGCATCTGAGGGGGATCTATGGTTTACATTCAGCTCGTCTTTTTAGTACTCTCCCTATTTCTGACATTCATGTTCTTTGTCTATGGCTTCAATCACTATTTTCTATTAAGCGTCTTGCGCCGATATCGCATACCACAACTTCTACCCAATACCACCAATCGGCGACCTTTCGTATCTGTTCAGTTACCTGTCTATAATGAGCGCTATGTTGTACGTCGCCTGGTGGATGCCTGTGCCAGAATGGTTGAACAATATGGTATCGAGAATGCAGAAATATGCCTGCTGGATGATTCGACCGACGATACCGTCCAGCTGGTGGATGAGATCGTCAATGAATATGCTCAGAAGAATTTCCACATCCAGGCACAACGCCGACCGGACCGCCAGGGATATAAAGCGGGTGCGCTGCAGCTGGCCCTCCAAAATACACGCGCCGAATTCATTTCGATTTTCGATGCAGATTACACCCCACAAGCTGACTTCCTCCTGCGTACTATACCTTACCTGCTCCAAGATGATAAGCTGGGCATCGTTCAAAGCCGTTGGACACACCTTAATCGCTATTACAACCGGGTGACGAGTGCGGTGGCGATTGGAATCGACGTGCATTTCTTTGTCGAGCAAACGGGGAGATATGCCACCAAATGCTTCCAGAACTTCAACGGAAGTGGTGGGGTATTGCGAAAAAGCGCCCTCGTGGAAGCCGGCGGTTGGCAGGCGGATACGCTGGCCGAAGACCTGGATGCCAGTTATCGCATGCAGATGAAAGGTTACCGAGTCCTATTCCTC
>Ga0153916_10001917_pt1 | contig 15164 bp, 11 predicted proteins | sample Opewatmetagenome_FD_109642 | JGI IMG/M metagenome (GOLD analysis project Ga0153916, IMG submission 109642) | Freshwater wetland microbial communities from Ohio, USA - Open water 3 Core 3 Depth 4 metaG | ecosystem: Environmental > Aquatic > Freshwater > Wetlands | place: USA: Ohio, Lake Erie...
CGCTACCAGGACCAAGAGGGCCGCAGGCACACCCTCCGTGCGGAGGGCGGGCTCTCCGAACTTCTGCAGCATGAGATCGATCACCTTGACGGGATACTCATGATCGATCGCGCCATCGATTCCCGCCATATCGTGTTGCGCGAGGAATACGAGAAGTGGCCTCACCATTTCCAGGTCGCGATGTAGGAGGGGACACTCGGTACAGTATTCCTCTTTGGTGTGCCGCTACACGCGTCCGGCTTTTCCCCAGCGTGTGTTCACGCAGTAGGCGTAGATGTTCGGGGCGTACTCGCTGAAGAGCGGAAAACGTATCCCGCTTCCCTCGAGCATGGCGTCGGCATTGGTGCTATCGAAGAGGCGGTCCACTGTGATGTAGGGGAAGAGCGCGTTGACCTGCGCAAGGAGCGCCTGATGGCGCGTCGGGAGCCCGGCAAGGCGCCTGGTGTAGCTCTCCGCTGAGAGGAACTCCACCGTGCGCGGGCGGGAAAGCGGAACTGCGCGGTCGAAGTACTCCGCCGCGCTCCGGACCAGCTCGCCGAGGCGCGCTGAGCGGGCCGGCCCGGCGGTGAGGTGAAAGACGCGCCCGACCGCATCGCTTCTCCCCATGATATACACCATAGCATCGTTGACCCAGTCCACGGGGACGAGGTCAAGGGTGGTGTCCGGAGTGCCCGGGACGAGCCGCATCAGCCCGCGCTCCAGGAGTTTTAGAGGGATATAGATCACGTTGAACGACGAGGTCCTCCCTGTGCGAGAATCCCCGATGACGATGCTGGGACGGAAAACGACCGTCGGCAGCCGATCGGCCGCCTCGCGCACCAGGCGCTCGGACTCGCATTTGGAGTGTTCGTACGTGTTGAAGAACTCCTGCCCCATCTCCAGTTCATGCTCGTAGATCGTCCCTGACCGGCGGCCGGAGACGGAGGATGTGCCGATGTAGATGAAACGCTCGAGGGAGCCGCGCCGGGCGCAATCGAGCCCGAGCTCCAGGACACGCCGCGTCCCCCCGCAGTTGATCGCGCGGGCCTCATCGAGCGGATGGTCGAAGCGGATCGTTGCGGCGCCGTGGATGATGTGCGTGACCGTCCCGGTGAGCCGTTCGATCTCTTCGGGGGAGACGCCGAGACGCTCCTGCGTGACGTCCCCCAGCACTCCCCGCACACGCGACACGGCGTCCGGGATGCCGCATTCCCCTCCAAGCGTGAGCGCGACCCTGCGCGCCCGCTCTCCGGCATCCGCCGGGCTTTTCCCGCGCAAAAGGAGTGTGAGGAGGCTTTCGGGATAGGCCCTGAGAAGCCGTGGGAGAAGGTCCGATCCCATCATTCCGGTCCCGCCCGTCACGAAGAAGTGTGTGCGCATGGGGTGCGTCCCTCGACCGGCAAGTCTACGAAAAACCGACTGCTGATGCAATGAACTAGAATCCCACCGAAGTGTTTTGTATATTCTGCACCAATGCTGCACCTGCGCAGCATTCGGCATGCCCTTTACTCCTTCATATCAGCATCTCCTCTCCACGGGCGAACTCAGCGCGCGTGCGCGGCGGCTTGAGCAGATGCTCACGCCCTGCCGTGTCTGTCCGCTCCTGTGTGGGATCGACCGCCTGAACGGCGAGACCGCACGCTGTCACACGGGGTACCTCCCCGTGGTATCTTCGTATACCCCCCACTTCGGGGAGGAGCCACCGCTCACGGGGGCAGGGGGGGTGGGGAATATCTTCTTTGGCAACTGCAACCTCCGCTGTGACTACTGCCAGAACCACCTCATCAGCCAGAACCACGCCGACGAAGAGCAGCATGAGGTGACAATCAGTCGCCTCGCCGGCATGATGCTGGAACTGGAGTCAGAGGGATGCAGCTCGATAGGACTGGTCTCTCCGAGCCATGTGGTTCCCCAGATCGTCCTTGCCCTGGAACAGGCTGCCCGGCAGGGACTGGACATTCCACTGGTGTACAACACCAACGCGTATGATTCCCTGGAAGCCCTGCAGCTCCTGGAGGGAATCGTCGACATCTATCTTCCAGACCTAAAGTACAGCGATCCCGAAATGGGTATGCGCTACTCCCATGTTCCCGACTATGTGCGCATCGCGCGCGCGGCTGTGGGGGAAATGCGCCGGCAGGTCGGGCCGGATCTGGTCATGGGGGAGGACGCCCTGGTGAAACGGGGGCTGATCATCCGCCACCTGGTGCTCCCCAACGACATCGCTGGGAGCAGGGAGAGCCTCCGGTGGATCAGGGACGAACTCGGGGCTGACGCGACACTCAGCGTGATGGCACAGTACTATCCCGAGCACCGGGGGCGCACGATGCCGCTGCTCGACCGGAAAATCCGGGAGAGCGAATACGAACGGGTCCTGGCGTATCTCGAAGCCCTCGGGATGGAGAACGGGTGGGCCCAGCAGTACGAGTCGGCCGAGTATTACAGGCCCGAGTTCGCCCGCCGGGAGCGTCCCTTCGCCGGCCCGGCGGACAACCGTGAATGATCCGCCGGCGACCCTGCGGTTGGATAAGAAGGTTCAGGAGAAGAGAGTATGCTACAGACAGCAGAACGCAATCAATTGATCGAAGAGATTCGGCGTCTTCCCGATCTCCTCGAGCGTGCCGTTCGAGGCCTCGCGGAAGAGCAACTGGACATGCCCTATCGTGACGGCGGGTGGACGGTGCGGCAGGTTGTCCACCACCTGGCGGATGCCCACATGCACGCCTTCCTGCGGATGAAGCGCATGCTTGCGGAAGAGCATCCGACCCTTCAACCCTACCGTCAGGAGGACTGGGCGGCCCTGCCCGATGGGGCGCGCCCGCCCGTCGACTCGTCGCTCGCCATCGTCCGGGGCCTCCATGCGCGGTGGTGCGTGCTGCTGGAGAATGTCGAGGGAACAGCCTGGCTCCGGACGGCCTTTCACCCGGAGCGCGGCGACGTTACCGTGGAGTCATTTCTCACGATCTATGCCGGCCACGGGCGGAAGCACGTTCGGCAGATTGAAGATCTCAAAATGTCGCGCAGTTGGTAGTTGCCCCGGACTCTCCGGGTTCTCCCCACACATGAGGCAGATTGCAGGTGCCATGAACATTCGCGAAACGCTTTCCCGGAGAGGGGCTCTCCTGGTGATTCTGTCGCTTTCCCTCCTTGCGCACCCTCTCCTGGCACAGACGGCCAAACCGTACAAGCGTGCGATGCTCGTCCTCACGGCGGGGGCCGGCACTGCGCTCTCCTACCCGACGCTGAGGGATTTCTGGAAAGGTGGTGTGAGTGGCTCCGCCGGCTTCCTGTTCCACGTGAGCCGCCCGGTCGCTTTCGGTCTGGTGTTCGAGGGGACGTATTTCCCCTTCGACACCAGCGGCTTCAGCCTGACCTGGCCCGGCGTGCCGGTCCATCAAACTGGCCTCGCACTCCTCAGCCTCTCCATCCAGGGGAAGTGGTCCCCCCTGTCACAGTATGCCTTCTCGCCTTTCTTCTCGGGATATCTTGGTGGCACCCATACCACTGCGGCATCGTACCAGCGGGTGATCCTGGGGAAACGGAACACCTACTACCGGATCAGACCGAAGAACCGGCTTTTGCTGGGCCTGGGGGCGGGGGCCGATTTTTCCCTCACAGCCTGGCTCTGGCTCGATCTGGAGGCAAAAGCGACCTATTCGTACAACGACCCCGACCTGGGATTTGCCGTCTTCGGCCGCGGAGGCGTGCAGATACGCCTGTGAGACGGCCTTTCCCTTGCACGGTGCAATCACTCTCAACGACAGCCGGGAAGGATCTATGGAAAAAGAACGGGCCTTGACACTCTTCCGGGAGTCCGGCGCCCTCCTGGAAGGACACTTCCAGCTTACCTCGGGACTTCACAGCAACCAGTATTTCCAGTGTGCAAAGGTGCTCCAGTACCCTGTGAGCTGTCAGGAGCTCTGTGCGGAGATCGCCCGGCGTTTCCATGAGAGCTGGATCCAGGTGGTCATAGCTCCGGCTCTCGGGGGGATCATCGTGGGACAGGAGGTGGGACGGCAGCTCGGGGCCCGGACACTGTTTACCGAACGGAAAGACGGGGCGATGCAGCTGCGCCGGGGGTTCGAAATCCGTGCCGGTGAACGTGTGCTGGTGTGCGAGGATGTCGTGACCACGGGGGGGTCGGTCGAGGAGGTGATCGCCATCGTGAAGTCGCTCGGAGGGAAGCTCGTCGGCGTCGCCAGCATCGTCGACCGGAGCGGCGGCAAGGTCCACTTCGCGGTGGAAGAGGGAGGGGTGCAATTCGCGGTTCTCACGATGGACGTGGTGACATACCACCCGGAGAGTTGTCCTCTCTGCGCGAAAGGTCAACCGGTGGTCAAACCGGGCAGCAGGCCGAACAGGTGAGCGGGGAGAAGGGAGGGGCTGACGTCATGGACGTCGAGCAGCTGAAGCGCGAGATTCTCTACCGCGGGAAGGTTTTTGACCTGATTGTCGATCATGTCCGGTACCCGTCGGGCTCGACCGGCATCCGCGAGATCGCCCATCATCCCGGCGGAGCGGTGGTCGTGCCGCTTACCGACGACCGGACGGTGCTCCTGGTGGAGCAGCTGCGCTATCCTCTCGGGCGTCGGATTCTGGAGCTCCCGGCCGGGAAGCTCTTCCCCGGCGAAGACCCCCTCCTTGCCGCCCGGCGCGAGCTGGAGGAGGAAACGGGATGGAGTGCCGGCAGAATGGAGAAGCTGGCGAGTTTCTACACCACTCCCGGCTTCTGCGATGAGCAGCTGCATCTCTACCTGGGGAGAGAATTGCGCCGGACCGTGCAAGGCCCGCACCGCGAGGAGGGAGAACACGGCATGACCGTCCACACGATCCCCTTTGCGGAAGCGGTGGCGATGGCGAAGCGGGGGGAAATCCCTGACGGCAAGACGATCGTCGGACTCCTCCTCGCACCGGAGCATCTGGCGGAAGAGGACGGGCGCTCCCGGCACGAACAGAATGGCTGACCCCGTGAATGCGAAAGAACTGATCCGGAAGAAGCGCGACGGCCTCTCCCTGACACGTGACGAGCTGGGCGCCCTCGTCAGGGGGTACCTCGGGGGCGAGGTGCCGGAGTACCAGATGGCCGCGTTCCTGATGGCGGTGTACTTCGCGGGGATGACGCCGGAGGAAACCTCCGCGTTCACCGACCTCATGCTTCGTTCCGGAGAGATCATCGATCTCTCCGATATTCCGGGGAGAAAAGTCGACAAGCATTCCACAGGCGGGGTGGGGGACAAGGTGTCGCTGATCCTGGCCCCGATGGTCGCCGCCTGCGGCGTGCCCGTTCCCATGATTTCGGGACGCGGGCTGGGACACACCGGGGGGACGCTCGACAAGCTGGAGTCCATCCCCGGGTTCCGGGTAAACCTCCCGGTCGAGGAATACCGGCGGATCATCGCAGAGACGGGGCTCGTGTTCGCGGGTCAGACCGAAAGAATCGTCCCTGCCGACCGCAGGTTGTACGCCCTGCGGGACGTGACGGCGACGATTGAATCCTTCCCGCTCATTGCCGGCAGCATCATGAGCAAGAAGCTCGCGGAAGGGATCGACGCGCTGGTGCTCGACGTGAAGTGCGGCAACGGCGCCTTCATGCGAGAGTACGAGAAAGCACTTGCGCTGGCCCGTCTTCTTGTCGGCATCGGCAACGGCGCCGGCAAAGACACCATCGCGTTCGTCACCGGGATGGACGAGCCGCTGGGTGCGGCGATCGGGAACTGGCTGGAAGTGGTGGAAAGCGTGGAATGCCTTCGCGGGAAGAACGTGCCGGACCTGATGGAGGTGACCACCGTTCTGGGGGGCGCGATGGTGTACCTCGGCGGCAAGGCTTCCAGCATTGAGGAAGGGATGCGGAAATGCCGATCTGCCGTCTGGTCCGGGAAGGCGTACGAGAAGATGCTCGAGGTCGTCGACCGGCAGGGGGGTGATGTCGGTTTCCTGGAGAAACCGGAGCGCTACCCGGTACGATTATCACCCCTCGACGTCGGAAGCCCGTCGGCCGGTTATGTGCTCGGTTTTGAGACCACGCGACTCGGGATGCTGGCCGTGCGGCTCGGCGCGGGGCGGTTGCGGATGGACGACCGGATTGACCCCGCCTCGGGGATACAGCTGCTGAAGAAGACCGGATCCTCCGTGGAAGAGGGGGAGCCGGTGGCCCGGCTCTGGAGTTCCCACACCGCACTTCGGGAGTATGCCTCCCAGGAGATGAAAGCCTGTATCAGGATCGGGGGTGCGCCGCCTCCTGCCTCGCCGCTCATCAGGACGATGGTAGACCGCAGCGGCGCCGTCGACTGGGTGACGCCTCAGGTGGCGTGACGGGGGGGAGTGTGACTGTCGTGAGCTAGGAGCGCCGCGAGTGCGCATCCGCCCGGCGGAGGGCTTCCAGCATCGCCTCGTGCACGAGCCCGTTGCTGGCGAGAACCTGCTTCGTGTAGATGTTCGGTCCCTGTCCCGCGAAATCGCTGACTCGCCCCCCCGCCTCCTGAATCAGCAGCACTCCCGCCGCCATGTCCCACGGGTTGAGATAGACCTCCCAGAAGCCGTCGAAGCGTCCCGAGGCGACGTACGCGAGATCCAGCGCGGCCGATCCGAGGCGGCGCACACCTCCCGCGCTCAGAAGGAAATGGACGAAGCGTTCGACGGCCGCATCCGGATTCTGCGCGATGTCGTACGGGAAGCCGGTGACGAGGAGACTGTCGATCAGCTTCTCTTTCTGCGAGACGTGAAGGCGCTTCCCGTTCAGATATGCGCCTGATCCTTTCTCGGCGCTGAAGAGCTCGTCGAGGTTGGGATCGTAGATGACGCCGGCCACGATCTCCCCCTTGCGCTCCAGCGCGATGGTGACACTGAAGATGGGAACACCGTGCAGGAAGTTCGTGGTCCCGTCCAGCGGATCGATGATCCACTTGTACTCCGCGGCGCTTTCCATCCCGCCGCTTTCCTCCGCCAGGAACGCATGGGACGGGTAACGGCGCTTGATGATCCCGATGATCCTCTCCTCCGACCCCCGGTCGATTTCGGAGACGAGGTTTCTTTCCTCTCCCTTCTTCGTCTCGATTGTGCGGACCTTCCCGACGCTCTGCTTCAGAAATCGCCCGGCCTCCTTGGCAGCCTCGATCGCTGTCGTCAGCATGAAGAAACCTCCCAATGGTGGATCGTCTAACGCACGTGAATATAGCAAAATGGAGCCGCGGATGCCATCGGTCGTTGTTTTGACTCTGGCACATGTTTTGAGTATTATCGTGGTTCGTGGCACAACTGAGGATGCAATGCGGACACCCTCCTGGCTCGCGCTCTCACTCTTCGTTCTCGGCTGCTCGGTGGAGGAAACCCCCTCCCGGATACGGCTGCCGGTTACCTGTGACGGTCTTCTGATCAGCGTGAAAGGGAGGGAGTGCCCCTTCTTCTACTCCGATACCAGGGGGGGATTCTTGACGGCAACGCTCAGCAGCCCCGTCTCGCTGAAGGACCTGTCCTGGTCGGTGGGGGGGACTGGCGTTCTGCGGGGGATTGAACTTTCGTCCGCCGGAGGCGCTCCTCTCATTCTGGATTCGGCCCATGTGTACCCGCACGAAGCGGTGCTCCACTACCCCCGGGGGACCGTCTGCCGGATTGCCGTGCTCGACGGTCGGAGGGACGGAGAACATCTTCTCGGGCTCCGCGTGATGGCGGGAAGCGGGAGCGGCGTCGAGATCCTCTGCCGCCCGGATGCGCGACTGCGCAGGGCGGACGGGGGAAAAGAGACGGGAGTGATGCGGTGGCATTCCCCTTCCGGTGCCCTTGCACTCTTTGCAGGGGGGAAGGGGTCCGTTGCCGGGGACCGGTGTGTCATTCCCTCCTCGGCGTCCGCGACAGTTGTGCTCGCCTTTGCGCGTGAAGCCCCTGCGCGGAGCGCGCTGGATTCACTCTCACTCGCGTTCGGGCAGCATGTGCTGACGCGGAGGCAGAGGATGGACGCTCTCCTCGGCCGTGCGTACTTCCGGACTTCGGATGAAACCCTCACCCGCGGTGTGAACTGGCTGAAGCTGTCGCTTGATGCCCTCGTCGTGAGTGGCCGTGATACGCTCATTGTCCCGGGGCTCCCGTGGGACGGTTCGCTCGACGGGCGGGCGAATGTACAGGCGCTCGGCGGGCTGGATTTTGCGACCGGTGACTACTCCCGGACGGCGTCGATCGCCCGCATGATGATGCGGCAGCAGGACACCGCGGGCAACCGTCCAACATTCGGCAGGATTGCGGACCGCGTCATCGGCGGCAAGCCCTCGTATGGTTCGGCCGACATTGCTCCCTGGCTCGTCCGCGAGGCCTACGACCACGTCGTGCGCACGAAGGACAGCGTGCTGCTCAGGCTTCTGGACCCCGTCATCAGAAGGAGCATCGAAGGCACCTACCGGTATCACACGGACGGCAACAACTTCATGACCCATGGCGAGGGGGAGACCTGGATGGGCCCCGGCTCCCCCCGCGGGAACAGGGCGTGCGAGCAGCAACTTCTCTGGTACCTCGAACAGATCATCGGTTCCAGCGTGGCCAATTTCCTGGGCCAATGGAAGACCGGCCAGCTGTGGACGACCATGGCCGAGTCCACCGCGAGATCATTCAACCGGATTTTCGTGGATACCACGCGCGGGGAGGTCTGTGACCATCTGCGGCCGGACGGTAAGAAGGTGTTCGAAGTCCGTCCGAACGCCCTCTTGTGCCTGGAGGTGGTCGGTTATGAGGCGGTTCAGCAGAAGATGCTGAAACAGACGGTCTCGACGATCGCCTATCCGTTCGGTGTCGGGACGCTGAATCCCGCTGACAGGAGATTCACGCCGTATGCGGCGCAGGGGAGCGGGAGGCTGTGCAACGGACCTGTCTGGACCTGGCTCGCGGGGCCGCTCGGCTATGCCCTCACCCGGTACGACAGGGAGGATCTCTCATATCGGATGCTCACATGGCTTCTGCTGCGGGCACTCGAGGAGGGGGGTTCGCTCCCGGCGGTGTTCGAGGCGGCCCTCCGGCCGGGTGAGACGGTCGTCCGGCAGGCCAGCCGGGCAGGTTCTGCCGGGGGGATGGCGGAACTGGTCCGCTCGGCCTACCAGGACATTCTGGGAGTCGGGGTGGATGCGGTGTCGCGCATCGTGAGCATCCAGCCGAAACTGCCAGACCACATCACGGATGCGGATGTCACGGTCATGGTGGGGGATGTGCCGGTGCGGGTTCTGTATGAAATCCGGCCCGATGTGTCGCGGGTCGTCGTGGAATCGGACAGGGAAACGCAGAGCCTCAAGATCAACGTCGTCTGGAGGATGAAGACCGGCGACGCGTGGAGGGGTTCGGTCAAGTTCTCTCCCGGCAGGCGGCTGACGCTGGTCTTCGGCCCCGACGATGCGATTGCGTACGCGGGGGAGGAACAGGTGGAGCTGGGCGGGAAATGGAATATCCGGGGGTATTCCCGGGAGAAGGATCTGGGAGAGATCACTTTCGCGCCTTTGCAGGCGCACTGACGATGTGCGCTTCGGTGCGGGCCGCGAGGCGCTTCTTCAACCGGGCCGCGTTGCTCGCATCGGTGCGGAAGCGAATCGTCACGCCATCCTCGTCGTACTGCTGATCGATCACTTCCGCAACACCATGGATGTACGACACCAGGTCGTACTGGTCAGGACGGAACGTCATGGTGTGCATGGTGACCCCTGCCGCCAGCATGTGCATCATCGATCGGAGGAGACCCGACATATTGATGCTGCGGGTCGCCGAAATGCACACCGCGGAAGGATGCGCCTCACGGAGACGCGCGAGCAGGTTCCGCCGGGCGAGGAGATCGATCTTGTTGAAGACGAGTAGTGTCGGCTTCCCGTGGGCACCGATTTCCTCAAGCGTCTCATTCACGACGCGGATTTGGTCCGCGTAGTAGGGGTGCGCCGCGTCCACGACGTGGAGAAGGACGTCCGCCTCGCGCACCTCGTCCAGCGTGCTGTGGAAGGACGCGACGAGATGGTGGGGGAGCTTCCGGATAAATCCCACGGTGTCGGACAGGAGTATCCTGCGCCCCCCCTTGAGCGTCACCAGCCTCACCGTTGAGTCGACCGTGGCGAAAAGCCGGTCCTCCACCAGCACGCCGGCGCCTGAGAGCCAGTTCAGGAGCGTCGACTTCCCTGCGTTCGTGTATCCCACCAGCGCCACACGGGGGAACTTCTCTCGTCCCTTCCTCTGGACTTCCCGCTCCTTGGCGATGCCCCTGAGCCGGGTGCGCAGGCGGCTGATCCTCTCGCGGAGCGCTCTGCGGTCCGTCTCGATCTGTGTCTCGCCCGGTCCTTTCGTCCCGATGCCGCCATACTGCTTCGAAAGGTGGGTCCACTGCCTGGTCAGGCGCGGCAGCATGTACTGGAGCTGCGCAAGTTCCACCTGCACCTTGGCCTCGCTGGTGCGGGCGCGCGAGGCGAAAATATCCAGGATGATCGCGCTCCGATCGATGATCTTGCGTGCAACCAGCCGCTCCAGATTGCGGGCCTGAACGGGGGAGAGATCGTCGTCAAAGACTACCAGCTGCGCGTTGCGCTCCTCGACGAGCCAGGCCAGCTCCTCCGCCTTCCCTTTCCCGATGTAAAATGCCGGGTCCGGCCTGTCGCGCTCCTGAGTGATCATGCCCGCCACGAGCGCTCCGGCGGACTCCGTGAGGAGGGTCAGTTCTGCGAGGTACTCCTGGAGAGTAGAACGGTGGAGGTCGCCGGACGCCACCCCGACCAGAATTGCCCGCTCGCGGCCTCCTTTCGTGTCTATCGCAGAGTGCGCCTTCAACTGGCCCTCCTTTCGGTCCGGTCCCGTGCGATGATCATCTCGGTGAGGGCAAGCAGGAGCGACAGTGCCAGGAAGAATTTCCACAGCTCGATGCCGAACCGGGATTCCTGAATCAATCGTGAGAGATCCTCCGAGGGAGCCATCCTGGTCACGCGTCGAGGGTCGATCCCCTCGCGAGTGAAGAACGCGACAAGCTCACCGTCGCCGATGGTTCGCAGGTCCGATTCTTCCGGGGACACGTTCACGGGGAACGCGTCAAGGGCCGCCGGCGCCTGTCCTGCCCCCTGCGACTGCCCGGTCCGGAGCAGGGTGTAGACACCGACCGTATCAGTTGGGCTCGAACGGAAGAGCGAAAGCGCGGAGGCAGGCAGGACGGTCGGCACCGTCCGTTCGTCGATCCCGGTCGGGTTGCGGAAAAGGAATCCCCCGTCGCCGCCGGAAGGGGACGCTTTGCGGAGTGCTTCGAGCCGGTCGCCGGAGGTGAATGAGCGCGGCGGCTCTGCGGGGGAGGCCACGTAGAGAACCGTCCTGTGCAGGAGGGGGGCGTAAATCCCGCTGACCGCGAAGTCCGACCAGAGAGTGCCCGGTTCGACGGCAAAGATGAGGATCCTGCCGCTCCCGTAGCCGTACTCCCTCAAGAAACCTGCCCCGCTTGAGAGGCCGATGATGGTGTGCCCGCCCCCCCCCGCTGCGGGCGCGAACGTGGCATAGATTCGGGGAGACTGTATCGATGGGTCTGTGCGCTTGCCGGCGCGAGCGGGCTCGAACATGCCGGCGAAGATCGGGTGGGCGAAGTCGACGGTGGTGAATGAGACGAATGGCCGCTGCTCATTGGCTTCCATGCCGGAGGAGATCCTCGTGAAGGTTGCGCCCGGCATGCGGAGCAGCGGAAAGAGCTGCTCGTTGTAGCACGTGAGGGCCGTCTCGACGGCCGGGAAGATGAGAACACCCCCTCCTGAGCGGACGAACTGTGCCAGGCGGGAGGCGTCCCCCGCACGGATGTTTCTGAGCCCGCACATCACCAGGACGTCGAACGCATTGAGGTCCAGGGAGGGGAAGGATTCCTCCCCTTCCTGCCGGACGCTGAAAAGCCCCGCGACGGTCGAGTCTCCACCCAGCGTGAGGGCTGCCCGCACGTAGCGGCCATCCTGGATGTCCGGTGAGCAGACCAGGACGCGCACCTTCTCCGGAACCTGAAGGACGAAGTATCTGGTATTGTCGATCTCCAGCGGGTCGTCCTCAAGCGCGACACAACCCCCGAGGGGGCCGGCGCGTTTCGGGATCACCGCCGCGGTGACCGTGACGGCGGCGCGGGGAGGGAGCCGGAGAGATTGCTGGGCAACGCGCACCCCGTCGAGATAAAAGCTCGCGACGGTGTTCTCTACCGGGCGCGAGCCGTTGTTCCGGACGGTGGCTTGCAGAGTCACGGGGCGGTTCCGGACGATGATCGCCGTCCTGACATCTGCCGCTTCCGCGCTCAGGTTGTCGTCGGCCGGCGCGGCTGGGCTGACGAGGAAACATCGCATTCGGCCATCGAACGTCGCGCCGGAATCCGGGGTGTCTATAGAGGCGGGAAACTGTGTCGCCTGAGCGTCCGTCAGGATGTACATCTCCTTGTTGGGATCATGTGAGCGCGCAAGCACCTCTCGCGCAACGGAGAGCCCCGCGCGGATGGTGCCTGAGACGGGTGTTGCTGCGGCCTCCTCCAGTCGTTCGCGCACGGCCGAGGGGAGGGTCACCAGAACCGGGGCCGATGAATCCATGCGGACGGCGGACAGGGGAATAAGGCAGAGGTGGTCTTCCGGCCCGGCGGAGGCGACCGTCCGGAGTGCGGCGGAGGCGACCTCTGACAGGATCACGCCGCGCTCTGTGCGGATGCCCATGCTGGGGGAATCGTCCAGGAGAAAGACCATCGTGGTTGCCGCTCTGGCGGCGATCGGGCCGGCGACAGGGCTGCGCAGGAGCGGGCGCGAGAACGCCAGCACGAGTGAGGTGATGATCAGAGTCCTGAGGATCAGGAGGAGTATCTGCCGGATTTTGAGCTTCCGGATGGCAGTCCTCTGGAGGTCGGTCAGGAACTGAAGGGAGCTGAACTGGATTGTCCGGAGTTTGCGAAGATTCAGGAGGTGGAGGAGGAGAGGAATCGCTGCGGCAGCGAGTCCGAACAGAACGAGCGGATTGAGGAAAGTCATACGATGCCACTGGTAACTGATGAAAAAAAAGTGTGAAATGCAACTCGCCGTTCCCCACGCTTCCTTGATTTTCCCTCGTGAAACCCATACTTTCTAGCGCTGGAGCCATCGTGCCAGCACATGTGGGCGGTCGTTGGACTATTCCCCGGATCACCAAATGAGCAGTGTGCCGGTTTTTCGAGGTGCCATCGTTGGCGTACTTTTCCTGGCGATGCTCCCGGCCCAGACATCTGGCGCACCCGGCGAGAGATTGCGCGTCCGCCCCAGTCTTGTGGACACCACGGCAAGCTGGGTGAGCCCTCTGGCGCGGCGGGCTGGCCCCCACCCCCGGGTCGGTCTTGTCCTGAGCGGCGGCGGTGCGCGGGGCATCTCCCACATCGGTGTCCTCAAAGTCCTCGAGCGTTTGAATATCCCTGTTGATTTCGTCGCTGCCACGAGCATGGGTGCGATCGTGGGGGGGCTGTACGCTTCAGGCTGGACGACGGCGGAGATCGAAAGCCTTGTCCTCAACACGAAGTGGGACGAGGTCATCGCGCTCACGGGAAGGACAGACCGCGCCGAACAGCTGCCGGACTGGAAGAGCGCGAGTGACAAGAACTTCCTGGTTGTGCGGTTCGAGCGATGGCAGCCAGTCATACCGACATCGATTTCGAGCGGTCAGAGTTTCACCGATCTGTTGAACTCCCTGGTTCTCCGCTCTCCCTACCATCCCGTCACTTCGTTTGACGACCTGAAAATCCCCTTCCGTGCGGTGACGACCGATCTGGTCTCGGGGAGAAGAATTGTGCTCGGCAAGGGCCCGCTTGCGGAAGCGATGCGCGCCAGCGCGACCGTCCCTCTCATTTTCAGCCCCATTGAGAAGGACAGCATGCAGCTCGTGGACGGCGGGTTGGTGGCGAACATCCCGGTCGATGTGGCCCGTCAGGCGGGCTGCGACATTGTGATCGCTGTGGACGTGACCAGCGGGCTCCGGACTGCGGAGGAGATCTCGGCGCCGTGGGAGGCGGCGGACCAGATCATCGGAATCATGATGCAGCATCCGAACGAGGAACAGTTGAAGGGTGCGGATGTCGTGATCACACCGGCAATGGGGAGGCATCTGGCGTCCGATTTCCACGACATCGACTCTCTCATCCGGGCGGGGGAGCTGGCCGCCTCGGAGGAAGCGGGGGAGATCCTGCGTCTGCTGGACAGAGGAAGGCTGGCACGGCTCTCCGCGGCGGACGGGGTCGATGACAGGGTGTTCACGAACGTGACCGTGTCCCGGACGGGTGAGGGGATTCCTCCCCCACTCTGGGACCACATCACCCGCGAGGCGCGATACGGGGTGGTCTCGATGTTCGAAATCAGAGACCATCTCGACCAGCTGGCGCAGCTGGGGATGTTCCGGGATATCCACGCGGATGTCACGATCGGACAGGGTTCCGTGGGGGTGCTCTACACTGTTGTCCTGAACCCGGCGATTGACTCGGTTTCGATCAGCGGGGCTAGGCTCATTCCCCGGGAGGAGCTCCTTGCGCAGTGCGCGCCGCTCATCGGGCGTGCGGCGAGCGCGAGCGGGATCCGGGAGGCGGTGGAACAGCTGCTCCGCATCTACAGGCGTCACGGCTATGCGCTGGCGAGAGTCACGGAAGCGAGCGTCGACACCGGCGCGCACCGGCTGGAGATGGTCCTTGACGAAGGGGTGATCAACCGGATCAGTGTGGCGGGGGCGACACGGACGAAGGAATGGTATATTCTCCGTGAATTCGGGCTGCGGGAGGGGGAGGCCTTTGACGCCGAGAAGGCGACACAGGGCATCTCCAGCCTCAGCACCACCGGATTTTTCGAGCACGTCTACCTGGAGGTCTCGTACGACGGAGGCCGACCGAACCTGACGATCCGCCTCAAGGAGAAACCATCCCAGCTCATCCGGTTCGGGGTGCGCTTTGACACGGAGCGGTACCTCCAGGGCTCCGTCGACGCGAGAGACGAGAACTGGCGCGGCAGCGGTATGGAACTGGGGCTCACCGCATCGGGCGGGCAGCGCAACCTTGATCTGGTCTTCGGCTTCAAGGCGCGGCGGATCTTCGACACGTACCTCGCGGTCGGATTGAACGCGATCTACAGCTGGAGGGATGTCAGTCTCTATGGAAATGCCCCCCATCCGGCCCTCAACCGCTGGGACCGGGACCGGACGGGTGAGTACCGCGACCGCCGGTACGGCGCCGGCATCAG
>Ga0153916_10001918_pt1 | contig 15161 bp, 7 predicted proteins | sample Opewatmetagenome_FD_109642 | JGI IMG/M metagenome (GOLD analysis project Ga0153916, IMG submission 109642) | Freshwater wetland microbial communities from Ohio, USA - Open water 3 Core 3 Depth 4 metaG | ecosystem: Environmental > Aquatic > Freshwater > Wetlands | place: USA: Ohio, Lake Erie, Old...
GAGGAGCTGCGGGGCATGGCCTCGGAGATGGCGAAAAAGTACGGCAGCGGCCCGGCCAAGTAGCCGCCGCGCGCGTTTCAGCGGTTGTCACGGGGAGGTCTCTCGCAAAGGCGCGAAGACGCGAAGAAGAAAGACGGGGTTGACCGCAGGGTCACGGAGAAGCGGAGGAGCGGAAGAGGCGCCTATCTCTTCCTTCCGTCTCTGGCTCTCATTCTCCGTACCTCTGCGACTCTGCGGTTCAGTTCCCTCCCCATTTCTCCTTAGCGTCTTGGCGTCTTTGCGAGAGAAGCTTGAGGGCAACATGGCGAAGCAAGCTCGGCCATGGCACCCGCGCAGAGAAGTACGGTCCCCGGCTCACTCCGGCCTTAGCGCCCGGCGAATCAAGCCGCGGTCGAAGTAGTTGATCGACATCCCCGCGTCGACCACGATCCGCTGGGCGTTGATCCCGCTGGAGCGCGGGCTGAGGAGGAAGGCGGCCGCGTGGGCCACCTCTTCCGTCTGCACCGCCTTTTTGCGGGGAATCACCTCCTCGGCATACAGGTACGCCTCGACGTAGCCCGGGATCCCCGCCGAGGCCGCGGTCTTCAGCAGGCCCGGCGCCACCGCGTTGAACCGCACCCGGGAGAACCGGCTGAACGACTTCGCCAAAAACGCCAGCGAGGAGTCCAGCGCGGCCTTGACCGGGGCCATGTAGCCGTAGCTCTCGCTGGCCATCCGGGTGGTCGAGATCGAGATCGTCACCACCGAGCCGTCCGGGTCCAGCAGGTCGGCAAACGCGCGGCTCAGCGCCACGAGCGAATAGCACGAGACGTCGATCGCGCGGAGGAACGCCTTTTTGGGCGTCTCGTGGAAGGGCTTGGGCCCCTCGGCATACTCGGCGAATGCCAGGGAGTGGACCAGGCCGTGGAATCGCTCGTGCCGGGCGCCGATTTCCTCGCGGAGGCGGGCGATCTGCTCGTCGTGCTCCACGTCGCACACGTACAGCTCGGCGCTGCCGAGGAGCTTGGCCGCGGTTTGGCGGATGGCCTCGTTCTGGACCACGTAGACGCACTCCGCGCCGGACTCGGCCAGGACCCGGCCGATCGCGTAGGCCACGCTCTTCCGGTTGGCCACGCCGAACACGAGGATCCGCTTACCGGCCAGTTGCAGGAAGTCCATAGCTGCCCGCGCCCACCGTTTCCAGGATCGCCGCCCCGAAGGTGAACCCGGCCCCGAAGGCACACAGGCCCAGCCTGGTGCCGGGCTCCGTTTGGGGCAGGATCTCGTCCAGGGCCAGAGGAATGCTGGTCGACGAGGTGTTCCCGTAGGAGCGGATGTTGCTGTACACCGGCACGCCCAGGCGGCGGCTGATCGCGTCGAGGATCCGCTGGTTGGCCTGGTGGGGGATGACCAAGCCGAGCTGGCCGACGGCGATGCCCGCCTCGCCGCACGCCCGGGCGAGGCTCCCCTCCATCGCCCGCACCGCCTCCGAAAAGACCTGCGGCCCTTTCATGTGCATTGGGCCGTCGGAGGGGAGCGGAACGGAGAGGATCGTGCCGTCCTCTCCCTTGGCGGAAAGGGCGGGACGGGAAAGGATCGCTCCCGCCGCCGCAAGCCGGTCCTCTCCCAGCACCACGGTCGCCGAGGCCGCGTCGGCGAATAGGAAGAACGTGTCGAAGTCCTGCGGGTCGAGCATGCGGGAGAGGACGTCGGCGGTGATCACCAGCACGCGGCCGCCGGGGTTGACCTGCAAGTGGTCGTAGGCGGCGCCCAGCGCGTAAAGGTAGCCGGAACAGGCCGCGCTGAGGTCGTAGGCCGGGACCGTGATCGGCTGCTCGCCCGCCAGCTCGGCGAGCACGCGGCAGGCAATCGACGGAGCGACGGCCGGGGGGCTGGTCGTGCTGCAAACGATCAGGTCCAGATCGGCGGCCGACAGCCGGGCCCGCCGGAGCACCTCGCGCGACGCCCGGATGGCCAGCGTCAGCGTGTCTTCCCCCTCGACCGCCCAGCGACGCGTCTCGATCCCGGTCCTCTTCAGCACGTCGTCGGGGCTCCGGTCGGGATGATGGGCCAGCAGCTCCCCGTTCGAGACCACCCGGCTCCCGGCAACCACCGACAGCGCCGCAAAGCCGACCGGGCGAGAAGGCCGCCTCGCCGGAGATTGCCGCCGCGCGGTCGAGGGCTTGGACTGCGGCGCGGGGCCTCGCTCCGGCCGCAGCCCGGCCGGCTCCCGCGGAAGCCCTTCCGCGGCCGCTCCGGCCGCACCCTTGCGTCGCGTCAGGATCGGCAGCCCGGGCTGCTCCTGGGTGACCGCTCTGCGCCGTCCGGGGGCCTCGGTGTTCGACAGTGCCAGCAGCGCGCCGCCGATCGCCACCGTGTCCCCCACCCGCGCAAACACCTGCGACACCACGCCCGACACCGGCGCCGAAACCTCCACCACCGCTTTGCTGGCTTCCACCAGGGCCACGAGCTCGCCCCGGCGGACCCGATCGCCCGGAGCGACCGGCAGGTCGGTGACGATCACCGTTTCGTCCGAGGGGCCCGAGCCGATGGCCTCCACCACCAGCGTGCCGTCCTCGCGCCGCGGCAGGGGCTGCCAGGAGAGCTCCAGGTCGAGCATTTCGGCCGCCGCCGCCAGCACGCTCTGGAACGAGGGGAGGACTTCCAGTTGATTGGCGAAGTTGCAGGGGACGAACGTGTCCGGCCGCGCGATCCGGCGGATCGCCACCGCGACGCGAGCCTGCTCGGCCACCGTCGCCGCGATCTCCGCCCCCATGCCGCAGGTCGCGTTGTCCTCGTGGACGATCACCAGCCGGCCGGTCTTCTCGGCGGACGCCGTCACGGATTGGCGGTCCCAGGGGGAGATCGAGCGAAGGTCGAGGATCTCCGCTTCCACCCCCGCCTCGGCCAAGGCGGCCGCGGCCTTCCTGCACAAGCCCACCGTGTTCCCCCAGGCGACGAAGGTCACGTCGCGCCCCGGGCGAACGACCCGCGAAACGCCGATCGGAACGAACTGCCGTTGGACGTCGCGGGAGGTCATCTCCGCGGGGAGATTCAGGCAGGATTTGGGATAGAACAGCAGCGTCGGCCGGCTCGACTCGAAAGCCGCGTTCAGCAGACCGGCGGCGTCGGCGGCCGTGGAAGGCATGAGGACGTCCAGGCCCGGCGTGTGCGCCGCGACGGCCTCGAACGACTGGGCATGGAAAGGCCCCAGGCCCGGGCGATAGCCGCCGCAGGAGATCATCACGATCACCGGGGCCTGCCATCCGCCCGCCGTCCGCCAGTAGATGCTCGCCAGCTCGGAGTGGAGCTGATTGTAGGCCAACGGGAGGAAGTCGGCGAACTGGAGGAAGGCCACCGGCCGCGCGCCGGCCAGCGCCCGGCCGATCGACACGCCGATGATCGTCGACTCGGAGAGCGGCGCGTTGCGAACCCGGTCGGGAAACTCCGTGCTCAGGCCCCGCGTCACTCCGAACACGTCCCCTTTGGGGTCCTCGATGTCCTCGCCGAACAGCACCACGCGCTCGTCCTGGCGGAGGCGGAAGCGGAGCACTTCCCGCAGCGCTTCGCCCATCGTCAGCGCCGGCTCGCCCCCGTCCCCGCGGTTCTCCCGCGCGCGGTCGGTGAGCGAAGGGGGCAAGGGGGCCTTGGCGCCAAACTCGGCGACCGGATCGGGGCCCATCAAGGCCGTCTCCGCCGCCTCGGCCACCGCGGCCTGCACCTCCGCCTGGATCTGCCGCAAGGTCGCCGCGTCGCAGCCGGCTTGGAGGAGGTCTTCTTCCAGCAGCCGCACCGGGTCCCCGGTCTTCCAGGCCCGCTCGATCTCGCCGCGGTCCCGGTAGATCGCCTGGTCGTCGGCGTTGGTGTGGCTGTCGAGCCGCTCGACGGACATCAGGATCAGGGCAGGCCGGCGGTCGCGGCGGATCGCGCCGGCGACGTCCCGGAAGCGGTCGTAGGCCTCGACCGCGCGACGCCCGTCGACGCGCTGGATCGGCATGCCGAACAGCTCCCGGGCCGGTCCCTGGGGGAGGGAAAAGAACGTGCGCCCCGCGGTGGTCGTCGAGATCGAGTAGCCGTTGTCTTCCACCAAGAACAGGACGGGGAGCCCGCTGCGGACCGCCTCGGCGCAGGCCTCGATGAACTCCCCTTGCTGCGTCGTGCCGTCGCCGACCGAGCAGACGACGATCGGCCGGGCGGGGTCGTGCCGGATCGTGTGGGCCACGCCCACCGCGTGCAGCGCGATGTTGCCCACCGGCACCGGGAGGCTGAGGACGTGGGCCGGGGGGTAACTGAGGATGTCGGGAAGCTGCCGGCCCGCCGAAGGACAACGCGCCCGGCACAGTTGCGCGGCAAACAGCTCGACCAGCGGCAGCCCGCGCATCAACATCAGCGCCTTGTCCCGGTAATGGCAGGCGAGCCAATCCTCGGCGATCAGGTGCGGGGCCAGCGCCGCCGAGCTTTCGTGCCCCATGCCGTGGATGTGGAAGAACGCCTCCCCTTGCCGCAGCAGGTCCCGCTCGAGCAGGTCGACCTGCCTGGCCGTCGCCATCGCTCGGTACAGCGGCAGCCAGTCGCGAGCGCTGGCTGCTTGCGCCGTCGGCCGGGATTCGCACAGGCTCTTGTGTTCCATCGTCTGTCTCGTCTGCACTCCTGCTGCGTCGTCCCGCACCTGCTGGCGACCCGCCTGACTCCCTACTCGTTCCAACGGCCCTTCCTTCCCAAAGTGCCCGAGCGGCAGGGCTTCCCCCGCCCCGGCACTGCTATCAATGACAGCAGCTCTCAGGATCGCTCGCCGCCAGCAGGGCACCCGCTTCGAGTGTCGGCTTGGGCATGGAACAAGCCTGGACGTGGCAATCCGAAATGCGAAGACATCGCGGACGATGCTAGCGAGATTTCGGGGAATTGGCAATCCTGATTGCCGAGGCAAGTTCCGTTTTTTCCTGGGGGCGCCAAGCGCGAATCGCCCGAAGCCTTGCGGGGCTAGTATCGGGCCGTGAAAATGGGCGGCACGCAACTTGAGCGTCATTCGGGCGCAAGTTCGACCAGTCCGGGCCGATAGCCCGCATTATTGATAACGGTGTGCCACTGCTTGCCGCAAGGCAAGCAGTGCAGGCGAGTTATGGGCCGCACTGCTTCTGACGAAACAGTGGCACACACTGTTTTCGGCGCCTGCAGGCTATGAATAATCCGGGATAGAACGTCGGGGACGCCACACACGCCTTAGGGAGCCAAACCGTGCCGCCGGCCAGAAAGCGAGCGTGGATCCTGCGCATCGCACCCGTGGCCATGTGCGCGGCGATCTGCCTCGTGGCGTACTCTGCTGGTCGCGGGCGACCGGCTGGTACGGCGCCGTGGTACAGCATCGTTCCCCCCCTGGTTGCGGTAGCCATGGCCCTGGCAACCAATCGCGTCTTCCCAAGCCTGGGGGTAGCCGTGGTAGCGGGCGGGCTCCTCCATGCTGGGGGGAGTTCGAGCGGCGGGCTCTCGTGGCCGCTGACTGGGTTCACTGACGCAGCCCGGTTTGTCGGCCAATCGGTTTGGCCTGCCAACGGCGATCCCGCCCACCTGCAAATCCTCCTCTTGGTCGTGCTCATGATGGCGATGGTTTCCGTGATGCTGGTCGGCGGCGGCCTGCACGGCGTTGCCCGCCGGCTGGCGCGTTACGCCCGCTCCCCGCAATCGACTCAATTCGTCACGGTCCTGATGGGGCTGGTGGTGTTCTTCGACGACTATGCGAACACGATGATCGTGGGCCCGACGATGCGCCCCTTGAGCGACCGGCAGCGGGTCAGCCGGGAAAAGCTGGCGTTCATCGTCGATGCTACGGCCGCCCCGGTGGCGGGCCTTGCCCTGGTCAGCACCTGGATCGGCTACGAAGTGGGTCTGTTGGGAGAGACTGCCGACTCGTTGGGTCTGGCCAAAGACGGCTACGCGATGTTCCTCGATGCCGTCGGCTTCCGCTTTTACTGCCTCGGCATGATCGCCTTTATGGTCTGCAATGCGCTGTCGGGCGAGGATTTCGGGGCGATGGCCGGGGCCGAGCGCCGTGCCCGGCAGCTCGGCAAACCTCTGGACGACAACGCGCGGCCGATTACCACCCGCGCCTTCACCGCGGTCCAGCCGCATCCCCAGGCTCGCATTCTTGCCCGCGTGGGAATCGTGCCGGTGCTCGGCCTGTTGCTGGCGTTCCTGGGCGGAATGTGGGTCAGCGGAGGCGGTTGGGCGGCCTTTGGCTCGGATCGCCTGGCACCGCTCCGGATCTCCGTCTGGCGCGAGGCACTCAATCAGGCCGACAACAATCTCCTCCTGGCCTTGGCGGCCGCGTTCGGTCTGCTCGTGGCGGTGCTCATGACCCTGGCGGTCGCCCGGGCGCCGGCGCCGGCCGTTGCCAAGGCCATGTTGCTCGGGGCGAGGAGCAGCCTCCTGCCCGTGGCCATCCTCGTAATGGCGTGGTCCTTGACCGAGACCTGTGACGCCTTGGGCACGGGGCCCTTCCTGGCCAGCATCCTCGTCGGCTCGCTTCCCCCGGCGGTCTATCCGCCGCTCGTGTTTCTCGTCGCCTGCCTGATCTCGTTCGCCACCGGCACGAGTTGGGGAACGATGGCCATCCTCATTCCCACCGCCCTGCCGGTAGCCTTTCAACTGGACGGCCAGAGCTACGGGCTGGTGACCATCGTCAGCATCGCCGCGGTGCTCGACGGGGCCATTTTTGGCGACCACTGCTCACCCATCTCCGACACCACGATCCTCAGCTCTGCCGCGTCCTCCTGCGATCACCTCGCCCACGTCCGCACCCAACTTCCCTACAGCCTTTTCGTGGCGGGCCTGGCCCTGTCGATGGGCTACGTGCCCGCCGCACTCGGGACTCCCTGCTGGGTGGGAAGCCTGGGCAGTGCGGCAATCTCGGCGATCATGTTCCTGGGACTGTGGGTCCTTCACCGCCGGCGGTCCAGCATTCCCGCGACCGGGCCGCGTTACGTCGGACGAACGGGGGAACAGTAAGCAAACCATCCGTAGGGGATTCCTCGGTCCCTGTATTGCCTACCGTCGAGCCGTGCCTTACAATGCCAGAGAATCCCCAGCGGCGCAGTAGCCTTCACCCCCACGAGCCGCCGAACGACCCCGCCGTCTCGGCCCGAGCATCCTTGGCCCCCACTGTCCGGGAGGACTTGCGATGAGATCGCCAGGCATCTTTCTCGGCCTCGTTTTGGCGACGCTCCTTTGGTGCGCGGAGCCGTCGTATGGGCAGATGTTCGGCAACCGCACCCGTCCCGGCACTCCCGCCACACCCGGCACGCCGGCCGGCGGCGCCGGCAACGCCGGCAGCGCCAGCAGCGCGCCCAGGAGCGCGCTGAGCAGCATCAACAGCATCAAGACCGACACCAGCGGCACCGGCGGGGCCAGTCTCCTCCGCGGGAACGAGCGGTTCCTTCGGGCGAACCGCCGGCCGGGGAATTTCGTCGGCGCAGATGCCCGCGAGCGCCGGGAATTCGTCGGGGTCCAGCAGAGCGAAGCCCCGGAGCCGGTCGCACCAGAGTTGACGCCGCTGCCGGGCGGCCGGAGCCCGCTGATCGCCGACTTGGCAACGCCTTTCGGCCGGCGGGCCGGGGTCTATGAGCCGCGACTGATCGTCGGCTTTGCGACCGCTTCTCCCCCCGCCGGCGAGGTCAACGAGACCTTGACTCGTCGGCTTCGCTCGATCCCGGGCCTGGATCCTGCCAACCGGATCGAGGTGTCGGTGGAAGGGAGGACAGCGGCGTTGCGGGGAGAGGTTGTCTCCGAACGGGATCGAACCTTGGCGGAGCAATTGATTCTCTTCGAGCCGGGAATCTCCGCCGTGCGTAATGACTTGAAGGTGAGGCCTCCTCAGACGCGCCCGGCCGAGGCTCGCCCGACCGAGCCTCGCCCGGCCGACCAGTCGCCGCGGACGACCTTGCCGCGCGCTCGCCGGGCTGTGTCGCAGCCGAAGAAGTAGCGGCGCCGCCGGCGGACTCTCCCGTCTTGGCCGAAGCGCTTCCGCCGTCCGGCGGGGTCTTGCCTGCCGGCGGATCCGGGCGGGCAAAACTCCGCGGCACGTTGATCGTGAAGCTGGTGATCGATTCTTGGGGCTCGCCCGGCCGAGACTCGCCCAACGGTGCCTCGTGGGAGACCTGGCGAACCTCGCCGCCTGCGGTTCGCTTGGCCATCCGCATCGAGGAGCTTCCCAGTTGGCCCGGCTGGGGTGTTACCCCGGAGAGGAGCTTGTGGCATGGCGTGGAGGCGACGATCCCTCCCTTGCGCGGCTCGAACCGGGCAATCAGGCAGACCTTGCGGTCGGGCCCCCCCACTTCGTCCCACGGAAGCCAGAAGCTGTAGGAATGGCCCAACTCGGACTTGCTGTAGTACTTGGGCAGTTGCTCGGGAAGATAGACGAATTTCCGCTCCGGCGCCGTGTAGCCGTTCTCGGCGTCCGCCTCGTCGAACGCCAGCACGGTGAAGGTGCCGTCGACCTTCACCGGCGCGCCTTGCTCGCCGTTGTAGAACATCACCCGGCCCGCAAATCCCCGCACGCCGGGCAGCCCCGATTGGGTGAGGATCTCGTTGGTCCAGACTTCGACGATCCGGGTGGGAACCTGGGGCTTTTCGTCCGCGCCGAGCTGCGCGAGTTTCCCCCGCAGGTCCAGCACCGAGCAGCCGCACGCGGTCCCGAGCCAGAACACGACGAGGAGCCGGGCCAAGCTGTTAGGCGTCATTCCAGTAACCGCACGTTCCTGCAACAATCGATTCAGAACCAACGGGCATCGCGCCCGATCAGCCTCCCGGCGTCGATCCCTGGTTGAAGACCGCCGGCTGGGCGGAGCCCGGGGGGACGGGCGAGTCCGCGGGCGGGCCGGCCGGCTCGCCCCTTCCGGGCGTCCCCAGGATGCGAAGCGGATTGGCCAACACCGGACCTTCCCGGGAATCGACGGCCGGAAGAGGCGCCTCGCGCTCCGCTCCCTGCCCGCTCTGCGGGGCCGGCTCGCCGGGCGGAGGACTCCGGAGGTTCTCGCCGGGCAAGCGGCGGTGGTACTTCTCGGGGTCGAGGACCGGGGCCGGCGGAGGCGACTTCTCCGCCGCGGGCCCTTGGCCCTCCTGGCCCGCGGAAGCCCCCTTCGGGGCGTGCTTCGGCGGCAGCTCGCCGCGGGGATTGGTGTCGGGATAGATCACCGGGGCCACCCCCCCCGCCTGGCTCAGCCCCCCGTTCCCGTGAACCTGCTGGACGTCTTCCAGGCACCAGTGCATCCGCGCCGATTCGATCCGCTTGATCCGCTCCACGTCTTCGGGGCGGGTAACGACGTGCGGGGTGAGCACGATCAACAGCTCCGTCCGCGTCACTTGGCTGATCTGGTACCTGAAGAGGTTTCCCAGCAACGGCACGTCGGCCAGGTACGGCACCTTCCGCTCGGCGGCCGTGGTGTCCTTGGTGATCAACCCGCCCAAGACGATCGTCTCGCCGTCGGCGGCGCTCACGGTGGTTTGGGCCATCGTCGTGTTGATGCTGGGCGAGCGGATCACCTCCCCGGTGGCGGATATCGAGACCGGGATCCCCTCGGCTTCCGGCCCCAGGTCGGACCGCTCGGCGTCGATCTCCATGACGACCATCCCTTCGGGGCTGATCCGCGGCGTCACGCCGAGGATCAGGCCCACGTTCTCCAGGGTGATCGTGTTGGCCTGTCCGATCTGGTTCACCTGGGTGCCGGCGATCCGCGGCACGCGCTTGCCGATCTGGATGAAGGCCGGCTGGTTGTCGAGGGTCATGATGTGCGGCCGGCCGAGGACCTCCAGCCGCTGGGACTCCTTGAGGGCCCGGATCAGGACGCTCACCGACTCGCTGCTGGCCGAGAGCACCAGCCCGCCGAAGCCCAGCTCGCTGTTGAGGCGGCCCATGTTGAAGTTGGAGAGGCTCTGGTTGCCGACGCGGTGCGAGCCCTGCGCGGCCTTGTTGCTGGCGGAGTTCCCCAGCTCCTTGCCGTTGAAGGCGAATCCCGGGGTCAGCGTGGCCGCGGGGAAATTCTGCGTGGTGGAGGTGATGATCCCCGAGGGGGTCGAAAACTGCTGCGTCGTCGTTTGGGTCTGGAGGTTGCCCGCCAGCAGGCTCCGGTCGAAGAGGATCGAGTCCTGCAAGCCCAGCTCCACGCCGAACTCGTCCGTGTCGCGGAGCGTGACCTCGGCGATCAGCACCTGGATCATCACCTGCGGCGGCTGCTCGTCCAGGCTGTTCACCAGGCTCTCGATCTCCTTGAAGAAGCGGGGCGTCGCGCTGATGATCAGCGAGTTGCTCACCGGCTCCGGCACGACGATCACTTCGCTCTCGATCTGCTGGAAGGGGCTGAGCGTGCCGGGGACCGCCTGCACCTGGCGCTCGCTGCGGAGGAACATGTTGATCGCGCTGGCCACGTCGACGGCGGGGGCGTTCTTCAGCCGGTGGACGCTCGTCTGCCGCTGCTGGACGTCCAGCAGGTCCAGCCGCGTCAAGAGCGCCTCGATGATCCGCAGGTTCCCCTCCGCGCCGACGGCGATGATGCTGTTGGTGCGGGGGTCGGTCGAAAACCGCAGCCCCACGGTCGACGGCTCGCCCTCGGCGGCCGCCAGTTGCGGCCCCGCCGCGCCGACCTGCGCCGGCAAGAGCACGCGGAGCATCGCCATCATCGCCGTGGCGTCGGCATTCTTTAGGGTGAAAACCTTGATCTGCGCCACGAACCCCGGCGAGTCGAGCTGGCGGATCAGGGCGGCGAGCAGGTCCATGCTCTCCGCGGGACCGGAGACGATGAGGATGTTCAACCGCGGATCGGGCGTGATCCGCACGTCGCTGAGGATCCCCGACTTGAGCACCTTCTCCCCCTTGGGATCGACGGAGAGCAGCTCCAGGGCGGCCGATCTCCCCCCGGCCGGCCCGCCCCCCCGCCCCGCCTCGATCGCCGCCGTAAGCGTCGCGTAGAGATCGGTGGCCAGCGTGTTCTCCAGGCGGAAGATCCGCGTCTGCATCACCGCCGAGGTGTGGGCCACGTCGAGCCGCTCCAGCAGGAGCTCCACCTCCTCCAGGTCGCTCGGCGCCGCCTGAACGATCAGCGAGTTGGTGCGCGGATCGGCGGTGATGCTCGGCCGGGGCGCCAGCCCGCCGTCCCGGCCGGTGAAGAACTCCGTGAGCGTCGTCCGCACGGTGTTGGCCGAGGCAAAGCGGAGGGGGAACACCCGTTGCTGGGTCTTGGGGTCGACCGGCCGGTCGAGCTTGCGGATGAAATCCTTGGCCGCCTTGACGGCGTCGCCCCAGCCGATCAGCAACAGCGCGTTCGGCTTGACCAGGGGGATCAGCGTGACCCGGCCCTGGCGACCGGACAACAACTCCGTCTGCACCTGCCGCATCACCACCAGCAGCGCCTCGCCGTCGACGTGCCGCAGGTAGTAGATGTCGATGGCCGGCTGGGTTTCCGCGCTGATCCGCTCGATCTCCTCGATGATCCGCCGGACCTCCTCCACGTCGCGCTCGCGGCCGCGGAGGATAATCACGTCGAGATCGGGGAGGGTCTCGATGTCCACGTCGACCCCCAGCTCGCGCAGCCGCTCGCGGCGCTCTTCGTCCACGTCCTTGGGCCGGAGAGCCTCCGGCATCGCCTCCTCGGCCGGCTTGGCGGGGGCCGATTCGCCCGGCCGGGCGGGCTCGGAGACCGCCCCCCCTTCGTCCCGCTGGAACAGGTAGCTCACCAGCTCGATCCCGCCGCGATGGACCCGGCGTCCCTGGTCGCGGGCGTCCGGCCCGGCCCGCCGCAGCCGGGGCGCAGGGCTCGCGCCGCGGTACGCCTCCACCGCCTCCCGCACCTTGGCCGGATCGGCGCTGCGCAGGGGGATCAGCCGGACGGTCCTCCCTTCGAGCTGGGTCCTGCCGTCGAGACTGCGGACCAGTTGGGCGAATTGCCCGGCGAGCGAGGCCGGGCCGTAGACCGTGACCCGGTTCCGCTGGTGGTCGAAAGTCAGCTCCACCCGGCGACCGGCCGCGCCGGCGAAACGATACGCCGACTGCCCGGCCCGCCGGTCGGGAGCGGGCGCAAGCCGCCCGCCGAACAACTCCCGCAACGTCGTCTCCACCTGGCCGGCGGTCAGGTGAGCCAGCCCAACCGAGAGCTCCCTCGCCTCCCCGTTGGCATCGGTGCGAGGCGACGGGGACGGCGCTGCGCCGCCGGGACCGGGAGACCGGCCGGGATCGGGCGCGGGAACGTGCCGCGGGATCTCCGCGTGCACTTCGGCCGGCGCCACCACCAGGACCTGACCCGATTGCGGATCGGCAGCCACGCGGACGTCGCCGCGGGCGCCGTACAGGGTTCGGAGCCGGGCCACCGTCTCCGCCTGGCGTCCCTCCGTGCACCGGTAAGACCTGACAACCGGCTTGGCCGGGGCCGGCGGCCGCGCTTCCGGCGGGCGATCCAGCGATTCGATCAACTGCCGCGCGATCTGTTGGGCCGTTTGGGGGCCGCGAATGAGGATCTGATTCTTCTGGCCGTCAACCAACAAGTCGGTCGACTCGCCCGACCCCACCAACAACTCCTTCAAGACCTTCTCAAGGTCTGCCGCGGCCTTGTGTCTCAGGGGATACGCCTGGTACTCGCTCTTGGCTTCCCCCTGGGCAAACGCTCCGCCGCACAGGACCAACGTCAGCACGGCGCCCGCCGAAGCCAGCCGACACGAGGCCCAAAGCGACGGCGCCGCTGTCTTTCGCAACGTGTTCACGAAAGATGCCCAAGAGGTGCGCGGAAAAGTCAATCGGTGACGGGAAGAGTCACCCCAGGGAAAGGCGCGGGGATGTTAGAGTGGGCCCTGGTTGGATTCAAGACCAGTTTTCAAGGGGGAGGTGGCTGCGCTTGGAGGACTGGGACGCTTGGGAAGACTGTAGAGTCATGTGCGAGATAATATGAAGCAGATGGGGTTTCTGTGGAAAATGCGCTCCCCTGATTGCGGCCCGCGGCCACCCATTGTGGAGAATTCTCATGTGCATAACCACCCATTCGCCCGAACCTTGTCCGTGGCAGGCTCATCTTCCAGCCAGATAGCGCCGGCTGTGCCCGCCGCATGCCGGCCCTCTTCGGGCCGTGGTTATGACTCACCGGAGGCGAGAAAATGGGCGCCTACCCATGGGACCCGCGGGACTATGAACGGAGTTCTTCCGCCCAGCAGCAATGGGCCCGGGAGCTGATCGGCAAGCTCGCCCTGTGGGCGGCCGGGGCAACGCCGCACAGATCGTGGCGACCATCGAATTCATCCTTCGAGAAGACGTTTGGCGTCCCTGTTTCCAGGACTTCCCTTTCCCCTACGGCTTCCAAGGGGCCGAGGAGTATCGAGCGTGGCTCGTGCAGGCCGGCATGGAGCCCCGCCGCGTGGAGCTGATCCCCAAGGACATGGTCCATCCGGATCGGGCGGGGCTGGAAGGTTGGATTCGCACCACCTGGCTCCCCTATACCCAGCGGGTGCCCGACGGAGATCGCCCGGCCTTCATCCGCCGGATCGCCGACGCCTATCTCGAGCGACACCCGGCCGACCCGCAAGGCCGGATCCACGTGGACATGGTCCGGCTCGAAGTCGAGGCGATCAAGCCATAGCCGGCAAGGGGCCGCCCCCCCCGCGCCGCGGGCCGCGGCCGCGGACATCGCCGGCTGGGCGCATTTTAGCCCTGATTCCCTCAGGGCTGCTGGTGTGGCTGATCGACCCCGCCGTCGCTCAGGGTCGAAGTGGTCCTCTCGCCGACTGCCAAGGACCGGCCCGGGCCGCGCTGACGATCGAGCTATCGATCATCGACCCAGCACAGCCGATCGCCCGGACCCGTTCCGCCATGACTCTAAACACTTCGACCCGGCCATTCCCACCAAGAACGGGGGGACAGCCACAAGGATTTCGATATCTTCTCGCCGTCAGTGTACAGTAGTAAATAGGCGAGGACGAGCCGATTTGACGGCCCCACGATCGGCTACGGTTGCCGGGAGGAAGGATGTCGCTCATCAAGCTCCAAGACGTCTGCAAGACGTATTCGCTCGGCGAGGCGACGGTCGAGGCGCTTCGGGGGGTGTCCCTGGCGATCCAGCGCGGGGAGTACGTGGCCCTGATGGGTCCTTCCGGATCGGGGAAGTCGACCCTCATGAATACGCTGGGTTGCCTCGACCGGCCCACCAGCGGCAGCTACTTGTTGGACGGCGAAGAGGTGTCCAAGATGCCCCGCAACGCGCGGGCCCGGCTGAGGAACCGCAAGATCGGCTTCGTCTTTCAGAACTTCAATCTCCTCAACCGCACCAACGCGCTGGAAAACGTTGAGTTGCCGCTGCTGTACGCCAGGTGGATGTCCGGTTCGGAGCGGCGCCGCCGGGCGGTCGAGATGCTCAGGCAGCTCGGCCTGGCGGATCGGATGGACCACCATCCCGGGCAGCTCTCGGGGGGCCAGCAGCAGCGGGTGGCCATCGCCCGGGCCCTGGTCAATAACCCCGCCGTCCTCATGGCCGACGAGCCCACCGGAAACCTCGACACCCGGACCAGCAAGGAGATCATGCAACTGTTCCGCGAGCTCAACGAGGACCGCGGGATCACGATCATCCTCGTCACCCACGAGCAAGACATCGCGCAGTGCGCCAAGCGGATCGTGGTCCTTCGCGATGGCAAGATCGTCTGCGACACGCCTGATTTCGCAATCGCAGTCAGGGCGGTGCATCAGACCAACGGGGAAGAATAGTGAATCTGGCGAATTGCGGTCGTCTTTTCCTGATCTGCCGGTCCCGGGGAATCTAACGGTTATGCTGGTTATGAGGGCGTGACCTGCCGATGATTCCGATATGCGCAGGTACGGCCCCTTTCTTCGCCCCCTGGTCCTTCTCGTGCTCCTCGTATGGGGGGTGACGCACTTTGCCCAGGCCGAGGAATTCCGGCACTTCCTTTTCCCAGAGCAACGCCAGATCGAGATCCGCGACCCGGCGGAGCTTCCCAAGGCCCGGTTGCCGGAGGTCCCCGAGCCGGCCACCGTTTCCCGCCCGCAGCCTGACCTCCAGGTGTGGAACCTCACGCTGGACGAGGCGATCCGGATTGCGTTGGCCAATTCCGAAGTGGTCGTGCTCTTGACGGCGGTGACGGCGGCCCCGAGCGGCAGCACGATCTACGATCCGGCCATCGCGAACACGGAGATCGACCGGGCC
>Ga0153916_10001919_pt1 | contig 15159 bp, 11 predicted proteins | sample Opewatmetagenome_FD_109642 | JGI IMG/M metagenome (GOLD analysis project Ga0153916, IMG submission 109642) | Freshwater wetland microbial communities from Ohio, USA - Open water 3 Core 3 Depth 4 metaG | ecosystem: Environmental > Aquatic > Freshwater > Wetlands | place: USA: Ohio, Lake Erie...
ACCGGCTGCTCAACGCATGCGACAATGTGGAGGCCGTGGCCGGCGATCTCTACGAGCCCGTGGCCGGCCGGACGTTCGACTGCGTCGTGGCGCACCCGCCGTACGTCCCGTCACCGGACGACGCGTTCGTGTTCCGCGACGGTGGGCCGACCGGCGAGCGTCTCGTCCGCCGTATGATCACGGAGCTGCCGGACGTGCTGCGCCCGGGCGGCGTGTTCTGCGCCGTCTGCGCCGCGTGGGACACCGCCGACGGGCCGCTTGAGCAGCGCGTGCGCGGCTGGCTCGGGCCCCGGGCCGACGAATTCGATGTGCTGCTGGGCGTGGAGACGGAGCAGCGACCCGCCGAGCTCGCGGCGCAGCTGGCGAGACCGGAGCGACGGGTCGGCGGAACGGTCGAGGAGTGGGAGGGGAGGTTCCGCGAGGCGGGACTCGCGTGCCACGTGTACGGGGCGCTGGCGCTGGCCCGCCGGACCGCCGCGGGCACCCCCGCAGACCTGCGCACCTGGCTCGGGGCCACGACGCACGGCGCCCACTTGGAGCGCGTCCTCGCGGCGCTTGGGCGGCGCGCCGCCGAGCAGGGAGCGGGCGCGCGGGCGGCCGTGCTCGACGCGCTGCGGCCGCGCGTCGCCGAGGGCCTCTCGGTCCAGGTGGAGTACACGCCGCGTCGGGGGGATCTCACCCCCAACGAGGTCATCCTCACCACCCAGGAGCCGTTCCGCAGCCGCACGCAGGTCGATCCCTGGATGCTCGCCCTTGTATCCGCCTTCGATGGCAGGCACCGGCCCGCGGAGGTCCTCGCGGCGCTCCGGGCGCGGCGCGGCGTGCCCGAGGGCTTCACGCAGCACGACCTTCGCCGCCTGCTCGAGCTGTTGCTCGAGCGGGGCTACGTGGAGGCCGCCGACCTGCCCGGGAGCGCCGCGGAACGCGGGGCGTGAGCCTGCAGCGATTCATCGGTCCGGCGCGTAGATTCACTGCGCCCGAGGTCCGGCCGCCGGCCGGGCCCCAGCCTGTTCCTTTCATTCCAGCTGGTGAGGCAAACCCGCCATGACATCCTGTCGATCATTCGGTGCCACGTGCAGTCTCGCGGCGGCCGTCGTACTGGCCACCGTTCTCACCCCGCGCGGCGCGGTGGCCCAGCGCCGAGGGGGCCAGGGAGGGCCGCCCGCGGCCCAGGTCGGCGCCCGCGGCGACTCCACCCGCCAGCGCGATCCGCTCGGCGCCGCGTTGGCTGGGCTCCGCCTCCGCTCGATCGGTCCGGCCGTCGTCTCGGGCCGGATCGGCGACATCGCCGTCCACCCCACAGACCACAAGATCTGGTACGTCGCGGTGGCCTCCGGTGGCCTGTGGAAGACCACCAACGCCGGGACGACGTTCTCGCCGATCTTCGATGGTGAGGGCTCGTACTCGATCGGAACGGTCGTGCTCGACCCCAAGAACCCCAACGTCGTGTGGGTCGGCACGGGTGAGAACAACGTGCAGCGCTCCGTGTCCTACGGTGACGGCGTCTACAAGTCCGTCGACGCCGGCCGCAGCTGGCAGAACATGGGGCTCAAGCAATCCGAGCACATCGGGAAGATCTTGATCGATCCGCGCAACTCCGACGTCGTGTACGTCGCGGCGCAGGGACCGCTGTTCAACAGCGGCGGCGACCGCGGGCTCTACAAGACCACCGACGGCGGCAAGACCTGGAATCGGATTCTCGAGGGTGGTGAGTGGGCCGGGGTGACGGATGTCGTCCTGGACCCCCGCAACCCGGACGTGCTGATCGCGGCAGTCTGGCAGCGCGCCCGACGGCAGTGGGGCTACATCGCGGGCGGCCCGCAGTCCAGCCTGCAGCGCTCCACCGACGGCGGCGTCACGTGGACCCGGTCGCAGAGCGGTCTGCCGAGCGAAACGCTCGGTCGCATCGGGCTCGCGATCGCGCCGGCCAACCCGGACGTCGTCTACGCCATCGTCGAGGCGGCCAACGACCGCGGCGGGTTCTACCGCTCCCGCGACAACGGCGTGAGCTGGGAGCGGATGAGCGACGAGACCACGATCGGCCTGTACTACCAGGAGCTGTTCCCGGACCCGGTGAACGAGAACCGGGTGTACGTGGCGGACGTTCGCAACATGGTCACGGAGGACGGCGGGCGGACCTTCGCGCCCGTGGGTGAGCGCAACAAGCACGTGGACAATCACGCGATCTGGATTGACCCGACGGACACCGATCACCTGATCATCGGCTGTGACGGCGGTCTGTACCAGACGTTCGACCGCGGCCAGACCTACGACTTCTTCCAGAACCTCCCGCTCGGCCAGTTCTACCGAGTGGACACGGACAACGCGCTCCCGTTCTACCGGGTCTACGGCGGCACGCAGGACAACAGCTCCGTGGGCGGCCCGTCGCGCACCCGCACGCGCGGCGGCGCGCCAGGGGGCGAGTGGTTCCTGACGCAGGGCGGCGACGGCTTCCAGTCGCGCGCGGACCCGACCGATCCCAACACCGTGTACGCCGAGTCGCAGCATGGGGTGCTGTCGCGCTTCGACCTGGCCACGGGCGAAGAAGTGGCCATCGTGCCCGAGGCCGAGCCCGGCGAACCGGGACTCCGCTGGCACTGGGACACGCCGCTCATCATCAGCCCGTTTTCGCACACCCGGCTCTACTTCGCGGCGCAGCGCCTGTTCCGGAGCGACGACCGCGGCCACACATGGCAGGCGGTGAGCCCCGATCTCACCCGGCAGATCGACCGCAACAGGCTCAAGCTGATGGGTCGAGTGTGGGGCGTGGACGCGGTCGCGAAGAACACGTCGACGTCGCTCTACGGCACGATCGTGAGCGTCGCCGAGTCGCCCCTCAAGGAAGGGCTCCTGTGGGTGGGCACCGACGACGGCCTCGTGCAGGTGAGCGAGGACGGTGGCCAGCACTGGCGGGCGATCAACTCCGTGCCCGGCGTGCCCGACACGACGTTCGTCTCGCGCGTGACCCCGTCGATGTACGACGTGAACACGGTCTACGTGGCGTTCGACAACCACAAGGCGGGCGACTACAAGCCGTACATCGCGAAGAGCACCGACCTGGGGCGCTCGTGGACACTGGTGTCGGGCAATCTGCCCGAGCGCGGCTCCGTCTACGTGGTGATCGAGGACCAGAAGGACGCGAACCTGCTGTTCGCCGGCACCGAATTCGGCCTGTTCTTCTCGAACAACGGCGGGGAGCGGTGGACCAGGCTGCGCGGCGGGCTGCCCACCATCATGGTCCGCGACCTCACGATTCAGAAGCGCGAGGACGATCTGGTCGTGGCGACCTTCGGACGCGGCTTCTACATCCTCGATGACCTCTCGTCGCTACGGGCCCTCACGCCGCAGGTGGTGGCGGGCGAGGCGGCCGTCCTGCCGGTCAAGCGGACGCCCCTCTACGTGGAGTCGTCCCCGGACCCGAACTGGCAGGGCGCGCGGTTCTACGCCGGCAGCAATCCCCCGTCGGGGGCGGTGTTCACGTACTACCTCAAGGAGAGCCTCCGCACGCGTCGCGAGCAGCGCCAGCAGGCCGAGCGCGCGGCGGAGCGACGCGGGGAGGATGTGTTCTACCCGCCGTGGGACTCGCTCCGCGCCGAGGACCGCGAGGAGGCACCTGCGGTTGTGTTGACGGTGAAGGATCCGGAGGGGCGCGTCGTGCGGCGCATCAATGGCCAGGCGTCGGCCGGCACGCACCGCGTGACGTGGGACCTGCGCTACCCACCCTCCACGCCCGTGAGCGCGGCGCGCGGTGGGCCGGGGGGTGCCGGGGGCGGGGGCGGGGGCGGGGGCGGCTTCGGGTTCGGTGGTGGTGCCGGGCCGTACGTGGTGCCGGGGACGTACACGGTCTCGCTCGCCAAGTGGGTGGACGGCGTCGAGGCCCAGCTTGGCCAGCCCCAGAAGTTCGAGGTCTATCTGCTCGACCAGACCCCGACGCCGCGGTCGCCGGCCGTGCTGGCGTTCCAGCAGAAGGCGGCCGCGCTGCAGCGCGCGGTGCTCGGCGCCAACGCGGCGGCGGGTGAGGCGATGGGACGCGTGCAGCTGCTCCAGCGGGCCCTGCAGGAAACACCGGGAGCCGGTGCGCAGCTGCTCGCCGACGTGCGGGCCATCGAGGACAGCCTGCAGGCGATCCAGGACGCCCTGAATGGCGATCCGACGGCCGCCCGCCGGGAGGAATCGGCACCACCGTCGCTGAGCGACAGGCTGCGTGCGTTCACCGGCGGCGCGTGGTCAGGGACGCTCGCCGAGGTGACGGCGACACAACAGCGGCAGTACGACGTTGTCGCCGCCGAGTTCGGGGCAATCCTCGAGCGGCTGCGCAAAGTCGTCGAGGTCGATCTCCAGCGCGTCGAGAATGCCGCCGAGGCGGCCGGTGCCCCGTGGACCAGCGGGCGGATTCCGACCTGGAAACCCTAGCGCACCACCGGGGAGCCCCCAGCCCATGACCGACGGCGGGTCCGCTTGGGCCCGCCGTTGTGCCGTGCCGGTGGGGGGGGGCGGCCAATTACGAGTCTTTTTCACGGGATTTTCACGCCTGCGGTTCAGATTGGGCCGTCCCAATCTGCGGAGGACCCGGTGTCCCAGCGCGTTTCCGTGCAGCTCACCCAGCAGCAGAAGGCCCAGATCAAGCGGGCGACCGGCAAAGACGCCGAGGCGATCGAGCTCAGCGTCGAGGAGCTCGAGGAGCGGATTGCCCCGTCCAAGCTGATCCAGAGCTGAAAGGTCGGTCCCAGCCCGACCCGCGAGCGCCCGGCAGTCGGCGGGCGCTCGTGCGTTGTGGCCCCGGTCTGGCGCGTGCCCGGTTTCGCGTGTATCTCACCCTCGGGGTCACGTGCGCGGCTGCTCAGCCAAAGGGAGGCACGCATGGCCGAGAAACTCGTCGGGGTGGTGACGCACTTCTTCAAGGGGCCCAGCGTCGCCGTCGTGAAGGTCACCGAAGGGGAGATCGCGCTCGGGGACGACGTCCGGTTCGCGGGCCATTCGAGTGACTTCACGGAACGGGTGACCTCCATGGAGGTCGAGCACCGCAAGGTGGAGCGCGCGGGTGCCGGCGAAGAGGTGGCGATCCAGGTCGTGTCCCGTGTGCGGCAGCACGATCAGGTGTTCAAGATCGTCCCGGAATAGTCGTCCTTTTGGAAGCCGGCAAGGTGGGGCGTGGCGGCGCCGGATCGTTCGGCGCCCCCCTGGGTATACCGTGACCGTGTTATCTCAGCCCACTCCCAGCTAATGAGCATCCGCGTCCCTTCCAGGGCCGGAGCGGCGTTGCTTGGCGTGCTCTGCCTGCTCGGCCCGGGTGTCTCGGCTGCCCAACAGCCTCGTACCCGCGCTGATTCGCTGGAAGCCGAAATCCGCCGCCTCCGCGCCCGGCTGGATTCCCTCGAGCAGGTGGTCGCGCGACTCACACCCGCGCAGCGGGACACCGCCAAGGCGGTCGACGAGCTGGCCGCCCTGCGGGCGGCCGCCCGCCAGGCCACCGGTCGGACGGACACGACGCGCGCCCGCGTGGACACGACCACCCGATCCCAGGAGCGCGGCGGCTCCCTGAGCCAGCTCAACCCCGAGATCAGCGCCACCGCCGACATCCGCCTCCAGATGGACCCCCGGGCCCCGACGACCGACAATGCCGACGTCCGCGAGGTCGAGTTCTCGTTCCAGTCGGCGCTCGATCCGTACGCCAAAACCAAGATCTTCCTGTCGGCCGGGGAGGAGGGCGTGTCCGTCGAGGAGGCGTATGCCTACTGGACCGGCCTCCCCGCGGGCTTGCGGCTCGATCTCGGGCGGTTCCGCCAGCAAGTGGGGGAGCTGAACCGGTGGCACCCGCACGCGCTACCCGAGAGCGAGTTGCCGCTGGTGGTGCGCGAGTACTTCGGACAAGAGGGGCTGAAGGGCGACGGCCTCGGCCTGTACTGGCTTGCGCCATTTGGCGGAGGGGTCGCAGGAACGTGGGAGCTCTGGGGCCAAGCCACCCTCGCCAACAACGCAGTGCTGTACGACGGCGGGCACCGCCTCGCGGGACTCGGCCATCTCAACATCTTCTGGCAGCTGAGCCCCGCGCTGTTCTTCCAGCTGGGCGGGACCGTGCTGGGTGGCGCGAATCCGGATTCGAGCCTCACGAGCACGGTGTTCGGCGGTGATTTCCGACTGACCTGGCGCCCGCCCGCCCGCGCCCTGTATCACTCGTTTACGCTCCGCGGCGAGGGCTACGTGAACCACCGCTCGGTGTCCGCCGGCACGACGAACTACTCGGGCGGGTACGTGGGCGCGCTGTACCAGTTGTCGCGCCGCCTCACGGCCGGTGCCCGGTTCGACTACGTCGAGCCGCTGACGGCGCCCGGGGAGCACACCTGGGCCGCCGTGCCCACGCTCCAGTGGTGGCAGAGCGAGTGGGTGTACCTCCGACTCGAGTGGCAGCACCAGCGCGACGCCCTGGGGGGCGGCGCGTTCGGCAACCGGGACCGGATCCTGATCCAGACGGTCTGGGCGATCGGTCCCCACAAACACGAGACCTACTGATCATGCATCGTCGCAACGTACCGCTGACCCGAGCCGTCGGCCTGGCTGGCCTGCTGCTCCTCCCGTGGCGGTCGGGCGCCGCCCAGAGCCCCGGGCTCCATATCGTCACCTCCCTTACCACCTACGCCTCCATCGCGCGCGAGATCGTGGGAGATCGTGGCACGGTGATCTCGATCGCACGGGGTGACGAGAATCCGCATTTCGTGCAACCCCGGCCGAGCTACGTGATCGACCTCAAGAGAGCGGACATGTTCGTGACCACGGGGCTCGATCTCGAGCTGTGGGTGCCCACCCTGCTCGACAAGGCCGGGAATGCCCGCATCCGTGAGGGATCGCCGGGCTACGTGACGGCGTACGCGGGGGTCGATCTCCTCGACGTGCCCACGTCGCTCAGCCGCTCGGCCGGCGACATCCACATCTACGGCAACCCCCACATCTGGACCGATCCGGCGAACGCGATCATCATCGGCGGGAACATCCTCGCCGCGGCGAAGCGGCTCGATCCGGCAAACGCGGCGGACTACGATCGGCGGTACGCGGCGTGGAAGGACCGCGTGCTCCGCGCGTACGTGGGCGACGATGTCGTGAGCCTGCTCGGCGGCGACGTCGTGTTCGACCTCGCGCGTCAGGGCAAGCTCTGGGATTTCGCCCACACGCAGCAGTACCAGGGCAAGCCGCTCGCCGACCGCCTGGGCGGCTGGATGAAGCAGGCGGAGGCGTTCCACGGCCGCGACATCGTGTGCTACCACAAGGAATGGGACTATTTCAGCCACGCGTTCGGCGTGCCGTGCGTCGAGTACATCGAGTCGAAGCCCGGGATTCCGCCGACCCCGCGCCATGTGAGCGACGTCATCACCCTGATGCGGGATCGGGGCATCAAAGTGCTGTTCTCCACCAACTACTACGACTACAATCAGGTCCGCACGGTGGCGACGCGGACGAACGCCGTGGCGGTCAACGTTCCGTCCAATACGGACGGCGCGCCGGACACCTCGACCTACGTTGACCTGGTCTCGCTCTGGGTGCGCGAACTGGCCAATGCGTTCGGCGCGCGGCCGGCCCACCCCTGATCCGGACACGAGACGCTCATGGCTGACTTGCTGCAGGTCATGCTCCCGCCCTTCGTCGCCTGCATGGTCTTCGTGGCGATGCTGGGCTACCTCGGCATTCACATCATCGCCCGGGGCGTCATCTTCGTGGACCTGGCGCTGGCGCAGATGGCCGCCCTCGGCAGCATGACGGCGCTGCTCCTCGGGGTGCAATCCCAGTCGATGACGGGCTACGCCTTCGCCTTTGGGTTCGCCACGCTTGGCGCACTGCTGTTTTCGGTAACGCGGACGACGGGCGGCAAGCCGCGCGTCCCCCACGAGGCGATCATCGGGATCGTGTACGTCGTTGCCTCGGCGGCCACGCTTCTCGTTGCGGACAAGGCCCCGCACGGCGCCGAAACGGTGAAGGAAGCGCTGGCCGGGACCATTCTCTGGGTGTCGTGGTCGGACATCATCAGGCTCGCCGCCGTCTACGTCGTGATCGGCGCGTTCCACTGGCTGCTGCGCCATCGCTTCCTGACGATCTCGCTCGACGAGGACAAGGCGATCGCAGGCGGGTGGCGACTCCGCGTGTGGGACTTTCTGTTCTACTTCTCGTTCGGCGTCGCCATCACCCTGGCCGTCCCCGTCGCGGGCGTCCTGCTGGTATTCACGTTCCTGGTCGTGCCGTCGGTCATCGCGTTCCTGTTCACCCGACGGGCGCGCCCGCTCATCGCGATCAGCTGGCTTGCCGCGGCGGTGTCGTCGGCCGGGGGCCTTGGCGTGTCGTACAAGTTCGACCTGCCGACCGGACCCGTGATCGTGTGCGCGTTCGGTGCCCTTCTGGTGGTCGCGGGCGTGGTGCGGATGGCGAGGACGCGCCTCTTGGAGAGAACTTCGACAGGGGGCTGACCGGCCGCGGCCGCTTCGCAGTTGGACACCACGGTGTCCGAGCGGCGACGCCTCCAGAGGCCCCGGCTGCCCCCTGAGGCGGTACTCACGGCGCCCGGCGATACGCCGGGCGCCGTGCTTTTTCGACGGGCGGCCGTATACTTGAAGCGGCATGAACGACCTCGCGACGCGGCTCCGATCGGCGCTGGGCGATCGCTACCGGGTGGAAGGCGAGCTGGGTGCCGGCGGCATGGCCGTCGTCTTCCGCGCCCACGACCTTCGCCACGATCGCCCGGTCGCCCTGAAAGTGCTGCGCCCCGAGTTGGTGGCCGGGATCGGGTCCGATCGGTTTCTGCACGAGATCCGGCTCACCGCCGGTCTGCAGCATCCTCACATCCTCCCCCTCTACGACTCCGGCGAAGCGGACGGGCTGCTGTTCTATGTCATGCCCTTCGTTGCGGGCGAGTCGTTGCGGCAACGGCTCGCCCGTGAGCGACAGCTGCCGCTTGCCGACGCGATCCGCCTGACCAGCGAGATTGCCGACGCCCTCGCGGAGGCGCATGCGCACGGTATCGTCCACCGGGACGTGAAGCCCGACAACGTGCTCCTCTCGGGAGACCATGCCTTGGTCGCGGATTTCGGCATCGCCCGCGCGGTGGAGGTCGCGGGAGCGGGGCGGCTCACGGTCACCGGGCTGGCGATCGGGACGCCGGGGTACATGGCCCCGGAGCAGGCAGGCGACGAGCCGGTGGATCAGCGGGCGGATGTCTACGCGCTGGCCTGCGTCACCTACGAGATGCTCTCCGGGGATCCGCCATTCTCCGGCGCCACGCTGCAGGCGATCCTGGCGCGGCAGATCGCGGGCGAGGTCCGCCCCGTCACGACCGTCCGGTCGCAGGTCCCTCCTCCCGTTGATGCGGTGCTGGCGCGCGCCATGGCCGCGTCGCCGGCCGACCGCTACGCCAACGTCGGGGACTTCGCGCGGGCCCTGGAACGTGCGGCTGCGGGAACGTCGCGGCGGTGGGTGCGTCGGACGGTGGCCGTCGCGGGGTTGGTCGCGGCCGCCGGGCTCGTCGCGTATGTCCTGCTCGAGCGTGGAGTGCCGGCTCCCGGGCCGCGCGCGCCCGCCGTGGCCGTCCTCCCGTTCCGCGCGATCGGGGAGTCCGACGAGAACCGCTACTGGAGTGCCGGTGTCACGGAGGACATCCGCACGAAGCTCGGCCAGGTAGCCGGCGTCCGGGTGATTGCGATTCCAGATGGCTACGCGCCCGCTCCTGGAGACCCGGACGCGTTGCGGAAGCTGGCGGGAGCGGTGCGGGCCACCCTGCTGCTCGACGGCAGCGTTCGTCTCGAGGGAGCCCGCGTGCGCGTCGCGGCGCACCTCCTGGCAGCGGACGGCCGGACACAGGTCTGGGGCGACGCCTACGACACGCTGACCACGGATGTGTTCGGGATCCAGGCCGAGATCGCGCAGCGTGTGGTCCGCGCGCTCGACCTCGTGCTGAGCGCTGCGGATTCCAGTGCGCTCCGGGGCTCGGCGACGGAGGCGCCCGACGCATACGCCCACTACCTGCGGGGGCGCTTCTTCTGGGGAGAGCGGAGCCCGGAAGGGAATCGGCGCGCCGTCGCGGCGTTCGAGGCCGCTCTGGCCGTGGATCCTGCCTACTCGCGCGCGTATGCCGGCCTGGCCGATGCGCACGTCGTCGCCGGGACATACGCATGGGGTAATCGGGACGAGGAATATGGTCTTGCGGAACGGTACGCGCGGCGAGCCCTGCAACTGGATCCGCGTCTTGCCGAGGCGCATGCGACGCTCGGCACCGTGGCCCTCGACTATCTCTGGGATTGGGAGACGGCCTTCCGAGAGCTGCATGAGGCAATCGCCCTGGACTCGAGCTACGCGACCGCCCACGCCTGGCTGGGCCTGGCATACGCCTACCGCGGCCAGGCCGACTCCGCGTGGCCCGAGGTCACGGAGGCCCTGCGGCTCGATCCGTTCTCCCCCGTCATCGCGGCCAACGCCGTCGCCGTGGGAACGGTTGCCGGGCGAACAACGGAAGCGATCCGTATCGGCGAAGAAAGTCGCAAGCGGTTCCCCGCGAACTTCCCGTTGCTGAGCTACCTTGCCCTTGCGTATTCCGAGACAGGGAACCCGCAGGCGGCCGTGGCGATCGCCGAGACCCTCGCCCGCGCCGTGCCCGATCACCCCGTCCCGTGGTTTGTGCTGGCCCGAGCATACGCGGCGATAGGCGACCGCGCGGCGGCGCGGCGGGCGCTGTTGACGTTGGGCAGCGTGCCGCCGCACCCTGAGAAGCCATATGCCCTCGCCTCGGTCCACGCCCTGCTCGGCGAGGCCGCCGAGGCCTTCCACTGGCTCGAGCAGGCCTTCGCGGCGCGGTCGTACTACCTGGCCTGGCTCAAGGTCGACCCCGGCTGGGCGGGATTGCGGGCCGACCCCCGCTACCAGGCCGCGCTCGTGCGGCGAGGCCTGGTTCCGGATGCGCGCTCTACGCGGCGGTAGCCCGGTGCCGACGTGAGCCCGAGTCCGTCCGACCGCGAGCGGCGCGAGCAGGAGGCGATCGTCAAGCGCCTGCTGCGCGACCTTCCCCATGCGGACCCAACCTTGTCGGGTGAGGAACGGGAGCGCCCCCCGGGGTCCGGAAAGGCCGGCCACTCCCGTCCGGTGCCAGCGGCGCGGCCCCGGACGGGGGCCGCCTGGCTGTGGACCCTGCTCGGTGTCGTGGTCGGTGCCGCCGTCCCGTTCTGGCCTTACGAGCGAAACTGCGGATGGTGGCTGGGGCTGTACGTCACGGTGGTCGCCGTGGTCCTCTTGGTGGCGTTGCGGGCCGTCGCGGTGACATGGCGCCACCGGGTCGGCGCCGCGCACGTGCTGGCGCTCCTCACGCTGCTGTGGGGGCTCACGCTTGGCGGCGAGGTGGTGCTGCCGCGCGTCGGGTACGCGACGGTGAGCGCCAGGTGGCGCTGTGTGGCCCCGGCACCGCTCGCCGCCCCCAAGCCCCACGCTCTTCCCGCGGCGCCCGACACGCTGCGCACGGGCCCGCGAACGGACTCGGCGGGAAGCTAGTCCCGCCGCTCAGCGCCGCTCGTAGGTCGGGTGCAGATCGCGGGACACTTGGCGCACGAGCACGTCGATCAAGTGGCCGTACGCCTCGCTCGGGTGCTCGGCGCCGAACACCGGTGTTCCCCCCACGATCGCGAAACCGGCTATGGTCTCGGTGGCCTCCGCGCCCGACGACCAGATCGTCCCGCCCGACTCGGCGGCAAGGAACCGCACCGTGAGCGTGACGGTGACGTTGGCGGCGAGTCCGGGTATGGGTCCCAGGTTGGCGCGGGGCTTCACGTTCGATACGACCAGGTTGCCGGCGAACATCGCCGTGACCTTCTCGCGCGCGCCGATCGCGCGGACCGCGTCGGGGTCGAGCCGGGAGCGCCCGACGGCTGCGAGCAGGGTGTCTTGGTTTCCCAGCTCCAGCACTTCCAGCCCGCTCTGCGCGGCGAAGATCCCATCCCGGAAGCGATCGGTGGCGACCGAGGCGAGCGCGCCGCGGGCGTTCTCGGTCGTGAAGGAGATCAGCCCGACCCGCTGATACGGTGTCAGGGCAAGCCGGGGGGGGAGCATGACCGTGGAGCCGCCGCAGCCGGCGACAACCAGCAGATACGACAGGAGCATCACGAGGCGTCGCATGGTTCGGGGTCCTTCTGCGCAGGTCTGTCTCAGGGCCTGGTGGGTGCGTCGCCGAGCACCGAGTTGGCGATGTAACCGATCCGAACACCGTTCTCGTATACCGCCCACCAGCCGCCTTCCAAGTCCGCGATCTGCACCCTTCTGCCTGGTGCGAGCACCTGGATGACCGCGCTCTCGATGGTTCGATCGGCCCGTACGTTGGCCCATTCTGCGGTCCACTTGGCGCTCAGGGCCGGCAAGGGCGGCTCGGCACGCGGGGCGGGAGCCGCCAGCATGACTGGGGGCGGCGGAGGTGCCAAGTCCGTCCGCGCCCTGGCGGTCGTCTCCGCCGGGGCAACGGCGACGAGCGGGGCCGCGGTGACCGGACTGTCCGGTCGGGGCGGAGCGGAGTGGCGTGTGGTGGCGACTTCCGCGGGCCCGCCCCCGCGCGAGCGCCACGGTGGACCCGGCAAGATCCCTTTGCGGGCGAGCATCGCCAGGCCGCCCACCACAACCGCCACCACGGCCAGCCCTGCCACGCTCCGGCGCACGAGGCGGGAGCGCCGCACGGGATACCCGCAGAACGGGCAACGGTCAGCGTCGCGCTCGATGTGTTTGCCGCACCGCCGGCAGGAGGCCAGTCTGGCGCCGTCTCCCGTCTCGAGCGGGTTCTGCATCAGCACATGGCCGCACTTGGGACAGGACGACGCCACGTCCAGCACGTGCTGGCCGCACTGGGGGCAGGTGATCATCACCATGACGTAGCGAATCTAATACTTTTCAGGCTATTTCAACCCGTCGCTCGCGGTTCGGTGAGCGGCGCGCCCGCCGTCCATCGACATGAAAGGGAGAGACCCGGTCCCGTGTCACCCGATCCTCTGGCTTCGACCCCATCGTCCCGTGCGAAGTCTCCTGGCCGGAGCGGACGCGCCAGTGCCTGGGCGTGGACCGCGCTCGCGGTGGTGTTCGGGACTGCGCTGCCGTTCTGGCCCTACTCGCACGCCTGCGGGTGGCGGCTCTGGCTGTACTGCGGCGCGGTGTTCGTGCTCCTGGTGGGGGGCGTCCGCGCCGCCCTGGTTACCTGGCACGAGCATGCGGGGTTGGCGCACGCGCTCGCGCTGCTCGCGGCCCTGTGGGCGCTCGTGCTCGGGGCGGGGACCGTCCTGCCACGGGTGCGATACGCGAAGGCCAGCGGAACGTGGAGCTGCGCGTCGGTCGCGAACGTGCCGCAGTCGCCGCCGCGGAGCGCCACCGCTGTACCTCGCGAGAGTGCTGGCCCGAGCCCTGGCGCGTCAGACTCGACCCAGTCGAAACGCGAGGAACAGACGCCACGGTGACGCTCGCCGCGGCGCGGCGTCCGCCCTCGGGCTCACTCACCGCCGGCCACCTCGCCCTCGCTGCGGCGCAGATCGCGTTCGGGCTGTTCCCGATCTTCGGCCGGATCGTGTATCGGCCGGGTGGCCTCACGCCATTCGGTGTCCTCACATGGCGCCTCGTGGGCGGCTCACTGGCGATCGGCGGTTTCGCGGCCCTGACCTATGGCCGACGCGCGATTCCCGCCCGGAGGGATGTGTCCCGGGCGTTCGTGGGCGCCCTCCTTGGGGTGGGCATCAACCAGGGGCTGTTTCTGGTAGGGCTGTCGCGCTCGACGCCGATGAACGCGGGCCTCGTCATGGCGATGATCCCGGTGTTCACCTTCGCCCTGGCGGCGGCGGTGGGGCAGGAGCGCTTCAGCCCGTCGCGCGCCGTTGGACTCGGACTGGCACTGGCGGGCATGCTGCCCCTGTTGTTCGCGGGTGGCATTGGCCGGCTCGGGGCGTACGGGCTTGGCAACCTCTTCATGGCGGCCAACGCGCTGTCGTACTCGGGCTACCTCGTGGTCACCAAGCCGCTCACGGAGCGCTATCCGCCCCTCGTCGTGATCGCGTGGGCGTACGTTTTCTCCCTGATCTGCCTGCCGTTCGCGGCCGCCGGCCAGAAGCTGGTTCCGGACCCCGGGTTCACGGCGGCGTGGTGGTCGCTTGCCTACATCGTGGTGTTTCCCACGGTCATCGCGTACCTGCTCACCATGTTCGCGTTGACGCGGCTCCGGGCGTCCACCACGGCGTTCTACGTGTTCTTCCAACCGCTGGTCACCGGGATCGCGAGTTGGGCGATCTTCGGCGAGCAGCCGTCCCGCTACATGCTGGTTGCGGCGACGGCGTTGTTCGTGGGGGTCTGGCTCGTCGCCCGGCACGCCGCCATCGCACCTCCCGCGGAATGAGGGGCGAAGACGGTCCGGAAGCAGGCCGGATCGTCCTGATCCGGCGGCGTGTGCTCAGTCGTGTGCGGAGCGCGGGCGGCCGGAGACGTGCTCGCCGATCAGGATCTTGCTGATCTCCTCGCGCTGGATCTGATTCGTGCCCTCGTAGATCTGCGTGATCTTGGCATCCCGCATGTACTTCTCGATCGGGTAGTCGCGCATGTAGCCGTAGCCACCGAACACCTGGACGGCGTCCGTCGTCACCTGCATCGCCACGTCGGACGCGAAACACTTCGACATCGCCGAGTACATCGTTGGGCGCTCCTTCGGCTCCGAATCGACGTAGCGGGCGGTCGCGTAGAGCAGGGCGCGGGCGGCCTCCACCTGCATGGCCATGTCTGCCAGCAGGAAGCGCAAGCCCTGGAACGACGACACGGGTGACCCGAACTGACGCCGGGTGATCGCGTATTCCACGGCGAGGTCGAGCGCCCCCTGCGCGATGCCGAGCGCCTGCGCGCCCACCCCCGGGCGGGACGCGTCGAACGTGCGCATCGCCGTGATGAACCCGCTTCCCTCTTTTCCGATGAGGTTTTCAGCCGGCACTCGGCAATCCTCGAAGATCAACTCGCGCGTCGCCGAGGCGCGGATCCCCATCTTGTCTTCCTTCTTGCCGAACGTGAAGCCGGGGGTGCCCTTCTCGACGAGGACGGTGCTCGCCCCGCGAGGTCCCTTGGCCGGGTTGGTCATCACCACCACCGTGTAGATCTCGGCCTCGCCACCGCCGGTGATCCACAGCTTGGTGC
>Ga0153916_10001920_pt1 | contig 15157 bp, 11 predicted proteins | sample Opewatmetagenome_FD_109642 | JGI IMG/M metagenome (GOLD analysis project Ga0153916, IMG submission 109642) | Freshwater wetland microbial communities from Ohio, USA - Open water 3 Core 3 Depth 4 metaG | ecosystem: Environmental > Aquatic > Freshwater > Wetlands | place: USA: Ohio, Lake Erie...
TATAAGGGATTGTTCCTCCGGCTACTGAAATATAAATAGTCCCGTCATTACCACCAAAACAGGAAACATTACTTGTTGAATCTGTTACAATTGTTATTGGAAGAGGTTCAGTAACGGATAATGGACCAAGGGCAACCGTACAACCGTTGGCATCAGTGACAATAAGACTGTAATTTCCTTTAATAATGTTAATAATATCTTCTGAAGAGGAATTAAAACCTGATGGACCGGTCCAGGAAATTACACGGGGCAGAGTACCACCTGTAATTGTAACATATATAGCGCCATCATTTCCACCGGAACAGGAGACGTGTTTAATATTATTAAGCGTCACTGCAAGGACAGGAGGTTCAGTTATAGTGATTGGACCTGAATTAAACCCACATCCATTAGCATCTGTAATCTGGAGGGTATAAATGCCTGGTGCAAGCCCTGAAATATCTTCATCATTGGAGGAATAAGTCCCCGGCCCGGTCCAAGAATAATTGTAAGGTAAGGTTCCTCCGGTTATAGTAACTGAAATAGCACCATCGTCAGCACCATTACATGAGACTTGTTGAATAATGTCAGTTGTCAAAACCAGTTGATCGGGTTGACTCACAGTTACCGGTCCCAGGTTTGCAGAACAATTATTAGCATCAGTTAAAACAAGATTATAATTACCAGCAGCCAGATTAACAAGATCTTCGTTCGTGGATGTAAAAGATCCCGGGCCAGTCCATTCAAAAATATAAGGTAATGTTCCACCGGTTGCCGTAATACTAATCGAACCATCCCCGGAGCCATAACAGGTAAGATTATTAAAACCATCAAGTGTAATATTTAAAGGACCAGGTTCACTAATTGTTACAGGATTAAAATCATAAGATCTTGAACAGTTATTTTCATCTTTAACGATGATATTATAATTACCAGGCCCTAAATCTGTAAATATGCTTCCGGTCTGATAGCTGATTCCATTATTAATTGAATATTCAAGTGTACCTGTACCACCTACTGCCTCTATAGTTATGGCTCCATCATCGGCCCCATTACATGTCACATGATCAACTATTATATCATTATAAAGTATAATAGGAGGATCAATAATTTTAAAAGGTTGAGATTTACGTGTTCCATCGTTATCTGTAATCCGGCAAAAATAATTACCTGCCTGAAGTCCTGATATGGTATCATTGGTCTCGCCTGGAATAGGAATACCACCAGGATTGAGCCATTCATAGGTAAATGGTGGAGTTCCCCCTGTAATTGAAGAAATCCACGCCATACCATCACTTGAATTATAGCAAAGGGGATCTGTTTTGGAAATAGTGAAACCAAATTGAGCAAATGAACTGCTGGTATTTATAAACACTCCAACAGTTTCATCAGGAATACCGGTACTTTTTATTTCGCTGTCTGTTGCAAATACTTTAGCAGAAAAACAGACAACAAACGTGATAAAAATGATTTGAGTTAGTTTATTTATCATGCCAAAGATGACCGTTTTGCAGTATTTATTGTTTCTGATAAAAACTAAAAGGTTAAAAATTAATCACTTGATTTAATACAAATATAAACTCTGGACTTCTTCATACTGAAAGAATTTATTCACATAAATCATTCAAGTTTCGTGTTGCAAGATTCTAGAAGCAGGTTTCCAGGTATGCATAACCTGGAAAAACAGGCAACCGGCAACCTGAGAAATCAAGCATAAATCCCTTACAGTGAAACAAATGTAATCCTCTGATGATCGGAATCCCTTTGATAAGGGCTGATAAAAATTAATATGGACTGTTGATTTAAATCACCTCTGGCCCTCCCATAAATGTTAATATAATAACAAAAGATCAGAGATATATTGCATCAAAATATTAATTATTAGACTTTTAAACCTGATAATAGGTTGCATTAAAGTCAATCGGTATTGAGGAATTTTTTGGAAATATACCTTACGGGGTACCAGGCTGCTAGAAATCCAATGAAGATAACTGTAAAAAAAACCTTCAGAACATCAGGGAATTTATAAACTACTGGATATGCATCTATAATAAAAGAACCGGATCCGCTCAGTTTTATAAAACCAAATCTTGCTTGCAGCCATGCGATAATGGATCCAATTACAAGACCAATTATTGCACCAAGAATTGAGATCATCCATCCTTCCATAAGAAATATCCTGCGAATCAGTGTATTGGATGCCCCCAGATTTCGTAAGGTTTTAATATCTTCTTTTTTATCCAGGATCAGCATTGTTAATGATCCGATTATATTAAATGAAGCTACGATCAATATAAATGTAAGGATGAAAAAAATTGCCCATTTTTCGGATTTCATAATCCTGTAAAATAAAGCATTTTGATCATTTCTGTTCTGAACAAGAAATTCATTTCCAACAATATGTCTGATCTCATCCTGAACCATTTCAACATCAGTTCCCGGTTTAAGCTTTAACTCAACAGCGCTGACTTCATCCTGATATCCAAGCAGTTCACGGGCAAATGATATGGGAACAATAATGTATCTGATATTATGTTCCTGTTCAATGCTGAAAATTCCTGACGGGAAAATGAATTTTCTGCTTATAGCCTGTTCAGGATTCATGGAGATATTTCCTGTTCTTTTAATGGAATAAATGTTTATTGGATTAAGAAATGTAAGTCCAACTCCGAGATAGTATGCAACACCCTGTCCGATAACAGCATACGGCCTGTTCTTTTCCATCAGTAAAAAATTCCCCTCAACTATCATTGTATCTATTCCTGTTACATTTGCAAATTCATCATCGACTCCCTTCATGGTTGCAATATATTGCCTTTCAGCATACCGGAGCAGGACATTTTCTTCAAGCACTTCAGAGAAGTTGATAACGCTCTGGTGGTTTCTGACATCAGAAAAACCATAGGTTGAAGGTGAGAAAGTTTTGCCTTCGGAGAGAATAATCTTTATTTCAGGATCAAAAGTGCTGTAAAGCGATTTGATCAGATCATCAAATCCATTGAAAACCGAAAGTATGACAATAAGTGCCATTGTACCGGTTGCAACCCCTAAGACAGATATGCCTGATATTATATTAATGACATTCTGTGATTTTTTAGAGAACAGGTATCTTTTTGATATATAAAATGGCAGATTCATGTTTCTTTCATTTCATTCCTTCTTGTTCAATTTATACTTGCTTTAACTATTAAACCTGTCCCGCTTTTGTGTTTAATATTAACATCAAGAAAGTTAAGCAAAAGCGTAAAAGGAAATGTCAGAATATAATAAAACGGAAGGATAATATAAAACAATTTTGAGCGGCTTAACATGATAATTGGGTATTTCATTGATATTCTCCAGGAGATTTTACCGGGTTTTCCATATGAATATTTTGATTTGATTTTCATAAATCCGGCAGACCTTAATTTTTCCTCAATTTCAACAACATTGTAACCATCTCTGACATGCTCTTCAATAAATGATTCCGTGTCATTATCATGGACATCTGAACCACCCTGATCAGAAGGAGTAGAAATCAGGACAACACCCCCTGGTTTCAGGGCTTTTACAAAATTTCTGAAAACCTGTACGTCATTCTCAATATGCTCCATTACATCTACGCAAAGAATCAAATTATAAGTATTCTGTTCATTAATGGTGGTAAGATCTGCAACTTTAAAATTCACCTGGTGTTCTCTATTGATTTTTTTAATGAAATCATTGCAATCCCGGATTTGTTCAGTTTTTACGTCAACACCTGTAATTATCCAGGATTTTGAAAGTTTCATCATATAATATGTATACTGACCAAATCCGCTTCCTGCATCCAATACCCGGATACTACCTGTATTTTCTTTCCTGTATTTTTTGAGTTCTTTATTAATATGCCAAGCTCTCAGCAATAACAGATTCAGAAGGTTGTAAAATAAAATTCTGAACGATGGGGATCGGTTAAAAAATGCACCCAGGCCTTTTTTTATAGGATCATATTGCATGACAGACTATTGTTTAAGCAGCCTTTCAATATTTTCAAGGTAGTCGAGGGAATCATCGACTATAAAAACAAGTTCAGGTATAATTCTTACCTGGTGTCTGATCCTGTTTCCAAGTTCATGACGGAGCCTGGAACGGTTTTCGTTAACTTCAATCAATGGATCTTTATCATGCTGCAAAGGATATATTGAGAGATAAACCTTTGCCAGACTTAGGTCTGGAGTAATTCTGACAACAGTGACGGAAATCATTTTTCCTCCATAATGAGTCTTACCTTGCCTCTGAAAAATATCTCCAAGTTCTTTCTGAATCAGGCGTGCAACTTTGTTTTGTCTTGTTATGGTCATTGAATTCAATTTGATGTAAAATTAGGATTTTTAGATAAACAACACTTTTGTTAGTTTTGTACTTCCAAGAAAATATAAAATAAGAAATGGAAACTGTTCTCAGTGGAATAAGGCCAACAGGGAATCTTCACCTGGGTAATTACTTTGGTGCTGTAAAGAATTTCGTGAAAATGCAGTATGATTATAAATGTTTTTTCTTTGTTGCAGATTTGCACTCGCTTACAACGTATCCTACGCCTGAAGATCTGCACGGAAATATTAAGCGGGTTCTTTCAGAATACCTGGCAGCAGGAATAGATCCTGAAGCAGCTACATTATATATACAGAGTGATGTTCCTGAAGTTTCACAGTTATATTTGCTGCTTAACATGAATGCTTATGTGGGTGAACTTGAGAGGACAACAACCTTCAAAGAAAAAGTCCGGACACAGCCTGATAACGTTAATGCAGGGTTACTGACATATCCCGTATTAATGGCAACAGATATTATTATTCACAGAGCTAATAAAGTACCAGTTGGAAAAGACCAGGAACAAAATCTTGAAATGACACGAAAGTTTGCCCGGAGGTTTAACACAATGTATAAGGTTGAATATTTTCCCCTTCCTGAGCCATTTAATTTTGGTGAGAAATTGATTAAGATCCCGGGACTGGATGGATCCGGTAAAATGGGAAAAACTGAAGGGAACGGGATATTCCTGGCAGATGAACCGGATGTCATCAGGAAGAAAGTGATGAGAGCAGTTACAGATAAAGGCCCGGAGAAACCAAATCAGAAAATGCCTGAACCAATCAAAAATTTATTTACAATCCTTGATGTAGTCTCTTCCAGGGATACAATAAAGTACTTCCAGCAGCAGTATAAAACATGCAAAATACGTTATGGAGATTTTAAAAAACAATTGGCTGAAGATATTATAAAAGTAACATCCCCTATCAGGGAGAGGATACTTGAAATTCAAGCTGATGATACTTACATAAGGAAGGTAGTAAAACTGGGAACAGAAAAGGCACGGGCGAGCGCATCACAGACTCTCAAAGATGTCAGGGACATTATTGGATACAAAACTTTCTGAAATAAAAAAACCGGGTCTTGGCCCGGTGCCCTGAAAATTTCGTTTCAGGTATATGATGGGGGAACTGTCAATTAATATATATCAAAAGTTATGCCAAAAAACAATAAGTCATCGAGTCCACAAGTCCACCTCGAGTCAACGAATCCACTATAAACAATAAACTTTAAACTTAAAACTGATTATGATTACTCCTAAAGAAGAATCTTCAAGCACAGGTTCATTTTCCTTTAAGGATTCTGTTAATTATTCGGATAATGCGATTGTCAGCAAGCAAATCATAAAAAAATCATCCGGGAATATAACCCTGTTTGCTTTTGATAAAGATCAGGAATTGAGTGAGCATACAGCTCCCTTTGATGCACTTGTTCAGGTTTTGGAAGGGTCGGTTCGTATTCGTATTGATAAAACCGAATATCAGCTTAATGAAGGATTAAGTATTATTATGCCTGCGAATATTCCCCATGCCTTATATGCCATAAAAAAGTTTAAAATGCTTCTGACAATGATTAAATCATAAAGACCAGTTAATTTCTTTCTTACCCTGATTACGTAAAATCTCATTGGTTTTTGAAAAGTGCTTACAACCAAAAAAACCGGCAGTTGCAGAATATGGTGATGGATGCGCTGCTTTCAGTATAAAATGCTTTTTAGTATCAATAAGATATTCCTTGGCCTGCGCAAATTTTCCCCAGAGAAGAAAAACAAGGCCAGTTTTTTCATTAGATAATTTCCTTATCACCTGATCGGTAAACATTTCCCAACCTTTATTCTGATGTGAACCGGGTTGATTTGCCCTTACAGTCAGGGTGGCATTTAAGAGCAAAACTCCCTGCCTTGCCCATAATTCCAAATTGCCATGATTAGGAATGGGCAATCCAATGTCGTTTTGAATTTCCTTAAAAATATTAATAAGTGATGGGGGCGGAATGATGCCGAAAGGAACAGAAAAACATAATCCATGAGCCTGGCCTTTCCCATGATAGGGATCCTGACCAAGGAGGACAACTTTTACAGAATCGAATGGCGTCATTTCAAAGGCAGCGAAAATCTGGTTTCCGGGAGGAAAGATCATGAATTGTTTTTTTTCTTCGACAAGAAAATTCCTGAGGGTATGAAAATAAGCAAGGTTAAATTCATCGATCAACACGTTTTTCCAGCTCTCATTAATTTTAGGATCTATTTTTTGTGCTTCCATTTGTGTTAATTATAGCATTTTTTTTAGAACTCCATTCAATAAACATCCTTGCAATGTTTGTTGCATGGCTGGCAATTGTTCGGAACATAGTAATCAGTTCAAGATGGGTTTCACTGCTTGATACAGATTCAGCAATTTCTTCCCTCAGTCTTTCATAGTGATGCTTTTCCAGCTCAAAAGCCATATACCTATATTGTTCATATTTTATCTTCATCTCCTGGGCTTTTTCAAGATTCAGTTCACGAAAGAGATCAATTGCCCGGGATAGTTGTTTGATTGCTTTACTATGATATTCAATGAGTTCATTTTTACCGGCATCAGAAAACTCAAGATTACCTGCCAACCAGGTCTCTGCACGTATAATAAGGACCTTGGTGATGATATCAGCAATCTGTTCAAATTCCTTAACTGCATACATAATCTGGAATGCTTCATTAACGCGCTGATCATTAATATTACCGCGCGTTATCCTTAACAAATACCTGTTAATTTCTGACATTAAAAAATCAACCTGTTTTTCTCGTTTTTCAAGATGTTTTAAAACCTTTTGATCTTTTTCAGTAAATGCCCTGATGATCATAAAGACCATATCTAAAACATACCTGCCAACCCTCAAGGCTTCCTCCTTGGCCAGATTTAATCCCAGAGAGGGAGTGTTCATTATATTATAATCAAGATATGTAGTTTCAATTTTCTCTTCTGCTTCAGCGGTTGTCAGCCTCTCAGGAATAATACGGTCAATTAATCTGGCAAAAAGTTCGGTAAAAGGAAGGAATACCACAGCCAGGAAGACATTAAATATTGTATGAGCATTTGCAATCTGTCGGGGCAAAATGGTTGCTAGATTATTTATTTCAGGAATACTCGGTGTTCCTTTTGGTGATATCATTTCAATTAACTTTATGTAAGCAGGTATCAACCAGATTATAAGAAGTACCCCAATTATTTTAATGAGCGTTAAAGCAAGTGCCACCTTTTTTGCTTCCACAGAAGAGTTCAGGCTTGCCAGAATTGCTGTTACTGCAGTTCCGATATTTGAACCCAGTAAAAGCGGAATTGCTGCCTCAAGAGTTATTAATCCCTGTGAAGCAAGAACGATTATGATACCAATAAATGCACCGCTGCTTTGAATTATTGCTGTAAAAAAAGTTCCAACCAGTAAACCAAGCCATGGATTTTCGAGGGTATATAATATGTTTATGAAAGGAGTATAAGTCCTCAGTGGGTACATAGAATCTGACATGATTTGCATGCCAAAAAATAAAATACCAAAACCAAGAATGGTTTCCCCGAGATATTTCACTTTTTGTTTTCCAGAGAAAAGATAAAGGATAAAGCCAATAGCGACAACTAGAAGAGAATACTCAGAAAGCCTGAATGCAATTATTTGAACTGTAATTGTAGTGCCAATAGCTGCTCCCAAAATTACTCCAAGCGTTTGTTTGAATTTCATGAGCCTGGAATTCACGAATCCGACAACCATAACACAGGTTGCGCTACTGCTCTGGACAGCAATGGTAAGCAATATCCCGGCACCTAAAGCTATAAACCTGTTATTGGTAAGATTGCTCAGGATGATTCTCAGCCTGTCACCTGCGGAATTTTGTATTCCTTCGCTCATCATTTTCATACCCAGGAAGAACAATCCCAGACCACCTAACAATCCAATAATTAACATAATAAACCAGTTGGGTTTCCTTGCATGAAAACTGAAAACCTGAATGTCCTGACCAGAGAGACCAGTTGTCCTGGCAATAATTTGGTAATCACCCGGTAATGTGCCCAGTTTAACCTTTGAGAAGGCATATCCAAGTGAATCTGTCAATGCTGATGTGGGATTAACTGAAAAGTCAGATGACCCATTTGGTTGAGTAAGGATATTAAAACTAACTTTAGCACCTGCTACTGGCAATCCGGATGAATCCAGCACACATACCCTGACAGGTTCAGATAATTCATGCTTTGCTATCCGCGACTGTCCATCACCCGAGTTTGCTGGTTTAATCAGAATATAAGGGGTAGACTGGTGTGGCAGAAGAGCATCTATTTCAGCCGTTTGAAACAGACTTACTAGTAGTATGAATACAGTCAGATTCATAGTTATTCAAATATAACTATTATATAATTTGGGATTACTGTAACCATATAATCAGAGCATATGATAAAAACTAATTATTAACACCCTGAATCAGTTGTATCAGTGCTATATATACTTTAAAATACAGTTACACAATGTTATGACAGAAAACAAAAAGCAAATTGCTAACAATAAGAAAACAGATTATCTCACAATTTAAGGGTAAATTTATCAGCTTGTACAGGGCAAAGAATCTTGCTTTTATGATGAAGAAAAGATTAAATATTCTTATAATCCTGGTTTCTTTTATTATTGTTTTACTGGCAAGCTATTACTTGTTCCTGAGGAATGATTTTGAAAGGGCGGATCCATTTAATGCCGTCCCACATGATGCTTCAATAATTATCAAAATCCGCGGACCATATTATAATGTAAGACCTATTCTGGAAGACAACAGAATATGTAATGAAATCCTTGCCTTTCATTCTGTAAAAAGATTATATAACTCTTTTCTGAAACTCGATTCGATCTTGTCAAATGACAGGCAGGCAACAGAAATGATAAAAAAAAATGAACTTACCCTGTCGTTCCATCAATCCGGGAAAAACAAATTTGACTTTATAGCTTATATGCCTTTACTTAATAAAAATAGTGAAAGGCAGTTAATCAGCATGGTTGAACAAAATATTAATGGGAAGGCTGCTATTACAGGAAGAAAATATTCAGGTACCAGAATACAGGACATTAAATTTTCAGAGCAATCTTCATTGGATTTTTCATTTACTTTCTCTAACGGACTTATCATGATCAGCCCTTCCGGGATACTTCTTGAAGAGGCAATACGACAACTCGATCAGCAAAACGGTGATGATTTACGGCCGGGATTTTTGCAGGTGTCCAAAACAGCAGGCCAGAATGTTGAAGCAAACATATTTATAAATTACAAAACCTTACCTGTAATGCTGTCTATGCTTCTAAATGAAAAATATAAAAAGAACCTGGAAGATTTCACCAGTTTTGCTGATTGGGGAGAATTTGATGTAAGCATAAGAGATGATGTCATTTTATTAAACGGATTAACCACCACAGATCAGTCAGCCAATGAATACCTCAATATTTTTCTAAAACAACAACCACAAAAGATTGAAATTGAAAAAGTTATCCCTGATCAAGTAGCTGCATTCATAATATTTAGTATTGAAGATTTAAGGAAATTTAAACAACAATATAAAGAATACCTTAAAGCGGATGGCACTTTGGAAGATTATCAGGCTGAAATAGATGCTGTTAATAAGATGTATAAGATAGATCTGGAAGAGATGTTTTATTCCTTCATTGATAAAGAAGCTGGTATCTTAATAACAGACGTAAAAAATTATGATCGTGACCAGAATACATTTTTTATACTGAAAACCATCAGCCAGGGCCAGGCCGAAGATAATATAATGGAAATAATAGCAAAAGCTGCTGAAAAAGAACAATCCAATAGTCAGGACTTTATTAATAATTACAGGATTGACAATGAAACCCAAATAAGAATTTACCGGATGCCGGTACCATCACTGGCTCCTAAGCTATTGGGCAAAGTATTTGATGGGATACAGAATCATTATTGTACTTTTTATGATAATTACCTGGTGTTTGGAAATTCAATACCAGCTCTGGCAAAATATATTCATACCAATTTGCTTCAAAATAACCTCAGCAGTGATCTGGAATTTAACAGATTCTCAAATTTCATGTCATCTCAAGCCAATATCTATTTTTATATGGATATTTCCGGTTCAATGGAAATGATCCAGAAATATCTGAACGATAAAACAGCAATTAAATTAGATGAAAATAAAGATCATTTAATGAATTTCCATGCCCTGGCAATACAGGTAACAAATGAGGGGGATCTTTTCTACAATAATATTTTCCTGAATTATTCTTCTGACGGGATATATGAACCACAGACTGTCTGGGAAAGCCGTCTGGATCATTCCTTTGATTTTAAACCCAGAATTCTTATCAATCACAACACACAGGAAAAAGAAATATTTATACAGGATAAAGAAAATTTCGTTTACCTGATCAACAGTTCAGGAAGAATATTGTGGAAAATTAAATTGGAAAGTCAGATACTGAGTGACATTTTCCAGATTGACTATTTTAAAAATGATAAGCTTCAATATCTTTTCAATACGAAAACCAGTATACATCTGGTTGACAGGAATGGTAATAATGTAGAAAAATATCCCATAATTCTGAGAGCACCGGCAACTAATGGAATGGCAGTATTTGACTATGAAAAAAATAAAGATTACCGGTTATTACTTGCTGCTGAAGATCTTGAGATTTATGCCTATAATAAAGAAGGCCAGATCGTGAAAGGATGGTCTCCTGACAAAACTGAACAAATATTATTCCGGCCCTTGCATCATGTCAGGATGGAAGAACGGGATTATATTATAGGAACTGATAATTATAGCACGTATATTCTGAACAGGAAAGGCGAGACCAGGGTAAATGTAAAAACTCATTTTCCGGTATCTCGGAATAATGATTTCAAATTTGACCTGAATTCCCCTGGGATTAAACCCAGATTGGCAATAACTGACACAATGGGGCATGTTCATTTCATTTATTTTGATGGTTCAACAGAAGAATTAATATGTGGGGATTTCAGTAGCAGGCATTTTTTTGAATATATAGACCTGGATGGTAATGGAAAGAAAGAATTAATATTTGCTGATGGGAATGAACTGAAAGTCTATGACTCCGATAAAAGAATAAAATTCTCAAGGCAGTTTAAATCGGAAATAAGTTATGCACCGGTCACATATCAATTTTCTGATAGAGATATAAAGATTGGAATAGTATGCGCAAATACAGGTGAGATATATTTAATTAATAAGGATGGCAGCAGTTATGAAGGCTTTCCGTTAAAAGGATCCACCCAATTCAGCATTACGAATTTCAACAGATCAATAAGTAGATTCAATCTTTTAGTTGGAAGTAACCATAACTTTTTATATAATTATTTCGTAAAATAGTATTTTAATATTCAAAAATATGTCCCGAAAAACACACATTTCGCGTTTAATTCTTTTGTTCTTTGTGGCAGTCATTACATCCTGTGTCCCTGATGAATTTACCGGAAAATATAATTTCGATGTTTTATGGGAACCGGTCTACAACGGCCCGGTAGCATTCGGTAATTTTACTCTGAAGGATATACTGGATGAAATGCTTGATACATCAGAACTTGATCTTGATGTTGAAATTGATGAAGATTCAACAAATCTATATTATGTTGCATATTCGGATCATATAAAATCCATCCGTGCTAGTGAATGGATTGATATACCTGATCAGAATTTCCCCGATGTTTATTTTTACAGGCCTGAAATTGATATTCCGGCCGATTCCCTTGGGATTACCGGTGCTACCATTTATAGAAAAAAAGTTGAAAAATTTGATTTTGCTACTCAACATAATGAACGAATAGATAGTATTTTTCTGACATCGGGCAATCTTAATACCAATACGTTTTCAACTTTGCACCATACAGGGTGGCTGATCATACACTCTGACCAGATAAAAATAGGGGATGAGTTCTATCGTGATTCTATTTCTATTAGCGATGCATCCGGAAGTTTTTCAGATAGCAAAGTTACCCCACTGAATGGATCTGTTTTGCGTCTCGATAACCAGTCTGATCCTGATACAACATTTCTTGAAATTATTTTCGAATTATATCTTATTCACTCCGGAAATGATATTATGGCAGGGGAAGAAGTGAATGTGGATATGACTTTTACTGACCTGATTTTTCAGTCAGCATATGGTTCTTTTGGTGACTATGATACACTACTCATTGATAATGAACAATTTGAATTTGAAATGTTTGAATATGAATTTGAAGGCAATGTATATTTTGGTGATCCCCGGATTAATCTTTTAATAGATAATTCTTTTGGTTTGCCGCTGGGTATTAATCTATTTGGTCTGTCTGCCTATTCTCAGAAAACAGGTATAGAAACGGACATAACATTTGAACCTGGTGTTAATCCATTCATTATTAACGCTCCTGACCTGTCACAGCTGGGGCAATCAGTCATTACGGAAATTTCTGTCAATAAAACAAACAGTAACATAGATGAAGTTACAAATACAACCTTAAGTTATATTGACTACAGTGCGAGGGCAATCACAAATCCAGGTGGATCAGCTACCCAGGATAATTTTGTTCTGGATAGCAGCCGGGCATCAGTTGATTTTGAAGTTGTGCTTCCAATGGACTTAAGAGCTGAAGATTTTGAAGTGGAAGACACGATTGATTTCGATCTTTCGGATATCCCGGACGAAAATGATGATTTTGAAATAAAATCATTTCAAATCAGGATGGAAACCACAAACGGAATGCCGGTTGAAATAAACATGCAGGCTGTACTTGTAGACACATTTTATAATGTCCTGGATTCATTGTTTACAGAGGAAACTAAGAATATATTGCCATCTGCACTGGTGGATGAAAACGGAAAAGTACTTGCCCCCTCACAAAATGAAGTTTTAATTGATTTCCCGCCTAATCGGTTGGATTTAATCAGGGATACAAGACATGCAATGGTAAGTGGTACTTTTGAGACAACCGATGAAGGACAAAAAATGGTCAAGTTTTATTCTTATTATGTAATCAACTTTAAACTGGGAGTAAAGACTGAAATCAGTACTATTCAAAAACAATAAAAAATAAATTAAATCTAACAGATACCATCAAACCTGGCGGTTATGAAAAAAACATATCAATTCACATTCATTCTGGCTCTTGTGTTAATATTTAATATAAATCAACAAATTTCACAGGCCCAGGTCAGCACAACCTTATACCACATGTATGGGGTACCACAGGCGAACCAGCTTAATCCTGCATTTCAACCCAATTGTAATGCTTACCTGGGATTTCCAATGCTGTCACCACTGAATTTTAGCCTGGAATTAGATCCATTACGATATAAGGATATTTTCAGCTATAATTCACAACTGGATCAGATAATTACATTTATGCATCCTGAAGGTGATAAGGTAGCCTTTATTAATAGACTCAAACCGCTTAATGCTTTAAATACCAGTATTGGTACAAATCCTTTATCGATGGGATGGAGGGATAAGCAATTTTATTTCACAATCGATTTTACAGAGAAAATCGAACAGAATTTCAGGTTTACAAAAGACTTTATGGAATTTTTTTTAAATGGTAACCGGAACCAGGAGAGATTTAATTTCAGTGAAACAGGACTTGATGTAGAATATTATCATGAATTAGCCCTTGGCATTTCATATGATTATGATGATCAGTTTCAGATCGGTGCACGTGCAAAAGTTCTTTTTGGAATGGCGGACTTAAATACTAGTCTTTCTGATATAACAGTCAGAGCCTATGAGGATAGATGGGATTTTAATTCAACCATGATAGTTGATATCTCGGCTCCTTACATTTCTATTCCGGTTGATTCAGCAGGTTTTGTTATATGGGATGAAATAGATGTTGATAGTTCTGTTGAGAATGATGATTATGCAGGTTTTGTTAAGGACGTTTTAGGTGATTTCCTTGGGACAGGTAATCTGGGATTTGGAGTTGATTTTGGATTTAATTTCAATCCGATTGAAAATTTATCAATCTCTGCCAGTGTAAATGATCTGGGATTTATAAGGTGGAAGAAAAATGCTTACCATCTAAAGCAGGATGGCACTTTTGGATGGGAAGGTGTTGAAGTAACGCTTGAAGAAGACTGGGATCCGGGTGAGATAATACTTGATTCCCTGAAAAGTCAGATGAATTTTACTTCAGAAAAGGAGTCATATACAACTTTTCTATCAGGCAAGGTATATCTGGGAGCTGCATATGAATTAAATGACATGGTTAAATTCGGGATCGTAACCAGGACAAGGATTTACAACTCTCATTTTTTCAACCAGTATACCTTTTCAGCAAACGTTATGCCCATTCGGATGTTCAGTGCAACACTCAGTTATTCTATAATCGGGAAAAATTATACAAATTTTGGTCTTGGCTTATCCTTAAGATTAGGGCCTTTCAATATGTATTTTATCACCGATCAGACTCCATCAGGATATCTATTGCCTGAAACGATAAACTCTGTGAATTTCCGCTTTGGATTAAACCTGGCATTCGGGTGTTCAAAAATCCCTAAAAAACTTAAAGACCGTCCTCTTATAGATTAGTGGTTATATAGAATTAAATATTATTTCCTATTTTTGCGCTTCAAATAAACATAATATAATGGTCGCAATAGTCAGGATTATTTTAATTATTGCTGTTGTCTATTTCGGGATCAGGGTAGTCGATAGATTTATCATACCATATTTGTTCCCTAACAGAAGAAGGGGAAATGATAATGATACAACCATATCAGGATCGGAAAACCGAAAGAAAAGATTCAGCAAGGAAGATGGTGATTATGTAGATTATGAAGAAATGAAATAAAAAAAAGCGGCCTGA
>Ga0153916_10001921_pt1 | contig 15152 bp, 14 predicted proteins | sample Opewatmetagenome_FD_109642 | JGI IMG/M metagenome (GOLD analysis project Ga0153916, IMG submission 109642) | Freshwater wetland microbial communities from Ohio, USA - Open water 3 Core 3 Depth 4 metaG | ecosystem: Environmental > Aquatic > Freshwater > Wetlands | place: USA: Ohio, Lake Erie...
CCCCAATGCCGCGAAGCTCTTCATGGAGTACCTGTTCAGCAAGGAGTGCAACGAGATCATCGTCAAGTTCCGGGGCGACTCGATCAACAAGCACGTGAAGCCTCTGCCGGGCGCCCGGTCGCTGGCCGATGTGAAGACGATCCGCCCGACACACGACGAGGTCCTCAAGGGCATCCCCGAGGTGAGAGAACTGTTCCGCGACACCTTCGGCATCTGACCCGCTGCCGGGCATGGCGTCAGAGCGGACGCAGGCAATGACGGACGTCGCGCGAGCCCGAAGCCTGCCCGCCCGCCGGCTCGGCTACCGCCGCCGCTGGCGGCATCTGGACAAGTCCCTCTTCCTCTGGCTCGTCCTCATCGCCGTGCTGGCGGTGCTCGTGATCAACCCACTCGCGCGGCTTCTCTGGGTGAGCGTCCAGCACGCAGACACCGGCGCGCTGACGCTCGAAAACTACGCCGTCGCCTACGGCCGCTGGCGCTACCTCGAGGCGCTGGTCAACTCGCTGGTGATCGGGCTCTCCGTGGCCGTGGTCTGCACGCTTTTCGGCGTGCCCATGGCCTGGGCCGTGTCGCGCACCGACATGCCGGGCAAGGGGCTCGTCTGGGCGGCGATCCTCGGCACCTTCATCGTGCCCTCCTACCTCGGCGCGGTGGCCTGGATCCTCCTGGCGGGCCCCAACGCCGGTTGGCTCAACCGCGCGTACATGTGGCTCACCGGATCGGCGGCGGGACCCTTCAACATCTACAGCATGCCGGGGCTCGTCCTGATCATCGCGGCGTACTCCTTCCCGTACATGTTCGTCTTCACGCGCTCGGCCCTGGACCTGATCTCCTCGGAGATGGAGGACGCGGCCCAGACGCTCGGCGCGGGCGTCCTCCGCACGACGCTCCGGATCACGCTGCCGCTGACGCTGCCCGCGATCCTGGGCGGCGTCATCGTGGTGTTCCTCGAGGCCATCGCGCTCTTCGGCGCCCCCGCCCTCATCGCCCTGCCCGGCCGCTTCCAGGTCATCACCACCACGCTCTGGCAGTTCTTCGAGTTCCCACCCAGGGTACAGGTGGCGGCGGCCTACTCGATGCCGCTCCTGGCCATCACCGTGGCCCTCTTCTGGCTGCAGCGGCGCCTCACGGCGCGCAAGGGCTACGTGGCGCTCACCGGGAAGGGAGGCGAGCGCCGGCCGCTGCGTTTGGGCCCGTGGCGCTGGCCGATGCTCGGCTACTGCCTCCTCGTGACCTCGCTCTCCTTCTTCCTGCCCATGGTCGTGGTGCTCCAGGCGGCCTTCGCGAAAGCCTGGGGGCGGGGCTTCGCGCTGGACAATCTCACGCTCGCCAACCTGCGCTTCGTCCTCGTGGACCAGCCCCTCACCAAGGCGGCCACGCTGCACACCTTTGTCTACGGCGGCACCGCCTCGCTGATCGCGCTGACGCTGGCGCTCGCCATCGCCTACATCGTCCAGCGGCGACTCGTGCCCTTCGGCAACGCGCTCTCGTTCCTCGCCATGGCGCCCTTCGTCATCCCCGGGATCGTGCTCGCCATCGGCTTCTACGCCGCCTACACGACGCCGCCGCTCATGATCTACGGCACGGCGTGGATCCTGATCCTCGCCTTCGCGACGCGCTTCTTGCCCATCGCCTACGCGAACAGCGACGCTGCCATCCGCAGCATCAACCCGGAGCTCGAGGACGCGGTGCGCATCCTGGGCGGCCGTCGGCTCCTGGCCATCCGCCGGGTCGTCGTTCCGCTGCTCAAGCGCGGGCTAGCCGGGGCCTTCATCCTGGTCTCCATCCCCGCCACGCGGGAGCTAAGCGCGGCGATCTTCCTCTACACGACGGGGACGCAGGTGCTCTCGGTCCTGCTCTTCGACAAGAGCGACGAGGGCAACTTCGAGATCCTCGCTTCCATCGGCCTCATCCTGGTGGTGATCACGGTCTCGCTGGTGATGGCCGGCTTCCGGCTGGTCGGGCGTGACTTCATGCTCCGGCGGACCTCGGCGTGAGCAAGCTCGTCCTCTCCAACGTGAGCCGCACCTTCGGGAGCGTCACCGCCGTGGACGACTTCAGCCTGGCGCTCGAGCAGGGCGAGTTCGTCTCGCTGCTCGGGCCCTCCGGCTGCGGGAAGACCACCACGCTCCGGATGATCGCCGGCTTCCTCGACCCCACTCGGGGCACCATCGAGATGGACGGCGAGGTCATCTCCGCGCCGGGGTCCTCGCTGCCGCCCGAGAAGCGCAAGATGTCCATGATCTTCCAGAGCTACGCCATCTGGCCGAACATGACGGTGGCGGACAACGTCGCCTTCGGCCTGCAGGTGCGGCGTCTCCCCCGCGCGGATATCCAGGCCAGGGTGGAGCAGATCCTCGACGTCGTGCAGATGCGGCACCTCCGGGACCGCTATCCGGCGGAGCTGTCCGGCGGCCAGCAGCAGCGCGTGGCGCTGGCGCGGGCCATCGTCGTCCAGCCGGCCGTGCTGCTCCTCGACGAACCGCTGTCCAACCTCGACGCCAACCTCCGTGAGGAGATGCGCTACGAGATCCGGCGCCTGCACGACGAATTCCACATCACGACGGTGTACGTCACCCACGACCAGGCCGAGGCCATGGTGACCTCCGATCGGATCGCGGTGATGAACGAGGGGCGGGTCGAGCAGGTGGACGCGCCGCGCGCCCTCTACGCGCGGCCGCGCACGCGGTTCGTGGCCGGCTTCATCGGGCGCACCAACTTCCTGGACGGCGAGGTCCGCGACGGCGCGGTCGTCTTCGACCGCTTCGCGATCGCGCTCGAGCAGTTCGAGGAGGCCGGGGCGCTGAGCGGGCGTGTCTCCTTCTCGCTCCGGCCGCAGAGCATCGGCCTTCTGCGCCGGCCTCCCGCCGCGGCGTCGGGCAGCAGCGTGGTCCGTGGGCGCATCCTCCAGCGCGCCTACCTGGGCGAGCACTGGGACTACGCCGTCCGGCCCGACGAGAGTGCGCTCTCGCTGCGCGTGACGGCGCCCCCGCACGAGGTGTTCGAGGTGGGGGAGACCGTCTGGCTCGAGCTGGACCCACGACAGATGGCGCATATCCGGTGAGCGCTCCCTGGCCCGTGTTCACGGCCGCGGCGGTGCAGGCGGCGCCCGTCTATCTCGACCGCGACGCCACGGTGGACAAGGCCTGCGCGCTGATCCGCGAGGCCGGCGCCGCTGGCGCGCGACTCGTCGCCTTCCCCGAGGTCTTCGTCCCGGGCTTCCCCCATTGGATCTATCTCGATCGCCCGCAGGCCAACGAGCATCACTTCGTGGAGCTGGTGCGAGGCGCGGTGGAGGTGCCGGGCCCCGCCACCGAGCGCCTCGGCCGGGCGGCGCGGGAGGCCGGGCTTTACGTGGTGATCGGGGTGAACGAGCGGAGCCCGCGGAGCATGGGAGAGCTGTTCAACACCAACCTCGTATTCGGCCCCGACGGGGCGCTGCTCGGGCGGCATCGGAAGCTGATGCCGACCTATGCGGAGAAGATGATCTGGAGCTTCGGCGACGGCTCGACGCTCCGCGTGTACGACACGGGGGTGGGGCGGCTCGGCACCCTCTGCTGCGGGGAGAACACCAACCCGCTGGCCCGCTTCGCCCTCATCGCCCAGGGAGAGCAGGTCCACGTGGCCAATTACCCGGCGCGGCCGGCGGGAGATGCCTATGATCTCGCGCGGGCCATCGAGATCCGCGCCGCCGCCCATGCCTTCGAGGGCAAGTGCTTCGTCGTGGTGTCGGGAAGCCTGATCAGCCCCACCATGCGCGAGCGGCTCGGCGACACGCCGGAGAAGCGACGGCTCCTCGGCGAGGGCAGCGCCACCTTCACGGGCATCCTCGGTCCCGACGGGCGCGTCCTCGCGGGGCCCGCGGCGCCGGACCGCGAGGAGATCGTCTACGGCAAGATCGACCTCGAGGCCATCATCAGGCCCAAGCTCTTCCACGACGTGGCGGGCAACTACAACCGCTTCGACGTCCTGTCGCTCAGACTGAACCGCGGGCCGCTGGCCGCGATCACCGAGACGACCCCGGCGGGGACGGATGCCGCGGAAGCAGCTCCCGAGATGAAGGACCTCGTGGACGCGCTGAGGGCGCGCCTGGGCTCCGCCTCCCCCGAGGAGCTCAGGGCGCTGGTAGGGTCGCTGCTGGCCGCGCTGGCCGGTTAGCCCGGGTGCGGGGCAGGCTGGCGCTCCCCGGCGCTGCCTGCGGGCCAGGGCAGCTGCTTCCCCTCGGCCCAGCAATCGGGCACGACCTGGAAGGCCCAGCCATGACTGAGAACGGGTTTCATGTTATCTACGCTCTTGTGCTGGATATCTTTGGCCACCCATCGGGAGGAGAGCATGAAAGTCGGCCTGTTTCTCACCAATCAGAATTTTCTCGACAAGGACATGGTCAGCGCCCTGGACGAGCAGTTCGCCATGGTGCGGCTGGCGCGGGACCGGGGATGGGACTCGGTCTTTACAGGACAGCACTACCTGAACGAGGGCAACAACAAGCAGCTCCAGGCCGTGCCCTTCCTGGCGCGCCTGCAGGCGGACGCGGGGCACATGACCTGCGGCCTGGGCGTGCTCTTGGTGCCCATCCACAACCCCGTCTACATTGCCGAGACCATCGCCACGCTCGACATCATCTGCCGCGGGAACTTCATCTTCGGGGTGGGCTTGGGCTACCGCGAGGAGGAGTTTGATGCCTTCCGCGTGCCCATGAAGGAGCGCGTGAAGCGCTTCAGCGGCCACCTGGAGCTGATCAAGCGCCTGTGGTCAGAAGAATCAGTGAGCCACGAGGACGACAGCTGCAAGCTGGTGAACGTGCGCATGAACATCCGCCCGGTGCAGAAACCCCACCCGCCCATCTGGGTGGCGGCCAACCAGGACGTGGCGGTGAAACGCGCCGCGCGGGTCGGCGACGCCTGGATGCTCAATCCGCACGCGACGCTGCCGACGCTCGTGCGCCAACTGGCGTTGTTCCGGGAGGAGCGCAAGGCGGCCAAGCTGCCGCCGCCTCATGCCGTACCCTGCGCGCGCGAGATCGTCTGCGCCCGCAACCGCAAGGAGGCGCTCGATCTGGCGGGGCCCTACCTCACGGCCAAGTACCAGGCGTACACCCAGTGGGGGCAGGACGAGGCCATGCCCGGCGGCGACAGCATCAACCAGCCCCTGGACGAGCTGATCCAGGACCGCTTCATCATCGGGTCGCCGGAGGACTGTTACCGCCAGCTCGAACCCTATTGGAAGCAGGCGGGGGTGAATCACCTCATCTTCCGCGCCCACTGGGCGGGAATGCCCCTGGGGTCGGCGCTCCACAGCATGCGCATGATCTCCGACGAACTGCTCCCGGCGTTGCGCAAGATCTGAAAACAGTTCGCTGTTGAGGAGAGAACGATGAAAGTCGGTGTCTACCTGACCAACCAGCACTATCTGGACAAGGACCTGATCAGCGCCCTGGACGAACAGATCGCCATGGTGAAGCTGGCGCGGGACAAGGGGTGGGATTCCCTGTTCACGGGGCATCACTACCTCAACGAGGGCAACAACCACGCCCTGCAGTGGGTGCCCTACCTGGCGCGGCTGCAGGCGGACGCGGGTCACATGGCGGTGGGCATCGGCATCCTGCTGCTGCCGCTGCACAATCCGGTGTACGTGGCGGAGACGGCCGCCAGCATGGACGTGATCTGCCGCGGGAACTTCATCCTCGGGATCGGACTGGGCTACCGGAAGATGGAGTTCGATGCCTTCGCGGTGCCCATGGACCAACGCGTGCGGCGGTTCGAGCAGCACCTGGCGCTGATCAAGCGTCTGTGGACGGAAGATTCCGTCAGCTACGAGGATGAGACCTGCAAGCTGGAGAACGTGCGCATGAACCTGCGCCCGGTACAGAAGCCGCACATGCCGATCTGGATCGCGGCCAACCAGGATGCAGCGGTGAAGCGCGCAGCCCGCCTGGGCGATGCCTGGATGATTCCTCCCCACGCGACGCTGCAGAACATGGTGGGTCAGATGGCCATGTTCCGCGAGGAGCGCAAGGCGGCGGGCCTGCCGCCGGCCACGGAGGTGCCCTGCTTCCGCGAGATCGTCTGCGCGCCCAGCCGCGCGGCCGCTGTGGAGATGGCCGGGCCCTATCTGGCCGAGAAGTACGCGGGCTACACCCGCTGGGGCCAGAACCAGACCATGCCCCGCGGGGACAGCATGGACCAGGAGCTCGACAAGCTCATCACCGACCGCTTCATCATCGGTACGCCGGAGGAGTGCTACCAGCAGCTGGAGACCATTCGCAAGGAAGTGGGCGTGACCCATTGGGTGCTGCGCGCCCATTGGCCGGGCATGCCGGTGTCGTCCTCGCTCATGAGCATGCGGTTACTAGCCGACGAGGTCGTCCCGGCGTTGCGGAAGAGCTAGGCCGGCGCCCGCGGCAGGCGTGACAGGAAGCGGATCACACCGCCGCGTGAGCCGGGGCTTCGGCCCCTGTCGGCAGCGAGTACCACGTAGGCCGACAGCGTCTCAGTGGCCTGAGTGGTGGGCCTCGAGGTAGCGCTCGGCTTCGAGCGCGGCCATGCATCCCGTGCCGGCGGCGGTCACGGCCTGGCGGTAGGTGAAGTCGGCGACGTCGCCCGCCGCGAACACGCCGGGCACCGATGTCTGCGTCGTCCCCGGCGTGACCTTGACGTACTCGTTGGGGTGCAGGTCGATCTTCCCCTTGAAGATGGCCGTATTGGGCTGGTGCCCGATGGCCACGAAGAGCCCGTCGACAGGGCTCTCCCACTGGGCGCCCGTCTTGAGGTTCTTGAGCCGCACCGCCGTCACCTTGCCCTTGGCGGGGTCCAGGACGTCCTCGACCGCCGTGTCCCAGACGAACTCGATTTTCGGGTTCTTCAGCGCGCGCTCCTGCATGATCTTCGAGGCGCGGAGCGAATCGCGGCGATGAACCACCTGCACCTGGCGGCCAAGGCGCGAGAGGTAGAGCGCCTCCTCCATGGCGGAGTCGCCGCCGCCGACGACCATGATGTTCTGGTCCTTGAAGAAGAAGCCGTCGCAGGTGGCGCAGGTGCTGACGCCGCGCCCCATGAGCTTGGACTCGTTCGGCAGGCCGATGAGCTTGGCCGAGGCGCCCGTGGCGATGATGACCGTGTCGGCCTCGACGGCCGCGTCATCGGCCTTCACCCGAAATGGCCGGCTGCTGAAGTCCACGTCGGTCACGTCCTCGGCGATCATCTCGGTGCCGAAGCGGAGCGCCTGGGCCTTGAAGGTCTCCATGAGGGGCGGGCCGTCGATGCCGTCCACGAAGCCGGGGTAGTTCTCGACCAGGGTCGTCAGCATGAGCTGGCCGCCCGGCTGGATCCCGGTGAACATCACGGGGGCCAGGTTGGCCCGCGCCGCGTAGATGGCGGCGGTGTAACCCGCGGGGCCTGAGCCGATGATCACAACCTTGCGTGTCGGTGCCATGTCCTCTCCTCGCCTTCTTGTCGACCTTCTTCTTAGATGCGCCGACTCGTCTTCTAGATGCTACACGCCCAGGATGCGCTCCAGCTCGGCCAGGTCCCGTATCTCGAACTCGGGAGCCTGCACGCCGTCTGGCAAGGGGCTTCCGTCACGATTGATCCAGGCCGCGGCCATGCCCACGCCCTGGGCGCCCGCGACGTCGATGTCCGCGCGGTCTCCGACGAAGAGCGCCTCGCCGGGAGCCGCGCCCAGCCGTCTGAGCGCCAGCTCGAAGATGACGGGCTTGGGCTTGCGCCAGCCGACCGCGTCCGAGACGACGACGGTGTCGAAGAGGTCGGCCACTCCTTCCCGCTCGAGGACGTGCCACGCCATCGGCGTGTAGTCGAAGTTGGAGACCACCGCCAGCCTGTGGTTCCTTTTAAGGCCCCTCAGCAGATCGGCGTGGTGCTCGGGGAAGACCACGGCTTTCGAGAGCTCCTGCATGTGGGTCGCCAGCAACATCTGGAGCGCCTCCGGGGGCACCATCCCGTGGCCGAGGCCGAGGCGCAGGAACATCATGCCGAAGCGCTCGGGTGCCGTCACCTCCCGGTGGCTCTCGCCGCGGATGCGCTCCGCCTCCTGCCAGCTCCAGAAGAGGGCGTCGACGAAGTCTTCCAAAGACAGGCCCGGAGCAAACGGCTGGAACGCGCGGTGGAGATGCCCCGCCGTCGTGCGCCGCGTCTTGCCGTTGACGTGCACCTCAGGGAGCCTCGAGCGGTCCAGGAGGACGAGCGTGTCGAACAGGTCGAAGAGGACGGCCGACGGCGTCACGGCAGCGGCTTCCTCTGCCCATACCCCTCGTCGAAGCCGTGCCAGAAGCGGACCGCGTCCTCCCCGTGCTTCCAGCAGAGATTAACCGGCTGGGACCCCGCCACCTGCGGCACCAGCCCGGGGAAGTCCACCAGCCCAGTCTCGAGGTCCTTGGGCACCCCGCCCAGGTCGCGCACCCGCTGAAGCGCCTTCTTCACCTCGATCGCGTAGCCGTCGAGCCTCTCGGCCCGCGCCTTCCAGTCGTGCTGGTCCATCATGGCGCCGCCCGAGACGCGGATCCGCTCGCGCTCGGCGGCGAGCGTCTCCTGGAGCGCGTGCGCGCGGCGGTGGAGCTCCATCGCCTCTCCCATGAGGTCGGTGAGCCGCGGGATCATCGCGTTGATCTCCGCCGCGGTGAAGAGGCGCTCGCTCATCGCGCATCCACGAAAATTGCGTGGACTTCCTTGGGCCCGTGGACGCCGCGCGTGAGCGTCAGCTCGATGTCGGCGGTGCGCGAAGGTCCGGTGATGAAGTTGATGACGGCGCCCGACATGCTGAGGGCCGGGTCGGCGTGGAGCGCCTCCAGCATGAGCCCCATCTGCTCCAGCGACTCGACCAGCCTGTCGCGCCCGAAGACGGCCACGTGCGTGGCCGGCAGGAGCGAAGTGGAGCGCGGGCGTCCCCTGCCCGACACGAGCACGAGCGTGCCGGTCTCAGACAGGGCCCAGTCGACGCCAGTCACGCCGATCTCGGCGCGGGCCGCAGCGTCCCGATGCATCGCGCGCGTCGCCCCATCCGGGTCCCCTTCTGGGGCCACGGTCACCGAGAGTCCCTCCGCGCCCAAGCTCGCGCGCAGGTCGAGCCCGAGCGCTTCCGGATGCCATGACAGCACGCTCTTCGCCTGGCGGTCCCCGGCGATGCGGCCGATCACCCCCGGAACCTCGTCCATGTTCGCAACCCGGTGGAAGACGCCCGTAACGCGCTCGAACTCCTCGCGAAAGCGCTCGAGAGCCTGCGGCCAGCGCTCGAGCATCTGGCGCCTGACGACCTCGGCGGCCTGACCGGCGTCGGCGGGACGCGGCACGGGTGGTGCGTCGAACAGGCCGCGGGTCTCGGCCATCTCCCGACGAACGCTCCGGAGGAACTCGGCGCGGCTTGTCATGGCCGCTCGAGGTCCTTCCAGCGCTCGCTGAAGGTGCGGGACGCGACGGGCGGCAGGTCGCGGGTGCGCGTCCACTTCCCGAAGAAGAGCGGAAGCCCCCTGACCCTGCCGTTGCGGACAAAGGGTCTCTGGGCTACGCGGCCGAGCGACGCGCCGAGGCGGAAGAGCGCGGGCGAGGTCATGATCCGCCGGGCAAGCCGGAAGACCATCCGCTCGGGCCAGGGCGCGATCTTTTCCCGGTCGAGCTGCTCGCGCAGATCCACCAGCATGCGCGGGATGTCGATCCGCACGGGGCACACGTCCTTGCACGCGCCGCAGAGCGACGAGGCGTGGGCCAGGTCCTTGACCGAGGCCGCGCCCTTGAGCATGGCCGTCAGCAGGATGCCGATGGGTCCCGGATACGTATGGCCGTACGCGTGACCGCCGATCTGCCGGTAGACGGGGCAGACGTTGAGACACGCGCCACAGCGCAGGCAGTACAGCGCTTCGCGCAGCGTGCCCGCGATCTGGCGGGTCCGGCCGTTGTCCATGAGGATCAGGTGAAGCTCTTCCGGTCCCTCGGTCTCGCCGGGCTGGCGCGGACCGCGCACGAGCGTCGTGTAGGAGGAGAGCTTCTGCCCCGTCGCACTCCGAGCGAGGATGGCGAGGAAGACCATGAGGTCCGTCATGGTCGGGATGACCTTCTCCATCCCCATGACGGCCACGTGGATCCTGGGGAGCGAGGTGACCATGCGTCCGTTGCCCTCGTTGGTCACGAGCACGATGGTCCCGGTCTCCGCCACGGCGAAGTTCGCGCCGGTGATGCCCATGTCGGCGTCGAGGAACTTCTGCCTCAGTTCCTTCCGCGCGACCGCGGTCAGCACCTCCGGGTCGGCCTCGAAGCGGCCGCCCAGCTCCTTCGAGAAGAGGTCGGCGACCTGCCCCTTGGTCTTGTGGATGGCGGGGGCGATGATGTGCGAGGGCTTCTCGTGGGCCAGTTGGATAATGTACTCGCCCAGGTCGGTCTCGACGGGCTTGACGCCCGCCGCCTCGAGGGCGTCGTTGAGCTCGATCTCCTCCGTCGCCATCGACTTGCTCTTGACGGCCATCCGGACGCCCTTGTCGCGGCAGAGGCGCAGGACGATGTCGCGCGCTTCCTCCCCCGTCGCCGCCCAGTGGACGTGGCCGCCCAGCCGCTCGATGCTGTCCGCCAGGCGCTCGAGGTGACGGTCGAGCTGCTGGAGCGTCCCCTCCTTGATGGCGCGCGCCCTGTCGCGGAGCGCCTCGCCCTCCGGGAAGCCAGCGAACGATTCCCTGCGGAGGCCGATGAACTTCGTCGTCGCGATGCCGAGGGCCTCCTGCAGGTGCGCGTCCTCGAGCGCGGCATGCGCCCGCTCCGGGAAGGGAGTCCGGAGGCGCGCGTCACTCACGCGCTGTCCTCCGGCGCCAGGATCTGCGCGAGGTGCACCGCGCGCACTCGCGATCCCCGCCGCGTGAGCCCGCCGCCCATCTGCATGAGGCATCCCGCGTCGCAGGCCACGAGGTAGTCGGCGCCCGTGCCCTCCGCGTTGGCGAGCTTCTTGTCGAGGACGGCGGTGGACACCTCGGGCAGCCTGACCGAGAAGGAGCCGCCGAAGCCGCAGCACTCGTCCGAGCCCGGCAGATCCACAAGCTCGCAGCCCTCGACGCCTCGGAGCAGCGTCCGCGGCGCGCGCGACTCGCCAAGGCCTCGGAGCAGATGGCAGGAGTCGTGGTAGGCGACCTTGCCCCTGAAGGAGGACTCGACGCTCGTCACGCCGAGGACATCCACCAGGAACTGCGACAGTTCGTAGGTCTTCTTCGCCAGGACCTCGGCCGCCGCCTTGAGCGCCGGATCGTCCTTGAGGAGCCCCGGATACTCCGTCTTGACCATCCAGGCGCAGGAGCCCGAGGGCACGACCACGTGCTCCGCGCCGGCGAAGAGCCCGACAGTGCGCTGGGCGACGAGGGCCGCGTCGTGGTGATAGCCCGAGTTGAAGAGCGGCATCCCGCAGCAGGTCTGCCCCTGGGGGAACTCCACGGTCACGCCCAGGCGGCGCAGGAGCCTGACCATGGCCACGCCCACCTCGGGGAAGAACATGTCGCCGAGACAGGTGATCATGATCGAGGCCTTCACGGCTTGGCTCCCGCTTCATGGGACGACACCCCGTGAGGAGGGGGCGGCGTCACGACCACGAGAACCAGCAGCGGGTCGGCGCCGTCGTTGACGAGGCCGTGCTCGACCCCGGCGGCCGCGACGAGGGCTTCGCCGGCCGCCACGCGCTCCACTTTCCCGCCGAGAGAGAAGCGCCCGGCGCCTTCGAGCACGTAGTAGATCTTGTCCTGGTCGCCGTGGGTGTGGGGCTTCTGGGACTGCCCGGGTGCGACGCAGTAGAGATCGAGCTGCGCCCGGGTCGTGGTCGCGAGCGCGATCTTGGCCATCCTGCCGGCGTCGAGCTTGACGTGGTCGTGGATCCTAATCTTCATGCGTCCCTCAGCGCGCGCGCGAGGAGGTCGACCGGGTGGACGACCTCGAGCTCCACGCCCATGTCCCTCGCATGCCTCGCGATCTGGATGAGGCAGCCCGGATTGCCCGCCGCCACGATGCGCGCACCGGTTTCGCGTATCCGCTCGATCTTCATCCTGCCGAGCTTCTCGGCCATCGCGGGCTCAGTGAGATTGTAGATCCCCGCGCTGCCGCAGCACAGGTCCGAATCCTTGAGGTCAACGACGGTCAGCCCCGGGATCCGCCGCAGGAGCTCCCGCGGCTGGCCGCGCACTTTCTGGCCGTGAGCCAGGTGGCAGGCGTCGTGGTAGGCGACGGTCTCCTTGAGCTCCCCCAGAGGAAGTTCCGACTCCACCAGCACCTCGCTGATGTCCCTGACCTTCGCCGCGAAAGCCTCGCCTGCCTCATCCGGAAGCCAGTGGCCGTACTCCTTGAGCGCCGAGCCGCAGCCGGCCGCATTGGTCACCACCACGTCCACCACCTCGCCGAAGACGGCCATGAGGCGCGACGCCATCCCACGGAACTCGTCGAGTCTTCCCGCGTGAAGGTGGAGCGCCCCGCAGCAGCCCTGCGACCGCGGCACGACGACATCCCATCCGGCGGCCGAGAGCAGCCGCGCGGTCCGCGCATTGACGTCCGAATAGAAGAAGCGCTGGACGCAGCCGGTCAGAAGCCCCGCGCGCCCCCGGGACTTGCCGCGCGCGGGAATGTACTCGGGAAGCGGGGCGGCCGATGACATCGCTGGCAGCATCGCCTCCATCGCCCTGAGCCTCTTCCACGGCGCCAGCACGCCCGACCCGCGCACGAGAGCCTGGAGCCCCGATGCCTGGTAGAGACGGAGCCCCCAGAGAAGCGGAGCCAGCCGCGCCGGGTACGGGAAGGTCTCGAGCGCCCAGCGCCTCGTCGCGTGGTCGCTCTCGGGCGAGCGAACGCCCTGCCGCTCCAGCTGGCCGCGGGTCGCCTCGAGGAGCTGTCCGAAAGGCACTCCGGAAGGACAAGCCGTCTCGCAGCCGCGACAGCCGAGGCAGAGGTCGAGGTGGCGCGCCAGGACCGGCGTGAGCCCGAGGCGACCCTCGGCCGCCGCGCGCATGAGGTAGATGCGCCCGCGCGGCGAGTCCATCTCCTGACCCAGCACGCGATAGGTCGGGCACTGCGGCAGGCAGATGCCGCAGTGAACGCAGGCTCTCAGCCCGTCCATCGACGGCGCATCCGTCGTGTCGAAGGCTCCGGGTCTGGCCGTCACCGTGCTCACAGGCCGCCAACGAAGCGCCCGGGGTTGAGGACCCCGCGCGGGTCGAACTCGGTCTTGAGCCGCTTCATCACGGCGAGCGCCGTCTCGGGAATCGGCCCCCAGACGTCGGCGGCGCGATTCAGGTCGAGGGGCGCCCGCTCCACGACGAGACTGCCGCCCTCGGCCGCGAGGGCTTCTCGGAGCGGCGCCGCGACCTCCCTCGCCCAGGTATCCGGCGAGACGCTCCCCCCGAGGGCGGCGCGGAGAATTCCATTGCCCGCCTCGCCCACGAGCGACACCGTCAGACCGTGACGGGACGCCACGCGCTCGATCTCGCCGGCCCAGAACGGCAGGCGGCGGATCTCGGTCGCGAGCTTCACCACCACGGGGCTCACCAGCGCGCCGCCCACGCGCGTCCAGAAGCCCTCCCCGAGCGGAGAGACTCGGGCGCCGAGCCGCGACGCCATCGAAGTCAGCTCGGCGCCTTGGGAGCTGACCGCCTCGGCCACGGTGGCGACCGACACCACCACCGCCGCTTCCGCCCTCTCGCTCCCGGTGCGCTCGAGCGCCCCTGCATTGAGCCACGCCAGACGCTCGGGCTCGAGGCTCGACGCGAGGACGGCGGCGGCGAGCGCGCCCGCGGCCTCGCGCGAGGTGAAGGAGAAGAGCCATGATCCGGAGGCGGGCTGGACGGGATAGAGCCTGAGCGTCGTCTCGACGATGACGCCCAGCGTGCCGAGCGAGCCCGTCAGGAGCTTCGGGATGTCGTAGCCGGTCACCGACTTGACGACCTTGGAGCCTCCCCGCGTGACCGTGCCGTCCGCCTGGACAAAGCGGGCTCCGAGCAGGAGGTCCCGCCCCGTGCCGTAACGGAAGCGCCGCTGGCCGCTGGCATTCGTCGCGAGCACGCCGCCCACGGTGCGCGAGACGCCGCCGTACGGGTCCAGCGCGAGCATCTGCCCGTGCTTGGCGAGCTCGCGGCCCAGCGTATCGAGCGTCACGCCGGCCTGCACCGTCGCCACCATGTCGGCGGGGACATACTCGAGTATGCCCGCCAAGCGCGAGAGGTCGAGAATCGCGTCCAGCCGGAGCGGCGGCGCGCCGAGGCCGAGCGCCGAGCCGCTGCCCCTCGGGGCGACTGCCAGGCCTTCAGCGCATGCCAGGGCCATCACCCGACTGACCTCGTCGAGCGAGCCCGGTCGAGCCAGCCAGCGCGGCGTCACGCCATCAACCGCCGCGGCCGCGAGCTGTGACGGGGCCGTGGTGAGATGCTCACCGCCGACGATGGCGGCGAAGGCGTCCCCGAGCGCCGGGACCGAAACCGCCACGATCAGACCCAGGCGCCGGCCGGAAGCCGGGGCGCAAATGGCCTGAACATTTCGCCGCAGGCCGGGTGCGACGGCAGGAGCTTGCCCGGGTTCATGATCCCGTCCGGATCGAGGACACGCCTGAATCGCGCCATGAAGTTGAGATCGGTGGCGCCGAACTGGAGCGGCATGCTCGAGGCCTTGTCGACTCCGACGCCGTGCTCGCCGGTGACGCTGCCGCCCATGGCGAGGCACGCGCGCAGGAGCTCGTCGTTGGCCTCCTTGGCCCGCTCGAGCTCGCCGGGCTCGAGGTCGTTGTAGAGGATCATCGGGTGGAGGTTGCCGTCGCCTGCGTGGAAGACGTTGGCGATGACGAGACGGTGGCGCGCGCCGATGGCCTGCACCTCCCTCATGATCTCCGGCAGCCGCGAGCGCGGCACCACGGCGTCCTGCAGGATCCAGCTCGGCGACATGCGCCCGACCACGCCGGCGGCCTCCTTGCGCCCCTTCCAGAGCAGCGCCCGCTCGGCCTCGTCCTGGGCGACCCGGATCTCGAGCGCGGCGTGGTCCCGGCAGATCTGCACGATGCGCCCCGCCTGCGCCTCGATCTCCTCCGCGGGGCCGTCGAGCTCGATGAGCAGCACGGCGCCCGCGCCCTTGGGATAGCCCGCGCCGACGCCCTCGTTGATGGCGCGGACGAAGGTCTCGTCGATCATCTCGAGCGCCGCCGGG
>Ga0153916_10001922_pt1 | contig 15150 bp, 20 predicted proteins | sample Opewatmetagenome_FD_109642 | JGI IMG/M metagenome (GOLD analysis project Ga0153916, IMG submission 109642) | Freshwater wetland microbial communities from Ohio, USA - Open water 3 Core 3 Depth 4 metaG | ecosystem: Environmental > Aquatic > Freshwater > Wetlands | place: USA: Ohio, Lake Erie...
CGATAATATCAATACGTCCAACCTCTTGAAGCCCGACATAATTAACGCTTGATGTATCTCCCCCCAATGAAACTTCGGAAAGCTGACAAGGATTTGCAATGGGGCCCGTGTACCCACATGTACCGACTACTGCTGGTTCATACTTCATATACCCTGATACTGTGCTGCCGTTTCCATACCAAAGAGTATAATCGACTGTTGTGCCAGTGGGGATGTCTATGGATATTCGTTGAACTGCCTCTCCCGTTGCTGTGTAATCCTGGGTAAGGTTTGTGGGATTTCCCGGGATAAGGATAAGTGTGCCTCCCCCAAGAGGCTCCGCTGTTATCTCATATTCTGCTGACGCGAATGGGATAATAAGAGCTGCAATGAGGAGAACAAAAAGTATTGTTCTCATTTTCTACCCATCCCCATTACGAGATATACAATGGTGAATACTGCAAAGAGTGGGATAAGTAATTTCATCCATCCTCTTACATCATTCATCATTGAACGATCTTGGGCTGCATAACACGCATCGGTATCTTCCCCCCCCTCACACCCCGGCATAATAGTTACCACAACATCCCCATTTGCATTTGTGAGTACTGCGGTAGCTGTTGCAGTTGCTCCGATGGTGATGGGCACCAACTCCATGCGGGTTGTGTCCGGGCCAAAGGATGAGGTTGTGAGGACGCGATCTCCCGATGTGTACCCGGTTTTGGCTACTGTGAGGTGTATTGTGGATACGTTGGGTACTGACATTGTAACTGTACCGGCGCTGTTGGTTGTGGCGATCTGCTGTGTGCCGGCTGGCGTTGTTGCTGATACGGATGCACCCTGCAAGGGTTTGTTGTTGGTAATGTCATTGACGATTACGATCAGGTTGACATTACCTAACCCGGGATCTCCCGATCCTCCGCTGCCGGGCACTGCAAGAAGGTTTGTGGGCCACATGATGATCTCAAATGGCCCCGCTGCTGCTGTAACTCCTGTGCGGGTACTTGTAGTAAATCCGGTTGCATCTGCATATCCGCTTACGGTGTCCGTAGCTGCTGCGAAGATGTAATGAGATCCGTCAGCATCTGCTGTGGAGTTTGACCAAAGCCCTGTTGTATCATCTGTAATCTGGATGTTTGCCCCATAGATTGCACCGGATGTAACTCCGTTAACTGCTGTGAACCATACACGGGATGAGCCGGATGGCGTTGGGGTAGGAGTAACTGGTGGAATTCCCCCGGATTCATTGAAGTAATTGAGAAATTTTACTGTGGAATTAATGGTATGTCCTGTTGCTGGAACATACATTGAGAATATTACATCCGCCCCCACACTCACAACAGATTCGTCCGTGAATCCCGTTGTTCCAGTGTACACGAGGGAATTATTAGAATATATTTTTGTGAGAGATACAGATGATCCCGATTTAACAATATCTGAATTGAGCAACATTGTATTACTTATCTTCGTTAGGTTCGTTGCTGTGATAGTGTCTGTTGAAGTGGATTCATATGTGAAGTAGTTAGATCCCGCTGCATTGTACCATGCTCCTGATGTAGAATGATCCCACGTTATTTGCCTACCCCCACAATTCTGATATCCCCCTGCTGTTGGCCCTTGCTGATATCCAGTAATCTCACGATATGAAGGTATATCCGGCGTGAACGTGATATTTGGATTCATACAACCGGTGTATGTCATTGGTTCCCACGTATCGAAATTAAGAAGAATCATCTCTGTATATGTAGAGAAGAACGTCCCATTATCAAATTGATACGTACCGGTTGCGATGGTGTTTGTTCCGAGTTTCAGCTCAAATGTTCCTGACTGGTCTGGGGCTGGGCCCGGTGCGGCAGATCCTTTTGAGAAGAACGCGTATTCGTTTGGAATCCCGATTGAATCAAAATTTAGATATACCCTCCGATTATCTCCACCCGTCACCGATGCACCAATATCCCAATTTGGTGTTCCGATGAATGGATCTTCAAGCGTGATCACTTCGGTGGATGCCTGTGCCTGGGGTGCGATAACAAGCGCAATGAGCAGAATGAACGCAAGGAATGCGACATAGTGGATCATCGCGTCGAAGCATGGGCCGAGTATGGCCTCTTTGCCATACCATGTAGGATATTTTGGATATGTCATTTTAACGTCTCCTTGCCATTGCAACACCGATCAGAACTGCAATGAAAAATAACACTACTGCATTGGTATTAGCCCATGCAATTAATGACGAGAGCCAATCACCCGGATCATCGAGGGGTGTTGTGCTCATCGGTTTCATTGAGAAAATATAAGAATCTCCATCAACGAGGGTTATTACCGATGTGCTGTTGTAATAGCCGTACATTGTGCCATTGGGGTGATACACGATGATGTCACGCTCTGCGATGCCGCCGGGATTCGCCAGTGTGATTGTGTTGGCTTGTACCGGGAAAACTGCCAATGCGATAAGCACCAGCAATGTAAGAATAATGGTTTGTTTGTTCATATCATACTCCTAATTTCTTTTCAAGTGCTGCTACTCGTGCTTCGAGTGCTGTGTTCTTTGCATCCTCTTCTTTCAGCGCTTGCACAAGATTGGCGATGATGGCGCGATCGTCAAAGGTATCTGTTGTTGTGCCTGTTGGAACAAATACAGATTCGTATTCATCCTCTTCGCTTGTTTTGCCTTTTTTTGTAATAACGTTCTTATAATATCCGTCCTGTTTTGTGGCTACTGCCTCTGGGATGATTAATTTTACATCACCAGCGATAAATCCGATTTTTGTTTGCCCGTCAGAATTGAGAGTATAAGAGGCCGGTTTTAGAGCCTTTGTTTTTGATATTGCGCTTCCATCATCAGAAAGATATTTTATATTCGATTTTACTTTGGCGTCCGATGTTGTATAGAGGACGCCGTTAGAATCTGCGTATACCGTCCCTGCCCCAAGTCCACGTATTCTTATGTCTGAATAATCATCAATTAATGCGGTTCCTGTTGTTCCACCAACCGATAGATTTCCGTTAGGGGATATCCTCATCCGTTCTATCCCCTGAAGTGTGGTAGATGTCGGCGAGGTGTAAAATATTATATGCGTTGCTGCATTATATACTGTAGATCCGCCCCCCACGTTTAAATATGAGTATGGATTACTTGCTGCCGTAAAAAACATAGCTATAGACTCCTCGGAATTATTATAATGGCCATCTAAATAGTATGCATTTTTTGTCGTCATGTCCAAAACCGTACTTTGTAATCTAAACGAACCTATCACGTCAAGCGTAACCCCCCCGGGCGTTCTACCAATTCCAACCCTCCCCCCGTCGAGTTGTAAAATTACATATGATGAAGTTTTCGTTGCGCTTGACGTGCCGTTAAGGATAAGGTCGTCGTTGGCTGCTGTGCCACCGGTGATTACCTGACCCCCCGGGAGACCGGGTTTGTAAGCATAGGATTCGTTGATCGCTGTTCCTGCTGGGCCGGGCGGGCCTTGTATTCCTTGAGATGTTATTGGTGATTCAATTTTTGATACACGGGAATTGTCATCAAAATAAATTGTCGCTTCTCTCGCCGGTACACTGGTTGTGACAAGGTAATAGCGCATTATGAAGCGGTCGGTTGTATCCATTGGATATGCATTGAGCAGAACGTATTCATCTATAAGACGTGTCACGCTGGTTGTGAGAGGTTGTCCTGTGAAACTGTATATCTGGTGTTCTGTGCCGTTGGTGTGGTATGCGGAGAGATTGTATGCGAGAGATGAAATCCCCGTTGATGTGCTGTCAATTTTGGCGTACGTGTACCACTTGCGATTGCCCGGGGGGAGTGCATTGATATTGGGGTCTCCTTCGGGCGTCATGAATTGGGCGATGAGTGTATAGGTTCCTGCTCCTGTGGATGTGGCGGATCGGTTGGATTCTTCGAGGTACGGGTATATCCTGCTCATCGATTGAAAAGAGGTATTCGCGGTTTCATTGGAATTGTGGAGGTAATAGACCACCGGCAATGTCATGGTCATATTTTCTGGACCCATTGGGCCTTGTGGGCCTTGTGGTCCTTGTAATGGGTTGGTGGGGCATAAGGGAGTCCATTCTGTGAGTGCGTATCGGCAGAAAAACGGTTGGCTTTCTACGGATGGGTTAATCTCTGCTGCGTGTGCAATTGGTGCAGTTAACAGAATGAATCCGAAGCCAACGCAGATCCACAGTATGATCCATGTTGCGAGTATGCATTTTTCCTGAAACGGAGTTCGTATAGGATCAGATTCAAAAACGGTATTGTCAGAAAAGATGCTAAAACTCATATAACCCTTTCTTGGTACCGGAAGATAATTAATCTACCGGTACTTGTGAGAGGGTATTCAGACTTCGTTACATCCTTAATTTCGTCAGAATTGAATCGAAAAGATCCGGGAAGAACTTTGCCACTGCCATGACGATAAAAAGTGGAATCAAGCCCAGGACAAGCGCTGTGAGGCTCGGGATGAGTGCAGTGATACCATCAACAAGTGGCCCCACTGTGCTGTTGATATCAAAGGTGACTGCCATCGCGGGTGCTGCGGTTACAACAGCTGCCGCGCCTGCGGTGATCGATAAGCGGTGCGCATGGATCTTGTCCATGAGTGAATCTTTCTTGGTTACAACCTCTTCGGTCATAATCAAACATCATCGCGTGCTCTATTTAATGATTGCGCCTTGTATCTTTGTTCTTTACTTGTGTATATTTTGTGTTGGGATATGTGCGCGCTATACAAAGACCAAAATTTATCCCGAAGTACTCAAAGCGGGATGGTAAAGGTGGAAGTTGGGTTATTGGAGTATTTCCATTAGAAATGGCGGTATGGAATGACCACAGGTATTCGCGTTTCCAGTTCTATGTACTGGGTACGGCGCGGTTGGGGTTTTGGGGAAGAGGGAAGCCGAGAGCGCTGGGAGTTTGATGAAAAAGTCCTGGGGGATTTGGTATTGTTTGGTTGGGGCCGCACTATCTCAATATGGTTTGGCCGCTGAATTTGCTAATATAGTATGTGCAATTTCTTCTTGCTGCGTTTTACACAACACAATATAGTGCGTTGAACTGCTTTTGATCATCCACCATTGCAGATAACTGTGATAAAAAGAGGGATTCGTTTCTGCAAGTTGCGCATTGGGGATTCATGGCTTTCTGGATTTCAGATAATCACAATACATTGGATAGAAAACAGATGCTATAATTACCCCAAGGAGTAGTGCAAATATTGGAAGTAATGATAACATAAGGCGCCACAACGGATCCAACATTATTACATAATCCGGAGTCAATGCCGATCCACAGTATGTCATGTTTGGTAAACACTCGCACATCATAACACTCCATAGTGCCATGCCATGTTGATGATGATCAGAAAGGCGAGCATTGCATTACCTGTGCATGGGTGGCAAAGGATTTGGGTGGGGGTCATTCGCACCGCTTCCATTTTTCGTTTATCATTTCGGCGATTTTGTCATATTCTGATTCTGGGATTTCGAACCAGCTGCAATCAGATCCGGAAGGAAAGTCACCTTCTAACTTTAATCCGATTTTAAAAATCATCTCGGTGCCTCCGTGGGCTTGGGGTGCTGGTGCTCCGGAGGGATTCTATCGTTGTCTTTAATTGATTTCCATCGATCTCAAAATACGAGCATCCGTCGCATTTGCGTTCTCCGTTTCTTTGTCCAATACATCCACCTTCTGCTGAAATCTTATCGTCATAAAATGCACAGGTTGTTAACGAATCTTCGATTTCTTTTAGCACGCCCTCGCGGGCTTGGGCGATAATGGCGGCGTCGTGCTTTGGTGTTGTGATGATGTTTGAGCATTTGGGGCAGGTATGTTCCGTTGTTTCCGGTGCTGCTTGGGATGGGATTTTTGCATTACGCCCGATTATATTATATGGTGCGGCGGGGGATGGGCGGGAACGGGTGTACTTACCGTGCCGTATTCCTGCAAGGAGCACTTGAATTTTAATTTCCAGTTCCTTGAGATCGACTGCTTCTTTCTCGATATTGATAAGTTCTGCATAAATCGCATTGCCATCAAGGTCCTGCTGTGGCTGCTGTTGTGGATATGGGATGTGATTTAATCCCAGATCGCCATCGTCAATAGTTTCTGTTGCTTTCGGACATTTTCCATGATTGCAGATCCAGAAACAATCCCCCATAATCTTATCGCATTTGATCCATGCAACTCCATCGCCTTTGATTACAACAGATGCATCTTTGCAATGTTCCATCCCTTTGTGCTGCTGTGGCTGTGGGGGGTTCATCGCCGATTCTCCTCACAAAACTTATTCCAAAGATCGTCTATCTTCTTTTGCTCCACGTCGCACTTTTTGCAATACTCATCGAACAAAACATCACACGCCTTATCGTGCTTCGCTTGGGCTTCGTGGAGTTTATCATACTGTTCTTGTGTGAAATTTATTCCGTGTATTGAACACGGCCTGTCTTTACTCATCTCTCTACCTCCTTGGTGCTTTGGGTGCCTGTGCGGAGGGATTCAAGATATTTCTCTGGATTTGCCTGACATTCGCATAAGATATCAAGAATTTGTGATCTGGTTTTTCCTATTGTCTGCCGGTTCAATTCAACTACAAGTTCCTCGCGGGCTTGGGCGGCTGCTTCTTGGGTTGTTGTAAATATTCTACACGTTGCTCTACAAGATCGATTTGCGGTTTTGCTTGGACACGGATTGCAACAATCTGGCTCCGGTGAGGCGGGGGATGGGCGGGTGTCATTGTGTTGATAGATACATTCCTCACATGGTGGCCGGGGTTTGATGGAGGAGGATGGGCGGGACCGAATGCTTTTCTGGTGCTTGCATCCAGTCACTTTTACAACTTTCTGAAACCGTTTCAAGTCGGATGTGTTGTTTATGGCATCTTCTGGAACAGGACATGTTCCCTGCCCGTCGTGTTCACAATCTTCACAACAGAACCATTCATGCGGCTGCTGTGGTTGCTGTGGGGTGGGGGTCATAGGGCTTCACCTGCTTTTTTGATGAATGATTTACAACCAACCGCTCCAATAAACGCACCCATCCAATCGTGAATAGGTTCTGCTGCTCTGAAACACGGTGCAAAACAATGCCTTGAATTAAAGAATCCCGCCTTCTTACACCAAACACAATCCATACAATTTGTCCCTTCTGTGGGGCATTGCGCAGAACCTTCATTTGGCGACATTATGCACGCTCCTCGGTCCAGATAGAGCACTCATTAAATTGGGATTTAAAAAGATCCGCATTTTCTCCATGATAGAATAGCGCCGATGGGAACGTTGCTCTATTTGTTGCCATTCCGGTTTTTCCATCAATGAAATGAATTCTCTGCTTTGGAAATGCTACAAGATCCGTGTAAACCATAAGTACCCCCCATGCCTCCGTTTCCGGGGCACATTTCCATAATACAATATATTCTTCCGTATTTTTTTGATAGACAGAATCGCGCAATTTTTCAAACCACTTTTTTACCCCATGTCCATACGGAGGATTGAGGAATACTGACTTCCCCCAAATTGATGTTAATCCATCGGTTTTCCCAGGTAGAGCCGGATCATGGAAATGCCCCAAAACTGCACCAGCTCGCATTAAGATCCATGGCGGAGTATACCATTCGCAGGATTTTGATTTTGAATAAAATTCTTCTTTCGGCTTTTGCGACAAAGAGATATTCGGCGAAGTCATTCGTTAATCACCGTCGCCTTTCTGACACATCCCTTTGGGCGTTTCTCCTGCTCCTTGAGCATCCAAAGGCAATCACCCGGTTCTGGATCAAAGTCGTCGGGGCAATTGAATTCCCCAATGAATTCATACCGCATCCAACAGTGTTTCACAGAGTCTATCGTTGAAATAATTGGAACATTTTCTTTATCGTCAAAGGCATCAACTTCCTCGTCGTATTCTTTTCCGAATTGTTCCTTTGCTTCTTCGAGCGTAAGGTGTGCTCCGATGATCACATACACATCGCCAGTTAGCCTTACAAGTTCTGGCTTCATCGGTTTCCGCTTCGCAGAATCATTGTTCTCGGAAGTCATGGGAGATCGCCCCGCTCGTGCTGTGGCACCTTGGGAACCGGGGGGTAAGTCCTGGTGCGTGGGTCGAATTCAAGCGTGTGGGTGGCGGTGAATCGTGGCGCTGCTGTGGGGAGTGGGTCGGTGTTGATGGGATGGAGTTTGTCGGCTTCGCAGATTTCCGTGTGTTCGGCTTCGATCATTTATGCCACCTTCCTGTATGTGATGGTCATTCCATCCGGTGATACTTCCCTGCGGTAGTATCCTGTTGTTCCCAACGGTGCCTGTAACATCTGTTCGTTCCCTACTCTCCGTGATTTATAGAGAGTCTCATTCAAGAGTTTTGACATTGTTTTATTCCTCCGGTTTGTAGTGCTGGATAATCCATACAATATCATCCTGTTTTTTTCTCATTTCTTGACAGTGTTTTAATTCCTCTGCTTCAATCTGTTTCCGGGTCTTTCTTACCATGTAGAATCATATGATTCATATGTATTTATAGGTATCCATCTTGCGCCAATTTGAGGCGCTGGCGTAGGGTGAGGGTTGGAGTGGTTGGCTCCTGATTTATGATTGTTGGCTTTGGTTTTCTTCCCCACTCGCAGAAATATAGGGGGGGTGGATCGGTAATGCGTACTTTGCCTCTTGGATCTAACCAAAAATCATTATCTATCCAATCCGGGATATACTGACGATACCAGATTACCCTATCAATTTCTACTTCCTCATTTTCTGGCGTGAGTTCGACTGTTTTTAATCGTGTTTCCAACCATACCATATCTGTTTCGTGGTCATCCTTCAAGCACATCATATGAGAGATGGCTTTTGATGCACCATACAGGCGGAATTTGTTATCCCATAAATGGGCATTAAAAATGAGTGTGCCTATTGACCATCCATCAAGAAGGAATCCTGGGCGAAGGTATTTGATAAGATAGCTTTTGAGATTCTTTATATCGTCCTTATTTTTTGAGAAGTCAAGTCCGTATGTGTGGGAACCTGTACCATATTTGCGAGACCAGAGATCGCGTAATTTATCCTCCATCCCTCTACCCCGTGAGTCCTTTACATTGTTTGAAACATCAGCAAATACTGCTAGGTGATAATGCGCATATCCTGCGTCTCCTGTTGGGTGTGGTTCAACTACCCAAAAGTAATCAGGTGCTCCGCAATATTTCTTAATCAGTTTGAGGAGTTTCACCCGGGATATGTTGAGCTGGTGCCATGCGTCCTGTACAGTTACTGTGTCCGGATGATAAGCTGTAAGGGTGATCATTGTCACGGGCCTATCACTGTGCGACTGGAACCAAAAATCGAGACGTTCTAGTTTGTCAGAAAGTTCTCTTCTGCGTACCGGTCCCCATCGGTTATTGTACGACATAGGGAGATTGAGGACCTTCCCTTTCTTCGTGTCATATCCTTTTACCATGAATCCCTTTTGCTCGCATTGATCCAGATATTTCACAAAATCCTGACATACGAAATCGTTCTTGTGCCTGGAATCGGTACCCGGTTGCTCTAGAAGCCGGATGAGAGCGTCCTTTGCTAGATCACTGGGTTGTGTGGATGTTATGCTTATGACTTGCCTAGACGGAGAAGGTTTCCCGCTTCGCGGGTTCTGACGCTGCGCTGTGCTCTTGCGATGAGCCCCATACGGGAGCGGCAAGGCTCCCTTCGGGGCCGAGGTCGGTAGGAGCGGGATTGGTACTGTGACGTAAACCGCCGGTAGGTTTATGGAGGTCGTTAAATCGCCTCCGAAAAGAAAAAGGTATATAAATTGGCGGGTGCTATACTGTATTGTTTCCTGTTGTTCACTTGTTCTTTTTGGCTCTCCCCTGCAAGGGAGGCCTTAACTTTTTCCAAGAGGATCACCTGTCTGTTTTTTCATGGTTGGGTAACTGTGTATTCTGTTTGACGTACTAAAAATAGTTTGGGGAGGTGATGAGAGGCGATTGTTAGAGGGTGTGTGGGTCATTGCAGAATTTTATTTCTTCGGTTGTTTTCTCTGGCACCTCAACCCATTCGGGTTTAAGCATATATCCTTTCCCATCCCATCCACATATCATCGGTAGTCTATCGCCACCCGGTGAGATCGTGCAAGGATTTTTCTGATCCTTACAACGTATGCAGAGGAATTGTTTTTGTGGCATAATTATACCTGGAACTTTCGGAATGAACCGTCCTTGAAGAAATACTCATCCGGTTTTCCGGATGGAACGACGCGGGCCCGGATCCTCATTGTAGGGATAAAGCAGTTATCCCAAACCGGGATTTTGTCTTTGGGCATTTCAATCCCGATGTCCTCCAAGAATGTAACGACCCGGGAGCGGAAAGGATCGGACGGTCCTTTACCCCAGCTCAAAGTCTCAATCTGGAAGTGGTGGAATACTTCAATACCAGTATTTAACTCTCTCCATGTGAGGGCCGCATTGGTCTTTTTTACGGGTTCTTTTCCGGCTGCTTTGTCCTCTTTTGACTGTGCGGCTTTCATCTGTTTTGATGTGGCTTCGATGAGTTCGAAGACATATTCTTCCTGGGGATCGAGTTTTCCTTTACCTGCATTTTTTTCTCCGAGCGGAGAGAAGTTGCCTGCGATTTTTGTACCGGGATTTCCGATCATGAAAAACCCCCGTGTGCGTTAGTGAATTCGACGGCAATGCGAAGGGCATCTCTCATGTTTTCAATCCCCTTTCTTTTCATGAAGTCTTTAAGCAGGAGTGAATCTCCTACATAGATTTGTGCTGATGTGGTCTGCTTATCCATTTGTGTTTCCTGCTGTGTATTACAGCGATAATCACGTTGATTGTTAAAATATATGAATATTGTGGTTTAATCACAAAGAGAGGATTTTTGCAATGCCGCAAAGAATCGCAGAAACAAAACTCGAGATTGCGATATAACTAAAAATAAGTTCTATCATTCCAATTGCCACCAGTGCGGCTCTATTAAGTCGTGAGTATTGACAAGGACTTTTATATCCTTGATTTGTGTGTCTGATGGAACAACGAAGGGAATATAGCCTGACCACATATTAGATTTGCCGCAACGGAGCCGTTGTTTTTCGTAAGCCACTGGGAGTCCTTCGCTGTTATATTCTCGACTATATCCGTATGGCTGGATTGTTTCGACGTGTCGATAATCCCATATCTCATCAAAGTCGTGTAGTCTGATGGATGGGAGCAACTCTTCGGTTCTTTGATAGATGTTGCCTTTTATGTCGAGAGTGAAATATTGCGGTTGGAATCCCCACATGCGAGAAGAATTATCGTCGGTGTATGATGCTGCATAGATGAATAGGAATTTCTTACCCTCTCCGGGATTCGCCACAAAATATTGTCCCCATGATACAGACCACCACTCCACCATTGATAATTCTTTATGGCCCCATACTGTGATGTGAGCGGTTACGTCCTTATAGCCGGATACATTGACTTTCTCAAATGTCAGCCATTGCCCTTGCTTCATACCATTATATTTTGCAAGGAACTGGGCTTCGGATAATGTGGGTTCTGGTGTGGGCGTTGGTGTTGCGATCGTTTCTATGATTATTTCGCTGGTTGGCTGTGGTGTTGGTATCGGAGTATCGACAAGGTTTTTATAAGTATTCTTCGCCGATGTGACACACCCCCCAGTCACTACCATTAATATGACGATCATCAATAATCCAAGTACCATCATTAATTGGAAAACGGTGTGATATTTTTCTTCAATCATCGGTGATCACTGGGAATCCTTCGTACCTGCTGATGAGAGCATCCGTTTCTTCTGGCTTGACAACCATTTGAGAAAACCGCCCCAACTCGGGGAAGCACTCTTCTGTAATTTCTGATTCTTCGTTTCTTTGGTCATATTTTCCCTCATATGTAACTCGTAATCGTTTTACCCATTCCCTATCTTTTTTATCTTTTGGATAGTGTCGGAAATTCCATGGCTTTGTTGGTGGATACGAATCGCCATTTTCAAAGACAAAGCGCCCATGCTGCGTTTTGAACTGCATTGGGGAGGGTGGATCTCTATGAAGTGCATGGGTGCACCATTTAGAGATATTTCCATTCTCTTCTGACTTGACCATTCCCCCGTGACATATGATATTGAAAAGCATATTTTCACGGGCTGCTGGGGGAATGTTGGTGTATCCCTGTGCATAGAGGACTTCCCTTATTCCTGCGCTACGAAGTTCAAATGCATTTTCTGTTATGGCTTCGGTTGACTTTGTGCGCTCCCCATCACCTGAAACACGCTTGCCTGCCATCGCCCACTGTGATTCGTCAATATGCATGGATGCGGGGAATATGTTTGGCATACTCCCATCACGACATCTTTCTGCGAGTCCTTCAAAGAAATCGCATACCCATTCGATCGCCATCTCTTTTCGTCGGAAGAAATTGCGGAATGAAATAATGGTGATGGTGTCGCGCTCGGGTCTATCGTGACGAGTGCCACGAGAACCCACTGCGATTGATGATAATGCATCCTGGGGATTTGATACGTTTACAATCTCTGGATGATCTTGGATGGGTTGCCATTTCCCATTGTGGTACTCTTCGATGCAGATGTTACAAGCTGTGGGAAGAATGATCCTGATTTTTCTATCCATGCAAAGTAGGGGGAGTATTTCTCCCTGCTTGCCGGAATCGAACCATATCTGTGTTTCTAGATGTTTGAGCCAATCGATAAGTGCATACCCCTTATTGGTTTTTCCGGCAGATGTTACCCCAAAGATGAATATGTGCTTTCCGTGACCACATAAGAATTCATCATAGAATCGTCTGCCCACTGCGGTTGTGATAAAAGTGCGCTGTGATTCGTCTAACTTTTCTAAAAATTTTGGATGTATTCCGACTGTGCGCCCCATTAGAACACCATCTCTTCACCTTCTGGTTTTATCTTGTCGATTACTTTTGATGTGGTGATGATATCGGAGAGAACTTCAAAGAGGCCGTCCATTTCCTTCTGGAATGTCTTTTCCTCTCCTGTGCATGTGATTGAACTTTCAAAACGGGGATTATACATTTCCCTGATCTTACCTGTCCTTTCAAATGCATCCTGCATCATGGGCTGGATATCCCTATTGTAATCATCCGCCTTTCCTGCGTATGCGACTTTGGGAACGTAGGTTTTGAGGTATGCATAGATTTTATGGAGTGTCTTGCGATCGTTCTCGTAGGTGTCACCTTCTTTTCCGTAGTGTGCGAGCTCAAAGAAGATGAGAGCGGGGATGCCGGTATATCCCATTCCGGCGGAGACTCTTCTATTGGCTACCATATTTTCTCCTACACCATGACCAGCCAACATAGAGACCAATGAGGAAGCCTATTGTCGCTGCGATGTATCCGAAGATCATAAACTGGTGAAAGATTGCTTCCCGCAATTCCATGAACTGAATGGGGGTGAATGTGATGTTGGTCTGGAGTTTCACCCCCGTGTTAATCAGGGTATCGTATCCTGGGCTACTTGGCAGATTTGTCATTACTCTTTCCTCTTCCAAGTATTCTCATATACCAAGGATCGCTCTCTTCTTTCTCCTCTGGCATCCCTGCATATCCAGAGAGGATATATTTGGGTTTCATCAGGTATGCCCATATGCGATCAAAGTACACTCCGTTTTCGTTGACCGTTCCAAGTTCATATGCACGATATAACATCAGACGAATTGAACAATTTATACCGGTGCGATTTGTTGCAGAGTGATTGATTGCTTCAAGGAGTGCTCTCCTAACATTGAATACCGGGCTGATCTTACTTGGTACTCCCATCTGATCCATAAGGAGTTTGGCCATTGCGAGATTGGCAAGCTCGGGATCAACCTGGTCGGGCCTCCATGCATTAACATCCTTGTGTGTGCTGCTCGGTGCCGGGGGAATGGCGATTTTGGTTTCTGGTTCTTGCGATTTAGGCATCTGGGTATTCCTCCCTGAATGAAATCAATTCCTTTTGAATATCGTTCATTCTATCCACAATCTCCTTTCGATCTTGCAATGGCATTGTGATAATAGTGTCTATTTCGTTGATGTATCCCTTCAACTCATTGACAAGATCAAAAATGTGTTGCTTTTGTTCCGGTGTTGGTTGTGTCATGAGTATCACTTCAAAATCTGGCTCATCATCGGCGCGATGATAAACCATCCCAGAAGAATCCCAATGACGCAACCAATCGCCATATTGCGCAATGACTTATTGAGGTTCATCGCTTCCCCTATATCATCCATCATGGAGAGACTTCCAAGTATGTCCTCTGCATCTGGAAGTTCTCTTGGAGTCGTATAGAGATTGCAGGTCTCCCCGGCTGGTGAGAGTGCGTAGCCAGTTGTGGTGAGCCCTCTGCTATCGATGATTGTAACCTTACGGCTGTCCTTCTTTACTTCGTAGGCTTTTGTCTCCCATGTGTTTTGGAGGCTGTTAGCCCGTAGTTTGAGATCACCAACAAAATGAATGGCTCCTACCATTCCGCTTTCGTCGATATCATCAATCTTTACGCAGGGCATATTGCGCCCTGATAATTTAAACATCCACTGTTCAATGAATTTAATCTTCATGGAAATATCCTCCTTATTGTTGCTGGTATGTTGACGAGTGCATAGACAATTTCTATTAGGAATCGCACGAGCGCAACCTGATCACTTATCCACTGTCTAAAGAATTTCTCAAGATTGCCCCGCGAATTGCGTGCTGCAAAGGCCATTGTTGCCGTCATGTATGATGCAATGATGAGATCCAAATTATTGAAGAAGAAAATTGTCCATCGGAGCATCGACTCCATAAAATCCATTACGAATTCTGTAATTTTACGGGCGAACTGGACATATTCATCTATTGCATCGAGGATACTAGTTATTGCGGCTTTCTCTACTTTATCCCGTGGTGCAACGTAAAGCGCAATCCCCGTTAAGGGTTTGTTAGATGAAAGTGAGTATTTGTAAATAACCCCCTGTGCTGCATAGAAAGCCATTGCATCTCCGCTGGAATGATATCCATATGTGGAATCATACACGAGGAATCCTTGCGTGTATGGTGTGGTAGATTTGTCTTTTGCATATCCGATAATATCAATACGTCCAACCTCTTGAAGCCCGACATAATTAACGCTTGATGTATCTCCCCCCAATGAAACTTCGGAAAGCTGACAAGGATTTGCAATGGGGCCCGTGTACCCACATGTAC
>Ga0153916_10001923_pt1 | contig 15150 bp, 11 predicted proteins | sample Opewatmetagenome_FD_109642 | JGI IMG/M metagenome (GOLD analysis project Ga0153916, IMG submission 109642) | Freshwater wetland microbial communities from Ohio, USA - Open water 3 Core 3 Depth 4 metaG | ecosystem: Environmental > Aquatic > Freshwater > Wetlands | place: USA: Ohio, Lake Erie...
CCTTGGCCACCGTGATGTTGACGTGCTGCACCGCTTTCACGATGCCGCGCCGTGTGGCGAATTCGACGGTGAGATCGTTGACGTCGAGCAGCGGCTGCGCGGTCATTGCCCGCTCCCCATGTTCGCCGCTGCGGATCGACGATGTCGCGCAAGCCGTCGCCGAGCAGGTTGAAGCAGAACACCGCGATCATCAGCGCAAGCCCCGGGAACAGCGCGATCCACCATTCGCCCGAGACCATGAAGCCCGCGCCTTCCGCGACCATGATGCCCCATTCGGCGGTCGGCGGCCGCACCCCGAGCCCGATGAAGGAGAGGCCGGCGGCGTTGAGGATGGCGTAGCCCATGGTCAGCGACATCTGCACGATCATGATCGGCATGATGTTGGGCAGGATGTGAACCAGCAGGATGCGGATTTCACCATTGCCCGACAACCGTGCCGCCTGCACGAAGCCGGCGTCGCGCCGCACATTGGCTTCGGCGCGCGCGACCCGGGCATAGAGCGGGAAATTCACGATCGCGGTGGCGATGATGATGTTCTGCACGGTGTTGCCGAGCGCGGCCACGATGCCCATCGCCAGCACGAACAGCGGAAACGCCATGATGGTGTCGGCGATGCGGCCGACGATGCGGTCGGTCCAGCCGCCGAAATAGCCCCCGGCGATGCCGGCGAGGCCGCCCATCAGGAACACCAGCACCACGGAGGCGACCGCGATAAAGGTGTCGAGCCGCGTCGCCACGATGACGCGGCTGAAGATGTCGCGGCCCAGCTGGTCGGTGCCGAACCAGTGCGCCGCGGACGGCGGCTTCAGCGCCGCCGCGGTGTCGGACGCCAGGGGATCGTGCGGAACGACATAGGGGCCGAACAGCGCCGCGAAGACGATGACGATCAGAAGGCCGAACGCAAAGGCGGTGACGCGGTTCTCGCCGAGCACATAGCGGGTGTGCTCGAAGATCGCGGCAACACCCGAGGTGCGCGCGGGACCTGCGGGTTCGACGGCTGGCGCAATGCTGCTCATGCTTGCCTCTCACCCTTCCAACCGGACTCGGGGATCGATCACGCCATAGAGAATGTCGATCATCAGATTGAGCAGCACATACATGACCGCCATGGTCAGCACGAAGCCCTGCACCGGCGCGAAATCCGACGAGATCAACGCTTCCACCGCATAGGAGCCGATGCCGGGCCAGGCGAACACCTTTTCCACCAGCACATTGGCCCCTAACAGGAAGGAGAACACCATGCTGAGCGTGGTGATGACAGGCAGCATCGCGTTGCGGAACGCATAGGTGACGATGACCGTCGTGGGAGACAGGCCGCTGGCGCGGGCGGTGCGCACGAAATCCGACGACAGCACCGCCAGCATCGACGCCCGCGTCATGCGCGCGATCGGCGCCAGCGAGAAGATCGCGAGTGTCAGCGCCGGCAGGATCAACTGGCTGAGCGCGGAACGGAAGACTTCGAAGTCGCGCGCAAAGAGGGCGTCGATCAGGTAGAAGCCCGTTATCGCCGGCGGCGCGCTGTAGAAGACGTCGAGCCGCCCCAGCGGAGCCGGCGACCATCCCAGCCTGAAGTAGAAGATATAGACCAGCACCAGGCCGGTGAAGAACACCGGCAGCGATACGCCCGCCGTCGTCGTCACCCGGCAGAGATGATCGATCCACGAGCCGGGACGGGTGGCGGCCAGCACGCCCAGCGGCAGCGCGATCACGATGGAGATGACAAGTCCGAGCAGCGTCAGCTCCGCCGAGGCCGGCAGGCGATTGCGGATTTCCGTGGCGACGGGCTGGCCCGTGGTGAGCGAATTGCCGAAATCGCCGTGCGCCAGATCGACGGTATAGCGGAAGAACTGCTCGATCAGCGGCTTGTCGAGCCCGAGCTTCTTGCGGACCTGATCGACCGCCTCCTTGGTCGCGGCGGGACCCGCGAAATACGCTGCGGGATCGCCGGGCAGCGCGCGCGTCAAAAGGAAGGTGACGATCACCACCCCGATCAGGGAAGGGATCGCGAACATCAGCCGCTTGCCGATCATGGTCAGCATGATGCACCCGTGGTTTGTGTTTCCGGTCGCGCAACAGGGCGCGGTCCACTCCTTCCCCCCTCGCGAGCGTGGACGAGGGTGATGGTTAAGCCCCGGGCACCCGACTCGCGGTCACCCCCCTCCCTAACCCTCCCCCGCAAGGGGGGAGGGAACGAGGGAGCGAGGCTCGTACAGCGAGAGCCCATCGGCGTTACGCCTTCACCAGCGCGCGATAATCCAGCCGGCGGTGGAACCAGTATTGATAGCCCGAGACGTTCTTCTGCATCGCGACGTTGACATAGGGCTGATACAGCGGAATGCGCGGGATATCGCTGAATGCCAGATCGACGAAGCCTTTCACGTCCTTGTCGTAGGTCGGCTTGTCGCCGGTGGCGGCGGCGTCGACGGCGCCATGAATCAGGTCGTCCATCGCCTTGGACTGGTAGCTCATGGTGTTGAAGATCGAGTTCTTGCCGTCGTAGCACCAGATGAAGAAATATTCGGGGAAATCGAGCCAGCCGGAGAACACGTTGGTGTAGAGCGGCAGCACCTTCTTGTTGAGCTCGGTGCGCCAGTTGGCGCCCGGGATCTTGTTGATCGTGGTCTTGATCCCGATCTGCGCCAGGCTCTCCTGCACCAGCACGCAGAGCGGCTCGTTGACGCCGGCGAAGCCGAGATCGAACGACAGCGTGGTCTCGAAGCCGTTGGGATAGCCTGCCTCCGCCAGCAGCGCCTTGGCTTTCTCGATGTCGGTGTTGAATTTCGTCGGCTGCGGCCACGCCACTTCGGTCGGCTGACCGGCGGGCGCGCCGAACATCGGTTTCGCCAGCCCGAACAGCACCGCATCCATGATCTTCTGGTACGGGATCGCGCAGGCCACCGCCTCGCGCACCTTGATATTGTCGAACGGCGGGTTCTTGACGTTCATGCCGATATATTGAATGCCGTTGGAATAGGGCACCGACACGATGTTGAGCTTGCCGTCGCCCTTCAGCTCGACGAAATCCTTGTTCGGCAGATCGTAGGAGATGTCGGCGTCGCCGCGCTCCAGGAGTGCGCGGCGGTTGCCGGCCTGCGGCACCATGCGCCAGATCACGCGCTTGACCTTCGGCAAGGGGCCGCCGGCCCATTCGTCATTGCGCTCCATGATCACTTCGGTGCCGGCGGTCCATTTTGTAACCTTGTAGGCGCCGGAGCCCGCGGTCTGCTGTTTCGTGTACTCGAGGCCCCAGGGATCCTTTTCGCTGGCGTTCTTCTTCACCAGTTCCGAATTGATCACGCAGGGCACGATCACGGCGAGATCGGGGATCGTCAGGCGGTCCTTCTTGGCAAAATCGATCCGCACCGTGTTGTCGTCGACGACGACGAACTGCTCGGGCTTTGTCAGCGAGCCCGCGCCCATCTGGAAGGTCGGGAATCCGCCGACGCTGACGGCGCGATCCAGCGACCATTTGACGTCCTTCGCCGTCACCGGCGCGCCGTCGTGAAATTTTGCATTCTTCTTCAGTTTGAAGGTGACCGACATGTCGCCGACATTCATGTCCTCGGCGAGTTCGGGCTTGAACTTGTCGCGGTCGTAATACGGCACGCCGCCGGGGCCGCTCTTCATCTCGTGGCTGATCAGCCGGTCATAGCAATTCCACGACACCTCGTAGCCGGGCACATTGGTGCCGACGCCGTGGATATCGAGATTGTTGGGACCGCTTTCCGAGACGATCAGCAGCGTCTCGGAACGGGCGTCGGCCTTGGCGGCGGACCAGATCGCCGGCGCCGGCACCATGGCGCCGGCAGCGACGCCGGTGACGGATTTGAGGAAATCGCGACGCTTCATCTGCTGGCTCCAACGCACGAGGGAATCGGCTTTGGAGAGATGTTCGCAAGGTTCGTGCCAGGTGCTAATAGAACCCTAACATGGCTATAAGCGATTGATATGGCTTACGAATACACGGTGCCAGAGAGCCAGGGCACCGCGGCGTATTGCATACAAAGAGATATCTTTGCCTATTATAGATGCAGAAATTTTGCGCGCTTTTTTGTTGAGCGACACCACGAACCATTCAAACCGGCCAGAGCAATTCCTGCAATTCGAACAGGTCGCCGGCCTTTCGCTGCCAGCCCTCGATGCAGATGTGCCGCACGGGATCGCTGGCGCGATGAAGCAGGAGCAGCGCCATGAGCCGGCGCTTCAATGTGGAATTGATATCCGCCCGCGAATATCCGAAGCCGCGAAAGAGACTGTGAACGCGGCGCGGCACTCCGGCCGTCATGAAGGCGCTCGGGCCAAGCAAGTCGTACTCCCCCCACCCGGTCATCACGTCGCCGAAGTCGATAAGCCCGGCCAACCGCCAGTTCCCGCTTTCGCTGCTCAACAGGAAATTCTCCGGAATGTACTCGCCGGTCAGGATGACCGGCGGCGCGTTCATTGGAACGAGCGCCGGCGCGTCGCGGAGAAGGTGGTCCAGCCCGTCCAGATATTTGCGCGGCAGCCCGAGACGTTCATGCCGGAAGCAGCATCCCTCGATTTGCCTCGATATGAACTCGGCCCAGCGCGGCGCGACGCCGGACAGTTCTCCCGCCGGCACACGCTGCACTTCCGCAATCGTCTCGCCGATCTGGCCGAGGACGCGCTCCTTCTGGTCCTCCGGCAGGGTCGGCCAGGCCTCCTTGCCCACGATTCCCTGCAGCCGCGTGATGACGAGATATGGCCACCGGTCGCGCTCACCCTCGAGCACGATTTCCGGAATCGGTACCCCGAGCCTTCCGCGAAGCTGCGACAGCGACAAGCGCTCCGAGGTGAACTGATGGCGCAGCAGCGGCGGAAAGATCTTCAGGACCAGCCCGTCGTCGAGCCCGACGACGAGATTGGTGCCGGTCGAAAACAGATGCGGATCCCGGTGCGGCAGTCCATGACTGCGCGCGATGTCGAGCGCCGCCGGCAGGCATTGCGACGGATCGGCGCGCCACGCGCGGAATGCCTCGATGTTCTCGACGCTCGGCAGTGAATGCATGATTGGCGACCGGTCCCTGAGGCCTGCTCGATGACGCGAGGTCTGGAGGCAGCTAGTGGTCCGGATTGGCGCGTTCGAACTGGCGCAGCAGGCGATTGCCGCGCTCGACCGCGGAATCCAGCGCCGCTTGCGCGGATTTCTTGCCGCTGAAGGCATGCTCCAGTTCATCGTCGATCGCATCGCGGATCAAAACGAACGAGCCGAGCCGCAGCCCCCGCGAATTCTCGGTCGGCGGCCTCAGCGTCATCTGTTCGATCGAGATCGCGGTGCCGGGATTGCGGTCGTAAAAGCCTTGCGCGCGGGTCAGGTCGAAGGCGGCGCGGGTAATCGGCAGATAGCCCGTGTTCTGGTGCCAGGCGGCCTGGATCTCGGGCTTCGACAGGTAGCCGAAGAACTTTGCGACGCCCTTGTATTCCTCATGCGGCCGGTTCCGCAGCACCCACAAGGTCGCGCCGCCAATGATGGTGTTCTGCGGCGCGCCTGCAACGTCCGGCCAGTACGGCAGCATGCCGTAGCCGACCTCGAACCTGGAATTTTTCCTGATATCGGCGCGCGTCCCCGACGAGCCGATGAAGATTCCGCATTCGCCGTTTTGAAACCGCGGCTCCGCCGTGGTGGCGCGACCGCCATAGTCGAACACTTTCGTGGCCTGCCATTCGGCGAGTTGCGCTATGTGCCGCACCACCACCGGATTGTTGAACGTCAGCACGGCGTCGAGACCGTTGAAGCCATTGGCCTCGGTCGAGAGCGGCAGGTTGTGGTAGGCGGAAAAATTCTCGACATTGATCCAGGAAGGCCAGGAAGTGGTGAACCCGCAGGCCGCGCCGGATGCCCGCAGCCGCTTCGCCGCCGCGCCGACCTCGGGCCAGGTCTTCGGCGCGATCTCGGGGTCGAGGCCGGCGGCGCGGAACATATTCTTGTTGTAGTACAGGATCGGCGTCGACGCGTTGAACGGGAAGGACAGCATGTTGCCGGCGACATCGGCATAATAGCCGGTGACGGCCGGAAGATAGTCGGCCGGCGAAAACGGCTCCTGCTCGTCGCGCATCAGCTCGAATACCGGATAGATCGCGCCCCTCGCCGCCATCATGGTCGCGGTCGCGATCTCGTTGACCTGGACGATGGCGGGCTGGCTGCGCGAGCGGAACGCGAAGATCGCCGCCGTCACGGTCTCGGTATAGTTTCCCTTGTAGCTCGGCACGATCCGGTAGTCGGATTGCGAGGCGTTGAAATCGGACGCCAGCTTCTCCAGCTGCCGCCCGAGTTCACCCGACATCGCATGCCACCACATGATGTCGGTGACCGCCTGCGCCGGAGACGCCGACGCGACCAGGACGGCCGCGACAACGAGCTGCAGGAATTTCAGAGCCGATTTCACAGCTAAACCCATCCCGATCCGCAGGAAGCGAAAACGCCAACCCGCGCGCCAGCCGTCCTCATAGAACCCCGCGCGGCCGCTTTCAATCCGTGACGGTCAGGTCGCAGCGCACAATTGACGACGTCAGGGATGCTGGCAGAATAGCCGGGTCCCGCCGGCATCTGCCAAGAAAACATTGAACCTTTTTGTGCCTTCACCGACATCATCATAAGGGGTAGTGCCTGTGTATAGCCGCGCGGACCTTTCGCGGACCGGGACAATCGTCGTTGCGCTGTTTTTGGCGGCGATGGCGACGAACGCGGTCGCGCGCGGATTCTGTGCTGCAGACGCTCAGAGCGAAGATCATCCGAGCGTCCAGGTGCTGCGCCATGCGGGCCCCCTTGTCGCGGAGAAGACGGCGCTCGAGGAGCAATCGCGCCGGCAGGCCGAAGCGGCAGGAGTTGTGATCGTGGCCGACTTCGACGGCAGGCCTTTTGAGGCCGGGATGCCCCCAATCTGCGAAACAGTGCAGGGCGACCCCGCGCCCGCGGCACTGATCGAACGCCTTCGCAAGGTGGAGTGAACAGGTTTGGCAGCCCCTCGGCAGGACCAAGCTGCGGAACGTCCGGCGAGTCTCGCCGCGCGGGGCCGTTCCGTCATCGTCGGGCTGCTCCGCGCGGTGCCGATCCGCTGGCGCATCCTGTCGATTGCCGCCTTGAATTCGGCGGTCGTCGTGGTGCTGGCCGCCATGATCTGGAATGGCGCCCAGGTGCTGGGCTCGGCCTGGGACGACGTGCGGCGGGTGCGGGAATCCGACAAGATCCTGGCGGTGCTGGAGAGCGAAACCAGCCGGCTGCAGAACCTGATCCATCGCTACATCAACCAGCCGAGCCCCGAACTGTTCGCCGAGATATTGCTGCTGCGCGAAGCCGTGCTCGGCACCCTGACCACGCGCGCCTCCACCGATCCGATGCTGTCGGGATCGGTGGAGGAACTCGAGCGCGTCACCGAACGCTTCCTCAACGGCTTCGGCGAGCTGCGCGGCGTCCAGGCGACGATATCGAAAACCTACGAGCAGGAGGTGCTGACCCCGGCGCGGGACATGGCCGGGCTCTACTCGATCATCGAGGGCGCAACCGGGCACCGCGACGCCCCGATCTGGCCGTCGCTCGGAAAATCCCGCGAGGCCTTCACCGGGATGCTGGTCGCCGCCAACGCCTATTATCTTTCGCTCGCCACAGCCTCCGCCGAGGAGGCCCGCCGCAATACCGATACCATCGAAAAGACCATCCCCGTAATGTCCGCGCTCGCCGACAACGACCTGCAACGGATGGCACTGAACCGGCTGAAGGTGCGCACCGTCGCGCTGCGGGAAGGTTTTGCGAAATTGTCGGAGCAACTCACCAGCCGCACCGAACTGTTGCGCAACACCATCGACGCCAGCCAGGCCGAAGCCATCGGGGCCATCGACGATCTGTCGGTCAAGATGCGCCGGCGCGAGCAGAAGGCCCAGGAAACGTTCGACCGCACGCTGGCCGACATCTCCCGCAGGGTATTGTCGATCGCCGTGATCTTTCTCGGCATCATCATCACCGCGGGCGTTCTGATCGCGCTCTCCATCCGCCTGCCGCTGCAGCAGATCATGGCAGCGATGCGCGCCATCACCTCGGGCGATTACGACCGGCAGGTGCAGGGCACGACCGCCAGGGACGAGGTCGGCGCGATGGCCCGCGCGGTCGAGGTGTTCCGCGAGAACGCCATCGCCAAACGCAAGACCGAAGATGAGTTGCGCGCGTCCAAGGAGAAAGCCGAAGGCGCGCTGCTCGAGCTGAACGCCGCCCAGCAGAACCTGATCGACGCCGAACGCCTGGCGGCGCTCGGCGGCCTGGTCGCCGGCGTCGCCCATGAAGTGAACAATCCGATCGGCATCAGCCTGACGGTGGCGTCCAGCTTCTCGCGCCGCGCGGAAATGTTCGAGGCTGAGCTGAGATCGGATTCACCGCTGCGCCGGTCCCAGCTCGAGGAATTCGTGCGGACATCGCGCGACGCAGCCTCTCAACTGGTAGCGAACCTGCATCGCGCCGGCGAACTGATCCAGTCCTTCAAGCAGGTCGCCGTCGACCGCTCGCATGCGGAGCGCCGCCAATTCTCGCTCGGCGAGGCGACCGACCAGATCATCGCCAGCCTGCGGCCGGTGCTGAAGCGGTCGCCGATCACGCTCTCGGTCGATGTGCCGGAAGGCCTGATCATCGACGGTTACCCCGGCTCCTATGGCCAGATCCTGACCAATCTGTTCCTCAACGCCGCCAATCACGCATTCGCTGACGGTCGCGCGGGCACCATTTCGATTTCCGCGCGGCCGCGCGGCACCGAGGACGTCGAGATCATCTTTGCCGATAACGGCGCCGGAATGACGCCGGACGTGCAGCGGCAGGCGTTCGACCCGTTCTTCACCACGCGCCGCAACGAGGGCGGCACCGGGCTCGGCTTGCATATCGTCTATAATCTTGTCACCCAGCAGCTCGGCGGCCGGATGATGCTGGATTCGAGGCTGGGACAAGGCACCACATTTCGCATTATCATGCCGAGGGCCGCCAAGGGCGGCTCCGAAACCGCAGACCAGGCAAGCGACGGGACCCCGCAATGGCCGAACAGGACGATGTCCTCCACCTGATCGACGATACCGGAACCGCTCCGGAAGCCTCGACCGCCCGCAAATGGAAGGTCGCCGTCATCGACGACGACCCAGCCGTGCACGAAGGTACGCGGTTTGCGCTGAGCGACTACAGTCTCCATGGGCAGACCCTGGAAATCCTGTCGGCCTATTCGGCCGCCGAGGGCCGGACCCTGATGCGCGATCATCCCGATATCGCCGCCGTGCTGCTCGACGTCATCATGGAAACCGACGCCGCCGGTCTCGACCTGGTCGAGTACATCCGCAACGAGCTCAGGAACGAAACCGTCCGCATCATCCTGCGCACCGGCCAGCCCGGCCAGGCGCCGGAGCGGCGCGTCATCGTCCAGTACGACATCAACGACTACAAGGCGAAGACCGAACTGACCGCGGACAAGCTGTTCACCTCGCTGACCGCGGCGCTGCGCAGCTATCAGCAGCTCGAACGCATGGTGCAGACCAGGCGCGGGCTGGAGATCATCATCGACGCCGCCTCGACGCTGTACGATTTCAAATCGATGCAGCGGCTCGCCGAGGGCGTGCTGACCCAGCTGGCGTCGCTGCTCAATGTCGATTGCGCCGGCATCCTGGTGCTGCGCGACGACGGCAGCAGTTCGGGTTCGGATTTTTCGGTGCTTGCCGGCTCCGGCTGCTACAGCCGCTTCATCGGAACGACGAGCTCCAGGGCGCTCGATCCCGACCTGCGCCAGATGGTCGAAGCGGCATTCCAGCGCCGCAAGAATGAGTTCTTCGATCACCGCAGCGTTATTTATCTGCGCACCGGCAGCGGGCGCGAAGTCGTCGTGCTGCTGCAGGCCGAGCGCCCGCTTTCGGAGACCGACCGCGCGCTGGTCGAGATTTTTTCCAGCCGGCTTTCGATCGCGTTCGACAATGTGATCCTCTATCAGCAGCTGCAGGAGGCGAACACCCAGCTCGAAGACCGCGTCGCCCAGCGCACCCGCGCGCTGATGCAGGCCAACCGCAGGCTGTCGGCGCAGTGGCTGCGGCTGCAGCGCGCCAACGGCTTCAAGAACGAAATCCTGGGCACGGTCGCCCACGACCTGAAGAACCCGCTCGGCGTAATCCTCGGCCGCACCGAAATGCTGGTGGAGCTGATCACCGCCGGCGCCTCCAAGGAGAGCGTAACCGCCCAGGTCGAGCACATCCGCGACGCCACCAAGCGCCTGACCTCGATGGTCGACCACCTGATTGCGGACGCGATGGCGGACGCCTTCGACATCTCGATCCGCCGCGAGCCGGTCGATGTCGCGGGCCTCATCAACGAAGTCGCGGACGCCAACCAGCCTCTGGCCGCGAACAAGCAGCAGGCCATCACGGTGTCGGCGCCGCCGAATTTCGTCACCATGTGCGATGCCGACCGGATGCGGGAGGCGATCGACAATCTCATCAGCAACGCCATCAAATACAGTCCGATCGGCGGCAAGATCGCGGTGGTGGTGACGCACGAGGGCAGCAACACCATCATCCGCGTCGCCGACCAGGGCGCCGGTCTCTCGCCCGAAGATCTCGGACGATTGTTCGGCCGCTTCCAGCGGCTTTCCGCCAAACCCACCGCCGGCGAAAGCTCGACCGGGCTGGGCCTGTCGATCGTCAAGCGCATTATCGACATGCATGGCGGCCAGGTGACCGCCGACAGCCCCGGGCCCGGACAGGGCTCGACCTTCACCGTGATCCTGCCTGCAACAGAGATGTCATGACCCAGAGCCAGCACATTGTCATTGTCGACGACGAGGCGCCGGCCCGCGAAATGGTCGGTGATTATCTCAAGATGCACGGTTTCACCGTGACGCTGTGCGACGGCGGCAGGAGCCTGCGCGGCGCCATCGAAACCAGCGTGCCCGACCTCGTAGTGCTCGACCTGAACATGCCGGAGGAGGACGGGCTTTCCATCATCCGCGACCTGAAAAGCCGCGTCAACGTTCCGGTGATCATGCTGACGGCGACCGCGAGCCCGATCGACCGCGTGGTAGGTCTCGAACTCGGCGCCGACGACTACATCGCCAAACCCTGCGAATTGCGGGAACTGATGGCACGGATCCGCTCGGTGCTGCGGCGGAGCGCGCCGGCCAGAGCCGCTGCAGCAGCGCCGGATGCGGCCAACGCAAAAGCGGCCAAGAACCAGCTGGTGCGGTTCGGCACCAAATGGCTTGATCTGGAGGCGCAGGCGCTGCGCGACGACGAAGGCAACGAGCATCCGCTGACCGCGTCCGAATTCAGCCTGCTCAAGGTGTTCGCGGCCAATCCGAAGCGGGTACTGTCGCGCGAACGCCTGCTGGAGCTCGCCAACGCCCGCGACGCCGAGGCCTTCGACCGCGCCGTCGACCTCAGGATCATGCGGATCCGGCGCAAGATCGAGATCGATCCGACCAAGCCCGCGGTCATCCGCACCATAAGGGGCGGCGGCTATTTGTTCTCGCCCGCCGGCGACAAGGCGTAAGTAGCGGATCGCTATCCGCTACGGCCCGGTCTGCCACGAACAGTCGGCTCCAGCCCCGGCATTCTGCTTGATCGCGCCGAGATCGAGCGTGCAGCTCAGTTTCGAGACGCTTTCGATCATCGAGCCGGCCGCCCCTTCCGCGGTGACGCCCGCCGAAGCGAGCGTTGCGTAGAGTTCATTGGCCGCGCGGCCCTTCAGGGAAGGCTTGCCCGTTTTGAATGTGATCTCGCAGCTGCGTTCGGCGATGGCGACGTTGCTGATCCTGCACATCACGGTATCGGCGCTGACCGACAACTTCTTTTTGGGATAGCTGATCCTGCTGTTGCCGTTGAACAGGGCGGCAATGACCTTCCTTTCGCCGGGGTTCAGGAGCGGCGAATACGGAGCCAGCACGCCGGCCACCGCCAGCGCCGTCGGCCCCGTCACGGTCGCCGGCGCCGCCGATACAGCCGATTGGCCGAAGGCTGCGAGCAGAAGGGCTGCGGTCGCTATTCGCAAGACTGAATTCTTCATGACAATGCTTCCCCGATCGAGGCCATAAATTTCCAAGGCATGTTATACAGCCCGCAAGGTAGCATTGCGACATGCCGTGCCGCGGGGGTTTTGTGGGTTCGTTGCCGGGAAATTGGGCTCTGGTCTTCGGATCATTGCTGGGCTCGCTGCTGTGGTCGGCCGCCATTGAATGGCCGCAAGCCAGCGCCGAAACCCTCCGCAAGAGCGGATACGCCTTGAGCGAATTGCAGTGCGGGCAGCCGCCGAACGCCTATCCGAAACTTCGGATCGGAATGCGTGACGGCTATTGCGCCGGACTGGTCGCCAGCGAGGAAGACGGCCTGACCTTTCCGAGATCGATTGTGCAGATCCCGGGACACCGTCAGTTCGTGGTCGCGGACATGGGCAGCTGGAATCCGGGCAAGGGACGGCTCCTGCTGCTTGATCCCGACGCCCCGGAAGGCAAACGAATTTCCGAACTGATCGGCAAACTGGACTTTCCGTTCGGCCTGCAAACAGGGCCCGACGGCAGGATCTACGCCTCTACGTCAGAGACCATCTTCCGGTTCGACCCGCTGGCGCCGAATCCGAAAGGCACCGTCGAGACGATCATCCAGAAACTGCCGGGCCGAAAAGTCACGCTTTCGGACGGAAGCCTGGTCGAAGAGAGCGTTCATCCGCTCAAGGCATTCGTGTTCGACAAGACCGGGCGCATCTTTGTCAATATCGGCGCTCCCACCGACAGCTGCCTCAAGCCGGTCTCAAAGCCGTGCGCCGCGGGGGAAGGACCGGCCCAGTTCGCCGCCATCTGGGTATTCACCCCGCCGCCGGGCGGGATCTTTCCCGCGCTGGGGCCAGCCGACCCCAGTCCCGGCCGCGAAATCTATGCCCGCGGATTGCGCAACTCGATGGCGCTGGCGGTGCATCCGGAGTTTCCGGCCGAAGGCTTTGCGTTCCTGCAAGGCGAGAACGGCCGCGACCTGCTGGATCCGCTGGAGCCGAACGAGGAACTCAACGCGATCGAACGGGGAAAGCATTACGGCTGGCCGTATTGCTATGATCTCTCGACCCCGAGCCCGGAATTCAAATCGTTTCTGCTCACCGATCCGCGTTACCGGAATTTCTGCGTCAACGCGGCGCTCTATCGCCAGCCGCTTTCGCTGCTGCCTCCGCACGCGGCGCCGCTTGCGATGTTCTATTACGGCGGCAGCAAATTCGCGGAACTGCAAGGCAAGCTTGTGGTCGGACTCCATGGGTACCGGCCGACAGGCAGCCGCATCGTCTTCTACGACGTCGATTCCTCCGGCTTTCCGAAAATCAGTCCGCCGCCGGTCCGCTACCACGTCAGCTGTGCGGCCGATCCGAGCCGGGCTTTCCAGACCGAGCAGAAATCCGAAGTCGCTGCGGCGCCGTTTACCGAACTCGTCACCGAATGGCACAAGGTCAACGGCATCCGGCCGCAGGGCGCACCGGTCGGTATGACGGTGGCCTCGGACGGCGCGATCTGGCTGGTTGAAGATCACAACAAGACCATCCTCCGCATCGACACCGCGGCTTCCCAGGCGCCCGACCCGCTGCCATGTGACGTCAGATCGCAACAGGCGATCGACGAACTCGTCAGGCTTGTCCAGAGCGATCCATCGCAGAGCCAGCGGCTTACGACGATCCGCGCCGGGCTGATCGAAAAGCACTGTCAAAGTTGCCATTCGGGCTTCGGATTGAAACCTGAGCTCGCCGCGAAAGAGAGAGACGAAACCGTGCTGCGTTTCCTGCTCTCCCAGGACGGGTGGCTGTTTCCCGGCGACTCAAAATCCGGCCGGCTGCATACGCGCCTCAATGGCGTCGGCGCCGAACGGATCATGCCGCCCGACCCGCCCGACGGCCGGGACCTGATGGCGCACGAGGCGGGATACAAGCAGTTGCTCGCCGCGGTCGACCTCTTCGTGGACAGGATGGTTCCAGGACAACGGATGCGCATCCGGCCCGGCCGGATCGACCGCGAATTCCGCGATCGCGCGGGACACGAATGCGGCGCAATTCCCAGCAACATGGTCGTGGTCGTCGTCGACAGACACCCGCAGGAAAAGCCGAGTTTCAGCCGCATCTATCGTCCGGCCGACCTCTATTTGAATGGCAAGTGCACGGATGCGAACGGCTATTATATCGAGCAGAACAATCTCGTTCCTTTGTGAGCTTGCCGTCGCGAGTTTCGTCGCGTCCTCCGCGATCGCGCAGCAAGCGCCCTTTCAAAGCAAACAAATCACGCCCGCGGGCGAATACACGTTCGGCATCGAAGGGCCGGCCGTCGACGAAAAGGGGAATTTGTACGTCGTCAATTTCGGCAAGCCCGGCACGATCGGAAAACTGGCCAATGGGGCCTCGCAATCGGAGCTGTTCGCGGTGCTGCCGGAGGGCAGCATCGGCAATGCCGTACGCTTCGACCGGGAGGGGCGCATGTTCGTCGCCGATTACAAGAGGCATAATATCTTTCTGGTCAGTCCGGACGGAAAGAACGTCGAAACCTATTTCCATTCCGACGACTTCAATCAGCCCAACGATTTGACCATCGCGACCGATGGCACGATCTACGCGAGCGACCCGCATTGGAAACGCCGCGACGGGCAAATCTGGCGGATCGCGAAATCGGCCGACGGCAGTGTCGTCGGTGAAAAGATGACCGCCGAGCGGAAAATGAGCACGACCAACGGCATCGATCTCAGTCCCGACGGGAAGACTCTCTATGTGGGTGAGTCCGATACGCGGGAGATCTGGTCGTACCGGATCGACGGCACCCGCCTGCTCTCGCCGAGGCTCGTGAAGCGGTTCGGCGATTTCGACATCGACGGCCTGCGCACCGACACCGCCGGCAATCTCTATGTCGCGCGGATATTGAAAGGCACCATCGCCGTGCTGAGCCCCGCGGGCAAACTGAAGCGGGAGATCGGGCTCAACGCCAGGGAGCCGACCAACCTTGCCTTCGGCGGCAGTGACGGAAAGACCGTCTTTGTGACGCAGCGGCAGGGCGGGTTTATCGAGTCGTTTCGTGCCGACCGTCCGGGCCGCGAGTACTGTCTTTGGGCCTGCGCGGCACCCAAATAGACCGGGCCGACCGGGCCAGGAGCGCCAAAACGCCCGAATCGAGC
>Ga0153916_10001924_pt1 | contig 15147 bp, 16 predicted proteins | sample Opewatmetagenome_FD_109642 | JGI IMG/M metagenome (GOLD analysis project Ga0153916, IMG submission 109642) | Freshwater wetland microbial communities from Ohio, USA - Open water 3 Core 3 Depth 4 metaG | ecosystem: Environmental > Aquatic > Freshwater > Wetlands | place: USA: Ohio, Lake Erie...
ATAGGCGTCCTGGATAAGCTGGCCACCGTAATAGTCAACTGGTTGAAACGGACGGGATATTTTAAGCTCGAGCAATCGAATACGGAGATAATTTATCACGCCGGCGAATACAGCCTGGCACGGATGACGGTGGGCAAGGCAGCGCCGGAGGTCGGATTAAAAGTAGGCGATACAGGCCTGGCCAAGGGTAATATCAAATTCCTGGTCCTGGAGAGAGGCGATAAGGTGATGTTTTATCCGGAAGCTAAGGAGATGGTGCAGGCGGGAGACAGGCTGATTTATTACGGGCGGACGGAGGAGATAGAAAAAGTTAAAAGTTAAAGGCCAAAAGTAAAAGGTAATCCTTCGACAGGCTCAGGATGAGCGGGGTAGATAAGTTAAAAGTTAAAGGTTAAAAGTCAAAAGTAATAAAGAAGAGATTGCCACGTCCTTCTGCGGAAGGACTCGCAATGACAGGAGAGCAAGACAGATTGCCACGGCACTGCGTGCCTCGCAATGACAAGAATAACCAGGAGGTAAATTTATGGCTGAAGCGAAAGTGGGCATTATCGGCGGCAGCGGGCTGTACCAGATAGAGGGGCTGACCGATACCAAAGACATAAAAATTAAGACGCCCTTCGGCAATCCCAGCGACTCCATAACACTGGGCAAGCTTTGCGGCGTGAACGTCGCCTTCCTGCCCCGTCACGGCAAGGGGCACCGCATCAGCCCCACCGAGCTGCCCTCCAAAGCCAATATCTACGCGCTGAAGACGCTGGGCGTGGAATATATATTCTCGGTGGCCACCGTGGGCAGCCTCCAAGAGAAAATCAGGCCGCTGGATATCGTTATACCCGACCAGATAATAGACCGCACTTTCCTCAGGCCGGATACATTCTTCGGCAAGGGCATCGTGGGGCATATTGCCTTCGCCGACCCGTTCTGCCCGGTACTGGGCGATATACTGTACGATTCGGCGCGTAAGCTCGGCATACGGGCGCACGACGGCGGCACCTGCATTGTCATGGAGGGGCCCCAGTTTTCAACGAGGGCTGAGTCAGAGCTGTACCGGTCGTGGGGAGCCGACGTCATCTATATGACCGGCCTGCCGGAGGCCAAGCTGGCACGCGAGGCGGAGATATGCTACGCCACCATGGCCGTGGTCACCGACTACGACTGCTGGAAGGAGACCTACGAGGTGGTGTCGGTGGACATGGTGCTGGATAATCTGCGGCGCGGTATCGAAAACGTAAAGAAGCTGTTGAAGCACGCCATCACCTGCCTACCTAAAAAAAGGAACTGCATTTGCGCCAATGCCCTGCAGAATGCCATAATCACCGACCCGAAGCTGATACCGGAGCAGGTCAAGAAGGATTTAGCCCCTATATTGGGTAAATATCTAAAATAGTCTGTCGCTGGCAGACTGAAGCGACACATACCCAGAATTATATAGTATAAGCGAGTAGGCATTTCAAGAGGCAAGAAGCTATAATTGTGAACAGAAAAGAGCTTATAAAGCATCTAACCCGTCAAGGTGCTTTCCTTCTCAGGGAAGGAAGACGACACAGCATATATCAAAAAGGAAAATATAGGACTGAAATTCCAAGGCACAAAGAAATAGTAGACGAACTGGCAAGGAAGATTTGTAAGGATTTGGATATTCCTGTGCCTTAGTGAAAGGAGAGATGTATATATGGAGTTTAGAGCTGTAATTAAGAAAAGCGGAGATTGGTGGATTGGCTGGCTTATAGATTTCCCCGGCGTCAATGCTCAAGAAAGAGATAAAAAAAGGCTCATAGAATCCTTAAAAATTGGGGCTGAGGATATGCTAGCTACTCCTTTCCAGCCAAAAGAAGAGGAAGAACTGGTACACATCCGAGTTTAAACTACAATTTCCTGAGAAGTAGGATAATACATGACACCGAAAGTAGAATTTAACTGCCTGCCCACGATTATAGGCAGTATGCCCCAGACGGACCCGAAGGAGGCGTGCTCGCTGGTGGCTAAATATCTGCCCGACCTTCCCGCCTGGCCGCAGTTGCCCAACGGCTCGCAACTGGAGAACATGTACATCCAGTTCAGCGAAGGCTTTCCGGGCCTTTTACTGGACGGAGCTAAAGCCTACGTGGAACGTTCGGCTGACTTCGACAGCCGGCTGGAGGAGCTATACAACGCCGACGCTGAGAATAACCCGGACAAATACGGCATCAGCGCCGAATACGCCGCCGGACTGCATGCCTTTCTGGCTCTGAAGAAGCAGCATCCGAAGATGGTCAAGGGGCAGATAACCGGGCCCATCACCTGGGGGCTGATGGTCACCGACAGGCAGCAGCGAGGCATACTCTATGACGACCAGTTGGCCGAGGCGCTGGCCAAGTTTTTACGATTGAAAGCCATGTGGCAGGAGAGGTTTTTACGGCAGATTTCGCCGGAAACACTCATCTTTATCGACGAGCCTTACCTGACGTCGCTGGGAACGGCTTTTGTGGCCATTTCTGCCGAACAGGTAACAAATCTACTTGAAGTAGTCCTCAGCGGCATTACAGGGCTTAAGGGAGTGCACTGCTGCGGCAGCACCGATTGGTCGCTTCTTTTGAAAAGCTCCACCGATGTGCTCAGCTTCGATACTTATAACTATGCCGACTCGCTGGGCTGCTATCCAGCTGAAGTGAAAGCCTTCGTGGACCGCGGCGGCAACATCGCCTGGGGCATCATACCCAACGAAGAGGAGAACGTAGCCAGGGAGTCTCTGGGCAGCCTCAACGACCGGCTGGGTGAAGCCATGGCGCTGTTTACCCGCGACGGCCTATCAATAAAGCAGCTAGCAGCCCAGAGCCTGCTGACGCCGTCATGCACGCTGGCGTCGGTATCACCCGAAGCTTCCATCCGCGCCCTGGAGCTGCTCGGCGAGCTCTCGGCCAGCATCAGAAGCAAATACTCGCTGTAAACACTCCCGGACTAAGTGCGGCGGAGGAGCAAGACCACCACGGTAGCCACAAGCAGAACACCAATAAGCGCTAAGGCTATGAAGGCTCCGGCTCTAGAGCTATTGCCGCCAGCACCAAGTACACTGAAGCTACCGGCCTTATCGAGAATGGCGATACTGTAAGTGCCCGGCTGAGATTCAGTGAGTGTGAACTTAACCGGCTGAGTAGCCTGCGGTCCTACACTGACCATCCGGCTCTCTACTACGCTGCCGTTTACCTTCAGTGCGATGTTATAGTTGCCGCCTTCATCACCCGAATTGACCACATTGGTAGATATGGTTACCGGCTGATTGGCTGTGGCCTGTTTCGGGTTTATGCTGAGGAATTGCACCGATATATTAGCCGGATTAAGCAGGCGCGGCAGCGGTGTCTGGGGTGAGACTGACTTGGGTTCGGGTGGTGTCTGAGTGGGGACTGTGGGCAGAACAAGATGGGCATAGTGGAGAGAAAATGCAGCCGGCAGTAAAAGGCTGCCGTAGCTGATGTGGGGTAAATCCTGGCTGTCCACATCTATGGAGCAAAATTTGCCGCCGAAATAAAGGATTAGTGGAAGAGTAATTTTTTCTTTCAAGACATCTGCTCTCTGGTTCAATGTTTTCATGGCCGCGGTACCCGGCATGGACGTCTCCTGGTCCACTATCTGTATATCCCAGGCCGACCCCGTCCAGTGAGCGTATTTAACCGTAGACATGACCACGTCACCGGGTAACTCCGACCATTCAACATAGCATATGTGCGGGCGGTCTTGGCTGTCCAGCACCAGCGAGCAGTCCCAGATGTCGGGAGAAGGGTCCACAGTCTCCACTACCCAGTCGGTGCCGGTCCAGCGAGCGAAATGCAGTGAGCCAGTGTCTTCGGCAGTGGCATAGGCTATGTTAGGGCGGTCGTTGCTGTCTAGCGCCAGCGAGGTGGAAACAACCAGGCCCGGAGCTACCGGCTGTATACCCGTCGAGTCGGCATACATCAGTAATTCGTCGAAAAAGTCGGAATAGGCGATGCAGGGTTCGTCAGACCGGTCAATAGCAATGGAGCTGGACCAGGCAAATGTTTCAGCTACGGGATCTATATCCCATCCCACACCCGTCCGATGTCCATATATGAGCACGAAGTCAGAGTATCCAGGTAGGATAAGACTGGCGCTCATGTGTGGCACGTTATCGCTGTCCAGCGCCAGCGAGCAGTCCCATACCACTAATTCTTGTGGCAGTCCGGGGAACACAGGCTCCGTTGTAAAGATCCCGTCCGTCTTATACGCATACATAAGAGAATAAAAGAAACGGGAATAGCCGATATGTGGCTGGTCACCGGTATCCAGCGCCAGCGAATTGGTCCAGGCCATTCCAGCGTCCACGGTCTCCTTAGTCCAATGTGTGCCTGTCCACTGGATATAATAGAGTGAGTCTATGCCGCCATCAGAATAGCTGATGTGCGGGTTATCCTGGCTGTCCAGCTTTAACGAGGTCGAAACGACATCTATGTCGTCCAACGTCTCCACTACCCAGGTCGCTCCATCATCCGCCCGGGCGGGACCGGACGATAAGGCAAAGGCACCGATTCCCAGAATTATGGCTATAGCCATAATTACTGAAAAGCATCTCCAGGCTCCAAGTTTAGTCATGTGTCACCTCGCTAACCAGTAATTCCCGTCCTGCGGGGCGATGTCAGGCAATTTTGTCATACCGCTTCCGTGTTGTCAACAGGTTTGAAGGCGGTCGAATTTGAAATCTCAAGCTAATTAAGAGATAATACTAGGCGCTTTGCAAAATTCGCAGTTTCAGGTGAGAAAATTATGAACAAACGTAAAAGAATGGCCCTGCTGAAGCACCGCAAACGGCGCAAGAAGCTGGAAGAGCGCAGAAAGATGATGGCCCTGGCCGGAGTTGCCGTTGTAGAACCTAAACCGGCACCGGCAGCGGTAGCAGTCGCCGAGGCACCGGCACCGAAGAAAGCCGTAAAGAAGAAGGCGGAAGCCGTGGCTGCGCCTGAAGCGGTTGCTGCTAAACCAAAGGCAAAAGCTGCCAGGAAGCCGGCAGTTAAGAAGAAGGTTGAAGCACCGGCTGAAGCTGCTGCCAAACCCAAGGCTAAGGTAGCCAAAGCCAAGGCCGAAGTAGCGGAGAAGGCGGAAGAAGCGCCCATAGTCAAAGCAGCTAAGGCCAAGGTAGAAAAGGCTGTGGCCAAAACCAAGGCAGCCAAAGCCAAGGTGACAGAGTCGGCAGAGGAGCCAAAGAAGCCAGCCCGCAAGAAGAAGACTGAAACCGCTGAGACCTAATGGCCAGCGTCTATCTCCTAACTGGCAGCCCGGGTACGGGTAAAACCACCGTCATCAGGAAGGCTGTGGCCGGTACGGAGATAAAGGCCGGCGGCTTTTATACCGAAGAGATAAGAAGCGGCGGAATTCGACAGGGCTTCCGTATTGTCACCATAGATGGGCACGATGCCATATTGGCCCATGTCGACAACCCCAGCCGTCACCGAGTAAGCAAGTACGGCGTAGACATTGCCAATCTGGAGGACATCGGTGTCGACGCCATCGAGCGGGCGGTAACTGAAAGCGATTTAATAGTTATCGACGAAATCGGTAAGATGGAGCTTTTCTCGCCCCGCTTCCGGGCGGCGGCGCTCAAGGCTATAAACAGCGGCAAGAAGGTACTGGGCACCATTATGTTCAACCAACATCCCTTCGCCGACGAGGTAAAAGGCCGTCCCGATGTGAAGGTGACGGAGGTTACCAGGAATAACCACGAACCTATATTAAGGGAAATTAACCATTGGCTGAAAATGTAGGGATAGACCTTAAAGTCAATTAGCATGTCATTCTGAGCGTAGCGAAGAATCTCGTCCCTTCTCCATCGAGATTCTTCGGTCGCCAAGCTCCCTCAGAATGACAGGTACGTAGATGAAGATAACACTTAAACCGATTGGCGATATTGATAAGACCGCACTGGAAAAGCTAAAGGAAAGGTTGGAGCAGACCTTCGGCTGTCCGGTAGAGATAGTACTACAGGATTTCAATCTAGAGAAAGCTTACGATTCCAGGCGAAAGCAATATCTGGCGACAAAGCTTCTTTCCCAATTGAATAAAGCGGGCATGGCTAAAGATGAAAGGGTGCTGGGCATAGTCGACATCGACCTTTACGCGGCCGGACTTAACTTCATCTTCGGCCAGGCGGATATCGCCACCGGTACCGCCGTCATCTCTTTATATCAGCTAAGACAGGAATATTACGGAATGCCCCCAAACGAAGCGCTGTTTCTGGACAGGGCCCTCAAGGAGGCGGTACATGAGCTGGGACATACCTTCGGACTGGAGCACTGCTCTAACGAAAAATGCGTTATGCACTTTTCCAACAGCCTGGCCGATACCGACTGGAAGCAGGCGGCTTTTTGTAGCCGATGCCGCCCGAAATTGATAAAATAATATTGTTTTGAAACCTTACCCCTTTTGTCCCCCTCTCCTTAGGTAAGGAGAGGGGGAGGGTAATTAGACTCCCGAGGATAAAAATCGGGCTGTCATTCTGAGGGAGCGTAGCGACCGAAGAATCTCGATGGTGAGGAGACAAGATTTTTCACTGCGTTCAGAATGACACACAATAAAAGTAATGGAGGAATAGACATATGAGAAAAGTAGCTGCAGTAGGCGTCGGTATGACTAAATTCAGCGGCAAACAGGACAAGACGGCAATAGAGCTGTTTGCCGAAGCCGCCATAGACGCCATAAACGAATCTAACTTGAAGCCGAAGGATATACAGGCCATGTTCATAGGCAACGCGCTGAGCGACTTCGCCGAGGGGCAAGCTCACCTTCAGGGTTTTGCTGCCGAACATATCGGTGCTTACCATATACCGGCCAACAGGTACGAGAACGCCTGCGCCTCATCCAGCGCCGCCTTCCGCGATGCCTTCATGTGGGTGGCTTCCGGGTTTTACGACATAGTGCTGGTCGGCGGTGCCGAGACCGCCGCCAAGATGGGCACGCCGCTGGCTACCAGGACATTTGCCATGGCCAGCGACAGCCGCTATGAGTACCCGGCAGGAATCACCTTCCCCGGCGTCTTCGCTCTGCTGGCACATCTTTACGCTAAAAGATATAACGTGCCGCTGGAAAGGCTAAAGAGACAAATGGCGCAGATATCCGTCAATTCACACTACTACGGCGCCCGCAACGCCAAAGCCCATTTTCAGAAAGAGATTACTATTGACGACGCGCTTAACAGCTTCATGGTGTGCCAGCCGCTGCAGCTCTACGACTGCTGCCCTTTCTCCGACGGCGGCTCGGCAGTGGTGCTGGCCTCGGAGGACAAGGCTAAAAAGCTGACCGGTAAACCGGTCTACGTCGCCGGCGTCGGCCAGGCTTCTGCGGGAAACTTGCTCAGCCAGAAAGATTACCTGCCGCGGCTCAGGTCCAGAGAGCTGGCTGCCGAGCAGTCCTACAAGATGGCTGGACTCGGCCCCAAAGATATAGACGTCATCGAGCTGCATGATTGCTTCAGCATAGCCACCATTATTGCCCTGGAAAGCCTGGGCTTTTTCGAGTACGGCAAGTCGGGCGAGGGGATTGAGAAGGGCGAGACGAAGATCGGCGGCAAGATTCCCGTCAATCCTTCCGGCGGTCTAAAGGCCAAGGGGCATCCCATAGGCGCCACCGGCACCGCACAGGTCTATGAAATCGTCAGGCAGTTAAGAAGCGAATGCGGCGAGCGACAGGTCGAAGGCGCCAAGGTAGGCATGACCGATACGCTCGGCGGCGACGGCGGCACCTTGTGTAACGTGATTCTGAATAAAGGGTGGTAGGGCATTCGCCTATTTACAAGGAGGAAAGAATTGGAACATAAACTTACTTTCAAACAATATAACGAAGCGCTGAAACAAAATAAGCTGCTGGGTTTGAAATGCAAACAATGCAGCACGATTACCGTGCCGCCGAGGATAGCCTGCAGTAAATGCGCCGGCACCGATATGGATATCGTGGAGCTAAACGGCAAGGGTAAAATCCAGACCTTCACCACGGTGTTCGTACCTGCTGAAGGACGTGAAAGCGAATGTCCATACGTTATCGTCCTGGCCGAGCTCGACGAAGGTCCGTGGATAATGGGCAACCTCACCGGCGTCGACCCTAACAAGGTGACCATGGACATAATGGGTAAAAAGGTGAAGATGGCGCACGCAGTTTTCCCCGGCGATAAGTACTCCGCCGGTGACGAAGCCCGACCGCTGTTCAGCCTCGAAGCTTGATGTCTAGTAAAAGCCATGTCACAGCCCCCAGCTCTGGTTGAGGTACTGCTTAAACCCGAAACCTATCCCCACCATCCCCAAAAGGTGGAGCTGGTGCAGACACAGATGTCGTTCCTGTTCCTTACCGGCGACTACGTCTATAAGGTAAAGAAGCCGGTTAACCTGGGCTTTCTGGACTATACTACGCTGGAGAAGCGCCGCTTCTTCTGCCGGCAGGAATTAGAGCTCAACCGAAGACTCTGCCACGACGTATATTTAGAAGTCGTGCCCATAGTCAGCCGACGGGGCCAAATATATCTTGGCGGCGAAGGTGAGGTAATCGAGTACGCCATTAAAATGAAGCAGCTGCCCGCCGACCGGATGATGGACAAGCTACTACCTAAAAACCTGGTGACCGCGGATATGGTGACCAGGGTGGCCGAGAAGCTGGCGGACTTTCACCGTAACGCCGTAACCGGCCCCGAAATCAGCAGCTACGGGAAACCTGAGGCGATTAAGATAAACACCGACGAGAACTTCACCCAGACCGAGAAGTATATCGATATTTCCATATCTTCCGGCACCTACAATCAAATCAAGGCTTACACAGATAGCGTCCTTAAATCGAAAAAGTCGCTGTTCGGCAAGCGGGTCAAGGAGGGCAGGATAAAGGACTGCCACGGCGACCTTCACGCCGCCCATGTCTGCATCAGCAATGGAATCTGTATCTATGACTGTATCGAATTTAACGACCGGTTCAGATACGGCGACGTCGCCTCAGAGGTCGCCTTTCTGGCTATGGACCTGGACCGTTTCCGGCATGCCGACCTGTCACAGGCTTTTGTCGACGCCTATGTCCGTGTCAGCCGGGACAAGGACTTATCTCAGCTATTGAATTTCTACAAGTGCTACCGGGCCTATGTCAGAGGCAAGGTGACCAGCTTCATGCTAGATGACCTGTACATACCGGAGGCGGAAAAGGCAGACCTTCTGGCTGCTGCCAAAAATTATTTTGAGCTTGCCAAATCGTATATATGATATATTAGGAGCTGAATCAGCTAAAGGAGCCAACAGAATGAGACAACCGTTTGCTGAATTTGTGGAAAAGGAGCTTGGGACCGGCTTCCTGCTCATCGTCTGCGGCCTGCCCGGCACCTGGAAAACCGAGACAACCGAGGAAGTGTCCCGGATTAAGGGCTACCCGATACTTCGTACCGACCTGATTAGGCTTGAGGTTATGAAAAGCGAGGACATATGGAATGAAAAAGAGGCGTCTCGCATGGACAAGCGGACGCTGGTATATGACGAGATGTTCTCCCGCGCCGAAAAGATGCTGGATAAGGGCGACGGGGTTATTCTCGATGCCACCTTCGTCACCCAGTCGCTTCGCAGGCATGCTGCCGCCATAGCCGCCAAGCACAATCTGACCTTCATCATCATGCAGACGGACTGCCCCCAGGAAGTGGCCGTAGCGCGTATATTAAAACGAACCAAGGAAAATTATGAATCGAACGCAATTACCGAAGCAGCCTATTTAAGCAATAAAAAGAAGTTTGAAGAAGTAAATCTGGACGATTTGAAGAGCTCTTATCCTTACCTCAATATCATTCACTTCATCGTCGATACCCGTAACGACCAGCCCGAGGACTGGTATGTAACCGCCGTGCACAAGAAATAGATGAAAATAGACCTGCATATACATACTGCATGTTCGGATGGAAATCTGACTGTAGATGAGGTTATCCAGGAGGCCGGAAATAGAAACATCGACTTACTATCCCTGGCCGACCATGACTCCATCGAATGTCAGAAAAAAGCTGTATCTCTGGCTAAGAAACAGGGCATGAATTACATTACGGGGATTGAGTTGAATGTTACCTTCCCACATCCCTCCGAACTTGGCAAAACGGTTTCATTAGACTTCCTGGGATACGAGTATGATATCAGCAACAGGGACCTGAAGAGTAAGCTGAAATTGATGAGACAGCGCCGGGAGACAAGGGCACAGGAAATTTTGGAGAGGCTTAATACTGAATTAGCCAAGGAGCACATTGCCAGGCTGGATAAGACAGACATCCAGAATATACAGGACAGCGTTGACGGCTCCTTCGGTCGACCCCACATAGCCAGATATCTGGCGGAGAAAGGGATTGTGGGCAGCATTCAGGAAGCGTTCGATAGATATCTGGTCAGGTTAGATGTCCCCAAGTATCCACTGTCACTGGCCGAAGCCTCAACGTTAATCAGGAATGCCGGCGGCATACTGGTACTTGCTCACCCCAACGACACGCACGGGACGTCTTTGCAGAGCATAACATCCAACCTGGACGAGCAGACAAAGATTATCGAAGAATATATGCTGGAATATATCGACGGCGTCGAGTGCTGGCATTTCAGAAACGATGACAGGACTACCGAGCACTACATTCAGTTCACTAAAAGTCATGACCTGTTCTTGACCGGCGGCAGCGATTGCCATCAGAAACCCATAATTATGGGCAAGGTGGATGTACCCGACTATGTGGCAGGGCAGTTCATGTGACGACAGATTATTCATTCATGCAGACTGATACCAGATAATCTATAATATGGTGGCCTGAAATACGTTGTCATTCTGAGCGAAGCGAAGAATCTCGAAAGTATCGAGGCGCGTGAGTAAACAATATTACGTCTATATGATGACAAACAAAATGCATACCGTTATTTACACGGGCGTAACTAATGACCTGCTCAAGAGGGCCTATGAGCACAAAGAAAAGTTCGCAGACGGTTTCACGAAGAAGTATAAAGTAAACAAGTTGGTCTACTATGAGGCGTTTCAGGACATAGAATATGCCATCCAAAGAGAGAAGCAAATTAAGGGCTACTTGAGACAAAAGAAGGTAAGCTTAATTGAAAGTACTAACAGAGGATGGCAAGATTTGTATAACGTGTTGCAGAAGGATTCTGTAATAAAGTATGCCTAAATTTCGAGATTCTTCAGTCGTCCCGATTTCATCTGGACTCCTTCAGAATGACACGGCATGTCATTTGAAGTCCCCTCTCCGTGTCATTCTGAGCGAAGCGAAGAATCTCGGTGGGGCACTGGGGCATTTTAATAACATTTAAAAAATGATGAAGAGGATTAAAGAATGGATTATCACATTAAGGACAAGTCGCTGGCTGAACACGGCAGACTGCGCATCGAATGGGCCAGCCGCGAGATGCCCGTGCTCAAGCTCATCAGGCAAAGATTCGCTAAGGAAAAACCTCTAAAAGGCGTACGCATCTCCGCCTGCCTGCATATCACGACGGAGACAGGTAACCTGGCTCTGGCACTAAAAGACGGCGGCGCCGACCTGGTCCTGTGCGCCTCCAATCCTTTGAGCACGCAGGATGATGCTGCGGCGGCGCTGGTCGAGTATGGCATACCCACCTTCGCTATCAAGGGAGAAGATAATAAGACTTATTACCAGCACATAAATTCGGCACTGGAGCATAAACCGCAGCTCACCGTAGATGATGGTGCTGACCTGGTCAGCACCGCCCACCGTGAGAAAACCAAGCTGTTGGCCAACATAATCGGCGGCACCGAGGAGACCACCACCGGCGTCATCAGATTGAGAAATATGGCCAAGGGCGGCAAGCTAAAATACCCCATCATCGCCGTGAACGATGCCAAGACCAAGCACTTTTTCGATAACCGATATGGCACCGGGCAGAGTACAATGGATGGCATTACCCGCGCTACCAACGTGTTGTTGGCAGGGAAAAAGGTGGTTATCTGCGGCTATGGCTGGTGCGGCAGAGGCATTGCTCGTCGAGCGCAGGGAATGGGCGCCCTGGTGATAATAACCGAGGTCAACCCTATCGCCGCTCTGGAAGCAGCCATGGACGGCTATCAGATCATGCCCTTAATCGAGGCGGCAAAGATTGGAGATATATTCGTCACCGTCACCGGTGACATCAACGTTATCGACAAGGCTCACTTCATGAAGATGAAAGACGGGGCTATTCTGGCTAACAGCGGCCATTTCAACGTCGAGATAAACATCCCAGCTCTGGAAAAACTGTCCAAATCAAAAAGGCGGGTGCGTCCCTTCGTCGATGAATACACGCTGGCCGATAAACGACGGCTCTACCTGCTAGCTGAAGGCAGACTGATAAATCTGTCGGCGGCCGAGGGGCATCCTGCCAGCGTCATGGACATGAGCTTTGCCGACCAGGCGCTGTGCCTCGAGCATCTGGTTAATAATAAGGGGAAGCTCAAGCCGGACGTCTACCCCGTGCCCGAAGAAATCGACAACGAGGTGGGGCGGCTGAAGCTGAAAGCTATGAATATAAACATCGACTCTCTGACGAGGGAGCAAAAGAAATATCTGGAAAGCTGGGAAGAGGGAACCTAACTAAAGGAGAAAGAATGTCTAACAGCTTTAATGAGCAGGACTGCTATTTTTTTGCCTCGGAGTCGGTCACCGAAGGGCATCCGGACAAGCTCTGCGACCAGGTGGCTGATGCTGTACTGGATGCCATCATCGAGAAAGACCCGGTGGCCAGAGTTGCCTGCGAGGTGGCCGTTACTGTAGGCCTGGTTATTGTTTTGGGTGAAATTACCACCAAATGTTATATAGAGATACCGGACATCGTGCATCAGGTGGTTAGAGATGCCGGTTATATCAGGCCGGAGTACGGTTTCGATTACGAGAGCGTGGGCACGCTGGTATCGATTAAGAAGCAATCGACCGATATCTCAGCCGGCGTAACCAAATCAATGGAAGCCAGAGGTGAGAAGAAAGTCGATGAGCTGGATAAGACCGGCGCCGGCGATCAGGGTATGATGTTCGGCTTCGCCTGCAACGAGACACCGGAGCTAATGCCGCTGCCTATTTCGCTGGCACACAAGCTGTGCCGCCAACTGGCTAAGGTCAGGAAAGAAAAAATCATTCCCTACCTTCGCCCCGACGGTAAATCACAGGTGACTGTGGAGTACTGCCGCGGCGTACCTAAACGGGTAGACTCCGTCGTCATCGGCGCCCACCATGACCCCGGCATCAGTCGCGACCAGATGGAGCGAGACATAAAGGAAAAGGTTATCAGGGCGGTCATACCGTCGAAGTTCCTGGATGATAAGACGGCGTACTATATAAACGGGGCCGGACAGTTCATCATCGGCGGACCAGTATCGGATACCGGTTTCACCGGCCGTAAAATACTGGTAGATACCTATGGCGGCTACGCCCGTCACGGCGGTGGGGCCTTCTCCGGCAAAGACCCGACCAAAGTCGACCGCTCCGCGAGCTATATGACACGGTATATTGCCAAGAACATAGTCGCCGCCGGCCTGGCCGACCGCATCGAAGTGCAGGTTTCCTACGTCATCGGCGTCGCCCACCCGCTATCCGTCTCCTGCGAGACTTTCGGCACCGGCAAGGTGCCCGATAAGACCATAACCGATCTGATTAAGAAGCACTTTGACCTGCGCCCCGAAGCCATTATCAGGTACCTTGACCTCCGCCGGCCTATTTACCGGCAGACCGCCGCTTACGGGCATTTCGGCAGGGAAGACCTCGATTTGCCCTGGGAAAGAACGGACAAAGCCAAAATCCTCAAAGCTGAAGGGGGGCTGTAAAAGATGACGAAGAATATTGTTGAAATCAGCAACCTGGTAAAAAGCTATAACGGCCTGACGGCGGTTAACAGCGTCAGCTTCGCCATCCGTCAGGGAGAGATTTTCGGCCTGCTGGGTCCCAATGGAGCCGGCAAGACAACCATTATCTCGCTATTGACTTGCCTGCTGGCGCCTACCAGCGGCACGGCCAGCGTTGCCAGCCACGACGTGGTGAGCAAAGCTAACACGGTGAAAGGCATCATCGGTCTGGTGCCGCAAGATTTAGCTGTCTATCCACAGCTTTCAGCCCGAGACAATCTTCTGTTCTTCGGCCGCATTTACGGGCTTAAAGGGCGGCAGCTGCAGCAACGAGTCAACGATTTGCTAGAAATGGTTGGACTGGCTGAGCGGGGTAAAGACCGGGTAGACACCTTCTCGGGAGGTATGAAGCGACGGGTAAACATCGCCGCCGGCCTATTGCATCAGCCGCAGGTACTGTTCCTCGATGAGCCCACCGTTGGCGTGGACCCGCAAAGTCGAAACTTCATCTTCGACAACATCGAACAGCTCAACCAGCAGGGGATGACTATACTGTACACTACACATTACATGGAAGAAGCCGAGCGCCTGTGCCACCGTGTAGCCATCATCGACCGGGGACAAATAATTGCCCTGGACACACCTAAAGCACTGATTGACAGCCTCAGCGGCGGCATCATCCGCCTCGGGCTACCTGAAAATACAAAACAAACATTTATTGACCAGATAAAGAAACTTCCCGCGGTAAAGAACATAAGTCGCCGCGACGATATATTTTCAGTGCAAACCCGCCATTCACAGGAGGCGCTGGTGCAGATAATTCAACTGCTTAATACCGCCAAGGTGAATATCACCATGCTGGAGATTTTGGAACCCAGTCTGGAAACGGTCTTCTTGCACCTGACCGGAAGGAGGTTAAGGGATTAGTTATGATAAGGCATATACTGGCTATTACCTGGAAAGACCTCAAAATACTGGCAAGGAATCGTGCTGCTTTAATATTGCTCTTTGCCATGCCTGTAGGTTTTGTCCTGATAATGACGTCGGCTACGGCCGGTCTTTACACCCGGGGCCAGGGCGCCGTCTCGGTGCTGGTAGTAAATGAAGACCAGGGGGAACTCTCATCCCAGGTTGTGGAGGGATTAAAGGCAGCCAAGGGATTCAAGGTTGAGACCGAATGGGATGGTCAAACGTTGACCACAGCCAAAGCCGAGGAACTTATCACCAGCCGCAAACGCCAGCTGGCGGTAATTTTCCCGGAAAACTTGAGCCAGAGTATTCTGGGCAGTGCCTCGCCTTCCCAAAATCCTCAGTCGCCGCCCACTATCCAGTTGATGGTTGACC
>Ga0153916_10001925_pt1 | contig 15144 bp, 11 predicted proteins | sample Opewatmetagenome_FD_109642 | JGI IMG/M metagenome (GOLD analysis project Ga0153916, IMG submission 109642) | Freshwater wetland microbial communities from Ohio, USA - Open water 3 Core 3 Depth 4 metaG | ecosystem: Environmental > Aquatic > Freshwater > Wetlands | place: USA: Ohio, Lake Erie...
CAAGTGAACTGCATAAAACTATAAAGATATAAAGGTCTGGAAGAAATCATATTGTGCAACGAAAAGGAAGAAGAGCCAAAAACATATCTTATCTTGGAGCGCAATGATTACCGTAGAAGACATCCGCAAATTTTCTTTGTTCAGGGATTTCCCAACGGAAAGCATTGTTGCTATGATACCGCGCCTGCTCTATAAAACTTTCCCGGCAAATACAACCATCATTTCCCAGGGCGATTATGCCTCCTCCATGTTCATGATCATAAGCGGGTCAGCGGCGGCGACCCTGATCGATGACGAAGGGTTTGAATACACCCTATCGACCATGAGCGAGGGGGATCTTTTTGGCGAGATAGCGCTTCTGACCGGCGAACCGCGCACGGCGAATGTTAAAGCAATTACCGATGTGCGGGCAATTGAGTTGAGTCAGGATATTTTTAATGAGCTGAGAGAGCGCTATCCGGAATTAAACAGCGCCTTTTTCCGCTTGCTGGCGCAACGGATAGGCAACAAGGACATCCATCAGCAGATTGAGGAAAAACTCAAGGAGAGCGAGCAGCGATTGCATAATATTATTCAGGGTTCTCCTATTCCTGCATTTGTAATCGGGAAAGACCACAAGGTACTATACTGGAACAAAGCGCTGGAGGAACTTACACGGATCAAAGCCAAAGAAGTGGTCGGAACGAAACGGCAATGGAGGGCATTCTACGGCGAAGAGAGACCCTGCTTGGCGGATCTGCTGGTTGATCAAGCGCTGGATATGATTCCCCTGTGGTATTTTGAAAAGTATATCAAATCCCGGTTGATAGAAGAGGCATATGAGGCAACAGACTTTTTCCCGAGACTGGGAGATACCGGGAAGTGGCTCCGTTTTACAGCCGCAGCAATCAGGGATACGCAGGGGGATCTGGTTGGCGCCATAGAGACCCTGGAAGATGTCACGGAGCGCACGCGGGCCGAAGAAGAGCTAATCAGAGTAAAAAAACTGGAATCTCTCGGCATTTTTGCCGGTGGATTAGCCCATGACTTCAATAAGTTAATATCCATCATGTTGCATAATGTATTTGTCGCCAAATTGACTCTCGCCGATGAACAGCAAGAGGTATTGGGAGATGGACTGGACATAGCCGAAAAGGCAGGACTCCAGGCGAAGGAACTGGCCCATCGGCTGGCTACCTTTGCGAAAGGAGGGGAATCCATAAGAAAGATCGGTTCTATTTCGCAATTGCTGATGAAATCAGTTGATCTGTCTCTTAGCGGCTCCAACGTCAGGTGTGAATTTTCTCTCCCCAATGATCTTTGGCCTGTCGAAATGGATGACGTCCAGATCCGGCAAGTAATCCATAATCTGGTCGTCAATGCTCGGGAAGCCATGCCCAAAGGCGGAACCGTAACCATCGACGCCGTAAATGTGAATGCAACTGCCGGCAGCGTTAAGCCTCCGAATGAAGGCAAGTATGTAAAGTGGTCCGTGAAGGATCAGGGTATCGGTATTCCGCCAGAGAATTTGCAGAAGATATTTGACCCTTATTTTACGACCAAGCCAACAGGAACTGCTCGTGGGATGGGTCTGGGACTTGCCATCTGCTATTCCATTATTAAAAAGCATGATGGCTTCATCGAAGTCGAATCTGAACCGGCTGTTGGGTCTATTTTTTCTGTGTACTTACCTGCGACCCCTGAAGAGGGTCTTTTAAAAAAAGAGCCAACAGATCAACCTGTTACCATTACAAGAGGCGGGAAAATTCTTGTCATGGATGATGAGGAGACGGTGTGCAATGCCACAGGTATTGTCCTTAATTATCTTGGATACGATGTCGAATATGCCAAAGACGGAAAGGAAGCGGTTGATCTCTACAGATCAGCACAAGAAAAAGGCCAGCCGTTTTTTGCAGTCATGCTGGACCTCAATGTCCCGGGCGGCATGGGAGGCAAGGAGGCCATGAAAGAGTTGCGTGCTATCGATCCTTATGTCAAAGCCATCATTTCCTGCGGTTACTCGGATGATCAGCTCGTTTCAGAATTCTGGAATTATGGATTCTGCGGTGCTGTCGACGTTCCGTTTGATATTGAAAAAATAAAGGGTATATTGGATAATTTGCCGAGGTAAAAAATATCGCTCTTTACTCTCGGTTATCTTTAAGCCCAATGATTACGGAGAAGATATCCGCGAAAATTCCCTTGATATTTGAACGATTTAAGAATATCATTCAATCCATGAGATAATTCATTGACTAATTTATAACCCCTACACCCTGGGAGGGTGCTATGGACTGAAGATCGAAACCCCGATTCTCAAAAAGAGAGCGGGGTTTTGTGTTTTATTGATCTGCCATGAAACCAGTCGAAGAAAAGGGGAAACATCAATTTCGTGTACGCATTCTGTTACTCCTTTTTTCATAATAGCTGGAAGTGATGGCAAGATCGAGGCGGAGGAGCCGAAAGAGCTGATTGGCCACGTCTCCATGCCCATCGGAAGATGGACGTTCAACTTACCCTATTCGTGAGGCATGATGCATTTCTTCCGGTCGGAAGAACATCTTCGCAAATGGGAAGGGTTCAACGAGAAGAAAAAATGACGTTATGAAATAGCACATTATTCCCACCAGTTGATAGAAATGAGAATCTAAATCGTCTGGCAGAAGGCAGAAAAATGAAATGTCCCACCTGTCATTTTGAAAATCCTGAAGGCATGAACTTCTGTGGGAAGTGCGGGGTGAAGATAGAGATCGTTTGCCCAAGCTGCAATATCTCCAATCCACCAGGGTTCACGTTTTGTCGAAAGTGCGGCAAGAACCTGGAGCTTCCTCCCAAGTCGCTGCCTAAGGAACTCACCTTCGACGAGAAGATCACCAATATCCAGAAGTACCTCCCCAGGGGCCTTGCCGAGAAGGTGTTAGCCCTGCGGGACAAGATCGAGGGGGAAAAGCGCCAGGTCACGGTGATGTTCTGTGACATGAAGGGCTTCACCCCCCTTGCTGATAAACTCGGCCCTGAAGAAGTGTATGGCATGATGGATCAGGTCTATGAGGTGCTCATCCATAAAGTCCATGACTATGAAGGAACGATCAACGAGATGACGGGAGATGGTATTATGGCCTTGTTTGGCGCCCCTATTGCCTTGGAAGATGCTCCTCAGAAAGCCATACGCTCAGCCATGGCAATCCATCGGGAGATGACAAGGTTCAATGAGCGAATAAAACAGGAAAAGGGAGACCTCCCACCCATTAAGATGCGGATTGGAATCCATACCGGCCCTGTGGTAGTCGGTACACTGGGCAATGATCTCCGTGTTGAGTTCAAGGCGGTAGGGGATACGGTGAACCTTGCTTCCCGGATGGAAGAATTAGCCGAACCGGGAACGACGTATATCTCGGATGACACATTCAAGCTCACGGAAGGACTTTTCCGTTTTGAGGCTCTGGGTGAAAAAGAGATCAGAGGGAAGGCGAAGCCCATCCGGATCTACCAGGTCATTGCCCCCAGCACCAGACGAACACGTTTTGATGTCAGCGCTGAGCGAGGATTGACGCCCTTCGTGGGTAGGGAAAGAGAACTGGAACTCCTGTTGGATGGTTTTGAACGATCCAGGGAAGGGAAAGGCCAGGCCATTTCAATTGTGTCCGAAGCGGGTATCGGTAAATCCAGGCTCCTCTATGAGTTCAGGAAGGCCGTCACCAATGAATATACGACCTTTCTTGAGGGACGATGCCTCTCCTACAGCAGGAATGTCGCCTATCATCCTGTTGTGGATCTCCTGAAGGCAAACTTCGAAATCCAGGATACCGATACGGATCAAGAGATCAGAGAAAAGGTCACCACAGGCCTCAACATCTTGAAGGTCGATGAAGCCTCGGTATTACCCTATCTCTTAGAACTCCTGTCCGTGAAAGAGAGTGGTATCGACAAGATTCCCCTGAGTCCGGAAGCCAAGAAAGAGAGAACCATTGAGGCTTTAAAAAAGATTATTCTCAGAGGCTCAGAAATAAGACCTCTCATCATGGCCACAGAAGACCTTCACTGGATGGACAGGAGTTCTGAGGATGCCATGAAGGAGCTCCTGGAGAGTATAGCCGGAGCCAGGGTATTTCTGATCTTTACTTACCGACCAGAATTTGTCCATGCATGGGGGAGCAGATCCTACCATAGCCAGGTTACGCTAAACAAACTCTCCAACCGTGAAACGCTGATCATGGCGACCCACATGCTTGGCACCCCGAACATCGACAGCGAACTTGAAGAACTGATCCTGCAAAAGACCGAAGGCATCCCTTTCTTCCTTGAGGAGTTTATAAAGTCTCTGAAAGATCTCAAGGTCATTGTGAGAAAAGAACACCAATACCACATATCAAAAGACCTCCAGAGACTAACTATTCCCTCCACTATTCAGGATGTAATCATGGCCCGAGTGGATGCTCTTTCCGAGGGAGCCAAAGAGCTACTTAGGATCGGCTCCGTCATTGAGCGAGAGTTCAGTTATGAATTGATCAACAGGGTGACAGGGTTTCCTGAAAAGGTGCTACTTTCTCATCTCTCGATCCTCAAGGATTCTGAACTTCTCTATGAAAGAGGAATCTATCCTAAGTCCACCTATATCTTTAAGCATGCCCTCACAAGGGAGGTGGTCTATGATTCCATACTGACTAAAAAAAGGAAACAGATACATGAAATAATCTCCAGTACGATTGAAAACCTTTATAAAGACAGCCTCCCTGATTACTATGGTATTCTTGCCAGCCACTGTATTGCCAGTGAGAATTATGAGAAGGGGGCAGAGTATTCGAGACTCGAAGCAAAAAGATACCAGAAGACGGGCTTGTTCAAGGATGCCATCGAGTATGCGAAGAAGAGTATAAACTGCCTGGAAAAGCTGCCCCAGATGGAAGCCAGCCAGAAAAAACGCATTGATGCCCGGACAACGCTTGCAAATTATTATTTAAGTTTAAATTATCATGTTGAAGCAAAAGAGGCAGTTGAATCCATTGTCGGTTTAGCTCAGGACATGAATTACAAAAAACGACTCCCTGGAATCTTTATCGCCATGGGGATGTATAACTTAATCGTTGAAGAAAACTTCATAAACGGACTTTCATATATGGATAAAGCAATAGATATTTCAGAAGAGGTAGGTGATTTTTTGTCATTATGGATTGCATGCGTTCAACTAGGCTGGGTCTTGTCTCACATGTGTGAATTTGAAAAAGCTTTGATACATCTTCAAAAATGTTTGGAGCTGAGTGAATTATCAAACAATCAAAGAGGGATATCATTTTCAAAGTGTATGATTAGTCATGTTTATGCCCTTCAGGGAAATATCAGCCTTGCTATTAAAATGAGTGAAGAAGCTTTAAATATGTCTGAAGATTGTGGTGATGTCTATATAAGGGAGTGGGTCCATATAAATTATGGTCCAGCCCTCTATTATAGAGGTGTATTTAACGAAGCAGAAAAGCACCTTTTGGAAGGATTAGCTTGTTGTGAAAAAACGTCTCAAATCGCATGGGGAGGTTGGGCAGCCTCTCAACTCGGTCTTCTATATTTTCATATGGGGGCATATAAAAAAGCTCAAGAATATCATCTCAAAGTAATTTCGAGCATTGAAAGTGCAAAAATACTCCCGTCATGGGCCAAAGTTCAAAAAGCATGTATAGCGAGAGCAAAGGCATGCAATAAAGAAGGAGATATTTGCTTAACTGGATTATTTGAGGATGCAAAGAATGTTAAACTTAGGATATGTGAAGGAATAATGGCAAGAAGTATTGGAGACATTTTGTTAAATATGGATGATGATCACCTTTTGGATGCAGAATTATGGATTAAAAAAGCCATTGATGCAGATAAGAAAAATGGCATGAAATGGTCATTAGGAACTGATCATCTCCTTTATGCCGACTGGTTCAAACGACAACGCAATTTTTTAAAAACTAAGGAAAATCTTAATACGGCGATCGGTATCTTCAGGGAATGCGGCGCCGACGGCTGGATAACACTAACAGAGAAGGCCTTAGCTGAAATTACTTAACACTTTTTTTTGATAATAAAATTTTTCGCAAGTCAAATTTAGGAATACGAATCTTGTATAAAGTCTGATCCCTTAAATCTCGGTGCGATGTATTGCTTATCTGGTCATAGTTGTCAAGACGAAGTTGTTCGAGAATCTCCTTGAAAACGAATACACGGAGGAATGCAATGGGTAATAAATTTAAAGACGCCATTGAAAATATACTAACATCGGCAGATATAAAGATTAATGGAAATAATTCTTGGGATATTAAAGTTTATAATGATGAATTTTATCAAAGAGTATTGGCTCATGGATCTCTTGGTCTCGGTGAATCTTACATGGATGGTTGGTGGAACTGTGAAGCGTTGGATCAATTGATTGACAAAATATTTAGGGCCAAGTTGGATGAAAAGATTAAAAAAAATTGGGGCATGTTAGTTCAATCACTAAAAGCAAAACTCCTTAATCTACAATCAAGTTCGCGATTGCAGAAAGTCATTAAGCAAAATTATAATCTTAGTGCTGAATTGTATATGGCATTTTTGGATCCTTACAATCAATATACTTGCGGTTATTTTAAAAATGCGGAAGATTTGAATGCGGCACAGGAAACGAAACTTGAACTTATTTGTAAAAAACTTAATACTTCGCCCAGTGACAAAGTTTTAGATATAGGGTGTGGATGGGGAGGTTTCGCAAAATTTGCAGCAGAACGTTTTGGCTGTCATGTCACAGGGATCACTATTTCTGACGAACAATTTATATATGCTCAAAATTATACCAGAACATTGCCTGTTAAAATTATAAAACAGGATTACAGGGATTTGGAAGGAAAATATGACAAAATTCTTGTTTGCGGAATGATCGAGCATGTCGGCTATAAGAACTACAGATCTTTCTTTACGGTCGTAAATCGTTGCTTGAAGGACGAAGGCATATTTTTATTACACACGATTGGGTCGAACAAATCGACAAGACATTCCAATCCCTGGATCGACAAATATATTTTCCCCAATGTTGTAGTTCCTTCAATAGCTCAAATAGGGAAAGCCATGGAAGGATTATTTGTGATGGAGGATTGGCATAATTTTGCACCGGATTACGATAAAACGCTTATGTTATGGTACGATAATTTTGAAAATGCCTGGTCAAAACTTAAAAATGATTATGATGAACGTTTCCATAGAATGTGGAAATTCTATCTTCTGACTGAAGCCGCAGCATTTAGATCTCGAGTAAACCAATTATGGCAGATTGTTATGACAAAACCTGGGTCAAAACAACCTAACTGTCGAATTATTTAGATTGAAGATTAAGCACGGAGAAAACAAACCTTAACCGCTAGTATCGAGAGAAACCGTCTACGTGACTTAACATCAATACGCTATCTCAATGTGCGTATTAAAATGGAGAGCATCGGCAAAGTCAGTGTGAAAGAATAGGATAAGAGGATGACCGGTCATCGGGTGGCGGCCGGATAGAAGCTTCGCGCAGGGCTCCTAAACAGCTAAATACAAAAATTCTCAAGTAAAACAGGAAGGCACGCAGATGAATAACGTATCATCGTCACACCATGATGTTCTTGCAGCTCTGGGAGACAAGATTACAACGCCGGAGGAGGCCCTTGCGTCCGTTTCATCCGGCGACAGGATTTTTGTAGGAACGGCCTGTGCAACACCGATGCGCTGAATCAGTATTAATAAGTGAGGTAAATAACCTGAGAGATTTAACCCTGCATCTTATAGCCCTTTTCATGAAAGAGTTTTATACAGGCAGCCACTACATCAGGGTCATAGAGGGTACCTCTGTTCATAGAAATCTCTTCCAATGCTTTTTCTATACCGAGGGTGGGACGGTAAGGGCGGTGCGACGCCATAGCTTCTACCACATCGGCAACGCATACGATTTTCGCCTCCAGAAGAATCTCATCACCCTTGAGCCCCCGAGGATATCCGGAACCATCTAACTTCTCATGATGCTGAAGGACAATTTCGGAAACAGGCCAGGGAAACTCTATTTCCTTCAAGATGTCGTAACCAGCCTGAGAGTGAGCTTTTATCAAACAGAATTCCACCTCTGTGAGCTTCGTAGGCTTACTGAGTATCTCTGCAGGAACTGCTAACTTGCCGATATCATGGATAGCCCCCATCATACGGATTCCATCTATATTGCTCCGTGAAAGCCCCATCTCCGTCGCAATGGCATGAGCGAGGCATGCAACACGCTTCTGGTGACCGGCTGTATAGGGATCTCTCGTCTCCACCACCACTGCCATTGCCTGGACAGTGGCCCCTAATGCTTCCTGAAGACGCTTGATACTCTGTTTGCGCTCCTCATCCGCTTTTTTTCTCACGGCAATATCTTCGACAATACCTTCATAATACATCAGCTGCCCATCTGTATCACGAACGGTATTCATATTGATGGAAACCCAAAGCATGTCGCCACCCTTACGGTAAAACTGGACCTCAAACCCCTTTACGGGTCCGTACTCCTCAATCATCTGAATCAACGTTTCATAGTCGCCCGGATTCACATAGAGTTGATGAGGAATATCGGTTACCGCATTAATTAGTTCTCTGGGTGAATCGTATTGCAACATGGATGCCAGCGCCCGATTTGCGATAATGAATCGCCCGTCGAATGTTGACCTGAAAATACCTTCCTGGGCATTTTCAAAAATGCCTCTATACTCAGCCTCAGCCTGGAGCAGAGATTCTTCGGTCAGCCTGTGTTCAGTAACATCACGAATGGATTCGATAGCTCCGACAATATTACCGCCACTATCATACAAAGGACTCGCTTTCCCCCATAATATAAGATTTTCCTCTTTCAGATTTACGAAAGCTTCGCCTAAAAGAGCGTTGCCCTGTCTCTTGATGAATTGATATGTCTTCTCAATCTCTTCATCTGATCTGAACACGAGATCAATCAGTATCGGTCTCCGGATTCCGTAAAACAGCATGGAATATTCATAATCCCCTTTGCCCAGCATATCGCCGGCTTTAACCCCTGTCATCTCTTCCATGGCCCGGTTCCACGCGATGACTTTTCCCATCCGGTCGATAGCGAACGTGGCGTCAGGCAGAAAATCAATGATATCATACAATCTTCGTTCCGATTCCCGCAGCGCCTCCTCTGCCTGTTTGCGAACAGATATCTCCTGCTGAAGTTGAACATTTTGATCTTCCAGTTGCTTTTGCAGATGTCTCAAATCCAGGTGAATCTTGACACGGGCCAGAACCTCAACAGTCCGAAAGGGCTTCGTGATATAATCAACACCCCCTGCCTTGAAGCCCTTCACTTTTCCCTCTGTTTCATCAAGGCCGCTAATGAAAATCACGGGGATCATGCGGCTGCGCTCGTCGGACTTCAGACGTTGGCACACTTTGTAGCCGTCTATATCCGGCATTTTCACATCCAGCAGGATCATATCCGGCGCTTCATCAAAAACCTCTTTCAATGCCATGCGCCCACTAGATGCGGGTCGTACCATATAATTATCGGTTCGGAGAATCTCTTCCAATATATTCAGTATTTGCGGGTCATCGTCTACAATAAGAATTCGGGGGGGAGTCCCTTCTTGCTTGCTTTCTCCTTCTGATTTTTCCGCTTCTCCAATCTGCCGGTGCGAGGTGACTGCTTCATCGGTCAGTTGTTTTTTTGTTTTTCTTTCATCTTTCATAAGATAGGTCCTCCATGCACTTTTGCCCTACAAATCAAAATCCTGCTTTTATTAGCAATGAAATTTAGAAATCACTATACAATTCTCCATGCCTGAAAAATGGTATGAAAAAGATCATCAAAAAATCTAACTTTTTTGTACTATAATCAGTAGTGCAATAATAGTCAATGTATAGCTGACAATAGTACCGACCTGCGAAAAAAGTGTGTCTTTCGAAGGAACGGACTGACTGACAAATATTCAATATTCATGGATTGCTTTGCGTGATCAGCAGCAAGAGGTCTTACCCTGGTTCTCGGTTTGCTCGCAGGATTCAAGAGTGCAGCAGCAGGATGCAGGGTCCCGCCCCAGCATAGTGTTGATGACGGCGGCAGCGCAGCCTACCCCGGCCTGCACGGAAAATGCTTCTGTGGGGCAATTCCGGCTGCAGGCCCCGCACTCCATGCAGGCATCCCTGTCCTGAATCCATGCACGGCCGTCGCCATTTATCCCCATGACGGCCTGGGGGCAGACCTCAACACACATGCCGCAGCCGATGCATTTCTCTTCATTGAGTTCCAAGGTTACCACGTCTTTGAGATAGGTCAATCGTCCCATTTTTTACACTCCTATGCGATAAAGCGCGATGCCAGCCAGAATCCCAGTCCAGCCATCCCGGCCCCTATCTGGAAGGGGATGGCCGTCCGCATTTCCTTCTTCACGCCGGATAAAGAGGTGTACGTCGAGGCGCCGGTAAAATTCATGGCGAGATACGACGCGAATGCCGGTGCTAGCAAAAGCCACGCCAGCGCTTCCAGACGGCCCGACCAGACGGCAAGGTCGGGATTCCTCATGATTAAAAGGATCACTGCCGAGACTACACCAACAATGCAGCCCTTGAGCGAGAAGGCCCTCCCGGGGAGAACAGGGAGCAGGATCGGTGTCAGGACGGCCCCGGCAAGAATTGCTGTCAGAAATGCAATAGCAGCAAAAATGCCGTAATTCATCGCATTTGCCCAGTAGCCTGCGGGTCCTCCCAGTCCACCGAGGAGGAAAAATGCGAGGAGAATCAGCAGAACTGCCTTGAATGCAGCGACAAGTTCAATCGGGATTAACACTGCCCGTTCCCTCAGTGTGAAGGTCTTGACACGCATTTCCGGTGTCGCTTTGAGGCTGGCATCCAAATACGCGGGCAGATCGGAAGACCGGATGGGGCCGTAGTGAACCCTGAACCCGGAAAATTTTTTCACCTGGTGGGCGGCAACACCAGGGCCGGAGAGCTGCGGCAGGATAAGTTCCCTGTGGGTGATGATTTTGGTGAGGCCACTCAACATGATCCGGCGGAGCAGTTCCTCTGTCCCGAAGGTTCCCTTACCCGCAGCGCACCAGACGTTGATCCCCTCCGTATCCAGGACGAGCAGCCAGGCATCCCGTCCGGGGAGGGCCTCGCGGAGCCGGTCGAAACTCATCTTATAATTTGCTGTAACCAGGACTGACGATGAATTGTCAGGATTGCCCAGAGCGTAAAGACCGGGTTCGACGGTATAATGCATCCGGCCAACACCCCAGCGGGCTTTCATAGTACCCAAGTGATCACGCGATGTTAAGTCGGACGATACTTGCGGTAACAGACCGACAGGTGTTTCGACGGAACCGATAACAAACGGCTGATTCAGACCGGGCAGGCTCACCTGAGCCCCGTATGCTGTCGGTCATTGCGAGGCCGCAGGGAGAATGCTGCAATTTAGTTGATCCATAGTATATCCTTTGTGTTTAAATTATAATGCCTCTGCTTGCCTTGTCAATACTCTCTTGAAAACCTCCTTTCATGCATGGTTCTTTTTTAACGTTCCAGATGCTGTTAACCTATGTCAAGAGTTTTTCTTTGCAATAAAATACCCTTATGCTATGAAGTAACATGCACGAAAGAGAAAGGACAGTTTCGGGATATGAGAATAACGATTCTATCGGAAAATTATACTCCTTTTTCCTTGAATCTCAAAGGGGAGCATGGATTTTCTGTGTTAATCGAAAAAGACGATACGCAGGTTCTTTACGATACAGGGCGTTTCGGCATTTGCGTTGATAATGCTAAGACACTGGGCTGTGATTTGACCCGTACCCAAAAAATTGTGCTCTCACATGGCCACATAGACCATACGGGGGGATTGGAAAGAGCGCTTATTGCCATAGGCCATCCCGTTGATATCGTGGCTCACCCGAGAATATTTGAGAAAAAACACATTACCGGACAGCAATACATGGGATCGTTCGGCAGGAAGGATGTATTTATAGGGATTCCTTTTGAAAGGCAGTACCTGGAAAAAATGCACAAAGCCCGTTTTGATCTACGGGATGGGATATACGAAGTGGCAGATCGCGTCTGGCTCACAGGTGAAGTCCCCATAACCAATGACGTGGAAAAGATTCCCTCGTCATTCCTTGTGGGAATAAACGACTTTTTCGTGCCCGACGATTTTGCCGATGATAATTCCCTTTTGTTGGACACCGATAAAGGGTTCGTGGTGGTTTTTGGCTGCGCCCACCGGGGGATCGTAAATATACTTACCTATGTAAAGAAAATGTTCAAAAAAAATATCAGGGCCATCATCGGAGGCACGCACTTGCACGATACGTCCCAGGTACAGCTCGAATTTGTCAAATGCTATTTAAAGGAACTCATCCAGGAGGACGGGGTAGAACTTTTTGCGCCCGCCCACTGCACGGGGATTCATACGATCATGGGACTCTCTGAGGAGTTTAAAGATATTACCAAACCCGCGTTTTGCGGGTCCGTATTTGAATTTTAGACTTTTATTTTTTACATATAAATTGGTACTGAGTAAAGTTGGCACTATGGACGGCCCCCCGTTGTTAAAGAAATTACGCGAAAGTAAAGGAGCAGCGATGAAATTAGCGGATGATATCTATGTGTATGAATGGACAAATTATTTTGACAATAACTGTAACAGCTTCTACATAGGCGGCAACGTTAAGGCCCTCATTGATCCCGGTTTGAAAGCATATTTGCCTAATCTCCTGGAAAGTATGGAAAACGACGGGATTAAAAGAGACGATATCCGATACATCATTAATACCCATTCCCACCCCGATCACTTCGAAGGTTCTGAACTGTTCAATAATACAGAGGTGCAAATAGCCATGCACGAAGAGGAAATCGCCTTTATGAATGGCCCGGGGGCCGGGATTTATTTCATGTTCGGCATGGCGCCCCCGGATGTAAAAATAAATCTGCGCCTGCACACGGGAGGAATAACCCTGGGTGAAGAAACATTTGAGATACTCCATATTCCCGGCCATTCACCAGGTTCCATAGGATTATACTGGCCTGCCAGAAAAGCCCTCTTTTCGGGGGACGTGATATTCAGCCAGAATGTGGGAAGGACGGATTTCCCCGGAGGGAGCGGCGCGCTTCTGAAAAAAAGCATAAGATCTCTTGCCGAGATTGATGTCGATACTCTCTTTCCGGGTCATATGGAAATCGTTCATGGTTCCGATAAGGTGAAATGGAATTTTCAGGTGGTCATGCAGAACGTCTTTCCGTATATATAGATTACTTTTTTTATCACGCACCCCCCCCGATACCCTTAATAAAGAGGATACCGGGGAATTTTTTCAGAGAAAGGGGAGAATGGCATTGGAAATCAAAACATCATATATCTCCTTTTCCACATCCGGTGACACCGACATAATCGATATTACCCGCCACGTGTCGGGACGAATCGCCGAAGCGGGACTGGAGGAGGGCCAGGTGCTTCTCTGTGTCCCCGGCTCAACCGCCGCGATCACCACCATTGAATACGAGTGCGGCGCCATTAGCGATCTGAAGGAGGCGATAGAAAACCTCGCACCTATAGGTAAGTACTACCGGCACAATGAGCGATGGGACGACGGCAACGGTCACGCCCACGTCCGTGCAGCCCTGATGGGCCCATCCTTGACCGTTCCCGTGATCAACGGACGTCTCGCGCTGGGGACGTGGCAGCAAATCGTATTTATTGATTTTGATAACCGTCCGAGGGAGCGCCGGGTACTGGTGCAGCTTACGGGGAAGAAAAAACAATCAGGATGAGGAAGTTTTTGATTCATGAACAAAACACCGTTGTCATTCTCATCAAAAATGGGATTGTTGCTTCTTGTCACGAGTATCTTCTTTCTTAACTTCCTGTCCCGGATACTTCCCGCACCCCTCATGCCCTCCATCGAAAAGGACCTCGGATTGGTTCATGCGGAGGCAGGCAGTTTTTTCCTCCTGATCTCTATCGGCTACTGCAGTTCCCTTGTAGGTTCCGGATTTCTCTTCCGGTGGCTGACCCATAGAAAAATAATTATCCTTTCTTCTGTTGCCACGGGTGTTGCGCTTCTTATCGTGGCTGCCGGTAAAACTCACTGGGCCATCAATCTGGGATTGATTCTTCTGGGTCTGGTAGCCGGAGCGTATCTCCCTTCGGGAATCACAACCATCACTTCTTCCATAAAGGCAGGTAACTGGGGGAAGGCTATTGCCGTGCATGAGCTGGCCCCCGCCGTTGCGTATATCGCCGCCCCTTTTATATCCGAACTGCTGCTCAATATATGTTCATGGCAGGGGGTCCTGGCTTCTATTGGAGCTGCATCAATTCTTTTGGGATTATTATTTTTCCGTCTGGGCAAGGGAGGAGATTTTAAAGGAGAGCCGCCCAATTTCACAAATCTTGGGCTCCTTATGAAGCAGCCGGCGTTCTGGATCATGACGATTTTTTTCAGCTTTGGCATCGCCTCCAGCATGGGTGTGTTCAGCATGCTCCCCCTTTATCTGGTGGCCGAAAGAGGCTATGACAGGAGCTATGCCAACATGATTATCGGCATTTCGAGAATCCCTCCTGTAGTGATGGCACTCATTTCCGGCTGGATATCGGATCGCCTGGGCCCGAAGCGGACAATGAAGTATGCACTGATATTCAACGGCATCACGACTATTCTCCTGGGGGTTATGCCGGAAGGGTGTTTGCTCTTCATGGTGTTCATGCAGCCCATGCTCTCCGCCTGTTTTTTCCCCGCAGGATTTACACTGCTTTCCAGGATCAGTTCTGACAGCGTGAGGAACATATTCATATCGATGACGATATTTTTTGCGTATCTCGTTGGGGCCGGTCTGATACCGGCAGGAATGGGAGTTCTCGGAGACACCGGACAGTTCGCCCTGGCTATCGCATTGACCGGCGGGATGACCCTTATGAGCGTTGTTCTTTTCCGCTTTCTGGGGGATGAAGAGAACCAAAACTCATAAAATCCCTTTTCCCCGCGAATTCATATGAGGGCCAGGGTGTCGGCTACCGCGAGGCCGGTGCGGGTAGGCTGCAGGTGACCGTTTTTTATTTCAATGAATCCCGCCTTAGCGAGTCTTGCCAGGGCATCGCCTTTCTCTGAAATGAGATCATAACCATATTTTTCGGAAAAATTATGCAGTTGAATA
>Ga0153916_10001926_pt1 | contig 15143 bp, 11 predicted proteins | sample Opewatmetagenome_FD_109642 | JGI IMG/M metagenome (GOLD analysis project Ga0153916, IMG submission 109642) | Freshwater wetland microbial communities from Ohio, USA - Open water 3 Core 3 Depth 4 metaG | ecosystem: Environmental > Aquatic > Freshwater > Wetlands | place: USA: Ohio, Lake Erie...
CGGCCCAGATCTTCATTACGCCATTGATCGAGCGCGGCCCCGTCGAGCCGCACGACGCCATGCTGGGCCGGCCAGATTCCTACCAGTGCCTTTGAGAGCGAGGTCTTGCCCGACGCGCTCGCGCCAAGCAGGGCCAAACCCATGCCGGCCGTGAGAGAAAACGAAATATTCGAGACGATCGCCTTTTCCATACCTGGTGCGGCGACGGCGAGATCCCGCACCGAAAGCTCCCGGCAGGGACGCGGCAGCACCACCGGAGGTGCAGGAGGTGTCGCGGTGACCTTGCAGATTTCGCGCAAGCGCACGATGCTCTGGCGCGCGGCGACAAGCTGCTTCCAGGTGCTGAGTGCTATTTCAACAGGCGCCAGAGCACGGCCCATCATGATCGACGAAGCGATCATGATGCCGCCCGAAGCCTTGTCGGCCACGACGAGATATGCACCGATGCCCAACATTCCCGACTGCAGCACATAGCGCAGCACCTTCGCACCCGAGCCGAGATTGGCATACACGTCGGTGGCGCGGATATTTTCCCGCAAATAGCGTTCATTGGCCTGCGACCAACGCGTGGTGAATCGATCGGTCATGCCGAGCGCGCGAATCACTTCGGCATTGCGCTGGGTCGCATCCGCCAGCACTTGCCGCTGGGCGCTGGAATCCATCGCGGCCTTGGCCGCCCCGCGTGACATCCGTTCGGTCAGCAACGTCATGGCAATGATCGCCACCGTACCCAGTAGCGCCGTCATGCCGATGGCCGGGTGAAACAGAAACAATGCAATGAGGAAGATCGGGATCCAGGGCATATCGAGGAACGCCGTCGGCCCCATGCTCGACATGAAGCCGCGCACCTGGTCCAGATCGCGCAGCGGCTGCTGCATCAGCATGGGCTTCACGCCGCGAAGCGGCAAAGTCGCGAGCGCGGTGTGGATCGACTGCTGCAAGCCGGCGTCGAAAAGCGTCGCCACCCGGCACAGCATGCGCGTGCGCAGCGCGTCGAAATATCCCTGTACGAGATAGGCGAACAGCACCATCAGCGACAGGCCCAGCAAGGTCGCGGTGTTGCGGCTCGGAATCACTCGATCATAGACTTGCAACATATAGAGTGAGCCCGACAGCATCAGGATATTGATCACCCCGCTGAATACGGCAATGCCGACCATGCGCCGCGCGCTCTCGCGCAGTCCAAGCGCCACGGGATCATCGGACTGAAGCGTCGACCTAATATTCGAAATCGCGCGGGACGGAAACGTCGCTTGTGCGTGACCGTGAGCGATACTCATATACACTGCGCCCCCTCGGCTGCTGTCGCGATTTACGCGATCAAATCTCCTTGACGGGCGATACCGACCATTTTTCGGCAAGAATGCGACAGCGGCGGGCTGATAATGGTCCCGGAACAATGCGGACCGCGCAGATGTCATAATTATCAGGACGATGGCGTGGTGCCCGGCCGCAAAAAATTTGCGCACGATCGGGCGGCTTGCGAGATTCCGCAGCAAACACCGGCAACGGCTTCATGATTTTCGCCTGCGGATGCACAATGCGCCACGGTTTCGTCCGCCTATGACCTTGCTTCTCCCGCGCATTGGCCCCGGTGTGGGCTGAAAGCCGCCACGAAGCTAAATAAATCTTCACCTCTCGCATCAAGCCGCCGCTCAAGTGGATCGCTTGCGTTGGCCATCATGCAATTGAACAAACAACAGACAACCAACAGGGGACGTATATGGCTCGCATTACAAACGGTTTTCATCACCAACACCATGGTAACGGTCACCAAATCGATCCAGGCCCTCCCACGCCGCCCGTTGATCCCTCCCCTGCGCCCGCAGCCGCTCCCAATTTCTCGGACCTTGGCTTGACGTTCAATGACGCGACCCGGGCGTTGGAGGGCGGACTGTGGCAAAACGCAGTCTCTGAAGCCGGCCAGGGACTTGGCAGCATCGTGCGATACACCAACGATCTCACCAACGTGCAGACGGGCCTGCAGGCGGAAATAGCCGCAGGGCAATTCACCGGCGCCACGCTGGCCCATGTCAACACGATCCTGGCCGACATTACGACCGCGCTGTCGGCGGCCACGGCCTCGGTAAATGGAGGCGGAACGTTCGGCAGCGTCGCCGCCGCAGAAACGGCGTTGCACACGAGCCATCTCGATATTCTCAATATCGTCAATAATGATCCCAACCTTGCCACGTTGGCGACACAAAATGGCGCGGCCGGATTTCTCGCAGCGCCCTCGGCTTTTGCCGCCGGCACCACGGCCGCGAACGCTCCTCACGCCAATTTCGCCGATATCGGCGCCATCTTCAACGATCTCGCCAATATTTCCATTGGTGGAATCAACGCCGACAATACAGCCCAGGCGCTGGCCGACACCAACGCGGCCATCACCGACCTGCAGGCTCTGATGACGGCCAACCCGACACTGTTCGGCGGCCTCACCGGCGTCCATGCGGATACCATCGTGCGCCAACTCGAACTTGAGAAAACCTACATCAATCAGGCCGGGGTAAGCCAGGACGCGGGACGGGCCAGCAACGACAATCTGCTCGACATCATCGACATCGTGCAGGGCGACACCAATCTCGTGAACATGGCAAACCAGGGCGGAGTTCACGGCTTTACGCCTTTTGGGGACGCACTGAACCCGACACCGAAATACATGGACAACGACGCGCAGACGACGTTCTGGGCAAATTTCATCGCCCAGTCCAATACGCTGGGACAGCAGGCGATCAACACCGTCGGCAGTCACGATGCGCAGGCGATCTCCGCACTGATCGGCAATCTCCAGACCTTCGAAAAAAACGTCACCAACTTCGACGCGGCCCAGGGCGGCATCTTCGAGGCGCGGTTCGACAACGAGCTGCTGGGACAAACCAGCACGCTCGGCGCCGAGGTGAGCGCGATGATCAAGGGATTGCAGACCGGCAACGCGGCGCTGGTCGCCGCCGCCGCCGACGAAATGCACGCGAACGCTGCTGACGTCAGCGGCAACAATGTGCCTACGACCGGCGGCACCTACAACGCCGATGGCTTGACCGTGGCCGACGTGCTGTCGACGGCGGTTCCCGCGACCACGCCGGTCGCTGCGGCGGCGCCGGTTGCGCCGGCGGCGCAGACGGTAGCGAGCGCGCCCGTCAACCCCGCGCCGACGGCTCCCGCGGCTCCGGCGGCGATCGACGCGCATCAATCTCCGGTTGCGGAGATGGCGCACCACTTCCACCACATGTGGGGATAACGGCGGATCAGCGCGACCTCCGGCGCCCCATCGCACAGGTGGGACGCCGGAGGTCAGTTGGTTCGGTGTCAACGCCGCGCTTGCGGTTTGAACCATCAACACGTCGCGGCCGGGCAGCCGCAAAACAAAGGGACCTCGTTCGTTCGCCGGGTCCGGCGAATCCTGATGTGGGGGAAGAGTCGTTTGCGTAACAGTAACAATGGCTTCTTGCGGCGTATTGCGCGGGCCAAAATGCAGCGTCGTGCGATCCGAAGCGGCGCGCCGGGGCGTCATACCTGCCGGATTCGCGTGAAGTTCGGGCGCCGGCTGGATGGCGCCGGTTGCGGGCTCCCTGACAACGGAGCGCGCGCGTGAAGCAACGAAAAACCGATTACGGCACGATCATCCTGCACTGGCTGCTGGTCGGCGCGCTCGGCGTCGCCTTTGTCAGCGGATTGCGGATCGCGACCGAAGCCCCCGGACGCACCTGGATCAATCTGTTCGATGCCGTGCTGCCGCGCCAGAGCGTGTGGGTGGCGCACATACAGGCCGGCGTCGTGCTGGTCGCGGTGTCGCTCGCCTATACCGTCTATTTGATCAAGTCCGGGCTCGGCCGCCGCGTCCAGTTCGACAAGATTCGCCTGCGCGGACTTTTCGGCCGCAGGCAGGCCAGGCTCGGCGCTTACAATATCGTTCTGTACTGGGTCTTCTTCCTCACGATGCTGGCGCTGATCGTCAGCGGCGGGCTGTTGTATTTCGGCTTTTACGCCGGCCACGATGTGGCGGCACTGCACTGGTACGGAACCTGGATCATAACAGCGTTTGCCGGCCTTCATGTCCTCTCGCATTACAAGATCGGCGGCGCGTCGCAGTTGCTTCGCATCTTTCGCCCTACCCGCCTCGCAGCGCCGCCGCCGCGGCTCGATGCGGTTGAATTGCTGACGTTGCTGGCTGAGCAATCGGCGCGACTGGCGCCGGACTCCCCTCCGCCGCCCGTCAGGCCTGTACCGCCGCCTCTCGACGACAACACGCGGGATCGGACAGCCACACGCAGTTCGGTCGCACAGGCGCGGCCGGGACCAAGTAGACAAAGCCGCGCCTCGAAGCCGCGCGACCCGACGTTCCAATCCAACCCTTTCGTCGTCGCTGTAGCCGTCGCCATCACCGGGGTATCGATCATCCTCGCAGCCGACCGGGTGGAGGTCGACCAGTTGCAGATTCACCGCGTCAACAGCGCTGACGTGCCGACGCTCGACGGCGACACCTCCGATCGGGCCTGGCGAAACATCACCCCGTTCTCCCTGATGACCAGCGAGGGGGGCAATTTCGACGGCACCGGCGAAACCAGAATCGAGATTCGCGCCGTGCACGACGGCACTTGGGCGTATTTCCTGTTCACATGGGAAGATCCGACTCGGTCGCTGAAGCAGCTGCCGCTCATCAAGGAGGTCGACGGATGGCACGTGCTCCACGACGGCCTCGAGGCCGGAGACGAGCACGACTACAATGAGGATAAATTCTCGGTCCTGCTGACCACCATGAACGTGACGCTGGCGGGCGACCGGACCTTTCACGCCAGCCCGCATCCGATATCAGACGCGCCGGAGACCATGACCGGCCGCGGCCTGCATTACACGGCGGCAGGCTACGCCGATGTCTGGCAATGGAAGGCGACCAGCGGCGGTTCGACCGGCTGGATGGACGACGCTCATTTCGGTCCGCCGCTGGATCCGACGCCGTTGCAGGCGCGTAACATCGTTCCGTACAAGGGCGGCTTCGCGCCTGACCCGGGATCCGCGAACTACACGGACAATTTCATCATCGATGCCGACCCCACAGGCGCCGGCGCCCGGCTGATCGCGCCGCGCCGGTTGCCCCGGGACCTCGCGGCCACCGTCGCAGCGATGGGGAATGTCGATATCGATCCAAATCACGGCGAGAACGACGGCGCGCGCTGGTACATGACCGAGGAGGAGTCGACCCCCTATTCCGTGGAAGCGGATTCCCGCATCCCGACAGGGACGGTCATTCCGGGCGTCATCGTTGCCGGCGAATTCTCGGGCGATCGGGCCGACGTGCGATGCGCGGCGCGCTGGGCCTCCGGCCACTGGGCGCTGGAAGTGGCGCGCCGTCTCGACACAAACAGCCAATACGACGTGCCGATCAAGACCGGCGTATTCATGCGCGTCGCGGCCTTCGATCACAGTCAGATCAGACATACCCGGCATGTCCGGCCAATCCGTCTTGAGGTGGAATAATGAGTAAGACCTGCAAAGTCACGCTGAACAACGAGCAGTTCCTGGCGAATTGCGGCGACCTGCTGCTCGACTCGGCGCTGATGAATGGCGTGGACCTGCCCCATGACTGCCGAAGCGGAATTTGCGGCGCCTGCCGCGTTCGCCTCGTCGATGGCAGGGTGTTTGGCGGCCACGAGCATGGTGACGACACGATCCACGCCTGCCAGGCGCGGATCGTTTCCGATCTTGAGATCGTAACCGAACCCGTGCCCGATCAGGTCTCCATGTCAGCGCGGGTGACGAATATCGTGCGGCTGGCGCCCGACGTTATCGGTGTCGATGTGAAACTGCCGAGGCCGCTTCGCTATCTTCCCGGTCAGTACTGCAAGGTGCAATTCCGGGGCTTCCCGGCGAGAAGCTACAGCCCGACCTATCCGCTGGAGGGCCCTCCCGACGGTCGCCTGCTGCATTTTCATATCCGAAGACTGTCCGACGGACTTGTATCCTCAGCGCTGGGCCGGGATATCCGGGTCGGGCACCGCGTCAAACTAACGGGGCCGCTTGGCAGCGCCTTTCTGCGGCCAAATCATTCCGGCAGCATCGTTCTCGTCGCCAGCGGCACCGGCTTCGCGCCGATGTGGTCGATCGCGGTCGCCGCGATCATGGAGCGGCCGCAGCGCGAACTGATATTCGTGGTCGCCGCGAGAAAGCTGCAATCGCTTTACATGCACAGCGCGCTGTGCCGTCTGGCGCTATTTCCCAACGTCACGATCATTCCGACCGTATCGGAGCCGCAAGACGTCTCTCCCGCGATCCGTGTCGGACGGCCGACCGATCATTTACCGAACTTGTCCGCGAATGATGTGGTCTACACGTCGGGTGCACCGGCCATGACCGAGAGCGTGGCGCGGATCGCAAGAGCAGCCGGCGCCAGGTGCTACACCGATCCCTTCGTGTCGAGCCCCAAACCTGCCGGCCAAACCGGCATGGCAAGTCGCCTCGCCGGCTGGATCAACAACCCGCGAAGGCGTTCGCCAATATTGCAGCTGGCGCAAAAACGGGTCAGCCCGATTGGTGCGCCCCGTGCTGCGTTCAGCAACGGTCGGTGATCCGGACGGCGGATTATCCCGGCTGCCTCATTCCGGCCGCAAGAAATTCAATTCGGCTTGCCTGTCTCAGCGGATATGTCGCTGAGCAGCGCTTCGAACGCGCCCCGGCCGGCGGGGTTCCGAAACTCGTATCGGACCTCCGCCATTTCGCGGCCGCGCGGCTTGCGCTTTCGCATGATTTTCCAGTGCCATGTCCCGGCGGCTTCGGCATCGCTCGTCACGACCGCGGCACCCGGCGTTCGCGTGAGGCGCGACCACCTCTCCGCCTCCGCGAGCCAAAGGTTCTTGCTATCCGGTTCACGCCTGGCGAGCTGTCGGCATAACGCGGCGCGCGCACTAAACTCCAGAAGGCTTGTCATCGACGCCTCCCTGCCCGAGAGTACGATTATTCTGTTTAGGGCCGTGACGCGCTAACCACGTTGATCTGCATCAAACAGGCGCGGCCGGCGAATTGCGCTGGTATCCGATTAGGCAAACGCCTCTACTCGCGCGTGCCCGCTCAGCAGCCGCGGCAGATATTCTTTATCTTGGCGTCCAAACGCGCATTTTCGTCGGCAAGCAGATCGCCGGGCTGGGCCGGCTGCGCGGAGGGCGCAGGGGAAGCTGCCGCGGGCTTGACCCGGCCGATCGGCGGCACAGCCTTGTCGTAGCAAGCGAGGCGATCACTGGCCTTCGGGATCGACTGGCACTCCGCGGTTTGAGCGATCGCAGGCTCGCAAAACGCAATAAGCGCGACCAACAGCGCGACGGGTTTCATCACCATTCTCCAAAAAGAGGTCGGCCATCATATTGCGCGAGGCGGTCGCGGGCGCGGTTGATCCAGCTCAAGCGATTGGGGGGTCGAGCATCTGCGCCGCTGAAGGCCTTTCTCTCCGGCCATCGCTAACGATGTTTGCCGTCGGGCAAGCCCGCCGAGGCGTCAATGAGCCACAATCCCGCCTGTCGGCACGCCAATCGAGCAAGGAATTTCCTATCCGGGCCTGATTAGGAAATGACTCCGTCCGCGATTGTGTCGTACCGTCCGGCCATGTGCATCCAGGGCCCCAAGGGCCGGCCGGGCAAAAGCTACGTTAAGGAGCCTTTCGATGGATTTGACACGGCTGGAGATCAATCGCCGCACCGCCTTGCTGACGTCGGCGGCAATTGCCGCAAATATCATCAACCCGATGCGGGCCTTTGCGGAGGAGACACCGCGCAAAGGCGGCGTATTCAATGTCCATTACGGCGCGGAGCAGCGCCAGCTCAACCCCAGCATTCAGGCCTCCACCGGCGTCTACATCATCAGCGGCAAGATCCAGGAAAATCTGGTCGATCTGGACGGCAACGGCCAGCCCGTCGGCGTTCTCGCGGAAAGCTGGGAAGCCTCGCCTGACGGCAAGACCGTCACCTTCAAGTTGCGCAAAGGCATCACCTGGCACGACGGCAAGCCGTTCACGTCGGCGGATGTCCAATTCACCGCCATGCAGATGTGGAAGAAGATTCTCAACTACGGCTCGACGCTGCAGCTCTTTCTCACGGCGGTCGATACCCCCGATCCGCAGACGGCCATCTTCCGCTACGAGCGGCCGATGCCGCTCAACCTCTTGCTGCGCGCGTTGCCGGACCTCGGCTACATATCGGCGAAGCATCTGTATGAATCCGGCGACATCAGGCAGAACCCGGCCAATCTCGCGCCCGTCGGCACCGGTCCCTTCAAATTCGTCAAATACGAGCGCGGCCAATATATCATTGCCGACCGCAATCCCGATTACTGGCGGCCGAACGCGCCCTATCTCGATCGCATCGTCTGGCGTGTCATCACCGACCGGGCGGCGGCGGCCGCGCAGATGGAAGCCGGCGAACTGGACTACAGCCCGTTCTCGGGCCTGACCATTTCCGACATGGCGCGGTTGGCTAAGGACAAGCGCTTCATCGTCTCGACCAAGGGCAACGAGGGCAACGCCCGGACCAACACCATCGAATTCAATTTCCGCCGCAAGGAATTGTCGGACGTGCGGGTTCGCCGCGCGATCGCGCACGCCATCAACGTGCCGTTCTTCATCGACAATTTTCTCGGCGATTTCGCCAAGCTCGGCACCGGTCCGATTCCGTCCACTTCGACCGACTTCTATCCCGGCCCGAACACACCGCAATATCCCTACGACAAGGCGAAGGCGGCCGCACTGCTCGATGAGGCAGGCTTCAAGCCCGGCGCGGGCGGCACCCGCTTCTCGCTGCGCCTGCTGCCGGCGCCATGGGGCGAGGATATATCGCTGTGGTCGACCTTCATCCAGCAATCGCTGTCCGAAGTCGGCATATCAGTTGAAATCGTGCGCAACGACGGCGGCGGCTTCCTCAAGCAGGTTTACGACGACCATGCGTTCGATCTCGCCACCGGCTGGCATCAGTATCGCAACGATCCGGCGGTCTCGACCACGGTGTGGTATCGCTCCGGCCAGCCCAAGGGCGCGCCCTGGACCAATCAATGGGGCTGGGAAGACGCGAAGGTCGACAAGACCATCGATGACGCAGCGACCGAAGTCGATCCCGTCAAGCGCAAGGCGCTCTACGCCGAATTCGTCAAGGAGGTGAACACCGAACTGCCGGTCTGGATGCCGATCGAGCAGATTTTCGTGACCGTGATTACCGCCAAGGCGCGCAATCACTCCAATACGCCGCGGTGGGGTTCGTCGAGCTGGTACGATCTTTGGCTTTCCGCGTAACGTAAACTCCGACAAGATGGCCCGATGCGCATCTTGAGACTTGCGGGGCGGCGGCTCGCCGCCTCGATCCCGACACTGATTCTGATTCTGATCGGCATCTTTCTGCTGCTGCAATTCGCGCCGGGCGACACCGTCGACGCGATGATGGCGCAGATGGGCGGTGGCGATGCTGCCACCGCGCGGGAACTGCGCCATTTCTACGGGCTCGATCTTTCGATTCCCCTGCAGCTCGGGAATTATCTCTGGCGCCTCGTCCGGCTCGATCTCGGTTTTTCCTCGATCTATGGCAAGCCGGTTGCGGCCGTGATTCTGGAACGCCTGCCCCCGACCATACTTCTCATGACGGCGTCTCTGTCGTTCGCCTTTTTCTTCGGGCTGCTGTTCGGCGTGATCGCCGCGCGCGGCGTCAACAAATGGCCCGATACCGCGATTTCGATCGCGGGGCTTATTTTCTACGCCACGCCGTCCTTTTGGTTCGGCTTGATGGCCATCGTGGTGTTTTCCATCTACCTGCAGTGGCTGCCGGCCGGCGGCTTCGAGGACATCGGCGCAGTCCAAACCGGTATCGCGCGCACGATCGATATCGCCCGCCATCTCGTTCTGCCCACCCTGACGCTCGGACTGATTTTCCTGGCCATCTATCTGCGCATTATGCGCGCTTCGATGCTCGAGGTGCTCAATCTCGACTATGTCCGGACCGCGCGGGCCAAGGGGCTGGACGAGACGCGCGTGGTGACGCGCCACGTCCTGCGCAATGCACTTTTGCCGATGGTGACGCTGATCGGGCTGCAGGCTGGAACGATGCTGGGCGGCTCGGTTGTGGTCGAGAGCGTGTTTTCGCTGCCCGGTCTGGGCCGCCTCGCCTATGAGTCCGTGGTCCAGCGCGACCTCAATACGCTTCTGGGAATCGTCTTCGTTTCCGCCCTGCTCGTCATCACCGTGAATTTCGTCGTCGACCTCATTTACGCGCGGCTCGATCCGCGCATTGTGGCCGAGGGTTGAGGCATGGATGCGGTCAAACGATATTTTCGCAGCCCCGCCGCCGTCTTTGGACTGGTGCTTCTCCTGATCGTTGTCGCCATGGCCGTCAGCGCCAGCTGGGTCTATCCGCGCGAGCCGCTGGCGCTGGCGGGACGGCCATTGATCTGGCCATTTTCGAATCCGCGCTTCCTGCTCGGCACCGACAATTCCGGTCGCGATATCGCCGCGCAGATCTTCTATGGGGCGCGTATTTCATTGCTGATCGGCGGCGTGGCGACGGCGATCGCGATCGCTATCGGCGTCCTGATCGGCGCCTTCGCGGGCTTCTATGGCGGCTGGGTCGATAACGTGCTGATGCGCATCACCGAAGCATTCCAGACCTTGCCCAACTTCGTTCTGCTTCTGGTGCTGGTCGCGGTGTTCGGCTCGACTCTGACCACCGTCACCATCGCCGTCGGCGTGGTATCCTGGCCGGCACCTGCCCGGCTGACGCGCGCCGAGTTCCTGTCGCTGCGAAATCGCGAATTTGTCCAGGCCGGGCGAACTCTCGGGATGCGGGATCTTCAGCTGATCCTGGGCGAGATTCTCCCCAACGCCTTGCCGCCGGTCATCGTCTACGCCAGCGTGGTCATGGCGGTGGCGATCCTGCTCGAAAGCGCGCTCGCCTTTCTCCGCCTTTCCGATCCGAACGTGGCGTCCTGGGGCAATCTGATCGGCCTTGGCCGCGATGTGCTGCGGGTTCAGTGGTATGTCTCGGCTATACCGGGCATTGCCATCCTGGTGACGGTTCTGGCCGTGTCGCTGGTCGGACAGGGACTGAACGACGCGCTCAATCCGAGGCTCAAGGGACGATGAGCGATCCGTTCGCCGCCATCCTGACCCTCGACGGGCTCAGCGTGCGATTGCCGCCCGGCGCCGATCGGCCGCATGCGCTGTCCAACGTATCACTCTCGATTGCCGCCGACGAAATTCTTTGCGTGGTCGGGGAATCCGGTTCCGGCAAGTCGATGACGGCGAGCGCCATCATGCAATTGCTGCCGAACGGGGTGAGCATCGATGGCGGCCGCGTGATGTTCGAAGGCCGGGATCTGGCGGCGGCCACCGCGGCCGAGATGCGCAGCGTACGCGGCGCCGGCATCGCGATGATCTTTCAGGAGCCGATGACCGCGCTTAATCCGCTGCGTACGATCGGTGATCAGATCGGCGAGATGTTTTCGATTCACAGTGAGCTATCCCGCGCAGCTATCCGCGCAAGAGTGCTGGCGCTGCTCGAAGACGTGCGCATCCCCGATCCGAAAGCCGCCGCGCGCGCCTATCCGCACGAATTGTCGGGCGGCCAGCGCCAGCGCGCCATGATCGCCATGGCGCTCGCGCTTGACCCGAAAGTCCTCATCGCGGACGAACCCACGACCGCGCTCGACGTGACCACGCAGGCGCAAATCCTGAAATTGATCCGCGACCTGCAGAAGCGAAAGAATACGGCGGTTCTGTTCATCACCCACGATTTCGGCGTGGTTGCTGAGATCGCGGACCGCGTCGCCGTCATGCAGCAAGGCTCGATCGTGGAACAGGGCGATACTGCTTCGATCCTCAACCACCCGCAGCATCCCTATACAAAGCAATTGATCGCAGCCGTGCCGCCCCTCACCTCGCCACCCCCGCGCGAGCTGTCCGACGACGCCATCCTGACCATCGATAACGTCTCCAAGACCTACCGGACCGGCGGCTTTCTCGGGCGCGGCGCGCGCGTGACGCCGGCGGTGAAGAATGTTTCGCTAAAACTGCCGCGCGGCGCGACGCTCGGCATTGTCGGCGAATCCGGGTCGGGAAAATCGACGCTCGCCCGCTGTCTCGTCCGCCTGATCGATCCGGACACGGGTTCGATCGTCCTTGAAGGCAAGGACTGGGCGAAAATGACGCGGGAGGACGTTCGCCGCGAAACCCGCCATATTCAGATGGTGTTTCAGGACCCGTTTGCCTCGCTCAACCCGCGCCGCAAGGCGGGCGACCTGGTCGCCCAGGGCCCGATCGTGCACGGCACGCCGCCGGCCAAGGCCCTCGCAGACGCGAAGGAGCTGTTCGCGCTGGTCGGGCTCGATCGATCGGCCAGTGACCGCTTTCCGCACGAATTCTCCGGTGGTCAGCGCCAGCGTATCGGCCTTGCCCGTGCGCTTGCGCTCCATCCGGAAGTCCTGGTCGCGGACGAGGCCGTTTCCGCGCTCGACGTGTCGGTACAGGCGCAGGTTTTGCAGCTTCTCGCCGGCCTGCGCCAGCGTCTCGGCCTCTCCATCGTCTTCATCACGCACGATCTGAGGGTGGCCGCGCAGATTTGCGACCTCGTTGCGGTCATGAAAGACGGCGAAGTGGTGGAACAAGGGCTGGCCGGCGATGTCTTTGGCCGGCCCCAGCATCCCTACACCCGGGCGCTGCTGGATTCGATTCCCGGCGGCGATTTCGCCAGGAAACACGAGGCGCCGTCCTTCGCACGATGACGGCGATACTGGCCCACGACTTTCAGGCGATCTCCCGCGCGTCGCGCCGCCTGTAGACCATCAACATCAAAGGCGCGATATGGCGGAGCAATCCGTGCGCCAGGATCGGCACGGGACTCGAGAACGGCAGCGCCAGATCCTTTTCCGGAACGCCCCGCACGGCTTTGGACAATTCATCTCCGAGCGCGATCGCAAGCGCCACCGCGCGGCCGTTGCAGCCGGTCCAGCCATAGGCGTCGGGCCCGAGGCGATGGATGCGGGGGAAGAAATCCGTAGTCATTCCGACATAGCCGTTCCAGACGTAGTCGAATTCGACCGGCCCGATCTGCGGCCACAGCCGCTGCAGGCGCTCCGCCACCCTGCTCTTGAGCCGTTCGGGCTTGTTGCCCGGGCCGATCACGGCGCCGCCGGTGACAAGGCGGTTCCGCGCATCGTAGCGCGCGAAATAGAGTTCGCCGTGGGTATCCGACATTGCCTGCCGGCCGGGAATGATGGTCTTGCGCGCTGCTTCCGACAGCGGCTGCGTCGCCATCTGCCAGGACAGCACCGGCATGACCTCATGCGCGATATCAGGCATCAGGGATTTCGAAAATTCGCCGGTGTAGGCGTTGGTCGCCAAAACCAAAGCCCGGCCGCTGATCTCGCCCTTTTCCGTCCGGACGATCCAGCGGTCGTTCCGCCGTTCGAAGCTGGTCGCGGGCGAACGCGCAAAGATGCGGCAGCCCTGCTCCTGCGCCACGCGCGCAAGCCCCCGCGCCAGCGCCAGCGGATTGATGTGCCCACCGGTCTTGTTCCAGAAACCGCCGAACCAGGCATCCGATCCCAGCATTTGCCGGGTCTGGTCGCGGGAAAGTATCTCGACCGGCGCGCCGAATTTCGACCACTGCCGCACCCGGCGTTCCGCGATCTTGATACGGCCCGGCGAATGCACCGGCTGGACCCAGCCGGCCTGCTCCTGCTCGGCCTGGATCTGATAGCGCCGCGCGACATCGAACAAGGTTGAGGCGCAGTCGCGCAGCAGCACGACGAAACGTTCGCCCACCGCCCCGTGCCTCGCCACGATGTCCTCGGGATCGGGCCGTGATAAGGTCGGGATCACCTGTCCGTTGTTGCGGCCGGATGCGCCCCAGCCCGGCTCCATGGCTTCAACGATGGCGACGTCCACACCCGCCTCACGCAAATGCAGCGCGGTCGACAATCCCGTAAAACCGCCGCCGATGACGATGACGTCGGCCTCGGTCGTCCCGACAAGCTCCGGCAAATCGGGGCCGGCGGGCGTCACGGCTGCCCACAGCGAATTGGGCCAACGGACATTTGCGCTATCCATCATCATCCATTCCTTGCCGATCGGCGCCCGCTGGCTCGACACGGGTTGGCTTGCGGTCGCCGGATCGATCTGGTTAGCTTAGATACCAGTTCATGCCGGGGAAACAAAAGAGTGGCACTCAAGAATGTCATCGGAATCGATCATGCGGTCGTCATGGTCAAGGATCTCGACAAGGCCGCCGAGAACTGGAAGCGGCTCGGCTTCACCGTGTCGCCGCGCGGCACGCACAGCGCCAAAATGGGATCGGGCAATTACACTATCATGCTCGACCCCGACTATATGGAATTGCTCGGCGTGCTCGCCGAAACCGAACACAATGCTCCGGCGCGCGCCTTTCTGGCAAAACGCGGCGAAGGCATCGAACGTGTCGCATTCACGGCAGTCGATTCCGCCGCCGGCGCCGAGGAAATCCGCGCGCGCGGCTTTGAGCCTGTGGGCCCGACCGATTTCGAGCGTCCGGTAACGATGCCTGACGGCAGCCTGTCGGCGGCCAAGTTCAGAATCTTTCAGTGGCCGATTGCCGAAGCGCCGGGCGGCGTACGCATTTTCGCCTGTCAGCACAAGACGCGGGAAACCGTCTGGATTCCCGAACTCATGAAACACGCCAACGGCGCCAAACGCCTCAAGCAAATACTGATCGTTTCAGCCGAGCCGGCCAAGGATGCTGCGCATCTCGGGCGCCTGATCGATCGCGACGCCAAGGCCGGGGCGGACGGCGCCGTCGCGGTGCCCTCAGGTTCGGATCGCGCCGATTTCGTATTCCTCACGAAGGACCAGTTGGCCCGGCGCTACCCCGAGGTGTCGCTGGCGGGATTGCCCGAGCGCGGTGGCGCAGGTCTCGTGCTTGCGACATCCGACCTCGCGGCTGCGGAAAAGGCGGCCGGCAGTTCCGCTGTCCGCAGTGACGGCGCGGTCTGCGTCACGCCTGCCGCTGCCAATGGCACGCTGCTGGTCTTCGTCGGCGCGTAAGCGGCAGCGCGCCCGATCCCTAGGCCTTGCGCTGCGGTTTCAGCCTTTCGATGATGCTGCCCAGGATCCCTTTTGGCAGAAAGATGATGAAGACCACCAGCAGCAC
>Ga0153916_10001927_pt1 | contig 15141 bp, 13 predicted proteins | sample Opewatmetagenome_FD_109642 | JGI IMG/M metagenome (GOLD analysis project Ga0153916, IMG submission 109642) | Freshwater wetland microbial communities from Ohio, USA - Open water 3 Core 3 Depth 4 metaG | ecosystem: Environmental > Aquatic > Freshwater > Wetlands | place: USA: Ohio, Lake Erie...
GAAGCGGCTTACCCGCAGCTCGCCACCCCGGATTCGCCCACACAGAGGGTGGGTGCGGCGCCGCTGGCCGAGTTCGCCGAAGTCGCCCACCGCACTCCCATGCTTTCGCTCAACAACGCCTTCGCCGAGGAAGAGGTCGCGGCATTCGACCGCCGCGTGTGCGAAGGCCTCGGCGTGCAGGAAGTTGAATACGCGGTCGAGCCCAAGTTCGACGGCCTGGCCATCACCCTCACCTACGAAAACGGCTTGCTGGTGCAGGGCGCGACGCGCGGCGACGGCTATTCTGGCGAGGATGTGACCAGCAATCTGCGCACGGTCAAGGCCATCCCGCTACGCCTCGCCACCGACCATCCGCCGCGCCTGCTCGAAGTGCGTGGTGAGGTGGTGATACTCAAGGCCGACTTCGAAAAACTCAACCGCAGCCAGCGCGACAAAGGCGAGAAGGAATTCGCCAACCCGCGCAACGCCGCAGCCGGCTCGCTGCGCCAGCTTGACCCGCGCATCACGGCATCGCGCCGGCTGTCGTTTCTGGCTTATGGCGTGGGCGCGGCCGAGGGCATGGTGCTGCCGGGTACGCAGAGTGGCGTGATGCAACGCCTGGTCGAATTGCACATACCGGTGAGCCCGGAGCGCGACGTGGTCAAGGGCGTGCAAGGGCTGCTGGGTTATTTCCGCCGCATCGGCGAAAAGCGCCAGAGCCTGCCTTACGAAATCGACGGCGTGGTGTACAAGCTCAACGACCTGCGCCTGCAGGCGCAACTGGGCTACGTGGCGCGGGCGCCGCGCTTCGCCATCGCCCACAAGTTCCCGGCGGAAGAGGCGATGACCCGCCTGCTCGGCATCGACGTGCAGGTCGGACGCACCGGTGCGCTGACTCCCGTGGCGCGCCTGGAGCCGGTGTCCGTTGGCGGTGTGACGGTGTCCAACGCCACGCTGCACAACCAGGACGAGATCGACCGCAAGGACGTGCGCGTGGGCGACACGGTCATCGTGCGCCGCGCCGGGGACGTGATTCCGGAAGTGGTGGGGGTGGTGCTGGAAAAACGTCCCAAGCCCGAGCCTCAGCGCTTCGACATCCTGGAACAATATCCGCGTTGCCCGGTGTGCGGTTCCCATGTCATGCGGCTGCCGGACGAGGCGGCGGTACGCTGCAGCGGCGGACTGGTTTGCCCCGAGCAGCGCAAGCGCGCGATCCTGCATTTCGCCAGCCGCCGCGCCGTGGACATCGAGGGCCTGGGCGAGAAGCTGGTGGACCAGTTGGTGGACAACGCGGTCATCAACACGCCGGCCGACCTCTACCGGCTGGGCATCGCAGCGCTCGCCAACCTTGAGCGCATGGCGGAAAAATCGGCCGGCAACGTGGCGCAGGCCATAGCATCCAGCAAGAACACCACCTTGCAGCGCTTCATCTACGCACTCGGCATCCGCAACGTGGGCGAGGCGACCGCCAAGGATCTGGCGCGCCATTTCGGCAGCCTCGACCGCCTCATGGCGGCGAGCGAGGAGGAGCTGCAGCAGGTGCCGGACGTCGGTCCCGTGGTCGCCCAGTCCATTGCGCAGTTCTTCGCGGAGCCGCACAATAACACGGTGATCGAGCAGTTGCGCGCCAGTGGCGTGCATTGGGAAGAGCATGCCGGAGTTGCCGCCGCTGAACCGGCGCCGTTTGCCGGCAAGACCTTCGTGCTCACCGGAACCTTGCCGCACATGAGCCGCGACGAGGCCAAGGAGAAGATCGAAGCTGTCGGCGGCAAAGTCACCGGCAGCGTTTCCAGCAAGACCGACTATGTCGTGGCGGGCGCCGACCCCGGCAGCAAATACACCAAGGCGCAACAATTGGGCATTACCATCCTGGACGAGGATGGATTGCTCGAACTGTTAAAGCTTGATAAGGGAGGAGAATAACGAAATGCTTAAAGTAACCAAGGCGGTTTTTCCTGTGGCGGGTCTAGGTACCCGTTTCTTGCCTGCCACCAAGGCCAGTCCCAAGGAGATGTTGCCGATTGTCGACAAGCCGCTGATCCAGTACGCGGTCGAAGAGGCCGTCGCCGCCGGGATTACCGACCTGGTGTTCATCACCGGGCGCACCAAGCGCGCCATCGCCGACCATTTCGACAAAGCCTACGAACTGGAAACCGAGCTGGAAATGCGCGGCAAGACCAAGATGCTGGAAATCGTGCGCAACGTTGTCCCCAACCATGTGTCTTGTATTTTCATCCGGCAGGTCGAGGCCCTGGGGCTGGGGCATGCGGTGCTGGCCGCCAAGCCGGTCATCGGCAACGATCCGTTTGCGGTCATCCTCGCGGACGATCTGATCGACGCCGAACCGCCCGTGATGCGGCAGATGGTGGACCTGTTCAGCTACTACCAATGCTCGGTCCTCGGCGTGCAGAACGTCGCGCGCGAAGACACCTCGCAATACGGTATCGTCATGGCGCAGCCCTTGTCCGAGAATCTGCACAAGATCACCGGCATCGTCGAAAAACCCCAGCCCGAAGATGCGCCTTCCACGCTGGGCGTGGTAGGTCGCTACATCCTCACGCCGCGCATCTTCCATCACCTCGCGCATATCGGCAAAGGCTCGGGCGGGGAGATCCAGTTGACCGACGGCATCGCCGCCCTGCTCAAGGAACAACAAGTGCTGGCCTACGAATTCCAGGGCACGCGCTACGATTGCGGCAGCAAACTCGGCTATCTCAAAGCGACCGTCGAATACGCGCTCAAGCATTCCGAGGTCAGCCAGGAATTCGGCGATTACCTGGCCACGTTGAGCAAGCGGCCGCAATAAAAACGCCGCCGCCACGGGGCCGTCCGTGGGGAGTCGATGCTAAAATGGAAAGGTATAACGAGGAAGGCCCCGTCTTAGTCTAAGGAGATTAGCCATGGCAAAGAAACTCATGATCGTGATGGTCAACACCGACCCCTCCAACGGCGCAGAACTGGGGGCGCCGTTTTTCCAGGCGACCGTCGCCGCAGCCATGGACTATGAAGTCGAGGTCATCCTGACGGCGCGCTCCGGCGAACTCGCCAAGAAGGGCGTGGCGGAGAAACTCTTCGTCCAGGAAGGATCGCCCAAAAGCGTGTACGACTTTATCAAGGACGCGCATGAAGCCGGGGTGCATTTCAAGGTGTGCACGCCAACGCTGGAGTTGTGGGGCGAAGACCTGATTCCCGAGATCGAGGAAACGATAGGCGGCGCTTATGTCATCCAGCAGGCCATGGATGACGACGTTGTGACGCTGACCTACTAACCGATGCTTGCGGCGCAACGGGCATGGGACATTCTTGAGACGGCGGAGCAGGTCTGTTCCGCTGCCGTCGTTTCCGAAACCGTGGCGCGTCTGGCGTCCGACATCACCGCAGCGCTGGGCAACGCCCAGCCGCTGATCCTCAGCGTGATGGGCGGCGCGGTGGTGTTTACCGGGCAGCTTCTGCCCCAGCTGCGCTTTCCCCTCGACTTCGACTACATCCACGTTTCCCGCTACGGCAACGCCACCAGCGGCGGCGAACTGGACTGGAAGGTGATGCCGCGCGAAAACGTCAGCGGCCGCAACATACTGGTTCTGGACGACATCCTGGACGAAGGCCACACCCTTGCAGCGATTCGGGAAAAGGTGCTGGGCATGGGCGCAAAGTCCTTCCGCAGCGCCGTGTTTGCCGATAAAAAGATAGGCCGGCCCAAGCCCATACAGGCGGACTTCGTAGGGCTGACGCTTCCCGACCGCTACGTCTTCGGCTTCGGCATGGACGTACATGGCGCCTGGCGCAACCTTCCAGCAATCTACGCAGTCAAAGAATAATTCAACAAGGTAAGAGAGATATGCTCGCGATCATCGGCGGTACCGGCCTCACCAAACTAGCCAACCTGGAAATCACCAATCGCCAGGTCATCAGGACGCCCTACGGAGAGCCATCCGGCCCATTGACCTTCGGCAAGATCAAGGAGCACAACGTTATTTTTCTGGCGCGGCACGGCTACGGCCACACCATCCCGCCGCACGAGGTTAACTACCGCGCCAATCTCTGGGCCCTGCATGCGCAGAAGGTCACGCGCGTGGTTTCCGTGGCGGCAGTGGGCGGTATCCGTCCCGACATGCTTCCTGGCACCATCGCCATCCCCGACCAGATCATCGACTACACCCACGGCCGCCGCAGCACTTACTTCGACGGCGGCGACAAGCCGGTTACGCACATCGATTTCACCGAGCCCTATTGCCAAAGCATGCGCGAGAGCTGCATGCAGGCAGCGCTCGCGGCCGGCGAACCGTTCATCGACGGCGGCACCTACGGCGCGGTGCAAGGTCCGCGGCTGGAAACGCGGGCCGAGATCGACCGCCTGGAGCGCGACGGCGCCACCATGGTGGGCATGACCGGCATGCCGGAAGCGGTGCTGGCCAAGGAACTCGGCCTGTGCTACGCCGCCATCGCCGTCACCGCCAACTACGCCGCGGGCCGCGGCAGCAGCGAACACGCCATCAGCTACGAAGAAATCGACGCGGTGCTGAAGCAGGTCATGTCGCGCGTGCGCTCCATTCTGGAGCATCTGGTGGAACTCGACGTTGGCGATTAAAACCGTATTGAAAATGGGCGACCCGCGGTTGCTGCAAGTTTCCCAGCCGGTCGCGGAATTCGACACCCCCGAACTGCACGCGCTGCTCCTGGACATGCACGACACCAGCACGGCGCGCGACGGGGCGGGCCTCGCCGCCCCCCAGATCGGCGTGGCCCTGCAGGTGGTCATCTTCGGTGGCACCGGCCCCAGTCCGCGCTACCCCGATGCCGAACTGGTTCCTTCCACCGTGCTCATCAATCCCGTCCTCACCGCGCTGGACGATGAAACCGATGAGGGCTGGGAAGGCTGTCTCTCCGTCCCCGGCCTGCGCGGCGTGGTGGAGCGCCACACCCGGCTACGCTACCAGGGCTTCGACCCGCGCGGCAATCCGATCGACCGCAGTGTCAGCGGCTTCCATGCCCGCGTGGTGCAGCACGAGGTCGACCACCTGCTCGGCATCCTTTTCCCTATGCGCATGAAGGACATGCGTCGCTTCGGCTACACCGAAGTCCTGTTTCCCGCAGTACCCCGCCAAGAGTAGCCTCTGGGCCGCCTGGCGCCCGCCAAGAAATATTTCCGAATATTCCTAAAGTTTTTTCAAGCTTCCCCGATAACCCTCCTGACGGCGCTATTTGGATAGCGGCCATCGAGGGAGAATAGGCGGTGACATACGGCCCGTCTCCCTAACCTGAGTGTAAAGGAGAATCAAAATGCCCCAAATTATCAATACAAACGTTGCTTCGTTGAACGCCCAGCGCAACCTGAATACCAATCAGTCCAGCCTGGCGATGTCCCTGCAGCGTTTGTCTTCCGGTTTGCGGATTAACAGCGCCAAGGACGACGCTGCAGGCTTGGCCATTTCCGACCGGATGACTTCCCAGATTCGCGGCTTGAATCAAGCCGTGCGTAACGCCAACGACGGTATCTCGCTGTCGCAGACCGCTGAGGGCGCTCTGGGCGAGGTCAGCAACCTGCTGCAACGTATGCGCGAGCTGGGTGTGCAATCGGCCAACTCGACCAACAGCGCCGCCGACCGCCGCAGTTTGCAGTCTGAGGTGAACCAGCTGGTTCAGGAGATGGATCGTATCGCCGGCAACACTTCGTTCAACGGCTTGAAACTCCTGGACGGCACGTTTACGTCGCAGCAATTCCAGGTGGGCGCCGAAGCCAATCAGTCGATCGGTGTTTCCGTCGGTGCGGCCACCACGCAATTGACCGGTACCTACCGCGTTTCCGATACCAATACCACCGGCATCCGATCCGCCACGCAAGGCCAGAATGGCACCGCGGACTCGACCGCCGTGATGAATACGGCCACTGCAGCCACCACGGCCGCCGGCGCCAACCTGATCGCAGCTCAAACGCTGACCATCACCGATTCCGCCGGTGGAACGCAAACGGTTTCCGTTACCGCAGATTCGTCGGCCAAAGTGATCGCCGCCGGTCTCGATGCCGCGACCGGCGTGTCCGCCACGGCCACTAACCTGGCCAATTTCAAGCTAACCTCCAGCAATGTGCAGGCCGGCGAACGCGTCAGCATGAATGTTGACCTGGATGGCACCACCCAGTCTGTCGCTTTCGTGGTTACCGATGCCTCGTCGCAGGCCGCCATCGATGCCTCCTTCAAGGCCGCGATCGATACCGCATTCACCGGCAACAGCGATGTGACCACTGCCATCAACAGCGCGGGCGGCGTCGATGTGACCAGCGTGTCCGGCAAGAACATTCAGGTATCGGATTTCAAGGTGCAGGAAAAGGCTGAGTTCAGTATCGGCACCTTCACCAACTTCGCGAAGGACACTGGCGTTAAAACTACGGTAACTGGCACCGATCTAACCAATGCCGGCGCGGGATGGAAAGCCAATATTTCTCTGACCAGCCTGGATGGTGCCACCTCCGTTACCCACGAAATCGGCGTGAGTGCTGGTCGCAAGGAAGTGTTTACGTCGACATTTACTACTGGCGCAGGTGCCAGTACAGATACATTGACGTTTGATGGCATAACGTACACTGCTTCCGGTGTACTAACTGCAAGTGCAACAGCGCAGGCTTTTAAGACCGCCTACAATGCCGACGCAAACAGAAATTGGGACATCACCGGTGCCGCCGCAACCTTGACTTTTACCCACAGGACAAGCGGGGTTGTTACTGATGCTGTGGCTGGCGACTTTGTTGTGGCAGGTTCCGGGGCAACAATCGCGGTTGGCGCTCCTTCTGTCACAACTCAAGGCGTAGCGGGCACCGGCAACATTACCGTCGATGGCGTGGATACCGGCGTCACCGGCGAATCGGGCACCATAGCCACCGACCGCGCAGCGCTGGCCACAAAAATAGCGGCCGCATTCACCGCATCCGAACTCACCTCGCTGGGTTTGAGCACCACGGTCGACAATGCCACCGGCGGCATGGTTACATGGAAGGCGCTTGGCGCGTCGGGTGCTGCAGGAGTGACTTTCACGTCCCAAGGCGTGGCGGGTAGCCTTGCCGCTAACGACACTAATGTGGTTCTTACGGCAGCGACAGGTACGACCTACGCATCCACTAACACCACATCCGGTACCGCTGGCAGCACGTTATCTACCGCAACCGCCAATGCTTTTACCGCCAAGGCCACCAACGTCGTCAATTTTACGCTCACTGACGGCACTTTGACTGATACGGTTAATGTCGACCTGACAGGTGTTGATGTTTCCAGCGCCGCGAAGGTGTCCGCTCAGCTCAATACCGCGCTCGCTAACAAGCTGACGGTCGAGGTCGTAGGCTATACGGCTGGTGACAGCAGTATCACCTTGCGCGGCAAGGATTATGACAAAACTATTTCGTTCGACGGAACTGCAAGCACCACGGCCGCCGCGGGCATTAACTCTGTTTCTGGCTTCAAACTGTCCGCCACCAATAGCGACACCAGCTTTGCAAACACAAAGGCCACCACGTCACTGACCGTTGCTGACCTGACAGCAGCTTACGGAACCGATACAGGAGATATCCAACCCGCCAATGCGGCGGGTACGGAAGCTTGGGAGTCGCTCGATTTCAACGGGGCCTCCGTCGCGGAAGCGCTGAAGAAAGACAACTCCACCGCTACCGGCGGCAACGTCTTCGGTGTCAAGACCGGCGAAGTCGCATTTTCCGTCGATCCGGGTTACACCATCGGTTCGAGTGTCGCTGGAACTGCAGCGGGAGGCGGCATCTTCAACGGCTCGCTGGCCGCCTTCGGAACCAATGCTGGCACGACCACTACGCCTGACCTGACAGCATCGTCTGGCTTGATCAACGTCGCCGAAGGTAACTTGGTCAGTGCTCAAACCTTGACGATCAAAGGCGAGGTGACCAAGTCGATTTCCGTAAGTGCAAACGATTCGGCCAAGCAAATCGCTGCCAAGGTAAACGAAGTGGCTGGCGAGAGCGGTGTGACCTCCGTTGCCCGTACCACCGCAACCATGGGTGGTCTCAGTGCGGACGGTACGGTGTCCTTCACGCTCTTCGGTTCGAACAGCACGGGCGTGGCGATTTCCGGTGGCGTGACGACTTCCAACCTGTCAGGCCTGGTTTCTGCCATCAATCAGAAATCTGCCCAGACCGGCATCACGGCCACGCTGGACAATGGCAGTACCAGCCTGACCCTGACCAGCGCAACGGGTGACGACATCAAGATTCAGGATTTCCGTCATTCGGCAGCGGTAACGGACACCACCGGCGCTACAGACAACGCTGTAACGCTTACGGTTGCCGGGGGCTTGGGTGGGGCGGCGACACTGACCAACGGTGGTACCGACACACTGGCTACCCAGGGGGATTCCACTGTCGTGGGTGGCAAGGTGAACTTTGATTCGTCCAAGGCATTCACCGTAGCCTCGAGCGTGTCTGGTACGGCCGGAAGCCTCTTTACCGGCATCGCCAGCATCGAGCAGGGCAGCGTCCAGCAAAAGGTCGCCAACCTGGATATCTCTTCGCTGGCGGGTGCCAACGATGCGATTTCGGTCATCGACGGTGCTCTGGCTCAGGTGAATGCGGTGCGGGGTGATCTTGGCGCGATTCAGAACCGCTTCCAGTCCACCATCTCCAACCTGCAGGCGACGAGCGAAAACCTTACGGCTGCTCGTAGCCGGATCATGGATGCGGACTTCGCGGCGGAAACTGCTTCGCTGACCCGTTCGCAGATCCTGCAACAAGCAGGTATGGCGATGCTGGCGCAGGCCAACGCTTTGCCTAACGGTGTGTTGGCTCTGTTGCGTTAATCGTAGCCTTAGTACTCTAGATGCAAGTTATTCCCTGGCCGGCTCACGCTGGCCGGGGAATTTCCATTAGAGAGGTGTCATCATGGATATTCAGATTAGCAGTGGGATCCAATCGGGGGCCAATGTCGCTGACGCTGGACGCCAGATAAGATCGGAAGCCCCAGCGGCAAGCCCGCAACCAAGCGGAACCGTCGTTCCTCAAGTCCAGGCTGTCGCACCGGTAAGTTCGGCCGCCACGCAGGAACAAGTGAAAAGCGCGGTGGACCAGGTGAACAAGGTGGTGCAGAAGATGATCAACGGTGCGAGCATCGAATTTTCGGTCGATCAAGATACCAACGTCAATGTGGTCAAGGTCATGGATAAGACGACCAATGAGATCCTCCGGCAGTTTCCCTCGGAAGAGATACTGACCATCGCCAAAGTGCTGGACAAGCTGCAAGGCTTGTTGATCAAAGACAAGGCCTGAGGCCAGTCGAGTGGATGTTTTTTCCTACCTCCCACGGAGGCAGGGTTGATTTTTGCATTTTTCTGGCAATGGCCGGCTCCTCTTCATCGAGTATTCGCTTGGGCGGATGCACAGCCTACGGCCTGCCCTACGACCGCAAGGCGAATTCCCCATTACGTTTACCTTCGCCGATCAAGGCGCGTTTCTCGTTGTTGTCGGCGGGGCTTATACCTTGCACAACACGGAACACAAACAGTCCGCAACACGGTTCGGGCAACTTCAGCCATGGAAGCGGCTAAAGATCGAAGCTGCGTTGCCGTTAATACAGGAACGGTGCTCTAATAGGCGCCTGATCGTTTTTAGCTAAGTCAAAGGGTTCGTCATGGCCATTACCTCAACGGGCGTCGGTTCCGGTCTGGATGTTGAAGGCCTCGTCACGAAATTGATGGACGCCGAGCGCATCCCCATTACCCAGCTTGACACCCGCACGATCGATCTGCAGGCCAAGATATCGGCCTATGGCAGCCTCAAAAGCGCACTGGCTACCCTCCAGAGCAAGGCGGCCGCGCTTTCCCTGCCGACCAAATTCAACGCGTTCACCACCACGGTCTCCAATCCCGATGCTTTGAAGGCGTCCGCTTTCTCTACGGCGTCTACTGGTCAGCACAGCGTTGTAGTCCAGCAATTGGCCGCGGCCCATAGTCTGGCCAGCACCGGCTTTGCTGCGGTGGATTCGGTTATGGGATCGGGCACCGTCACAATCCAGTTTGGCTCCGTGTCGGGGGGCGTATTTACCGCGGACCCGGCGCGACAAGCCCAGAGCGTTACCGTCAGCAGCGCGCACAACACGTTGAGCGACGTCCGGGATGCGATTCAGGCCGCCAATGTGGGTGTGAATGCCACGGTCGTCAACGATGGCTCAACCAACGGTTGGCGCTTGGCGCTCTCTTCCGCCGAGTCGGGCGAATCCTCCGTCATGAAGATTACCGTGAGCGACGACGCCGATAGCAACAATACCGACGCCGCCGGGCTTTCGGCACTGGTTTACGACCCGGCAACGGCCGGCACGAAAAACATGTCCCAGACCGTTGCGGCCAGCAACGCGCTGCTCACGGTGGATGGCCTCGGCGGCATCGTCAAGCAGACGAATTCGGTCAGCGATGTGATCAAAGGGGTCACCCTGAATCTACAGAAAGCGGACCCTTTGGCCACCATCACGGTAGGAGTGGATCGCGACGCGACGACCGTGAGCGCGGGGGTGAAAGACTTCGTGGATTCCTATAACGCGCTGCAAAAGGCCCTCACGGACGCGACAGCCTATGATTTCGCCACCAAGAGAGGTTCAGTATTGACCGGCGATTCAGCCGCACGCAATATTCAAAGCCAGGTGCGGTCGATGTTTACGTCCATCACGGCTCCAACGGCCAACGGTTTTTCCAACTTGTCTCAGGTGGGAATTTCCGTGAATCGGGACGGTACCCTGGCTTTCGATTCGTCTAAGTTTACGACCGCATTGAGCAGTTACCCCGACGACGTCAGCGCGCTTTTTGCGGGAAGTGGTGGTGCGGATGGGTTTGGAGCGAAAATCGATAACTTGATAGGGGGGCTGACCTCGGACACGGGCGCGATAGGTTCCCGCGTGACGGGCCTGAATACCAGTATTGCGCAGCTTGCCGATCAGAAGTCCCGGTTGAATGGCAGGTTGGTGTCGATAGAAGCGCGCTACCGCGCACAGTTTAATTCGCTGGATATCTTGATCAGCAACATGAAACAAACCAGTAATTTTCTGACTCAGCAACTGAGCGCCATGAGCAGCACAAAATAGATCGGAGAGAGATTGCATGAATGCAACGAATCAACAAGCGATTAATGCTTACACGAGGGCGGACGCGGACATGGCGGCGGTGGCTTCGCCCCACAAACTGGTGTTGATGCTGTTTGAGGCCACCGTGAAGTCTGTTGCCAAGGCGCGGATGGCTCTGCAGAAAAAGCAGGTCCGGGCTAAGTGCGATGCCATAGACCGGGCAATAGCGCTTATTCAGGATGGCCTACAGCTGAGTCTCGATACAAAAAATGGCGGAGAACTCGCCGAGAACCTAAACGCTCTGTATGAATACATGTGTATTCAGCTCGCACTCGCCAATGCCAAGAACGATCTGGTCAAGCTGGACGAAGTCGGGCGCATGCTGCTGGACTTGAAAAAATCGTGGGAGCAGATCGGTACGGGGACTCAGCCAGCCGCAGCGGAGAAAACCGCAACGGCGGAAAACATGGTGCAGGCGCAGCAGCCCGCGGCGGTCAACGTCGCCACGGTGGCGGAGAAAGTTGCGGCTGGGGCGGCGCCGGCGCCAAGTCAGGCGGCCGCAGCCGCGCCGCAGCCAGCGGTGCGGGCCAAACCGGTAGTCGAATCCCCCCCGGCTGCGCCACAGCAGAAAAATGAGGACAGCATCGTGTCCACAACTGCGACTTTAGCGAGAGTGCTCAAGGGTTATGCCATGGCGCCGGAGCCGGAATACTCTGGAAGCCCTATGAACTTCAAGGCCTGAACGGATTGAAACGGTATCGGACAAAATGCGGCGGCAGCTCAATGCCGGCGCGAGCCATGGAAGGTCGGATTCAGTGAGCGAGTCGATGGTTTCCGGGTATGAAAATCTGTGGTTATTGACCCAGCAAATGCTGGAAGCTGCACGCAATGAGGACTGGGACACACTGATAAGGCTTGAGCAACAGCGCGGCGCATTGGTTGAGGCCATGAAGGGGCGCGATGACGTGTCCGCCATGACGGTGATCGAGCAGCAAATCGCGGGCGAGGTCATCCAGCGCATTCTGACGGCCGACGCGGAAATCAGGACTGGGAGCGAGGCGTGGATGGGGGAGTTGCAGGAGATGCTGGGCAGCATCAGTACCGAGAAAAAGCTGCACAGGGTCTACGAAACACCTTAAACACATCTTCGAGTTCAAGTGGGGGACCATGCAGCGACATCGTGTTCCATTGGAAAAGCCCCGACCATTCCCTGGTTCCGGATATCTGGCTGCGGCTGACCCCATCGGCGAAGTCAACGACTCACTGCCCGTCCGCCCCGATCTTGAGCGACCTTCGACGCAGGATCTGTGGGAGGAGATGATCAAGAAGCAACCCCGCAAGAAACCACCCAGCAGCAAGTCAGATGTCAAACGTCCCGGAACAGGCAGTCGGATCGACGACTATGCCTGACGCCGCTAAGGATGCGGACGGCTGGGCAAAGAGGTTGCGAAGTGCTATCGTGAAAATTGATTCTGTGTGATGGGAAAAGCTGTGGAAACGCTGGTCATTACGTGGCGGGAACTGTTGATTGTGGTGGTTCTGGTCTTGGCGGTATACATCGCCGAGATGTTGCTGCTTACGCGCTCGCGCAGGAACATCGGCTGGCGCATTTGGCAAAAAGGGGTCTCGGTCAACGCGCAGTCGCAAGAGGTTGAAGCGGTCCGCACGGAACTGTCACAGCTACGTGAGCAGGTTGCCAAGCTACAGACTGAGTTAGATCAGATGAGAACCGTCGCCGTGAACACCCCATACAGTCAGGCTATTCACATGGCGCAGCAGGGCCTCGATGCCAATCAGGTTGCCGCGAGTTGCGGGATCTCGCGCGGTGAGGCGGAGTTGATTGTCGCCCTTTATCGTGCCAACGCTTCATGATACAAAATGACGTCGTCAACCAGCTGCAACTGCTGATAAAGACGGTTTCGCCGCCACTGCTGGAGGTGGTGCAGACTCCGCTGGAGACACCGCAGTTGGTGCCCGGTCAGCGGCTTCAGGCGACCGTTCTGGCTAGCCTTGCCAATGGGCGCTTCCAGGCGCAGATCGGCGACCAGGTGCTGGACCTGAACCTTCCCAAGAATACCCAGCCCGGCGACAAGCTGGATCTCACTTTTGTCACCAACCAGCCGCGTTTGACCTTCGTTCTGTCACGTGACATACCACTCCCCCAAGGCGCCAAAGCCGATGTTTCCATAAGCGATACCGCGCGTTACCTCGGTGCATTGCTCGACAAGGCAGCTTCTCGCTCAGGCCCGGAAGCGGTGCAACTAACCAAAGCGGCGCCAGTGCTTTCCGCAGCGCCTGGCAACACGGCGGATCTCGCGCAGGCACTGCAAAAGACCGTGTCGCAAAGCGGGCTTTTTTACGAATCGCATCAGGCGCAATGGGTCTCGGGGGAGCGTCCGTTGACCGAGTTACTGCAGGAACCCCAGGCACGTTTGTCGCGGCCTGAATTGTTGCGCGCGCAGGCCGCTCCAGAGCACGCTTCTCAAGCGACAACACAGGTTAGCCAAAGCGCGGCGGAAATGCAGGCGCCTGCCAAGCCCACCCCGCAAAGCGAGCCAGTACATCCTCAAGCTGCGCCCTTGGTGCAACAGCAGATGGATGTGCTGGATAGTCGCCAAATCGTTTGGCAGGGCCAAATATGGCCAGGTCAGTCGATGGATTGGCAGATAGAGGAAAGAGCTTCCCGTGAGTCTGCTCAACCGGAATCTGCGGAATGGCAAACGAGCTTGCGTTTGCAGTTGCCGAGGTTGGGAGATGTGAACGTGGCGCTCAGGCTGGGCGCGCAGGGGATTCAGGTCAGCTTCAAGGTTGCCGAAACGGCGACGGCCGACACGATGCGCAGGAATCAGCTTGATCTGCATCAGGCGATGTCGGCTGCTGGGCTAAATCTTGCCAGTGTGTTGGTGGAAGCGGCCATTGAATAAACCGGACCCACGCCAACTGGCTGTCGCGCTCGCCTACCGCACTGGCCAGGCCGCACCAAAAGTCGTCGCGAAAGGGCGCGGGATGCTGGCCGAAACCATTATCGAGCGCGCCAAGGAGGCTGGCGTCTACGTGCATGAGTCGCCGGAACTCGTTTCACTGCTAATGCAGGTGGATATCGATCAGCGCATACCACCGGACCTTTACCGCGCCGTCGCCGAATTGTTGGCCTGGATTTATCGTCTGGAACATGGCGGTGGCGGCATCTAGGCCTAGCCGCTTACGCCACCTCGGCGTGGGCTGCTTCCCAGATGCCGGATGCTTGCTGTTCCTCTCTAGTATTTAGCCTACCGATTCATTCCACCTAGGACCGCGTCCTTTCCACAAGGCACTCGATCGCACTGTGAGTCGCGCCGCAGTAACCAGACGCTCCCGCTTAAAATGAATCGTGGCAGCCCAACGTCGCGGTTATCGGGCACGGCAGAGATATCCAAGCCCGCACATGCCCACCGAAGCGTACGCGCCAACCTAAGCTATGCCTAAACTAAATAGTTGGCATTAGGGTTTGTTGCCTGATATACTGACGGGCTTGGTGTGGCTGTGGCAAAAAAGTGGTTGAAGGCATCGGTGAGTGGGTTAGGTTTTATGCCGGTGTTGACATGGATGTGCATGTTTGCTAAAGTCTCACCTCTCAACGGACGCGGGGTGGAGCAGTCTGGCAGCTCGTCGGGCTCATAACCCGAAGGTCGTAGGTTCAAATCCTGCCCCCGCAACCAGAGAAACCGTTCTTTAAAAATATACAGCCGATAGGTGTGGGCACTTGATTTAGGGGTAACTGTCTTAGGGATTCCGCGAGGGATTTTTAGGGTGGTTAAGCTTAAAAAAATGTAAGTGCTCATACTTGAAGTAAATTACTTTGAGTGAGCGACGGCGTTCTGAAACTGCGCAAGCGGGATTGGAATGCAAAACAGGTATTAAACTGAAGAGTTTGATCCTGGCTCAGATTGAACGCTGGCGGAATGCTTTACACATGCAAGTCGAACGGCAGCACGGGGGCAACCCTGGTGGCGAGTGGCGAACGGGTGAGTAATACGTAGGAACATATCCAGTAATGGGGGATAACGCAGCGAAAGCTGTGCTAATACCGCATACGTCCTAAGGGAGAAAGCGGGGGATCGCAAGA
>Ga0153916_10001928_pt1 | contig 15140 bp, 11 predicted proteins | sample Opewatmetagenome_FD_109642 | JGI IMG/M metagenome (GOLD analysis project Ga0153916, IMG submission 109642) | Freshwater wetland microbial communities from Ohio, USA - Open water 3 Core 3 Depth 4 metaG | ecosystem: Environmental > Aquatic > Freshwater > Wetlands | place: USA: Ohio, Lake Erie...
AGGTCCCAGTGGCAGGGGATGGCCACTTTCACGTCCAACTGCTTGGCGAGCCGGGCGGCCTCGGCCGGGCTCATGTTGCGGAACGCCGGGTTGATCACCGCCATGAGGATGTCCGGCTTGTGCGGGGCGGCCGCCGCGGCAAGGATCTCGTGATAGCCGGTGTCGCCGGTGACGTACAACGTCGGCCCCCCCTCCACCCCGACCAGGTAGCCGACGTGCGTCAGGTCGTCCGCCCCGAAGGGGATCGCCGGCGTCGCCCGCACGCGCAGATCGCCCAGGGTATAAACGTGGTTCGGCCAGGTCATCGCGATTTGGTCGGCGGGGACGCCGAGCCGGCGGAGCTTCTCGGCGGCCTCGGCGGGGGCGAGGTAGGGCCCGGTCCCGCCCGCGGCCCGGTAGCCGGCCAGCGTCTCCGCGTCGAGGTGGTCGGTGTGGCTGTGGGTGATTGCGTACAGATCGATGCCCGCCAAGTCCGCCGGCGCAAGCGGCGGCGGGACCATCCGGTCCATGTCGAATCCGGACTGCTCGCCGATCGCCTTGCAGCTATTGGTCAGGTAGGGATCGACGGCCACGATCTTGCCCCGCGGGCTCTTGACGACCACGCCCGACTGCCCGAGCCACCAGAGGGTCATCTTCCCCGGCGGGACCCGGTGACCGAAGATTGCCTGACGAATGCTCATGACGGGAGCCCTCTTTTTTGGGACGAGATCATCTTGGCTCAATCACCCCTAGTCGCTCCCCGAGCTTGACCACCGTGCCCGCCGGAACGAGGATCGCCGCCAGCGTGCCGTCGACCGGCGATTCGATGGAGCCGACGGCCTTGTCGGTCTCCATCTCGACGACCGGCTCGCCCGCCGCCACCGCCTCCCCCGGCTGCTTCAGCCAGGCCACGACCGTCGCCTCGGCGATCGTCAGGTCCATGTTGGGCATCACCAGGGGGACTCCTGCGACCGGCGCTGGGGCACCGCTGGCGCTTTGCCCCAGCCACCCCCCGCCCCCCCTCACCCCTAACCCCTCTCCCCTTGCGGGGAGAGGGGAACCCTGCGCCGCGTCCCCAACTGCCGCTTGCGGCTCGGCCGTCCTTCCCACCGGCGTCGCTTGCGACGGCATCCCCACGGCCCGCACCGGCGGCAGCGGCCGCCCGGCGAGCACCGCCTTGGCCGCCGCCACAATCCTCTCCTTCGAGGCCACCACGGCGTCTTCCAGCACCGGACTGAACGGATGGGGGACCGCGTCGGTGTGCAGCCGGCCAACCGGGGCGTACAGCTCGTCGAAGGCGTGCTCCATCACGACGGCCGCGATCTCGGCCCCCAGGCCGCACATCGCGTGGGCCTCGTCGACCACCAGCACCCGGCCGGTCTTCGTCACGCTGGCCACGATCGCCTCCACGTCCAAAGGCACGATCGTCCGCAGGTCGATCACCTCGCAGGAGATCCCCTCGGCGGCAAGCGCCTCGGCCGCTTCCAGCGAGCGGTGCAGCCACAGCCCGCAGGAGATGATCGAGAGATCCTTCCCCTCGCGGACCACGTTGGCCTGGCCGAAGGGGACGAGGTGCTCGCCGACCGGCACCGGGCCCTTGGTCGAAAGCAGGCTCTTGTGCTCCAGGAAGATCACCGGGTCGCCGGCCCGCAGCGCGGTCTTGAACAGCCCCTTGGCGTCGGCCGGGTTGGAGGGGAGGACGACGATCAGCCCCGGGGCATGGGCCCACACCGGGTAGAACGACCCGCTGTGGTGCGGCCCGGCGTTCTTCACCATCCCCATCCCCGAGCGCACGACCATCGGCACGCCCACCTGGCCGTTGCTCATGTAGCGGAGCCGTGCGGCCTGGAGGACCAGTTGGCTGCCGGCCTCCCAGAGGAGGTCGGAGATCATCAGGTCGTCGACGGTGCGGCAGCCGGTGGCCGAGGCCCCGATCGAGGCCCCGGTGAACCCCAGCTCGCAGATCGGCGTGTCGATCACCCGCCGCGGGCCGAACTCCTCGAACAGGCCCTTGGTGTGGCCGAAGGTCCCGCCCCGCTCGCCGATTCCCTCGCCGAAATAGATGATCTGCCCGTCGCGGCGCATCTCCTCGGCGATGCCGTCGCGGACCGCCTCCATCCAGCCCTGGACCACCGTTTCCGGGGATTTCCCGCCGGCGGCTGGCTCGGGCATCGGCGGGTTGATCGGGTCGGCCCAGGTGTGGCGGTGGACCGTGGCCGGATCGGGTCGCGGCGAGGTCCGCGCGAAACGGATCGCCTCCTCGATCTCCCGCTGGACGTCGGCCTCGATCGAGTCGATCTGCGACGCCGCGGCGTGCTCGCCGTCGATGAGAAAGTTGCGCAGGCGCAGGATTGGGCAGCGGAGCGTCCAGGCGTCGATCTCCTCCTGGGTGCGATAGACTCCGACCACCGGGTCCCCCTCGTGATGGCCGACGACCCGATAGGTCCGCGACTCGATCAGGGTGGGCCCCTGGCCGGCCCGGGCCCGCAGAACCGCTTCTCGCGCCGCGCGCCACACCGCGACCACGTCGTTGCCGTCGACCGCCACGCCCGGAATCCCGTACGCCGCGGCCTTGCTGGCCACGTCCGTGTTTCGGGTGGTCATCGTCAGCGGCGTGGCCGTGGCGTAGAGATTGTTCTCGCAGACGAAAACCACGGGGGCGTTCTGGACGCCGCCGAAGTTGACCGCCTCGTGGAAGGCGCCGTGGTTGACCGCCCCGTCGCCGAAAAACGCCACCGCGACCTGGTCCGTCCCGCGGACCTTGGCGCTGATCCCCAGCCCGACCGACGCGGGAATCCCGGCCGCCACGACCCCGTTGGTCCCGAACAGGCCGACGGCGGGGGCAAACAGGTGCATCGTGCCGCCGCGACCGCCGCAGCAGCCGGTGGCCTTGCCGGCCAGCTCGGCCAGGAGGACCTTGGCCGGCACGCCCTTGGCCAGGGCGTGGCCGTGCCCGCGGTGCGTGCTGGTGATCCAGTCGTCGCGCCGCAGGTTGGCGATCACACCCACGGCCGTGGCCTCCTCGCCCACGTAAAGGTGGATGAACCCCGGCAGCTCTCCCGCCTTGTACATCGCCTGGGCGGTCCGCTCGAAGCGGCGCAGGAGCACCATCTGGCGGTAGAAGCCGAGCAGGTCCTCGACACGCAGCTCGGACGGGATCGGCCCGGCAATCGTCTCTCTCGGTGGACTCACACGCATACTCCTGCGAGCTTCACAACATGGCCACGACAAGCGTGGGCATGGCACCCAACGCCAACACGTTTCCATCGCGCTCAGGGTTCGAGGGCCCCCAGTCCCCATTCTGAGTCGAAAGGAGGCGGCGGGCAAGGCGGGTGAGTGCCACGGTTGCAGAAAACGTGACGTGGGACGGCCTTTCCAGGCCGTCTTTTCCGAATCTTTGAAACGGCGAAGGACGGCCTGGAAAGGCCGTCTTACAGCCGATCATCTGCAACGCCGGGCCCGGCTGATCCCGCCCGCGGATCCGGGGCCGTGGCCACCAGCAAGACCCCGAGCACGAGCGTTGCCCAGAACATTTCGCCGACGGCCCGGGCCAGGGGCGAACCCATCAAGACCATCGCCAGCAGCCACAAGGCGACCGTGGTCCAGGCCAGCCACGGCGGTCTCTTGCGCCCCACGACGACGGCCAGCGCGGGCGTGGCGGACGTGGGGTGATAGCTCCACGCAACCGGCGAGAACCAGAGGGTGGCCAGCGCGATCAAGGCGATCTCCGTTGCCCAGTCGGTCTCCGCCAGGACCCGGCCCGGCCGGCGGCAGACCGCCAGCACGCCCAACCCCAGCACGCCCAGCACGCCGTAGTAGACGAGGCGGAACTGCCCGGCCGAGAGGTCCGCCAAGGCCACCTTTTCCCAGGGACAGCCGGGGTAGTGGCCCAGGTGCGTCAGCAGCCGGCGGATGAGGATCGCCGGCGACTGGTTGGTCAGCCGGTCCTCGCCGATCGAGTCCCGGCGGGTGAGGATCCGCTCGCTTGCCCCGGCGGCCTGGTTTTCCCACCACTTCAGGTGTGCTTGCCAGGCCTGTTGCGGGCCGAGGACCGGCACCGCCAGCGCCACGTCCACAAGCACGGCCGAAGCCACGGCGATCGCCGCCGGCCGCCACTTCCGCTTGAGCACCAGGTAGCCGACGCCCAAGAGCGGCAGCAGCTTGATCCAGACAGCCAACCCCAAAAGCGCGCCGCCGGACCAGTCCCGGCCCCGGCTCGCCCGGGCCAGCCCGGCCACCATCAGCCAGACCATCAGCAGATGGAACGCGCCGAGGCAGAGGTGGTCCAGCACCAGGGGGGTCATCAGCAGCCCGGCCGCGAGCATCGCCTGGCGCCGCAGGGGCTGCTCTAGATCGGAGAGGAAGTATCGCTCCGTGGTTCTCAGCAGCCCGAGCCAGGCTCCGCACCCGATGGCGTACCAGACGGCGGCGGCCACCGGCAGGGGCATCCAGGCCAGGGCGGCCCAGGCGACGTCGAGCGAAGGCCAGTAGTATTTCAGAAACGCCGTGGGCTCGAGCTGGCGATGCTCGAGCACGTAGCGACCGGCGGCATAGAACTCGGGGAAGTCCGTGCCGCCGGTGTTGTTGGCCGCCCGGTACAGGGCGATCGGAAACCCGGCCAGCAGGGCGAGCGCGAACAGGACCCATCCGGCCCGCTCCCAGGGCGACTGCTTCGCGCCGGCGGAAGTGACGGAGGGAATCAGGCGAGAAGACTCAGAAGACTCAGTCGTCAAAGGTGCTTCTCCAACCGCGGCCTTGTGCCGCAACCCACCGGCGGGCAGGCCCGCCCGCTCCACGGCTTCCGTGACAAAAGCTTCCGTGACTCTTTAGCCGTCTGAAGTGACCGGCCGGGTGTAATTAGGGAAAACGGGAAAGGGGGAAAACGGGAAAAGTGCGGCAGAAGGAAGAAAGCCAAGCGATCTGTAATGACTCTCCTCCGTTTCCCCTTTTCCCTCTTTCCCACTTTCCCTTTCTTAGACTGCACTTCATTCCGCTAAACAGTTGCAGGTTTCTCAAGCCGGCGCAATCCGCCGGGCAGCGCCGGAAGGCAACACGTCCCGGAAACGCGCCGGCACGATGCCTTCCCCCACGAGATCGGCTCGCAGGGCCGGGTCGAGCGCGGCCGCCAGCTCGGCGGCGCGCTCCGCGCGGCGCAGGAACCGGCGATCGGCCCGGCTGCACTCGAGCGAATCCTACAGCCAGGCGGCCAGGCCGGGATGGAGACCGATCTCCGAGACCCCTTCGGGAAGACCACGGACGATCTGCCGCAGCGCCGCCGAGGTCATCCGGCCCGCGTCGAGAATGCCGAAGTACCGTGCGGTGATGGTCAGATCGGGATAGCGCCGGCGAATGCTTCGGGCGAGCCACGAGAGGAGGAGCTTCTTGGGGATGCCGCCGTGGGAGCAATAGCCCGCCAGCGCCCGGGGCCGAAAGTGTCTCGGCGCAAGCCGCTCGTCGGCGAAGCGGAGGGCCGCCTGGCGTGCCCGGGCCAACGACGTTGCGAGCGAGAAGACCTCGGGAATCATGTGGACGTGCTGGTGGCTGTCGACGTGGTCCACGGTCACGCCCAGCGCGTCGATCCGCCGGGCCTGAGCCGCCAGCTCCCGCTCGATTTGTTCCAGGGCTTCGCCGCAGCGCCGCCAGTGCACGAGCCGCAGGAGCCCCAGGAAACCGTGCTTGAAGTGGCCGTCGGGGCCGACCAGCAGCGGCACTTCCGGGGCGGGAAGGACCGGCCGCCCGCTGGTCAGGCAGAGGTGGATGCCCACTCCCAGCCCGGGATTCGGGCGGACGATCCGCTCCACGGCGTGCGTCGTGGCGGGCATGTTGGCCATCAGGCTCGCGCTCGTGACGAGCCCGCGGCGGAACGCCCGCCCCACGGCGAGATTGGTGGGGACGGATATCCCCAGATCGTCCGCATTAACGATGAGGTACTTCGGCACGTCGCGACCTTCCATCTAGCCTGTATACACTACAAGAGAATCAGATCGGGGCCGGGCGACGAGGAGAAATGACAAGTGTAAAATGCAAAATGCGAAATGCAAAATGAAGTGAGACTTTTCATTTTTCACTTTTCATTTTTCATTTTTCACTTTGCATTTCTCACTTTGCACCGCGGGCTTCATGGGTTTGCTGTAGTCTGTTTCTTACCTGGAAGCCTGGAATGTGGAAGGCGGACACGAGGAAGGTGAGCGCTCGCTCCGCGGGTATCGTCGTGGCCCGGCTGATCGCGGTCGAAGCCGATCAGCTCGTCGGTGAGGTATAGGGGCCGCCCTTTGACCTCGGTGTAGATCCGGCCGACGTACTCCCCGATGACGCCGATCGACATCAACTGGACTCCGCCCAGAAAGAGGACGGCGACCAAGAGCGACGTCCAGCCGGGGACGGTGATCTCGGTGAAGCACCGGGCATAGATTGCCCACAGCGCGTAGGGGAGCCCGCAAACCGCGGCCACCAGCCCCAACACCGCCGACACGCGGAGCGGCATCGAGGAGAAGCTGGTCACCCCTTCCAGCGCCAGGCTGAGCATCTTGCGGAGCGAGTACTTGGACTTTCCGGCAAGGCGGCGGTTGGCGCGGTAGCGGAGCCCTTGCTGGCGGAAGCCGAGCCAGGCGACCATCCCCCGCAGGAACCGCGACCGTTCCGGCATGGCCACCAGGCAATCGACCACGGCCCGATCCATCAGCCGGAAATCGGCCGCGCCGGGGACCAGCGGGATGTCCGAGACGGCGTTGATCAGCCGGTAGAACGCCGCGGAGGTCCAGCGCTTCCATCGCGGAAGCTCGTTGCCGTCCTCGCGGATCGTGTAGACCACCTGGACCCCTTCCCGCCATAAGGCGATCATCTGGGAGATCAGCTCCGGCGGGTGCTGCAAGTCGGCGTCCATGACGATCACCGCATTGCCCCGGGCAAACTCCAGCCCGGCGCTCAAGGCGTATTGATGGCCGAAATTGCGCGACAGGCCGACTGCCTTGACCCGGGGATCCTCGCGGCTCAACTGGCGAAGAATCGCCAGGGAATCGTCCCGGCTGCCGTCGTTGACGAAGACGATCTCGTGCCCAAGCGCGAGGCTTTCCAACTCCCGCGTGACCGCCTGGTAGAGCGGGCGGAGGTTCTCGGCCTCGTTCAATACCGGCACGACGACGGAGATGAGCGGTGAGCCTTCCATGGCTTGACGGCGATCCACGCGGGGCCGGTCGAGCCGGCAAGCGGATTTTCGCGGACGCCAGTTTCACCGATTGGGCGATTCCTGTAAACATCGATTGCGGCGGCCTGACGCCGAACGAGTGAATCTCGGCAAGATTGGAGTAATGGAGAAATTGCGAGGCGTAGGTTGATTCCGTAGACTGAGACTTGTGATACCGGCGTGTTGGCACGGCCACTTGTTGTCGGGCGCGGCCAGTCAGCCGATTGGTCTGTTTATGATGATTTTCCTGACTGGAGTATCCGTATAATATAGAGGGCAGTTAGCCCGCATTTCTGACCGGTGTAGGACGGATTGCCAATCCGTCCTACCAAGCACACTGTTGGCCACTGCCCGGCTCAGTGAGAAATGCGGGCTAGCCCAATGATTTCCCTTGAGGGGGGTTGTTCAAGATGCGTACCTATTTGCGCGCGGTGCTCGGGTTGGGGTTGGCGATCGAGCTATTGGCGGCGGGGCCTTCGCCAGGACTGGCTCAGCAGGATCAGCCGGTTGTGGTTCGGGGGATGTTTGGGGATCGGGTCCTCGGGCAGCCGCTGGCGCCCAGACTGAGCACCACGCGCCCAGACCGCACGGGGCTCATGCGAAGCTCTTCGGGGATGTTCCTTGGCCGGGATGCGGCCAGTGGCTCGTCGATGTTCCCGGGGATGCCGTGGCAGTACCGTCGTCCCGGGATGCAGACGGCTGCGACCCTGCCGCCGCTCGTGTGGTGGCCGTGGCCCGGTGCCGTGGCAACGCCCGTGCCAGAGCCGCGCCAGGTACAGCCGCTCCCAGCGATGCCGGGCGGGGGCGAGGCTTCGCCCCGGATGATTCGAGGAGTGCCCGCGGCCGTGCCCGTTCCCGCCGCTCCGGCGGGACCGGATCAATGGCTTCGCACGATGGGCGGGATGACCCCTCCGCCGACGGCCGGTTCCTCGCCGACGGCCCCCGCGGCGACGGCCGCCTCCTCGCCGGCAGCCCCGGCCGCCTCTCCTCCCCCCAGGCCAATGCCGCCCCCAATCCAGCTCGGCTTCGCTCCTCCGCGGAGTTTCGAGGATCCGGCCGCGGCCGTGGCCCAACTGATCGGGCGGGTGAGCCAGATCGAGAAGCGGTCCACGATCACGGTCGCGGTGGAGAACGAGACGGCGGTGCTGCGGGGCCGGGTAGCCACGGAGCGGGACCGGCTGCTGGCCGAGAGCCTCGCCCGCTTGCAGCCCGGGATCTGGGGCGTCCGAAACGAGCTGGTTGTGGAGAACCCGCCGGCCGCCGCTCCCAAGTCCTCCGGCCGGTAGCTCGTAGGACTTCGTCCCACCCTACCCCCCATTTCTCACCGCACCGGCATGTTCCGAGGCGGTGTGCCGCTGCTTCGCAGAGCGGCCGTCCGCGAATTCAGTGGGACCGGCGTCTCGCCGGTCCAGGGGACCCCAAAACAAGGTGTGCGGACGGCCGAGACGAGACAGGTGAGGCGAGACGGGCGAGACGCCCGTCCTACTTGCCTTGCGGCAAGCAGTGGCACACCGCTATGAGTAATCCGGGTCAGGCGACAGGCTCGGGGTCCGGCTTACGAATCCCCAGCACCCGCTCGGCGGCCTGCTGGCCGCTGTGGATGCAATGGGGGATGCCGACGCCGTGGAAGAAGTTCCCGGCCAGGGCGAGATGGGGGAGGTTTTCCACGCGGGCCTGGATCCGCCCGACGAGCTGCTTGTGGCCGACGTGGAACTGGGGCATTGTGGCGGGCCAGTGGGCGATGGACGAGTAGACCGGCTCCCCGTGGATGCCCAGCAGGCGGCCAAGCTCGTCGAGCACCAGCCCACGGAGCTTGTCGTCGTCCATCCCGGCCAGCTCGGGCCGCCGCGCCCCCCCGGCAAACACCCGCAGGAGCACCTTCCCCTCCGGCGCCCGATGGGCATATTTCTGGCTGCTGAAGCTGCACGCCAGGATCGGGCTCCGCTCGACCGCCGGGACGACCACGCCCATGCCGTTCAGGGGATGGTCGATCTGCTCCCGGGCGTAGCCCACCGAGACGATCGCGGTGCCCGAGTGCTCGATGCCGTCGAGGAGCGGGGCCAGCTCGGCATCGACGGCTGCCAGCAGCCGGGCGGCCATGTGCGAGGGCGTGGCCACGATCACCCGGTCGAACAGCTCCGGGGGCAAGCCGCGGGCCCAGACGATCCAACCATCGCCGGCGCCGCGCTCGATCCGCTCGACGGGCCGGTTGAGCCGGATCGAGCCCGCCGGCAGCCGGGCGGCGATCGCCTCGACCATGCTCCCGAGGCCGTTGCGCGGGGTGACGAACATGCTGTAGCGGGCCCCGCTGTCGGTGGAGCGGGCCTGGGGCGCGTTTTTCATCCGGTGCCGCATCGCCCGGATCAGGCTCCCGTGGCGGAGTTCCATCTCGCGGAACTGGGAGAGGGTCGCCTCGACGCTGAGCCGCTCCATGTCGGCCGCGTAGACGGCGCTCACCAGGGGCTCGACCAGTCGCTCGAAGACTTCCTTGCCCAACCGCCGGCGGACGAAGGCCGCCATGCTCTCGTCGCCGTCCGCGGCCCGCGGGGGAATGAAATACTCCAGCGCAGCGCGGAGCTTGCCCAGCGGGCTGAGGATCGGGGTGAGCGCCATCGGCCACATCCGCGTGGGGGCCATCATCAGGAAGCCGTCGGGGAGCTTGTGGAGCCGGCCGCGGCGGACGACGTAGGTGTGGCGATGGGCGGGGTTGGTCTGGATGAGGTGGTCCCCCAGCCCGATCCGCTTGCACAGATCGATGCCCCAGGGGACCGTGGTGATGAAGTTGTCTGCGCTTTGCTCGACCTGGAATCCGTTCTCATGGAGGGTCGAGAGCACGCCACCCAGCCGGGAAGAGCCCTCGAACAGGGTCAATTGGCAATCGGGCTCCGACTCGACCACCCGATGGGCGGCGGCCAGGCCCGCGATGCCGGCGCCGATTACGGCAAGACGTCGTTTCGTTGGGGAGCGTTCGGTCACGATCAATCTAGCGGTCGAGAAAGCGGGCTGCCAGTGTAGTGATTCAATCAGATGGGGATTGGCGTGCTCGTCACGCGCAGGGTAACCGCCGAAGGCGCCTCTGCGAGCTACGCCGTGTTCGCCGTTCGTTTCAGCCGTAGTGCTTGATAACCGGCTCGTTCAAACAGTTCGTCAAGCCGTGCCTGTTCGATGGAGCTGCCCTCAATATGAATCCAGATGCTTTCGGGCTCGTAGTCCCCTACAAGGCCTGTTACGCGCAGTTTGCCGCGATCCCAGAAGCGGTACTCCTTCTCGGATACCTGGTTCACCTGCATGTCGCGAAAGACCCGTTCCACTTCGGTGACTGAGAACTCCACGCCCAAAGCACATTCCAAGCCGAATAGCGCAAAGCGTAGGCCGCCGTCGATCACCGCCAAATGCTTAACGATTTTGGCCATGTCAGAACACTCAATCTCACACATTCCCGCAACTCTGAATCACCACACTAGCAGGCATTATACGCCATGCTTGCAGAAAACGTGACGTCGGATGGCTCAGCCCAAGAGCCCGCCTAGATCGATCAAACACAACTGCCGCCCTTGGCCCCCGTGCGGAGAATCGATGGCGACCCAGCGGCGGTCGGGGCTGAACCGAGGATGGGTATCGCACCGCCACTGGCCCTCGTATTGCCGGGGGGATTGGAAGCTGCCCAAGGGGACCTTCCGGCCGGTCGCCACGTGATACAGGTAGACGTGCTGGTTCCGCTTCCTATCGGGATAGGTGTCGTTGAGGACCCAGTCGTTCCCCGGGAGGTAGCTACAATGGCCGTTTTGGCTCATCGCGCCCTTGCCGACCACCTCCACCTTTCCCCCCTGGCGGTCCTCGAACAGGTAGAAGGCGGGGCCGTGGGAGGGGTGCCAGGACCAGGCGAGGATGTGCTCGGGGTCGCGCCAAATGAAATGCGAAGTCTGGCCCGAGTGGTCGATGATCCGCAGGCCGGATCCGTCCGGCGCCACCGTGCACATCCGCGTCGAGAAACCTGCCTGGCCGGGGGACCGCCAGCGATGGAGAAACTCGAGCCGGGTCCCGTCCGGATTGACCAGCAGGTGGTTGAACCAGTGTTTTGCCCCGGAGAGGTCCCCTTTGGGATAAGGGACCTTGGCCAACTCGGCCAACGAGACGGTCAGATCGCGGTGGCCGCTCGGCAGGTCGATCCGCCAGACCCCCGAATCCTTGGGGGCCAGGACCTCGCGGAAGGGATCGAGCGGCCCGGCGTAGCCGTACCCGGGGCGGACGTCGTTGAGCCGGGCGAAGTCGGGGGCGGCGGCCCAGCGGCCGTCGGGACTGAGGGTGTAGATCGGCTGCGGGATGGTTCGCTTGCGGCCTGTGCGGACGTCGAGCAGATGGCAGACGAACCGGCCGTCCTCGCGGTCGTTCCAGAGGACCTCGCCTGCGGTGCCGGGCCGCCACTGGAGCATGCACCCCTGCTGCCAGCCCCACGCGCGGCAGCGGCCGAGCTCGATCCAAGCGTCGTTGGCGTGGAGGTCGACCATTCCGACGCGGATCTCGTCGTCGGGCGTGGGGGCGCGGTGCTCGAAATCGACCTCCATCCCGAGGACGTAACGGCACTGCGGATCGAATTCCGCCTTGTCGTAGTAGCCGAACCAATGGTGTTTCGGCCCGCGGGTAATGGCCCGCACCGGCGGCAGCTCGCGCCGGCTCTCGCCTTGCCCGGCGCCGGGCGCGGGGCGGGAAGCCCCGGCCAGCACAATCGCCGCCGGGAGGCCGGCTTGGAGCAGTTGGCGGCGGGAGAATCGGTTATTCAGAGAAGCGTTCATGGCCGGCTCATAGCCAAAGGTGCAACCGCCCGTCGAGCATGTCGGGCAGGGCCCGGGCGACATAACGCTGGATCTGCCGGGCGTCGTAGCGGGTGCTGAAGTGCGCGGCAATCACCAGCTCGTTGTGCAACCGCCCGCGGCGCTCCACCAGGTCGTCCAGGTGCATGTGGCCGAACTTGTGGATCTTCTCCTTGCGGTGGCTGGGGGCGACAAAGGTGACCTCCATAATCAGCACCTCCGCCTCGTACATCGCCGGACACCCGTCGAGCCCTTCGGGCGAGCTGTCGCCGAGGTAGGCCAGCCGGGGAATGCGGATCTCGCGGGTCACTTCCGCGCCGCCCAGGCGGAGGTCGCGGATTGCCGGGCCGGGCAACTCCTGGTACTCCGGCTTGAGCTTCCGCCGCCGCTCCCAAACGACAAACCCCAGGGAGGGAACCGTGTGCCGGGTCGCCGAGACGGTGACCACCAGCTCCCGCGACAACTTGATCTCGTCCCCCGGCCGGAGCGCCCGCAACGTGCAGGGGAGTCTGCCGCGGTCGAGCCGGCTGACTTGCCGCAGGATCCGCTCGACCGGCTCGACCGCCGCCTCCGGGAGGTAGATGACGGGGGGGTCCATTTTCATCATCCGCCGCCGCGCCACGTAGACCGGAAGCGCGATCAGGTGGTCGATGTGGGTGTGCGAGACGAACCAGGTGGGCGTGCCCATGAACGACCACGGCTGCGCCCCCAGATCGAAACCGATCTTGAACTCCGGGATCCGCCAATAGGTCTGGACCGCGGCCCGGGAATAGCCTTCGATCGTGATGTTCTTGTGGGCGAGCCGCTTGACGGGTTGATCGCGGATGGGGGTGAATGCGGCGGGATTCTCGCTGGGCATGGAGTATCTACGGGGTCGGGGCGTGGTCGTAATTATCGACAGTCGAAAGATCGAGAGGCTCGCCGCAGTCGGATCGCGGCAGCAGCCAGATCTCGCCGAACAACGCGTTTTGCTCCGCCGCAACCTGGTGGTGGCGGACCAGCTCCAGCACGGCCAGGAAGATGCCCACCATGGTCGATTTGTACATCCCCGGCTCGAACAGGACACTCAAGGCCAGCCGCCCCTCCCGCAGCAGGCGCTGCTGGATGCGGGTCATGTACACGTGGATCGGCGTCTCGTCGTAGACGATGCTCGAAGGCTGCGCCAATTCCGTATTCCGCATGATCCGCGCGAACGCGCTGACCAGGTCCCACAGCTCGACCTCGTGGATCGGCTCCTCGGCCAGGTCCCGCTCGCGAGGCGGCAGATCGCTCGACAGGCGGCCATACTGCAACTGCCACTGGCGGCTTTGCTCTTCGAGGACGCTGGCCGCGTCGCGGAACTTCTTGTACTCCAGCAGACGGCGGACCAGCTCTTCGCGGGGGTCCTCCAACGCTTCTTCGACCTCACCCCCCCGGGGGAGAACCTGCTGCGACTTGATCTCCATCAACGTGGCCGCCATCGCCAGGAAGTCGCCTGCCGCGTCCACGTCCAATTCCTGCAATACCGCCAGGTATTCGAGATACTGCTCCGTGATCGGTGCGATCGGGAGGTCGACGATCTCGACCTCGTGCTTGCGGACCAGATAGAGGAGCAGGTCCAGCGGGCCCCGGAAGACATCGAGTTCGACGCGGAAATCCATGGACGGCAAGACCCCCCTCCGCCTTAGTGTATCCGTTGGATTGGCTCAGGAGGAGTGGGCGTCTGGATGGGCATGCCTTGTCCATCCCGCGTGCCCAGCCCATCTCCATGGAATCCCCGGCAAATCTTCTGCAATCAGTTTCGTCCGATCAGGCTGCCCAACTTGAAACACACCAGGAATGGGGCGAAGTAGCACTTAATTACTGTTGAATTATGGGGAAAGGTTGGTTCTCTGGCAAGGGACGGGGCTCCGGTCAGTTTCCACGCCTTGGGGCCCTTGGGGGGCCATCTCAGCAGGCCACGAATTCCGCGGCAGCGTTTGCGAGCCGTCCGGGACTCGCTACACTTGAGTGGCACACGGCCGAAACGACATTCGGGGCTGCGATCGAGTCGCGACGAAAGGCAGACGATGGGGTCGTACGACCATCTTTGGGCCCCCTGGAGGATGGGGTACATTCTTGGAGAGGAGCCAAAGGCCAGCGCGGACGACCTTGGGTCGGAACTCCCGCCCGGGGCCGACCCCGACTGCTTCCTTTGTCAGGGGGCCGCCGACCCCGATCCCCGGAGCCGGCACGTGGTCCGCAAGACGCAACACTCCGTAACCCTGCTCAACCGCTATCCATACAACAACGGACACCTGTTGGTTGCGCCGCGGCGGCATCGGGCCCGGCTCGACGAATTGACCGCCGAGGAGCAGCTCGACCTGATCCGGCAGGTCTCGCAAATGATCCTCCTGTTGGAGAAGGTCGTCCGTCCGGAAGGGTTCAACGTGGGACTGAATCTGGGTCGGGCGGCGGGGGCCGGACTGCCGGGCCATCTCCACTGGCACGTGGTGCCGCGGTGGGTGGGGGACACCAACTTCATGCCCACCCTGGCTGCCGTCAAGATCATTCCCCAGGCCCTGGAGACCCTCTGGGAAGCCATGACCGGTGAGTTGGGGAAGGCGTAGCCCTTTCCGAAACCCGCTTATAGGGGGAGGGTCCAGGCTTTCGCCGGGTGGCCCACGACCTTAGAATGGGGGTTGTCGAATGCGCGCCTTATATCTTCTGTCCTGCCGCTTCTACAAACTCTGCTGAAAGGAACACGTTGAGGCCATGGCTCTCTTTCTTCTTCGCACTGCCTTTGTCTTGGTCGCCGGCGGACTGGCGTTCTTCATCGTTCTCTGGTCGAGCGCGGTTCCCACCGAGCCCCTTTGGCTGTCCTACCTGATCTTCGGCGGCATCGTGCTGCTGGCCGTCGTGGTGATCGCCGTCGACGTCGCCATTCCGCGGAAACAACTGGATACGATCTCGGCGGTCTATTTCGGCTTGATCGTCGGTTTCTTCCTGGCCTACGTGGCGGGGCTGGCCATCACGCCGTTGTTCCCCTCGCCGATGGTGGCCCCCGAGGTCGCCGAGAAGGCCCGGTCGGCCGTGCAGTTGGTCCTCGGGGCGGTGCTCTCTTACGTCTGCATCAGCCTCCTGCTCCAGACCAAGAACGACTTCCGCTTCATCATCCCGTACGTCGAGTTCTCCAAGGAGGTGAAGGG
>Ga0153916_10001929_pt1 | contig 15140 bp, 13 predicted proteins | sample Opewatmetagenome_FD_109642 | JGI IMG/M metagenome (GOLD analysis project Ga0153916, IMG submission 109642) | Freshwater wetland microbial communities from Ohio, USA - Open water 3 Core 3 Depth 4 metaG | ecosystem: Environmental > Aquatic > Freshwater > Wetlands | place: USA: Ohio, Lake Erie...
CTCTACTGCAGGGTATATTCTTATCAGAGTAAGCGTCTATTATTACTGCTAAAAAGCTACATTGTTACTTAGAAAATTAAATCGTATTTTTATTCCTGTCAAGATATTTTATATGACTATCAGAGGCGATAAAGATCTGATCATACATTTTACTATTTATGGATTCATAATTGGTCTTCTGTTTCCGATTCTGTCATTCATAATTTTTACAAGTTCTGGTTCAATATCTTTCACATTAGTTGATTTTATAAAGCTTCACAGTTTAATTCCGGTTCAGATACTTTTAGATTTTCTACCATTTATTGGTGGTGTTGCAGGTTATTTCACAGGTAAGAAGATTTCCGGGCTGGAATCTGACATAAGGAATATTAAAAATCATGACCTGTATAAGACGAAGAAATTACGTGAATACATTAGTAATTTAATAGATAATAAGCTTGATGAGGAAATTAAGATTGATGATGGAGATTATAATTTTACCAGCTCTTTAACCGATCTCAAAGAGTATCTTAAAAATAATATAAAGGAAGAAAATTTCAGGAAACAGGAAGATAGTCAAAGAAACTGGGTATCTGCCGGATTGGCACGGTTTAGTGAAATTCTCAGGATACATACAGAGAACATTGAAGAATTCTCCTTTAATATCATAAGCAATCTTGTCAGATATTTGGATGTAAACCAGGGTGGTTTTTTTCTTCTCGAAGAAAAAGATGATTCAAACAGATTTTTTGATCTCAAAGCATGTTATGCATATGACCGAAAAAAATTTGCAGACAGACAAATTGAATGGGGAGAAGGACTTATTGGAACATGCGCACTTGAAAAGAAAACTATTTACATGACAGATATACCTGATTCCTATCTTTCAATAACATCCGGATTGGGACAGGCAAATCCCAGGTATCTTCTTATAGTTCCTCTTGTCAGGCAGGATGAAGTATTAGGTGTTGTCGAACTTGCATCTTTCAGGGATCTTAAAACTTTCGAGATACATTTTACGGAGAATATAGCTGAAAGTATAGCCATTACCCTTTCGGGCGTTAAAAACAATATCAGAACCGCTCAGTTGCTGAAGGAATCGCAACATCAGGCCGAGACTCTTGCACAACAGGAGCAGAAAATGAGACAGAGTATGGAAGACCTTAAATATATCCAGGAGCAGGCAGCTAAACAGGCAGAAAAATTCGTGAGTTTTACAAATTCAGTTAACCATACTCTGATCAGGGCTGAGTATGATAAGGATGGAGTACTTCTTTATGCAAATACAAAGTTTCTTACCAAGCTTGGATATACCGGTAATTCTGAAGTTGAAGGAAAACACATCTCAATTTTTATTAATTCAAAAGACAGAGAGTGGTTCGATAAGATCTGGGATCGGCTGGAACAGGGAGGTAAACATTATGAGGGGTATATGAAACATGTAACGAAACAGGGACAGGATTTATGGACAATGGCTACTTATACATGTGTTAGGAAGGACGATGACTCTGTTGATAAAATTCTTTTTCTTGCAATTGACACTACCGAACAGAAAAAACAAAGTCTTGACTATGAAGGTCAGATAGAAGCTATTAACAGGCTTAATATTAAAGCAGAGTTTGCGCCTGATGGCAAGTTCATTAATTGTAATGATCTGTTTCTTGATACAGTAAAATATAGCAGGAAGGAACTGGAAGAAATGACCGTATTCGATTTTATTGATAAAAAAGACCTTGAAAACTTTAATGAAATCTGGGAAAATATAATAAGAGGAGTCCCTTATCAGAGCCAGATAAAGGGCTATACCAAATATGAAGATGAAAAATGGTTCAGAGCATCATATACTTCTGTGCATGACATGTATGGAGAGGTATACAAAGTTGTCTACATTGGAACTGATATTACCAATGAAAAGATGATGGAAATTGAAAGTCAGAAACAGACAGACCAGCTTAAGACTCATGAAGAAAAGTTCAAGCTTGCAAGTGTTGAAATGAAGAAAAAACTCGATCAAACACGTTCTGAACTAAAGCTTGAGTATGAGTACATTGAGAAAGAGTGCGCAAGATTGAATATAATTCTTGATAATTTTAATGAGATTATACTGACTATTGATCAATCAGGAATTGTGCATTACATTAACAAGGCAGGTGAAAAATTCTGGAATATAAGCAGGCAACAGATTTTGGGGAAAAATGTCAATAAACTTTTTCACGGCAGCATTAAAAAACTTGATAATTTACTTCTAAACTTTATAACTCCCGGTGGCACTAAGGTCACAGGCGAAAGGGTCCCAATTAAATTAGCAGACAGGAAAGGTAAATCAGTCAAGGCTGAAATTATTGTTTCGCAGATGGAAGACCAGGATGTAACTTTTTACACTGCTTCAATCACACTTCTTTGATTATTATTCTTCTATGAAACATATAAATATCAGGATATTGGGCCGTGTGCAGGGAGTTGGTTTCAGACACTCCGTAAGATCAGTGGCAAGGTTTTATAATATTAAAGGTTTTACAAGGAATGAGCCTGATGGATCAGTATACATTGAAGCCGAAGGCGAAGATGAAAATATCAGAAAATTTTCTGATTGGTGCCGAAAAGGACCTGATGGTGGCAGAGTGGATGAATTAATAATTTCAGAAGGGAATAACAGGGGATTTGAAAGGTTTGAAATTCGATTTATCCAAACTTAAATTTTTTCCTAAAAATAGTTTTTTTGATGAACTAAAGCCTCTTTTTTCAAAGCCTGACAAGATCATCCATTCTTAACCAGCCCACATTACCGTCACTCAGCTTAATTTCTTTCCATTCACCAAGCTGGTCAATGATTTCGACTTTTGTTCCTTCATGAAGCTGGAAAAGTTCAGTACCGCTGTCATCTGGTGAACTTTTAATTGTAACTGAAGGAGAAATAATTATAGCATAAGAATTGTCATAAACTAATTTCTTCTGATGGTAAGAAAAAACCAGGGTGGAAAGTGATATTATCATAATAACCGTTGCCAGCCAGAATGATATTTTTCTGATCCTGATATGGCGGACGAATAGATATAATAGAAAAAACAACAGGCTCAAAGGAAAGGTTATCATACTTATATAAGTCCACTGGTCGGTTTTCAAAAGGCCAATAAAACGTCGGTACCAGACTTTCGGAAGAAATTCAGGAAGCTTATCAATTTCATCAACAACAAGTTGTCTTGTCATCTCAAGGTTATGGAGTATTTCCTCATCTCCTGGATCGAGAAGGTTTGCCCTTTCATAATTCACCAGAGCCAGCGTAATTTTATGGGATTTATAGTAAGCGTTTCCAAGGTTATAATACAATTCGGCAGATTCATATCCTGAATCTATCACTGCCTGGTATTCTTTGATAGCCAGTTCATATTCGCCAGTCATAAAATGTAAATTTCCCTTTTCAACCAGATCGTAGATATTCTGTGCTATAACCGGAACAGTAGCAATAATCAATATAATAATAATCGTTGCTTTTTTCATCACCTTATATTTTGTTCCAGTCTGCTGATTAATTTAACTGAATCGGAATATAATTTATCCATTGCATGTGTATCAGCAGAGGGAGCGAATCGCGCCATTTCACAGATATCTATTAAACTGATAAGATCGTTAATAAGGCTGGAATCATTCACATGTAATGACAGGGCTTTTTCAGCCGTATCCCTTGAGAGTTCTGATACCGGTAGATTAAGTTTATCGCTAAGATATCCCCATAATGCTTTCAAGACTGACTCATAAAAAGATTCAGTTTCGTTTTGTTTAAGATGTACTGATGCCTGTTTTAGTCTTTTCTTCGCAATTTTGTTTGCTTTCCTGTTTCGGACAAGCTCTTCGTTCTGGAATTTTTTAATATGTGCCCGCCTGAAAAGTACTATGAAAAGAAATATTATAAATGAACCGGCATATAATCCATAAAACTGAACAGAACCAAACAAAATCCTGCCCGCAGGGTATACCTTAAATGGTCCCGGTTTAATAAAAAGTATATCGCTGCCAAGAATTTTCAGATCTTCTTTTGATAATCCCGACACTACAGCTGCTGTTTCATCCTCTTTGCCCTTTGCAACAGAGATTTTAAAATCACCGGTTGTAAGTGTCTGATATTGTTTCCTGTTTAAATCAAAATAAGAGAAAACGACAGGAGGAATCCGGTAATTCCCGGCGTGTCTGGGGATAAGCAGATATTCAAATGTTTTTGAACCAGTTTGTCCGGATGCAGAATTGGTAATGTTTGAAGTAACTTTCGGATCAAAATTGTCAAAATCGGGGGGGAAGTCAATCTTTGGAGCTTCAATAAGGTTAAGATTACCGTTGCCTTTTAGTCTTATTTTTAGGGTTACCGCATCATTTGTAACAATATCAGTTTTATCGATCTCTGATTCAATGCTCAAAGATCCAACCGCACCGGAAAATTCTGAAGGCTTTCCAGCAGGCAAAGGTTTGACACTAATATTGACAGGTTTTGATTCAAGTATCTTTGATACAGTCGAATACGATGGACCAAAAAAATCATCAAAAATACTTCTTGGAGTATTAACCTGTTGTCTGATGTATGTTTCCAGCTTAAATGGTTCAATCGGGATATCTCCTGCTTTCTGGGGGAAAAGAATGACTTTACGGATAATGCCAGTATTGTATATAGTTCCGCCAACATTCTCGCGCTGAAGGTTAATCTGGGTGGGAGTTTCGATATCCTTAGTCCAGAAACCATCAAAATCAGGCATCTCGCTTGATCCAAAACCTTCAATTGTTAACCGTGTATATATTTTCAGAGTGGCAATGAGATGTTCGCCCTGGTATACTGATGTTTTATCAGTTATTACCCTGACAAATAATTCCTCATCCGGCAACTCTTTCTGAGCGGCAGTAGCTTCTTCCTGCGGGACAGCCTGTGACTGATCTTTTTTACCAACAACTTCAATTGCAAGAGAATTAGAATTATACTCTTTTTTATCCACGATTACAACTGCAGGTGGGATAATAAATGTACCCGGATTTGAAGCCTGTAAATAATAGGTATAAGATATTGTAATGCTCTGGCTTGTTTTGCCATTTATGAACTGGATACTGCTACTTGTCGACTGGTTAGGGCCACTAAGAACGTAAAAGTCTTTCATATCCGGTGCCTTGAATGAAGATGGCCTGGCATTTACACTGAAACTGACCATAAACTGCTCTCCTACTTCTACAACCCTTGGTCCTTCAGCTGTAAAAGAAACATCCTGTGCCCGGACATAACCAGTGAAAAGTAAAATAATAATAAATATGTTCTTAAAAAATCTCATTTCGGTAACAATAAATTAAATCACCATTCTTTCAGTATTGCAACCCGTTGAGTACGTGCCATCTGTTTCTTAAGTTTCTCCTGTAGTTGTTTTTCATCCTGCTGAAGCGCTTCCAGGATCCTGTTTGCATCCTCCCTGGAAATTTTATCTTTTTGCTGTTCCTGCTGTTGTTCTTTCTGTTCCTGCTTTTCCTGATCCTGTTGTTCCTGATTCTGCTGATCCTTGTTTTGTTCCTGCTCTTTATTTTCCTGGTTTTGGTTGTTCTGTTGTTGTTGTTGTTGCTGCTGCTGAAGTAAGTTCAAAGCCCATGCAAGATTATGCTTGGTTTCTAAATCATCAGGATTATTACGTAATGCATTCTTATAAGCTTCAATACTTTCTTCGATTCTGCCTGACTGCAACAAGGAATTCCCAAGGTTATGATAAATCTTTGCAAGATCTTTCTTATCTGTTCCTTTTCCTGACAAATCCGAAAATTTCCTCGAGGCGTCCTCATATTTTTCCTGCTTATAGAGAGCATCACCCAGATTAAAATTTCCTTCATAAGACGATAGATCCTTATCCAGGGCTTTTCTATACTGAACTTCAGATTCCTCAAAAGCCTTATCATCATATTCCTTATTCCCCTGTCGGATATATTTCCTTTCACCCTGGGCGTACAGTGCACCAGGCAAAAAAATCAATACGGAAATAAACAGTTTAAAAACACTTCTGGTCATTTTTCAAATAATTTAATTCTCGAAAGCCAGCGATTTTTCCTTTCCAGAATAAACAGGTCAGCAAGTAAAAGAATAAGGGCCAGTCCAAAAGCATACTGGAATCTCTCGTCATAATCTGAATATATTCTTACATCCATTTCCTGTTTTTCCATTTTATTTATTTCATCAAAAACTGTGTTCAATCCTAATCTTGTATCAGTAGACCTGATATATACACCATTTCCGGCATCGGCTATTTGCTGAAGCATTCTCTCATTAAGCTTACTTACAACTATATTTCCATCACGATCTTTCAAGTATGTTTTTTGTTCTGAGGGATTAGTTACTGGTATCGGTGCTCCTTCAGGAAGGCCTATCCCGATAGTATGTACTTTGATGTCTTTTTCAGCAGCTAATTGAGCGGCCTGAACTGCATCATCCTCGTGGTTTTCACCATCTGTAATGACTATTAATGCTTTGCTCGACTCAGCCATTGGTGTAAACGATTTCGTACCTAATTCTATTGCTGAACCAATAGCTGTTCCCTGTACAGGGACAATTTCAGGACTTATGGTGGAAAGAAACATTTTTGCAGAAACATAGTCCGTCGTAATAGGCATCTGGATATATGCATTTCCGGCAAAAACTATCAATCCTATTTTATCGTTCACCATTTGGTCAACAAGTTTTGCAATGGCCTGTTTGGCCCGTTCAAGCCTGTTAGGCTGAATGTCTTCAGCCAGCATGCTGTTAGAAACATCTAAAGCTATAATGATTTCGACACCTTCTCTTTTTACTTCACGCAATTTTGACCCAAATTGCGGACGGGCAATACCAATTATCAATGCGATTACTGCTAAAATCTGAATAACATACTTAATAACAGGCCTGCCAGATGAAGCCTCCGGCATTAACTGTGTAATAATTTCTCGATCACCAAATCGATTCAGATCCTTCCTTTTCCTGTAAATAATAAATATCAGGAGAATTAATAAAACCGGTATGGCTATCAGAAAATAAAGATTATTAATATTTCCAAATCTGAACATAATCCTACGGTATATTCCTGAGAACAGTTTTTCTAATAATTATTTCAAACAACAGCAAAATAACAGCTCCAAGTCCATAAGCAAGATACTCCTCTTCTTTCCTGCTATATTCCCTGACATCTATCTTTGATTTTTCCATCTGGTCTATTTCCTTATATATTTCAATCAGTTTCTGGTTATTCGTTGCCCTGAAATACTTCCCGTCAGTTACCTGTGCAATTTGCTGAAGGATTTGTTCGTCAATTTCAACCGGCACCTGCCTTATCTGAACACCGTAGGGAGTTTGGACAGGTGCAGGGGCTGTACCCTGAGTACCAACACCTATGGTATAGACTCTTATATTAAATGTCCTTGCTATTTCTGCTGCAGTAAGAGGTGCAATTGATCCCCTGTTGTTTACACCGTCAGTCAACAATATAATAACTTTGCTTTTAGCTTTACTATCCTTTAAGCGGGATACTGCGTTTGCAAGGCCCATGCCAATTGCTGTACCGTCTTCAATCATTCCGCTTTTGATGTCATGAAAAAGGTTAATCAATACTGCATGATCGGTAGTAAGCGGACACTGGGTAAAGCTTTCTGCACTGTACACGACCAGCCCGATTCTGTCAGTTGGACGGCCTGAGACGAACTCAATAGCAACTGCTTTAGACGCCTCCAGCCTGTCAGGTCTAAAGTCCTGAGCAAGCATACTGCCGGAAATGTCAAGCGCAATAATAATATCTATTCCTTCTGTATTTACATCCTGCCATTTATTAACGGATTGTGGTCTGGCAAGTACGACTATTATGAGTGACAGGATAATCAGCCTGACTGCAAAAAGAATATGCCGCAGCCAGTATTTTGCTGTCCTGCCTGCTCCTGAGAAGCCTTTCAACGTTGAAAAACGGATCGCAGCATTAGCTTCCCTGTCCTTCCAAATGTACCAGATAATTAATGGTATCAGAAGAAATAACAGGTAAAAAAACTCCGGATTTGCGAATGTTATATTATCCATTTACTGTTGATTCTTCAGGGATTTGAACCTGGGATTCTGATTTTTCCTGATCCATAATAACAGGCTTTGTACTTCTGACGAACACATAAGCATTATCAAGATTAACTTCATTATCAGAAGGCAGTGGCTTTTCCTTAGCAAACTTGACCAGGTCTGCCAGATTAAGCAACTGCTTAAGTATTTCATATAAATTCTGATCATTATATCCTTTGTCTTTCCAGGAAAGTAAAATATCATAACTTGTTTGTTCCATCGCAGGGATTTCAAATCTCCTTTCAATATAATTCCTTATTATTTCTGTAAGACGGGTATAATATTGTTTATACTCATTGCGCTGCCAAAGTTTTGCTTCCCTGAGTTCATCCAGTTCACGCAGTGCAATTACATGTGCCGGTTCCTGAGGCTTTGAAATGCTGAATACAGGCTCTTTTCTTTTACGCTTACGGATCAGGTACACTATAAAATATACCAGTCCTGCCACTCCAATTCCAATAAGGACATAGGGATAAATTTCTGCAAAACTTACCGGTACCTGGATAGGTTGTTTGATATCACGGATCATGGAATCAAGGGGTACTGTATTCACTGCCAGAAAGAGTGGATTTGAGAAGAGACTGTCATTCCAATCAGCTGAAGATAATGCAAACGGAAGAGGTGGTATTTCATAAAACCCGGAATCGAAACAGGTCAGCAAAATTTTACGATTAAGTTCCAGCCGGTCATCCATCCTTATGGTATCGATATCAGTTTGCCTGAGTACTTCTATTTTGCCAGCCAGAGAGTCAGTAATTTCAGGAAATTTAACTTCTATTCCAGGGGGCTGGCTGATGAAAAGATTCAGATTGAACTGGTCCCCTATAGTTACCTGATCAGTATCCAGTGTAGCCCTGATTTCTACATATTGAGAATATATCTCCGCCGGAATCAACAGACTACAGAAAACCATCACTATTTTATTTTTAATTTTAGGCATTTTAGGCATTTGTAATTTAAGGCATTTCTTCCCGCTCTATGCTCTTAGCTCTTTGCCCCCTGCTCCCTGCTCCCTGCTCCCTGCTCTATACTCTTCTTTTAAAAAGATTCATAAGAGGTTTTACATAATCCTCATCAGTTCTTACTCTTACAGAATCAATGCCATAACGATTGAATATCTCAACCAGTTTAGATTGTTCCTGATTCCACCAGCTGGAATAATTATCCCTGGTTTTTTTACTGCTGGAATCGACCCACAATAACTTACCGGTCTCAGCATCTTTGACCCGGATTAAACCTATTGGGGGGAGCTCCTTTTCCCTGATATCATAAATATTTAAAGCAATGATGTCATGCTTCTTGCCTGCTATTTTTAAAGCATCTTCATAATTCTCATCAAAAAAATCTGATATTATGAAAGCGGTGCATCTTTTCTTAATTGCATTTGTGAAATACCTTAAAGCTTCTGTCAAATTAGTTCGCTGATCAGCTGGCTCAAAATTGATAAGTTCACGTATAATTCTAAGGATATGCTGTCTCCCTTTTTTTGGAGGAATGAATTTTTCAATGAAACTGCTGAACATGATCATTCCGATCTTATCATTATTCTGAATAGCTGAAAAAGACAGCACCGCGGCAATTTCTGTTATCATATTTTTTTTCAGCTGGGAGATAGTTCCGAAATTCCTTGAACCACTTACGTCAACAAGCAACATAACTGTCAGTTCCCTTTCTTCCTCATAGACCTTAATATATGGATGATTAAACCGTGCAGTAACGTTCCAGTCTATACTTCTGATATCATCTCCAAACTGGTAATCACGGACTTCACTAAAAGCCATACCTCTGCCTTTAAATGCACTGTGATACTCACCGGCGAAAATATTTTTTGAAAGCCCGCGGGTTTTAATTTCAATTTTCCTTACCTTTTTAAGTAATTCTGTTGCTTCCACTTCAGGCAAATTTTATTTACTCATTTACTTCCTTTTCCAGAACAGTAAAGTACCATTTCTCCTTCTTCAACGTGACCAGATATTTCTTATGATCTACAATATAATACCAGTTACCTGTACCGGCCCTGGTATATTTCTGATTTAACTCTCTGTCTACCTGTCTCAGGTACGTATAATCATATATCGATTTAAAAAATTTACAAGTATCCTTATCATCAAATACAACCAGAATGGTTTTAGTACTATTCCTATCGACATATTTTAAGAGGTTATATACAGTGTTCCTTGATGATTGGTCGATATGAACGTCTTTTCTTTCGGAACTCATTATCTGCTTCACCTCATCCTTATGTTTACCTATTAATTCCTGAGCATTACAGACATAAGCCGCATTCAATATTAATATTATAAGTATGCACCTGATCATTATTGTTCTCAGTTCTCGGTTCTCGGTTCTCAGTTTAAAGTTTATGGTACTTCAATGGTATTGAGAATATCTGTGATAATATTGTTAGTCGTAATATTCTCCGCTTCAGCTTCATATGTCAGTCCAATCCGATGCCGCAGTACATCATGACAAATAGCCCTTACATCTTCTGGAATTACATAGCCGCGTCGTTTTATAAATGCATAAGCTTTAGCTCCGGAAGCAAGATAAATACTTGCTCTTGGTGACCCGCCATATTGTATCATATTTTTATATTTCTCCAAATTATACTGTTCGGGGTAGCGGGTAGAAAATACAATATCGAGAATATATTTTTCAATTTTTTCATCCATATATACTTCCTTAACCAGGCTTCTTGCCTTAAGGATGTCAGCTGGTTTAATAACTTTCTGGGCCACAGGAAACACCTGCCCAAGATTTTCTCTCATAATGAGTTTTTCCTCTTCTCTGTTTGGATAACCGATAATGACCTTCAGCATGAACCGGTCGACCTGGGCTTCAGGTAAAGGATATGTTCCTTCCTGTTCAATAGGATTCTGGGTTGCCAGTACCATGAAAGGCTGTTCAAGTTTATGTGATTCGTTTCCAATAGTGACCTGTTTTTCCTGCATTGCTTCCAGCAATGCACTCTGAACTTTTGCAGGAGAACGGTTAATCTCGTCTGCGAGAATGAAATGCGCGAATATTGGTCCCTTTCTCACTGTAAAATTTTCATGCTTCTGACTATAGATCATGGTACCAATCAAATCTGCAGGCAATAGGTCCGGAGTGAATTGGATCCTGTTGAATTTCGCATCGATTGTACTCGCAAGAGTGTTTACAGCAAGTGTTTTAGCCAGGCCAGGAACACCTTCAAGCAGGATGTGACCGTCGGTTAATAAGCCAATGAGAAGGCTTTCTATTAAATGTTTCTGACCGACAATCACTTTCCCGATTTCCATTGTGATCATGTCGACAAATGCACTTTCCTTTTCGATTTTCTCATTTAATTCTTTAATGTTTATATCTGCCATGATTTATAAAGATTTGAAAGTTTTTGAAAATATCTGAGTTTTAATTTTGTCAAATTTTATGCCAACAAAACCGCAAATTTAATTATCTATTACTAATCTGAACTTATAACTTATCAGCAAGGAAGTTAAAAAAAGTTAAATGGTGCTAAAAAGCATTAAAAGTTAAAAGGTTTGAAGGTTTGAAGGTGTGAAGGTTAGAAGGTTTAAAGGTTAGAAGGTTTAAAGGTTAGAAGGTTACAGGGAACAAAGCAAATTGTGACATTTTTTCATTTTTTAATTGAAATGTCAGAAGTGGATTATATATTTATTCTGGAAAAGAAATCGAAAAATTGAAAACAAGATATTTTATACGGATTAGTTATAAGGGGACTCATTATCATGGGTGGCAGATCCAGGCAAATTCAAAAACTATCCAGGAGGCACTTAACCAGGATCTGAGTGTGATCCTTAATGAAAAAATCGAAGTAACCGGTGCAGGAAGGACGGACACAGGTGTGCATGCCAGGGTTTTTTATGCTCATTTTGATTCATTGCAAAGTGATCTGCACAAAGACTCAAACCTGATTTTCAGAATCAATGGTAAACTTCCAAAAGATATAGCAGTTCAGGGAATCTATAAAGTCAAGCCGGATGCTCACGCAAGGTTTGATGCTGTTTCAAGAACCTACGAATATCATATAACACGTAAAAAAGATCCCTTCCTTACTGAGCTTGTACATTATATATATGGTGATCTTGATTTTAAATCGATGAATAGGGCCACTGCCCTTCTGACAGAGGTTTCTGATTTTACCAGTTTCAGTAAGGTGGATACAGACGTAAAAACCAACATCTGTAAAGTTTACCGTGCCGATTGGAACATTGATTCCGAAAAAATGATATTCACAATTACAGCTGACAGGTTTTTGAGGGATATGGTACGAGCGATTGTCGGTACACTTTTGGATGTCGGCTTTGGCAGGATTAATATTGAAAAGTTTCGTAAGATTATTGAACAGAAGAACAGGTCTGCTGCCGGAACCTCCGTTCCAGCCAAAGGATTGTTCCTGGTGGATATACAATATCCAATGGAGATATTTATAAGATAATAAGCAGTTGGTTAGGTAAACTGCAAAAATCGGAGGTTCTTACTACCTTTCGCCGGAAATAAACCAATTTTGTAAATAACATATTGACAAACATTTAACTATTAAAGCGGATGGTCAAAATAGACCGGCCGAAGCTGATCATTATTAGCGATTTTTCTAGGATGATATTTATTAATGGAGAACTATTGTAATTATTGTAGTTGCCTATTAGTTGGACAACAAAGATAGAGACAGATTAGTAGAAGGTTCAAATAAATCCGTCACCGAATTCGTCAACCAACTAAAAAAGCCCTCGCAGATCATTGATCTTTAAGGGCTTACAATTCGAGACGTGGTGCCACTCGCACCACTTTTATTTAGAAGGCAATAAAATTCGTTAACGCAGACGTCAACAAATTGTATATTCCACTTTTATGCTGAGATTTTAACTAATCCATCCCCTGCTCTTCCAGCCATTTCCTCACCTTTTCATGCTCTGTCTGGTATTTGGCTTCCATATCCCTGACAATTCGCTGAAATTCCGGTTCATTTCTTATGTTGTCGAATAAAGGATCATTTTTGATATAAAATAACCACATTAAGTTTATCCTTGGTTTTTGATTAAAAATCTTTAAATTCTCAATTACTTTATCATTCTCTCCTTTGAATGCATAAATACCTGCAAGGAAAAAGTAATTAACCAATCCTAGGTCCCATCCTTCTTGTCCAAATTCAGTACCCCTCTTAATTAAATTAAAAAATTCATTAATATAATATTCTGCTTCTTCTTTATATCCATTTTTCCAGTAAACATATCCAATCCAACTTGCTTTATTATCACTATTTTCTATGAGAGCTCCTGATACTTCATAAAATTTTTTAAAATATTTTAATGATTCTTCATAGTGACCATACATATAGTAACATTCTCCTAAAAATTCAAGATTTTTAGTATTATTGTATGAATCCATTGTATTAGCTTTTTCGATAAGTTCATTAGTTTTTTCGAAAAGTTCAATAGCTTTTTCGAAATTACCAAGATAGTATTCAATCACGCCTAACATACCAATATATGCCGCTGAATCACTTTCCAATTTAAATTTTTCCTGAGCATAATATTTTGCTTTCTCAGGAAATCCAGCGATAGTATAGGCCCAACAAACACCACCTAAATATCCGATTTTCAATTCTGATTGGGGACTTAAGGATGAAGCTTTTTGAGAATTCTCAATTCCCTTAACAAGGTCATCGTCTATATATATATAAAAAAAAGCTTTAGAAGCATAAGCCATCCAATCGTTTGGATTGAATCTTATGGCTTTGTCATATTCTTTTAATGCCTGTATTACGAGACCTTTTTGTATAAAATATGACCCCCTTATATCATATGCCTCAGCCAGATGCTCGTCATAGGAAAGGGCAATGTTCGTCAGGATAAGAACAGAATCCATAAAACTTTCTGAGAAATATTCTTCCAAATAATGTTTTGACCAGTAAACAGTTGCCAGACCTGTGTAAGCTTGTGCAAATGTGGAATCATATTCCAATGCTTCATGATAGAGATTCTCAGCTCTTTCTAATGCTTTCTCGTCTTCGTTAAAAAAATATTTCCAATATTCCTCTCTTCCTGTCTGGAAAAAATCGTATGCTGTCAGACTGGTTGTAGGTGTTTTCTCAATAAGCTGTTTTTCTTCAGGAGTTACAGTGGCTTCGATTTTTGAAGCGACCAGCTGAGGAATATCACTGTATAATTCCAAAACCTCCTCTGTTTTCTTTTCATATGTTTGGGACCATATTTGCCTGTCTTTAATGGCATCAATCAATTGAACTGTCAACCGGATATTATCTCCTTGCTTAAGCCCGCTTCCTTCAAGTATATAGCTCACACCCATCTCTTTAGCAATTTCATGACTGGATTTAAGATTATTCCTGTACTGCTCAACAGAAGTACGGGATACTACCCTGAGATCTTCAATCTTGGATAAATTATCCAGTATAGCTTCCATTGTCCCGTTAATGAAATACATTTCTGTTTCTTCAGGACTGTCATTTATAAATGGAAGGACAGCAATTGATTTATTAAGGGATCGATTCCTGGTTGTGAATGGTCTGAATATGAAGAAAAGAACCAATACAGCAATGATCACAAAAATTGCTGAACTAAGAATTATAGTTAACCGCTTCTTACTGAATCCCGGTTTTAAATGATGTTGCTGGTTAACTGATAAGTTGTACTGATCTGCCTCGCTTTTTCCTGCTTTACCGGGAGGAAATCCATAATGATCGTGGAAACACGTTGTAAAGTAGCTGACACTGTGGAAACCGCATTCAAAAGCAACCTCCGAAACTGTTGAAGAAGTCTGTTGTAACAGCTCCAAAGCCTTTTTCAACCTCACCTGCTGGATGAACTGGCTGATTGATATTCCAGTGGCTGACTTTATTTTTCGGTGGAGATTGGAACGGCTCATGCCCATTTTCTGGGACAATTCATTTACTCCAAATTGTTCGTTTGAAAGGTTGGCTTCTATAATTCCGGTAATCTTATCCAGAAAATCCCTCGCCCCTGATTGAGTGAATACCATGATACTGTGGCTTCTTTAGTTAAGGAACTGAAAGCGATGGAATTTACTTATTAAAATTACGGAGATTTTGGAACTCTGC
>Ga0153916_10001930_pt1 | contig 15133 bp, 16 predicted proteins | sample Opewatmetagenome_FD_109642 | JGI IMG/M metagenome (GOLD analysis project Ga0153916, IMG submission 109642) | Freshwater wetland microbial communities from Ohio, USA - Open water 3 Core 3 Depth 4 metaG | ecosystem: Environmental > Aquatic > Freshwater > Wetlands | place: USA: Ohio, Lake Erie...
CCCCCGGCTCGCCTCCGCCCGCCCGCGGCGTGGAGAGGGGGGAGCTCCGGGGCTGCCCGTCGTCGAGGAGCCGCCGGTGCTCCCGCAGTGGGCGTACACGGCGGCGGGGCTGGGCGCGGACGGACCGGTGGTCTGGGCGCTCCACACCGATCGCAGGAGCCACTGGAGCCCCGGATCGCACTCGACGCCCGACCTCCCGCGCCTCGTCGCGCGCACCATCGCGGGGAGCGCGAACCCGATCTACCGCCAGCTCTCGCGCTGCGCGCTTGAGTGGCGCTGCTTCACGGCGCAGAACACGTTCTACGGCCGGGACGAGGGCGCCATCCCGTCCTCCTCGGGCTGCAACGCCGCCTGCATCGGCTGCCTCTCCGAGCAGCAGGAGGGCATGCCGCCCGCGAGCCACGAGCGGATCGTGCGGGCGCCCACCGCCGAGGAGATGGCGGACCTCGCCGTGTCCCACCTCGAGCGCGCGACGGGGCACGTGATGGTGAGCTTCGGCCAGGGCTGCGAGGGCGAGCCGCTCACCCGCTGGAAGGAGATCGAGCGGGCGATCCGGACGGTCCGGGCGCGCACCTCGCGCGGCTCGATCCACGCGAACACGAATGGCTCGCTGCCGGACGCGCTGGGGCGCCTGGTCGCCGCCGGGCTCGACTCCGTGCGCATCTCGCTCAACTCCGCGTCGCACGACCTGTACGCCGCCTACTACCGGCCGGACGGCTACGCGCTCGAGGACGTGTTCCGCGCGATCCGGGTCGCGAAGGAACGGGGCGCGTACGTGGCCCTGAACCTCCTCACCTTCCCCGGGGTGACCGACCGCGAGGGCGAGGTGGAGCGGCTGTGCGCCCTGGTGCGGGACGGCGCCGTGGACCAGGTGCAGACGCGCCCGCTCGCCATCGACCCGGACGTCTACATGGACGTCGCGCGGTCGCGCGGCGCCGGCGGGCCCGCCGTCGGGATCCGCGGGCTGGTGGCGGCGCTCCGCGCGGCGCGGCCGGGGCTCGGGGTCGGGAACTTCTCGCGCGCCCGGACCGAGCGATCGGCGCCGCGCCGGGCCCATCCCTCGGCGGGCGCCGGGCGGCCGGGGTCCGGGCCCGCCCGCGCCGAGCCCGCCGGGCCCCGGGCCGGCCGTCGCGTGCGCCGGGAGGCCCGATGAAGGCGGACGCGGAGCTTCGGCTCCAGAAGGACCTCGCGCGCCACCTGCGCGCGGGGCACCCCTGGGTGTTCCGGAAGGCCCTCGAGAAGGCGCCCAGGGGGCTCGCCGCGGGCGCGATCGTGGACGTCACCGACGAGGGGCGCTTCGTCGCGCGCGGGTACTTCGATCCGCACTCGGCCATCTCCGTGCGCATCCTCACCCGCGAGCAGGCCGAGGAGATCGACGCCGCTTTCTGGCGCCGGCGGGTCGCGCGGTCGCTGGCGCTCCGGGCCGAGCTCGTCTCCGGCACGACCGGCCTCCGCATGGTTCACGGCGAGTCGGACGGGCTCCCCGGCGTGGTCGCGGACCGCTACGACCGCTTCGCCGTGCTGAAGCTCTACTCCGCCGGGCTCGTCCCGCACCGGGGCGCGATCGTCGAGGCGCTCCGGGCGGAGGCGGCCGGCCTCCAGGGCGTCTTCGGCCGGGACGAGATCCCGCGCGACGACGACGAGGAGGAGGGCGGTGCCCCCGCGGGCCGGGTCCTGTGGGGCGCCGAGCCGCCCGAGCGCATCGAGATCGACGAGCACGGGATGAAGCTCCTCGTGGACGTGCGCAGGGGCCAGAAGACCGGTCACTTCCTCGATCAGCGCGAGAACCGCAGGATGGTGCGCGATCTCGCGCGCGGCCGGCCGGAGGCGCTGAACCTGTTCGGCTACACGGGCGGCTTCTCGGTCGCGGCGGCGCTCGGCGGCTCGCGCCACGTGGTCACGGTGGACGTGGACGAGGACGCCATCCGCCTCGCGCGGGACAACTTCCGCGCGAACGGGCTCGACGCCGCGGACCACGCCTTCGCGGCCGAGGACGCGTTCGAGATCCTCGCCCGGTACAAGCGCGAGGGGCGCCGCTTCGACCTGGTGGTGTGCGATCCGCCCGCCTTCGCGAAGTCCCAGCGGGCGGTGGACGCGGCCGTCGCGGGCTACGCCTCGCTCAACCGCGCGGCGCTCGCGGTGGTGACGCCCGGGGGGCTCCTCGTCACGGCGAGCTGCTCGGCGCGGGTGTCGGTGGAGCAGTTCACGGACGCCGTGAAGGAGGCGGCCTTCAAGTCACGGGTGGACCTCCAGCTCGTGGGCGAGACCCGGCAGCCGGCGGATCATCCGGTGGCGCTGCAGTTCCGGGAGGGGAGGTATCTGAAGTGCCTGGTGCTGAGGCGGGTGGGGTGAGCGGAGGCCGCCCGAGCTAGATGGCGTCCCTCGGCATCGGCCCCAACCTCTCCTCCTCCGGCTTCCCGCACTCCGCCATCTCCTCCTTCACGATCGCGCGGAGCTTGCCGGCCTTCTGCGCCGAGACGAGCCGGTCGAGCTCCTTCCACGTCGCCTCCGAGTCCGCCTTGCGGATCGCCTCGTAGGCGCGCAGCACGCTCTCGATCCCGGCGGTCTGCACGGCGACCCAGTCGTTCTTCTTGTCGGGGTGCTCCACCAGGAACGCCGCCATCCCGAAGACCGACTGCACGTAGAGGAGCTGGCCGTAGCCCTCCTCGTCCTCCTGGAGCCCGTCGAGCGGGCCCTTGCAGCTCGTGACGTTGATGTCCGGGATCTCGACGATCCACTTGAAGAGCCAGCGCCGCCCTTCCATGGAGGTGCGGGAGAGCGGCTCCTTCTCGAGCCGGCGCGTCGTCTGCACCGCCCGCTTGCGCTCCTCGGGCGTGGACGGGCCACGGGCGAGCGCGGCGCGGGGTGCGGCGACGACGAGCAGGGCGAGGGCGATGGCACGAAGCACGGGTCTTCCTCCGGGTTCGGCTCATCCGAGCATGGGGAGTGCGGGCGCGTCGAGCCCGCCGCACGCGCCCCGCGGGGCGTCCCGCCGCGGGTGCCCCTGGGCGCTTCCGCGCGGCCGCCCGGCCGCGCGGCGGTCAGGGCCCGCGCGGCCGGCCGCCCGGGAGGCCCTTCGCGAGCAGCGCGGCGAGGAGGGTCGCTCCCACGAACGCGGCAGCCGCGAGGCGGGGCACCACGCGGCCGGGCGCGAAGCGGATGGACGGGTCGCCGGGGTCGCGCAGCACGACGGCGCCGGCGAGGGGCGGGGGCTCCCGCGTGGCCGCGTGGTACGCGACGGCGATGACGAGCACCGCCGCCGTGCCGAGGCCCAGGCCCCCCGCGACGGCGGAGAGCGGGGGCGGCTCGGGGAGCGGGCCCAGGTCTGCGAGCACGGAGGCCGACGTGATCGCGTTGTTCACCGCGTGGGCGAGGACGGCCGGCCAGATCGACCCCGCGCGCCAGGTGAGCCACCCGAACAGCGCGCCGAGCACGACCAGCGCCGGGAAGAGGACCGGATTCACGTGGAGGAGCGCGAAGAGCACCGCGGATCCGGCGATGGCCGCGGCGGGGCCGCTCCGGAGGCCGAGCGTCGTCTGGACGTAGCCGCGGAATGCGATCTCCTCGCACGGGGGGGCGAGCAGGGTCGCGACGGCGGCGAGCGCGAGCCGCTCCGGGCGCGGCCCCTCGAAGAGCCGGACCGGGTCGAAGGCCTCGACGAGGCGCGAGGGGACCAGCCGCTGCGTGAGCGCGAGGAGCGATCCCGCGAAGAGGTAGCCGGCGGCCCCGGCGAGGCCGCCCAGCGCGAGGGCGGCCGGCCGCGCAGGCCCGAGGCGCAGGTAGGGGACGGCGCGCAGGTTCGAGCCGGACGTCGCGACGAGCGCGGAGAGGAGGAAGACGAAGAGCTCCGTCCAGGCGAGGCCCAGCGGGAGGACCACCGACTGGGCGAAGGCGCCCGGCACCCAGAGCACGAGCAGGACCCCGAAGAAGGCCAAGACGCTCTTGCGGCCGGGCCCGGGCGGCGGCGCGGGCGCGCGATCGGGCTGCGGATCCACCGCGCGGAGGATGGCACCGAAGGCCGGGCGCGGGAAGCCCTTCGCCGCGCCGACGCTCGGCTATGATGCGGTGGCCATGAACTTCCAGAACCGGACCGTGGTGCTCTGCGTCGGCGGGGGCATCGCGGCCTACAAGGCCTGCGAGGTCGCCCGGCTCGTGGTGAAGGGGCGAGGGACGGTGCGCGTGGCGATGACGAGGGCGGCGACGCGCTTCGTCCAGCCGCTCACCTTCCAGGCCATCGCCGGTGCGCCGGTCCTCGTCGACCTGCTCGACCCCGCCGCGGACATGGCCTACGGCCACCTCGCCCTCGCGCGGATGGCGGACCTCGTGGTCGTCGCGCCGGCGACCGCGGACCTCCTCGCGCGCATCCACGCAGGGATGGCGGACGACGCCGTCACCACCACCGTGCTCGCGGCGACGTGCCCGATCCTCGTCGCGCCGGCGATGAACACGCGCATGTGGCGGAACGCGGCCACCCAGGCGAACGTGGAGGCGCTCCGCGCCCGCGGCGTCCACGTGGTCGGCCCGGCGGCGGGCGAGCTCGCCGACGGCGACGTCGGCGAGGGCCGCCTCGCCGAGCCCGAGGAGATCGCGCTCGCCGCGTCGCGGCTCCTCGGCAACCTCGACCTCGACGGCCGCAAGGTGCTCGTCACGGCGGGCCCGACCCGCGAGCACATCGACCCGGTGCGGTTCATCTCGAACCCGTCGTCCGGGAAGATGGGCTACGCCATCGCCCGGGTCGCCTCGCGCCGAGGTGCCGACGTGACGCTCGTCTCGGGCCCGACGCAGCTCCCGGATCCGGCGGGGGTGAAGGTGATCCGGGTGGAGACGGCCGAGCAGATGGCGCGCGCGGTCGAGCTCGAGTCCGCGAGCCTGGACCTCTTCGTCGGGGCGGCCGCGGTCTCCGACTACCGGCCCGCCGCGGTGTCGCCGAGGAAGATCAAGAAGGGCGAGGGAGACGAGACGCTCGTGCTCGCGCGCACGCCGGACATCCTCGCCGGGCTCGGCGCGCGCTTCTCCGGGAAGAAGGACGCCCCGGTCCTGGTGGGCTTCGCGGCGGAGACGGAGGAGGTCATCGCCCGCGCCCGGGAGAAGCTCAAGGGCAAGCGCTGCGACCTCGTCGTCGCGAACAAGGTGGGCGGCCCCGGCGCGGGGTTCGGGGGAGACACGAACCGCGTGGCGCTGGTCTCGTCGGCGGAGCTCGCCGAGATCGAGGGGCCGAAGGAGAAGGTCGCGGAGGCGATCCTGGACTGGATCCTGCCGGTGCTGGAGGGGAGGAGGCCCCGGGAGAAGGGGTAGGGCCGGGCTCGCTGGCGCCCGTTCCCGACGCGGGGGCGCGGCCGTGATTCGACGGGGCGGCTCCGATGGCCTGCGGTGCTCCGGGGCACGTGGCACGTGGTGCGGGAGACGACATACGAACCACGAGCCACGAACGACGAACCACGGGGTTCACCGTGGTTCGGCGCTGCTGCGCGGGAGGAGGGCCTCCTCAGGCGGCGAGCCGCGCGATGCTGGGCGGCAAGACCAGCTTCCCGTTGATCGCCCGCTTGAAGCAGTCCCGGGTCTCCGAGGCGATCTCGTGCGCGTCGCGGGGTTGGATGAGCCTCCTCGCGGTCCGCTCCTTGAGCGTCTTGCGGAGGTCGGTGGCGAGCCTGATGTTCCGGGCGCCCGTGGCGTCGGCGCGGGCGGCCTCGCTCCGCTCGCCCTCGTTCAGCATGCCGAGGATCGAGCGGACCGCGATCTCGTTCGTGTCGGTGACGAGGTCGGGCTCGAGGGCGAGGTTCCGCTCGCGGGCGAGGGCGAAGCGCGACACCTGGCCGAAGCGGCCGATGCGCGCGGCGGCGAGGAGCGAGCGGAAGAGCTGCTTCGAGACGCCGAAGGGGATCACCGAGGAGGCGGCGAGCATCCGCTCGAGGTAGTCGTCGTGGTTCCGGATCGCGCGCGTGGTCACCAGGCGCGCCACGCGGGAGAGGTCCTTGTCCATCCGCTGGTCGTAGCGGAGCTCCCAGTAGGCGTGGCGGGTGTTCGCCTTGTGGTACGAGACGACCGTCTTGAACGGCACGAAGTAGTTGTGCGCGACGGTGTCCGCGGCGAGGTGCGAGAGGAAGCCGAGCGCGAAGGACTGCTCTCCGCCGGGCTTCGCGTGCTTGAAGACGTTGAACCCCACGCGCCAGTTGTGACAGTGGTACAGGTACCGCGACATGTTCTTGCCCACGACGATGTCCGCCGCGAGCGAGCCGTAGAGGAACTCGTTCCCGAAGTCCTGGAGCACGCTGCGCAGGCCGGGCTGCACGGCGCCGAGGCTCGCGAGGGCCTGCGCGGAGAAGTTGAGGTGCGCGAGCGGTCCCCAGGCCTGCGCGTCGGAGGGGAAGGCGAGGATGACGAGCGCGACGGCGGCGAGGGAGAGCGTGGCGAGCAGGCGATACAGCTTCATCGATACTCGATTGTAGGTAGCGCTTCGTGCAGGGCGCAACGTGGCGGCCCTCATTTCTTCGAGGTTTCGGATGAGCGAGGACGTCATACAGCGGCGAGCAGCCGCGGCGCAAATCGCGCGGGAGGCCGGCCGCCATGTCGCCTGGCTGCGTGACGCCGGGGTGAGGGAGGTCCCGCCCCCGAGCGCGCCGCCGGACGCCCCGGCGAGCGCCCCCGGAACGTACTCCCTCTCGGACAAGGGGTGTGGCAGCCCGCCGCTCCTCGCCCTGCGCGAGGAGCTGGGCGAGTGCACGCGCTGCAAGCTCGCCGGCGGGCGCACCAGGCTCGTCTTCGGCGTCGGGAACCCGCAGGCCGAGCTCATGTTCGTGGGCGAGGGTCCCGGGGCGGACGAGGACCGGCAGGGGGAGCCCTTCGTCGGCCGCGCGGGACAGCTCCTCACGAAGATGATCGAGGCGATGGGGTACCGGCGCGGGGACGTGTACATCGCGAACGTGGTGAAGTGCCGGCCTCCGGAGAACCGGAACCCCGAGCCCGACGAGATGGACGCCTGCGAGCCGTTCCTGCGCGGGCAGATCGCCGCCATCCGGCCCAGGGTCATCGTCGCGCTCGGGAAGACCGCCGTGCAGGCCCTGCTCCGCGACACCACGGCCATCAGCCGCCTGCGCGGGCGCTGGTTCAGCTACGAGGGCGTGAGGCTCATGCCCACGTTCCACCCGGCGTACCTGCTCAGGAGCCCTGACGAGAAGAGGAAAGCGTGGGAGGATCTCCAGCACGTCATGAAGGAGCTCGGGAAGCCCGTTACCAGGAAGGGATAGCCGGCATGCCTCTCCACGCCCGCCACGTCGCCAGGGCCCTCGCCCCGGCCGCCCTGGTCCTCGCCGGAATCGGCGCGCTGGCCGGTCCGGGGCCGGACGGCGCGCCCCAGGGCGCCCCGCGCGTGCTGACGCTGGAGATGAACGGCCCCATCACGGGCGGGACCTCCGAGTACGTCCTGGCCGGGCTCGCCAAGGCGAAGGCCGACGGGCTGGACGCGGTCGCGATCACCCTCGACACGCCGGGCGGCATGCTCGACGCGACGCGCGAGATCGTCCGCGCGCTGCTCGGGAGCGAGGTCCCGGTCGTCGTCTGGGTCGGGCCGACCGCCGCCCAGGCGGCGTCGGCCGGCACGTTCATCACCCTCGCCGCGGGCGTCGCGGCGATGCACCCGACCTCCAACATCGGGGCCGCCCACCCGGTCACCGGCTCCGGCAAGGACGTCGCGGCCGAGGCCGGGAAGGACATGGCGAAGAAGGTCGAGAACGACACGGTCGCCTTCATCCGGTCCGTCGCCGCCGCCCGGGGGCGCAACGCCGCGTGGGCGGAGAAGGCGGTGCGCGAGAGCGTCTCCGTCGTCGCGGACGAGGCGGTCAAGCTCGGGATCGTCGACTTCGTCGCGAAGGACCTGCGCGAGGCGCTCGCCCTCGCCGACGGCAAGAAGGTGAAGACCGGCGCGGGAGAGCGCGTCTTCCGCGGCAAGGGCGCGGTGCTCCTCCCGCTCGAGCCGACGGTGCGCCAGCAGCTCCTCATGCTGATCGCGAACCCGAACGTGGTCGCCATCCTCATGCTCCTCGGCACGCTCGGGATCGCCATCGAGTTCTACCATCCGGGCGGGATCGTGCCGGGGGCGCTGGGCGCGTTCTTCCTGTTCGTCGCGTTCCTCGGGATGCGCGTCATCCCGGTGAACGTCGGCGCGGTCCTGCTCGTCCTGGCCGGCGTCGGGCTGCTCGTCGCGGAGGCCTACGTGACCGCTCACGGGCTGGCGGGGCTCGGCGGCGCCGTGTGCATCGTGCTCGGGACGCTCTTCTTCATCGACCGGTCCTCGCCCGACTACCACTTCGACCCCGGGGCGCTCGCGCTCTCGCCCTGGATCGTCTGGCCCACGCCGATCGCGCTCGCCGCCCTCATGGGGTTCATGGCCTGGAAGGTCGCGGGCTCCCGGCGGGTGCCCCTCCAGCTCGGCGCGCCGGCGCTCGTCGGAGAGGAGGGCCAGGCGCTCGGCGACGTGGGCCCGGACGGCGGGGAGGCCTTCGTTCACGGCGAGTACTGGAAGGCCCGCAGCAGCCTGCCGATCCCGAAGGGGGCGCGGCTGCGGGTCACCGCGGTGGAGGGGCTCACCGTGATCGTGGTCGCCGTGGACGAGAAGGGCTAGAAGGAAGCTCACCCTCGGAGGAATCCATGCCGCTCGCCGGCCTCGGCTTCATCGTCCCGATCGCCCTCGTCGTCCTGTGGTTCCTCTCGGGCATCCGCATCATCAACGAGTACGAGCAGGGGGTCGTGCTCCGGCTCGGCCGGTTCGCGGGGGTCCGCACCGCCGGGCTCAAGTGGATCATCCCGCTCATCGACCGGATGATCGTCATCGACATGCGCATCACGGCCGAGCAGGTGCCGCCGCAGGACGTGATCACGCGGGACAACGTGTCCGTGAAGGTGAACGCGGTCATCTACTTCCGCGTGATGCAGGCCGATCGCGCCTTCCTCCAGGTGACGGACTTCCTGTTCGCGACGAGCCAGTTCGCGCAGACCACGCTCCGCTCCGTGCTCGGGCAGGTGGACCTCGACGACCTGCTCAGCCAGCGGGACAAGATCAACCGGCAGCTCCAGGAGATCATCGACCGGCACACCGAGCCCTGGGGCGTGAAGGTGACCGCGGTGGAGGTGAAGCAGGTCGATCTCCCCGAGGAGATGCGACGCGCCATGGCGAAGCAGGCGGAGGCGGAACGCGAGCGCCGGTCCAAGGTCATCGCGGCCGAGGGCGAGTACCAGGCGGCCGAGAAGCTCGGCAAGGCGGCGGACGTCATCGCCCGCTCTCCGGGCGCGCTCCAGCTCCGGTATCTCCAGACCCTGGTCGAGATCTCGGCCGAGAAGAACTCGACCATCGTCTTCCCGCTCCCGCTCGAGCTCGTGAAGGCGTTCCTCGAGGTGGGGAAGGCGGCGGCCGGTGAAATGGTGAAATAGGGAAGGGGGCGCCCGCGTAGGGGAAGCATGCCCCCTTCCATCGCCCGCGGCTGCGCCGCCCTGGTCCTCGTCCTCGTGCTCTCTCCCGCGCCGGCCCGGAGCTGGGGCTGGGAAGCCGTCCGGGGTGACGGCAGCGTGGCCGTACGGAAGCGGGACCTCCCGGCCTTCCACGCCGTGCGCGTGGAGGGCTCGCTGGACGTGACCGTGAAGGTCGGGCCGCCCCGGTCGGTGACCGTCGAGATCGACGAGAACCTCCAGGCGCTCCTCTCGACGCGCGTCCGGGACGACACCCTCGTCATCTCCACGGAGGGGTCGATCCGCCCGTCGGGCCGAGCCGGCGTCGAGGTGACCGTCCCGGAGCTGCGGCGCCTGCAGCTGGTCGGCTCCGGGGACGTCGCCGTCGAGGGCGGCGCGGGGGCGCTCGACCTCGAGGTGCGCGGCTCCGGCGACCTGCGCTGGCAGGGCGAGGTCTCGACCCTCCAGGCCGCCGTGGGGGGCTCGGGGAACGCTCACCTGCAAGGGCACGCCGCCCTCCTCCGCGCGGAGGTGAAGGGCTCCGGCGACATCGACGCGAGCCGGCTCGAGGCCGTCGACGTGGAAGCGCGCGTGAAGGGCTCCGGAGACATCGAGCTGAAGGTCGCGGGCGGCAAGCTCTCGGCCGAGGTGGACGGCTCCGGCGACATCCGCTGGCGCGGGACGGCGGCCTCCGAGCGCGTCGCCGTCCACGGGAGCGGCGGCGTGTCCCGCCGCGATTAGGCCGCGGGCCACAGGGCGGCCAGGATCGAGCCGTCCGCGGCCGTCCACGCCCGGCTCATCGCCGCCGTGTTGTGCGCGAACCCGACCTCGCCGGCGGGGCCGACGACGATGAGGCCGCCGTTCCCCTGGAGGCGTCGCCCCAGGAGCGCCGCGGCCTCCCGGGCCGCGTCCATCGCCGAGGCCCCCCGGCCGACGAGGTCCGCCGCGTGGCGCCCCAGCGTGAGCTGGATCACCCGCTCGCCGTGGCCGGTGCAGGAGACCGCGGCGAGCGCGTCGTCGGCGTAGGTCCCGCAGCCGATGAGGGCGGTGTCGCCCACCCGGCCGGGGAGCTTCATCGACATGCCCCCCGTGGAGGTCGCGGCGGCGAGGTGGCCGCGCGCGTCGCGGGCGACCGCGCCGACGGTACCGTGCTTCGAGGGGGCGCCCGGCCGCGCCTGCGCCCGCAGCGCAGCCCGCGCCTCCTCCCAGCGCCTCCGCTGGCGCGGCGTGACGAGGAGCCCGTTCTCGTGCGGCGGGAGCCCGATCTCCCTCGCGAAGGCGGAGGCGCCGGGGCCGGCGAGGAGGACGTGGTGCGTCCGCTCCATGACCGCCCGGGCGAGCGAGATCGGGTTCCTCACGTCCTTCACCACCGCCACCGCGCCGCAGCGGAGCGAGGCGCCGTCCATGATGGACGCGTCGAGCTCGACGTCGCCCGCGGAGGTGAGCGTCGCGCCGGTGCCGGCGTTGAAGACGGGATCGTCCTCCAGGAGACGGACGGCGGCCTCGACGGCGTCGAGAGCGCTTCCCCCCGCGCTCAAGATCGACCATCCTGCCGAGCAGGCGCGCCGGACGCCCTCGAGGCGGGGCCCCTCCGTGCCCCCGGACGAGGTGGAGTCGACGGGGTCGAGGTCTCCGGCGCCTCCGTGGACGACGATGGCGGGTGTGGGCTGGGGATGCATCGCGGGGCGGGGACGTTAGGTTATGGACCGTACGTGAGGTGACGACATGACTGGACGGGAAGTGGTGATCGTCGGTGCGGCGCGCACGCCCATCGGCTCGTTCCTCGGCTCGCTCTCCTCCGTGGCGGCGCCGCGCCTCGGCGCGGTCGCCATCCGGGCGGCCCTGCAGCGTGCGGGCCTGGAGCCGGGTGCGGTGGACGAGGTGGTGATGGGCAACGTCCTGCAGGCGGGCCAGGGGCAGGCGCCCGCGCGCCAGGCCGCGATCTTCGCCGGGCTGCCCGACAAGACGCCGGCGTGGACGCTCAACAAGGTGTGCGGCTCGGGGCTCAAGGCGGTCATCTCGGCTGCACAGGCCATCGCGGTCGGCGACGCCGAGGTGGTGGTCGCGGGCGGGATGGAGTCGATGTCGAACGTCCCTTACTACGATCGCGCCGCGCGCACCGGCGCCCGGATGGGGAACGTCGAGCTCGTCGACGGGATGATCCACGACGGCCTGTGGGACGTGTACGGCCAGCACCACATGGGCCTCGCCGGGGAGCACTGCGCCACCACGCAGGACATCTCGCGCGCCGCCCAGGACGAGTACTCGCTCGAGTCCACCCGCCGCGCCATCGAGGCCCAGAAGGCGGGCGCGTTCAAGGCGGAGATCGTCCCCGTCGAGATCGAGGGCAAGAAGGGCGAGAAGACCCTCGTCTCGGACGACGAGGGGCCGAGATCGGCGAAGCCGGAGAAGATCCCCACGCTGAAGCCGGCCTTCAAGAAGGACGGCACCATCACGGCGGCGAGCGCGGCGTCCATCAACGACGGGGCGGCCGCGGTCGTGCTCATGAGCGCGGAGCGGGCCCGGAAGGAGGGCCGCCCGGTGCTCGCCCGGCTCCGCGCCTGGGGCGGGGCGGCGCGCAAGCCCATCGAGTTCACCCTCGCGCCCGCCGACGCGATCCGCACGACGCTCGCCAAGGCGAAGCTCGAAACGAAGGACGTGGAGCTCTGGGAGATCAACGAGGCGTTCGCGGTGGTCGCGATCGCGAACAACCGGCTGCTCGGGCTCGACCCGAAGACCGTGAACGTCCGGGGCGGCGCCGTGGTGCTCGGCCACCCGATCGGCGCGTCGGGCGCGCGGATCCTGGTGACGCTCCTCCACGCCATGAAGGACCTCGGCAAGCAGCGCGGGCTCGCCTCGCTCTGCATCGGGGGCGGCGAGGCCGTCGCGCTCGTCGTGGAGCGCTAGCGCCCGTCCTTCGGCTTCGCGCGCCGCCCGGCGGCGCGGTACGCTCAGGGCGAGCGCCCTTCGACAGGCTCAGGGTGAGCGGAGGTGGAAGATGAACAAGGTCGTCGCCTCGTCGGACGCGGCCGTCGCGGACATCAAGGACGGCGCGACCATCATGGTCTCGGGGTTCGGGCTGTGCGGGAACCCCGAGAACCTCATCGCGGCGCTCCACCGCAAGGGCGTGAAGGACCTGACGCTCGTCTCGAACAACTGCGGCACGACGGACCTGGGTCTCGGCATCCTCCTCAAGGCCCGGCAGATCCGGAAGATCGTCGCGTCCTACGTCGGCGAGAACAAGGAGTTCGAGCGCCAGTTCCTCTCGGGGGAGCTCGAGGTGGACCTCGTCCCGCAGGGCACCCTGGCCGAGCGGATCCGCGCGGGCGGCGCGGGGATCGGCGGCTTCTACACCGCGACCGGCGTCGGGACCCAGGTCGCGGAGGGCAAGGAGACGCGCGTCATCGACGGCCGCGAGTACCTCCTCGAGATGCCGCTCCGAGCCGACTTCGCCCTGGTGTTCGCCTGGAAGGCGGATCACTGGGGGAACCTGGTGTACCGGAAGACCTCGCGCAACTTCGGCCCCATGATGTGCGCCGCGGCGAGGACCACCATCGCCGAGGCGCAAGAGGTGGTCGCGCCCGGCGAGCTCGACCCGGACCAGGTCCACACGCCCGGCATCTACGTGAAGCGGGTCGTGAAGGGCGAGAAGTACGAGAAGTGGATCGAGCGGCGGACCGTCCGGCCGCGAGGGAAGTGAGGAGACGAGATGCCGCTCACCCGCGAGCAGATCGCCCAGCGCGTGGCCCGGGAGCTGCGCGACGGCTTCTACGTGAACCTCGGCATCGGGATGCCGACGCTCGTCTCGAACTACGTGCCGAAGGGGATCGAGGTGGTGCTCCAGTCGGAGAACGGCATCCTCGGCGTCGGCCCGTACCCGGTGGAGGGCGAGGAGGACCCCGACCTCATCAACGCCGGCAAGGAGACGGTCACCGTGGTGAAGGGCGCGGCGTACTTCTCCTCGGCCGAGTCCTTCGCGATGATCCGCGGCGGGCACATCGACCTCGCCATCCTCGGCGCGCTGGAGGTGTCGGAGAGGGGCGACCTCGCCAACTGGCTCGTCCCCGGCAAGATGGTGAAGGGCATGGGCGGCGGGATGGACCTCGTCGCCGGCGCCAGGCGCACCGTGGTGACCATGGAGCACGCGACGAAGGACCGGAAGCCCAAGATCCTGAAGGCGTGCACGCTCCCCATCACCGGCCGCCGCTGCGTCTCCGCGATCTGCACCGACCGCGCCTGGATGGACGTGACCTCGGACGGCCTCGTCCTGCGCGAGCTCGCGCCCGGCGAGACCTTCGACAGCGTGCAGGAGCTGACCGAGCCGAGGCTGGTGGTCGCGCCCGACGTCCGGCCCATGCAGCTCTGAGCGGGCGTCCACGAAGGCTCCAGGCTTGCAGGCTACAGGGGGCTGTTCCTGACGCCTGAAACCCGTAGCCTGTAGCCTCTCCGAAGGAGAGCGAACCGCGTGCTCTTCACGCTCACCACCGACTTCGGCGCGGGCTCCGGCCATCCCGCGCAGGTGAAGGCCGTGCTCCTCTCCGCGATCCCGGACGCGCGGATCGTGGACGTCTCGCACGAGGTGCCCCGCCACGACGTGCTCGCGGGCGCGCTCCTCCTCGAGGCGTGCCTCCCCTGGTTCCCCGCGCAGGCGGTCCACGTCGCCGTGGTGGACCCCGGCGTCGGCACGGCGCGGCGGGCGCTCTGTCTGTCCGGTCCGGGGGGCACCACGTTCGTGGCGCCCGACAACGGCCTCCTCACGCCGTTCCTCGGCGAGGGGGCGCGCGTCTTCGCCATCGAGCCCGGGCGCGCCGTGCCCGCGCCCCGCTCCGCCACGTTCCACGGCCGGGATCTCTTCGCGCCCGCGGCCGCCTTCGTGGCGAAGGGCGGCGACCCGGGCGCGCTCGGGCCTCCGGTCGCCGACGCGGTCCGGCTCGCCTGGCCTGCGGCAAACTGCCACGGAGCCGAGATCGTGGGCGAGACGCTCACCGCCGACTCGTTCGGCAACCTCGTCACCTCGATCCGGGAGGGCGACCTCGGCGGCGCGCCCGTCGTCGAGGTGGAGGCCGCGGGCCGGCGCGTGCGCTGGGTCGCAACGTACGGCGAGGCGGCCCCCGGCGAGCTCCTCGCGCTGGTCGGATCGGGAGGCCGGGTCGAGGTCTCGGTGCGCGAGGGGAGCGCCGCCGCGGTCCTGGGCAGGGTGCGCGGACTCTCGGTCCGGGTCATCCTTGGCCGCGCCCGAGGCGCCTGCTAGAGTCTCCTCGACGATGAAGGCCAGGGAGAACAAGCGCCGCGCCATCCGCCTCCACCACGAGATCCCGGTGGCCTACCGGAGCGTGGGCAGCTTCCTCACCGACTGGGCGACGAACATCAGCCGCGGCGGGATGTTCATCAACACGCGGAAGCCGCTCTCGGTCGGCACCGACGTGAAGATCCTGGTGCAGCTCCCCGGCCTGAGGTTCCCCTACGAGCTCGCGGGGCGTGTCACGCGCGTCACCGAGTTCGACAACCACGCCAACATGGTCCCGGGCATGGGCGTCGAGTTCACCTCGGTGGACGAGGCGAAGCGCCGCGAGATCGACGTGTTCGTCGCCCGGCTGCGCAAGGACCTCGAGGAAGCCTAGAGCGCGCGCCCCGCGGCGCCGTTACCCTCCGTCGCCGTGCGCACCGAGCTCACCATCGACGGCCTCGCCCCGGG
>Ga0153916_10001931_pt1 | contig 15123 bp, 12 predicted proteins | sample Opewatmetagenome_FD_109642 | JGI IMG/M metagenome (GOLD analysis project Ga0153916, IMG submission 109642) | Freshwater wetland microbial communities from Ohio, USA - Open water 3 Core 3 Depth 4 metaG | ecosystem: Environmental > Aquatic > Freshwater > Wetlands | place: USA: Ohio, Lake Erie...
GATCGCTTCCCGATGATCGCGTCGCACAAGGTCCTGGCCGCCTACGCCTGCCTGGCGCCACGGATCGTGACCGGCCAATTCGACCCGACGGCGAATCGGGCCGTCTGGCCGTCGACCGGCAACTACTGCCGGGGCGGCGTGGCGATCTCGCGGATCATGGGCTGCCGCGGCGTGGCGGTCCTGCCCGAGGGGATGAGCCAGGAGCGCTTCGACTGGCTCGCGCGCTGGGTCGCGGACCCGGCCGACATCATCCGGACGCCCGGCTCGGAGAGCAACGTCAAGGAGATCTACGACCGCTGTGCCGAACTGGCCGAGGATCCGGTCAACGTGATCTTCAACCAGTTCTCGGAGTTCGGGAACTACCTGGTCCACTACCTCGCCACGGGTCGGGCCCTGGGTCACATCGTCGAGGCGATGCGCGAGGAGGAGCCCCGTCTCCGCGTGCACGCCTTCGTGTCGGCCACCGGATCGGCGGGCACGATCGGCGCCGGTGATTTCATCAAGGAACGGTTCGGCGCGCGGATCGCGGCGGTCGAGGCCCTCGAGTGCCCGACCATGCTCGAGAACGGCTTCGGCGAGCACAACATCCAGGGGATCGGCGACAAGCACATTCCGCTCATCCACAACGTGATGAACACGGACACGGTGGTCGGCATCTCGGATCACGCCACGGATCAGCTCAACGTCCTGTTCAACACGACCGCCGGCCGCGACTACCTCGTCCGCCGGCGAGGCGTGCCGGCCGAGGTCGTGGACGCGTTCGACTCCTTCGGCCTGTCGAGCATCTGCAACGTCCTCGCGGCCATCGCCATCGCCCGGCACGACGGGCTGGGCCCCGACGACGTCGTCGTCACGGTCGCGACCGACGGCGCCGCGATGTACCGGACCGAGCGCGACAAGGTGCTCGCTCGCGATTTCGCCGGTGACTTCGACGAGGTGGCCGCGGCCGGGGTGTTCGGACAGCACGTCCTGGGCGGCGGCGACAGCCAGCAGCTCCTCGACCTGACCCCGGCCGACCGGCGCCGGATCTTCAACCTCGGCTACTTCACGTGGGTCGAGCAGCAGGGCGTCCCCTTCGACGCGTTCGTCGAGCGTCGCGATCCCGGCTTCTGGCGGGAGCTGCGCGCCATCCTGCCGGTCTGGGACAACCTCATCGAGGCCTTCAACGAGCGGACCCGCGCGGGCGTGCCGGCATGAGCGAGCTCCTCGACCGACGGTCGCCGACGGTGCCCAGCGGGGCTTTCGGCGAGCTGCCGATCGCGTATGCCTGTGCCGGCTGCGGCTACCGCGCGTCGGTCGATCGGCCCGTCCCGATGCGCTGCCCGCGTGCCCGGCCCGACGACGACATCGATCACGTCCTCGGCCGCGTCCCGGACATGACCCGGCTGCGCTTCCCGACCGGCCTCGAGGCGAACCCGTTCATCCGCTACCGGACGCTGTCCCATGCCTATCACGTCGCCCGCGCCCTCGGCTGGACGGATGCCGACTACGTGGCCCTCGTCGAGCGGATCGACGCGGCCATCGCCGCCGTCGACGGCGCGGGTTTCCGAGTGACGCCGATGGCGCGTCATGCCGCCCTCAGCGACCGGTTGGGGTTCGAGCGCCACGGGGGCGTCCTCGTCAAGGACGAGACCGGCAACGTCAGCGGCTCGCACAAGGCGCGACACCTCATGGGGACGCTCCTCGAGCTCGAAGTGGCCGACGCCTTCGAGGGTCGGCGGGAGTATCGACGGCTCGCGATCGCGAGCTGCGGCAATGCCGCGCTCGCCGCGGCCGTGGTCGCGGCGGCCGCCGGGCGCGAGCTCGACGTGTTCATCCCGACCGACGCGAATCCCGCCGTCGTCACGCGCCTGATGGACCTGGGTGCGCAGGTCACCGTGTGCGAGCGCCAGCCAGGCGTGGCGGGCGACCCGACCGTTCGAGAGCTGAGCACCGCCATCGAGGCGGGCGCGATCCCGTTCACCTGCCAGAGCAACGCCAACGGCTTCGCCGTCGAGGGCGGATTGACACTCGGCTACGAGCTTGTAGCGGACCTCGCCGCCAACGGCACGACCGTGGACCGGTTGTTCGTGCAGGTCGGCGGGGGCGCCCTCGCGTCGGCCTGCCTGCAGGGGATCGCCGAGGCGCGAAGCCTGGGCGCGACGACGTCGAATCCCATCGTCCACCCCGTGCAGGCCGAAGCCGTTGCCCCGCTCGCCCGTGCCTACGAGCGCCTCGTCCACCGGCTCGACACGGACACCCCGACCGACACCGACGTGGTCTGGGCTGCTCGCCATCGGTCGGCGTTCATGTGGCCGTGGGAGGCCGAGCCGCACAGCATCGCGAGCGGCATCCTCGACGACGAGACCTACGACTGGCTGGCCATCGTGCGCGGCACCCTCGCCAGTCACGGTTGGCCGGTGGTCGTGGACGAAGCCACCCTGCTCGAGGCGAACGAGATCGCGCGGAGCACCACCGGCATCGACGTCGACCCGACCGGCAGCGCCGGCCTGGCCGGCCTCCTCGCGTTGCGCCGCCACGGACGAGTCGCTGCCAGCGAGACCGTCGCCGTCATCTTCACGGGCATCAGGCGCGGGGTCGCGCCGGTCGCCGAGTCACCCGCATCACAGCTCGGAGCGCCATCATGAGAAGCTTCCTCGGTCGCGACATCCTGTCCCTCAAGGACTTCAGCCGGGACGAATTCTTCCGGGTCTTCCAGGTCGCCGACGACCTGGCGCCGTTCGCCCGCGACCGCCGCAACACCGACCTGCTCAAGGGCAAGTCGTTGCTGACCGCCTTCTACCAGCCGAGCACCCGGACGCGCCTGTCGACCGAGGCGGCGATGCATCGCCTCGGCGGGCACGTCCTCGGTTTCTCCGATTCGAAGATGACCCGCGCCGGCGACTTCTACCAGGAGTCCATCAAGGACACGTTCCACATGCTGGAGTACTACGGCGACGTGATCGCCATCCGGCACTTCCAGCAGGGTGCCCCGGCCGAGGCCGCGAAATGGGCATCGGTTCCGGTCATCAACTGCGGCGACGGCTGGGGCGAGCATCCCACCCAGGTCCTGACCGATCTGTACACCATCCTCCGCGAGAAAGGCACCCTCGACGGGCTCACCTACCTCCTCGTGGGCGACATGCGGATGCGGACGATGCACTCGATCCTGTACGCCCTGTCGCAGTTCGACGCCGAGGCGATCGTGGTCGGCCCGCCCGACATGTCGCTGCTGCCCGAGTTCAAGGCCGAGCTGGACGAGCTCAACGTGGCCTATCGCGAGGCCGGCGACGTTCGCGACGTGATCGGCGAGGCCGATGTCATCTACATGGAACCCGTAGTCCAGGCCGACTACACCGCCTCGCGCGTGGAGCGCAGCGGCGAGACCGGCCTGACGCCGCCGGAGTACGTGGTCACGCGCCAGCTGATGCGCGAGAACGCGAAGCGCAGCTCGATCATCCTCCACTCGCTGCCGCGCATGGACGAGCTGCCGGCCGACGTCGACGCGACGCGCCATCAGCGCTACTGGGCCGAGGCGTTCAACGGGGTCTGCCTCCGGATGTCGCTCCTCTCGCTCGTCCTCGGCGCGGCCGAGTGAAGGCGCACGATGCAGACGAATCTCCGCGGCCGCGACCTGATCAGCCTCCAGGACTGGACTCGAGAAGAGATCGAGACCGTCCTGGCGGTCGCGACGGACCTGAAGCGCCTTCGGGCGCTCAACCAGCCGCATCCGTACCTGCGCGACAAGGTCCTGGCGATGCTCTTCTTCTACTCGAGCACCAGGACCCGCGCCTCGTTCGAGGCCGGCATGGCCCAGCTCGGCGGTCACGCCCAGTTCATCGAATCGCGGACGACCCAGATCGCCCATGGCGACACCGCCCGCGAGATCGGCGAGATCCTCGGCCGGTACAACGACGGGATCGCCATCCGCAACGTCGACTGGGGTGTCGGCAACCAGTACATCCGCGACGTGGCCGGGGCGAGTCGCGTGCCCGTCCTGAACATGCAGTGCGACCTCTACCACCCGCACCAGGTGCTGGCCGACCTGCTCACCATCCAGGAGAAGCTGGGCGACCCGCGCGGCCGGACGATCACCGTCTCGTGGGCCTATGCCGCCAGCTACCAGAAGCCGATCAGCGTGCCGCAGGACCTGGTGCTCCTGGCGACCCGGTTCGGGATGAACGTGCGGCTGGTCCATCCACCGGAGTTCCGGCTGATGGACGATGTCGTCGCCCAGGCGGCCGAGAACGCGCGCCGTTCGCGCGGCTCGTTCGAGCTGATGGATGACTTCGACGCCGGCGTGCGTGGCTCGGACGTCGTCTATGCCAAGAGCTGGGGGCCGCTGCTCGTCGCGAAGGACGACGCCGACGGGGCGGCGATCTCGGCCCGGTACACGGACTGGATCACCGACGAACGCCGGATGGATTTGGCCGGACCCGAGTCGATCTACATGCACCCATTGCCCGCCGACCGCAACATCGAGGTCACCGATGCCGTGATCGACGGTCCGCATTCGGTCGTCTATGACGAGGCGGAGAACCGACTGCATGTCCAGAAGGCGGTCATGGCCCTGACGATGGGCTGACCGTGGGGCGTCGACCCCCGAAGGAGAACGAGTGATGGCAGACAGGACCCTGGTCGTTGCCATCGGGGGCAACTCCCTGATCAAGGATGCGCGCCACCAGACCGTGCCGGACCAGGTGGCGGCCCTGGGCAAGACGAGCTCGCACATCGCGGCCGCGATCCGCGACGGCTGGCGGGTGGCGATCGGCCACGGCAACGGCCCGCAGGTCGGCTTCATCCTGCGCCGATCCGAGCTGGCGGCCCACGAGCTCCACGAGGTCCCCCTCGACGTCTGCGACGCCGACACCCAGGGCGCGATCGGCTACGAGCTCCAGCAGTCCCTCGGCAACGACTTCCGGCGAATGGGCATCGACCGGCGGGCGGTCACCGTGGTGACCCAGGTCGAGGTCGCCCGCGACGACCCGGCGTTCCAGCACCCGACCAAGCCGATCGGCACGTTCATGGACGAGGCCCGCGCAGCCCAGCGCCGGGATCACGAAGGCTGGACCGTCGTGGAGGATGCGGGCCGGGGTTGGCGGCGGGTCGTGGCCTCGCCGAAGCCGCTCCGGATCGTCGAGCAGGACGCCGTCCAGTCCCTCCTGGCCGAGGGCTTCGTGGTCATCACCGTCGGCGGCGGCGGGATCCCGGTCGTGGCCGACGAAACGGGTTGCCTCCACGGCGTGGCCGCCGTCATCGACAAGGACTACGCCTCGTCGCTGCTGGCCAGCGCCGTCGGTGCGGACGTCTTCGCGATCACGACCGCCGTCGAGCGCGTCGCGCTCGACTGGGGCAAGCCGAGCCAGACCTGGGTCGACCGGCTGACCGTCGCCGAGGCGCGAGGTTACCTCGCCGAAGGCACCCACTTCATGGCCGGGAGCATGGCGCCGAAGATCGAGGCCTGCCTGGAGTTCCTCGAGCGCGGTGGCGGCGAGGCGATCATCACCGCGCCGACGAACCTCGAGCGCGCCCTCGCCGGCAAGGCGGGCACCCGGATCGTGCCCTGAGGCTCGGGTCCTAGCGCACTCCGGCCGGAGTCGCGACCGCCGCGGCAACGTCCGCACCCCACTCGGTCGCCCGCTCGATCTCGCCGGTCACGAGGCGATCGAACAGCGGTCCCGTGGGTCCGCCGACGAGGAAGCTCTGCGGCTTTGCGACGATCCTGAAGCGCGGTTCCCGGAGCCGCCTGGTCAGCGCCTTCGCCGCCGATCCCCAGACCAGTTCCGGACCCTTGATCCGCGTGTCGAACGCCGCCGTGGGGATCGCCTCCGACGCCGGGTGCACGGATTCCAGCCACTCGCCCAGGCCGATCCCTCGGGATACGAGCCGGTCGCCCGCGCGTTGTGCGGCGTCCGCCCTCGTCTTTGCATTGGGCTCTCCGTGTCCGTGCGTGGGGCCACCGACGAGCAGCAACCCCACGTCGGCCGGAATGGAGGTCGGAGCCGCAGCCACCTCGACCAGCTCGACCGGCATCCGTGAGCCGACGCCGTCGGCGACCGCGCGCGCCACGTCGCGCGTGTTTCCGAACATGGACTCGTACACCACCAGGGCGCGCATCGCCACCGCCTCCCCATCTCCTCGGACTCGTCTCCAACGGCCCTCAGCGTCGTCCGCGAGGGTCGCGGGCGCCAAGAGCCGAACGACCCGAACGTGACCGACCGGCGTCGCGGGCCAGGCAGGCCCGATCGCCACCCACCTCAACCGGGGCCCGTCACGACCGAACGGTCACCGTGAGGTCGTACGTCCACTCGCCCTGTGTGCCACCGGCCCACGGTTGGCCATAGCCGATCGACAGGGTCGTCGTCCCGGACGCGACAGCGCGGATGGTCAGGACCTCGTCACCGGGTGCCCCGGCGATCGGCGCTGACGACTCGCCTGCCGCCCGGAAGGTGCGATCGATCAGCCGGACCACGGACGTGTCGCTGATCTGCGGATCGCCCCACGAGAAGCCGGTCGACGGGTTCGAACAGAGGACGATGACGAGGTCGGTTCCCACCTCGATGGCGCGCGACTGCTCGATCGCAGGCGTCGCACGGAACTGGTCGCACGTCGCCCCCGCCGTATCGGCCGCCTCGGTCCCGGCGCAGGCCGCGAGCAGCGAGAGACAGAAAATGGTTGCCAGGAACGATCGGACCGCCATGGCGAAGCCTCCTCTCGCGGCGGGCGGGACCCCCTGGTGACGCACCGCCACCGAGCCACATCGTGTTCGCCGACGGGACGGTATGGCGCAGGCGCGAGTTCCCTTGGAAGCTCAGGGTCAGGACGACCTCAGCGGGAACACGAACGTGTCGATCGGCGGGTAGTGCTCGTACCGGGCGACGAGTGGGATCGCAACGTCCGTCGGCACGCCGAACCGCGCCACCGCGGCCGCCGTCAACAGCGCGTACGCCCCGTGACCCACGGCCCCGGCCGCCTCGTTCTTGAGCAGCCGATGGGCCATCACCACCTCTGGACCGACGAGCTCCGCGCGCCCAGATCTCCTGGATCACGAAGGGGCCGGCATGCAGGATGAACTTGAGATCCAGCGTGTCGATCGGCATGCAGGCGTCACAGCGGCAGGCCCAGATGTCGTGGGCCGCCTCCAGTCGCCCGCGGAACTCCGCGTGGCAATTCTCGAGGCAGTCCCGGGGGCCCGCGCCTCGCGGCAGGAGCGCCGGGTCGGTCGTGTACGCGAAGACCGCGTCGCCCTCCAGCTTCGACAGCGTGAACGGCGGGACGAGGCGCCCGACGATCCCGTCCAGCAGGCTCGACATCATCGCGTAGGCATCGGGGATCGCGCCGTTCACGAAGGCGTCGGCCTCCGCCGGGAAGCTGTCGAAGACGCCACGCACGTCCGCGTGGAGCCGCTCGAACACCGCCTCGTCGGGGAGTACCGTGCCGAGCTTCGGCCAGTCGTAGATACAGCGATCAGGACCATCCACCGCTGTCCGAAGGCTCGTGTCGACTGCCGGACGGGCTGGGCCGCCTACGGCTCTCGTCGCACGGCGACCTTTGGCACTTGACGCGCGGTAATGCGGGCTGGACGCTCCCTTGGCGCACGTCGGACTCCGTGGGGGCCCTTCTCGCGACCGCGGTCCGCAGCGCGCGCTGCGTGTGGGGGTCGAGAGTGGCTGGCCGCGCATTCGCGTCGGGCATTCTCGGGTGGGTCATTCCGGGCATCGTGGCCGCGCCCCTCGCCGGAACGCACGAGTCCGCCGGCGGCGAGGCGCTGCTCCTGGCGGGAGGCGCCTGGCTGCTGTTGCTGGGCCCGATCGGCTGCGCGATCGGCGGGTGGCTGGCGTCACGGATCGGACGTCGAGGGAGTGCGATCGGCCTCGCCTTCTTGTGCGGGCTGTTCGGCGTGGCCACCGCGGTGATCGCCGTCGCGGTCGTCGACGCGCAGGTCACGGTTGTCACGATCGGCGCCGTTGCATTCGCCTTCATCCTGCCGCTCATCGTCGGCTACAGCATCGGGTTTGGCATCGGCGTCGCGCTCACCCGCCAGACCGATGGGTCCGAGGCGCCCAGATGAGGAACCGCCTCGCCGCGCTCGTCGTGGGACTCGCCGCGACCATCGTGCTCTCCGTGCTGGCGATCTGGGCCTATCGGCAGGCGATCACCGACTGGCGGTACGACCTCGCCGGGCTCGGCGACCCGTTCCTCGGCCGGCCGGCGCCCGGCTTCACGATCGTCGTCGCGGCGTTCGTCGCCCTCGTCTACTCGGTCATTGCCCTCACGCTCCGGGCCATCGCCCGACGGGTCGTCCGCCGCCGCGCGGCGCGACGCGCCATCGCGTCCGAACCTGCCGCCACGCCCCTCGGCACCGGCATGGTGATTCGGCGCTCACGCTGGTGGTGGCCCATCGGAGCCGCGATTGGCGGCTATCTCGCGGGAGGTGTCCTGACGATCGCCGCGGGCGGTCCGGTCGAACACCCGGGAACCATGCGGCTCGTCTTCCCGGCACCGATTGCGGGCACGATCGACGTCGCCGTTCGCTGCCGGTCCGCCTCGGGCCAGCCCGGCGTGATCGCCGAGGTGATCCCCGAGGCGGCCGGGCTGCCGATGGTGAGCCTCCGGAACCCGGCGACCGGGGTGGCGGACGGTCGGGTGGCGCCGCGCGGCTGGGTCCACCTTCCGTACCTGCGCCCGAGCGAGGACGACTATGTCCTGCCGAACGTCCCCGAACGGCCACCGGTGTATCTCCTCAACCGCGCCCCCAGCGTGTCCTCCGGCGGGCGGCAGGTGCAGGACGCAGCGATCATCGCCGTCCCGATCATGTTCATGGGTGCGTACACGTACCGGACCCAAGACATCGAGGAGTCGACTGCCGCCGGGCGGATCACGGCATCGGCGGTGCGCACTGTCGACCCGTACGGTCTCGTCCTCAACGAGCTCGTCCCGAACGACCCGTGGCCCGATCGGTACGGACTCGGTGTCGAATGGACGTGCGACCTCGACCGATCCCTCGAGCCGGTTCCCGCGCCCACGCGACCCGGAATCCTGCCGGCCGAGCCGACGTCCTCGTCAACCGTCCCGACCGCGTCGCTCACGCCCGGCGGCGCGCCAGCCCAGCTTCGCGTCGTAACGACCTCGGACTGGACCACCGTCCGGATCAACGGAGCGACCGTCGCCTCCCATGTGCTCGTCGGGAGCGAGGGTTCGGCGACGGACGTCGCGGTCGATCAGCGCGGGTTCGTGGTGACGCAGCCGCTCGTCGCGGCGAAGGCAGGCAGGGGCGTCGCCGCGACGTGGTCCGTCAGCCTGACCTGGTCGCTGGGGTCGGCAACGTCCAGCGGCAACACCGAGCTGACCGTCGAGATCGAGCAGGGTTCGCTCGGGGCGACGAGCGTGACGCTCTACAACGTGCTTGGCCCCGAGCCCACGCCGGTCGACGTCGCCAGATGGGCGGGTGTCGCCGAGGGCGGGAACCTGCAGTTCCTGGGCTTGGATACTCGCTGGTTGACGGAGCCCGTCAGGTTCGAGGTTGTCCGCCGGTAGTGTGTCGACCGTCGCACGACGCCGGCGACGCCGGTGGGGAAGCGCGGTCCAAACAAACGGCGACGGCGTTCGTTGTCCGAGGTGTTCGCCGACAGGATCGCGGAGGCACTCCACCTCATGGGACTGCTATCGCGTCGCCCGCCCCCCACCGTCCCGCAGCACGAGGCCGTGCCCATGGCCCCGCTCCCACCACAGCCCACCATCTTCATGACTTACGAAGGTTGGGTGGTCGGCAACCTCGTCGACACGACCGGCCGCGTGAGCGACACCCTCGCGAGGAGCCCATCGATCGCGCTCATGACGGACGGCGGCTTCCGGGAAGTCGATCGCGACGAGGTGCTCATGGTGATCCCGCCCGATTCGTCCGCCCGGCCTGAGCTGCACATCGCCAAACGATGCGTGCCGGTCACGGTCGATGTCAGCGAGACGATGAGCGTGAGCGGCCTCTGCCATGTTCTGCCGGGCGCCACGGTGTGGGACACCTGGCAACGATCGGCCTCCGGGTTCGCGCCCCTCACCGATGCCGTCATCGGGTTCCCCGACGGGACGACCGAGACGGCCGAGGTCGTCCTCGTCAGCCGTCATGCGGCCGGGGCAGGACTCCGGTCCTTCTAGGCTGTTCTCGCGAGCGTGCCCGAGAGCCTCGACGCAACCTGGGGCTGCTCCGGCCTCGAACCCACGACAGACCTTTTCCCAGCCTGGGGACAGATCCGACCGAGATGTGTGTCGTCGAACGACGAGGGCAGCTTCAGGCCGTGCCGAGGGCGCGATCCAACCCGACGTGCGCGATGAGGACGGCTCCAGCGATGGCAACCGGCGTGGCCCCCCACGCCAGTCCGAGTCCGAGGACTCCGAGTCCCGGGACACCATTGTGGACGAGGTTGTAGGTGACGCAGCTCGCGCGGGCCGCACGGTCGTGCCGGCATCCATCGAATGGAAGCTCCCGGCTCGCCCATTCTTCGAATCTGCTGCGCTGCTGGAGCGCCCCCTGACGGACTCACGGCCTCCCCGTCCGACAGAGGCGACCGCTCGAGTATTGCGCTTTGGCGCGACGCCGGGGACGAGGGAGACGCGGCAACCCCCCGCTCCTCGTCTCCCGCCGGGCGCCGCGTGTCGTTGACCCGCGAGACATCCCCCTCGTCCCCCGCGGCCTGACGTCACGGCATAAGAATGCCGGCGGACACACAGAGGCAGGACCCCGGAGGTACCGCCTCCGGGGTCCTGCAGCGTTCCACGCGCCATCAGCGAGTCGGCCTGTAGCCGAGCTGTTCCGCGATGCCGCGCGGGGAGCGGGGATTACTTCGCCGTATGGACGATGATCGAGCCGCCACCGAGCGGCGTGTCAGCATCGTCGTAGACGACGTTGTCACTCGAGTCCGTGATCTTGATGCGGAACGTGTCGGGTGAGCCCTGGGTGGCCCAGATCATGAAGCCGTAGCTGCCGGCGCCGTTGATCGTGCCGCTGCCCTTGTACTGGGCGTTCGTGCCCGACTGGCTGACGACGAGCCACTGGTAGCTGGTGCTGCTGAAGTTGAGACTGCCAGCCTGGAACACGAACTGGGTGTTGCCGTCGGGGACGCTGGCGCCCTTCTTGTACTTCGAGACGAAACCGAAGTTCGCCTTGCCCGTCGCGTCGACGCAGACGGTGGTGTCCTGGCACGCACCGGTGGGCGAGAGGATCCAGCCACCGCCGGTGACGAAGCCGCCCGAAGGGTCGTAGACGACGAGGTTCGTGCAGGCCGTCCCGTCGCTCGTGTTGCCGACGTTATCGGTGCCGCGCACGCAGATCGTCTCGACCACTGGCGATGTTGGGACCGGGATCGTCGCGGTGATGTCCTCCGTCGGCGAGTCGAAGGACCCGTCCACGGCAGCCATCGCCGTCCAAGCGCCACCATCGATGCTGTACTCGGCGGACGCGATGTTCGAGTTGCCGGTGGTCGTATCGTCGACGGTGGCGGTGAGCGTGGCACCCGATGCCGTCACCGCGATCGGGTTCATGGAGTTCGCGATCACGTCGGTGACCAAGGGGGGCGTCTGCGGATTCACAGTGAATCGGTAGACCGAGTTGGTCGGCTGATTCTGGGTGATCACGAAGGTTCCCCCACCGTACGTGAAGGACACCGTCTCCGACCCCAGCGTCCCGTCCACGAGCGCGTATGCCACGCCGTTGGCGTCCGTTGCCCCGAGCGAGATCCCGCCCGGCTCAGCGGTGACTGCGACGCCCTGGATCGGCATCCCCGCGGCGTCAAGCAGCCGCGCGACGATCATGCTCTTGGTGAGCGGCACCCCGTCGATGAGGATCGGGAGGCGGATAGGTCCGCCCGGCGAGAAGTCGAACCGGAAGTTCACCGTACCGGGGAAGAGTTCACGGCTGTGCGGCGTGAAGAACGCGCTGTCGCCAGTGGCGCCACCGAAGGCGATGATCCCACTGTACCCAAGTGTGAGCGTCGTCGTCGTGAACACGACCAGCGGGTCTGCCCCGACGTCCTGCGTCTTGGTGGCGAACGTGTAGTTCAGGTCGACCCGGAACGTGTAGGTCCCGGGAAAAAGCTCAGCGGACAGCTCACCGCCCGCACCCGTCGGCTGCCCAGGGTAGTAGTAGGCAGTGCCGAGGATGCCGCCGTAGCGGACCTGCGCTCCGGCAACCCCGGTCTGCGCCGCGTCCTCCACGCGCACGGTGACCTGGCGGGTCTGGAAATCGAAGCGCGGCTGCGCGGCGATGTCCTGGGTGAGGTGTGCGCTCGTCGTGTTGTTGAAGGTCGTCCAGATCGTGACGTTGGTCGTGCCAGCGGCAAACAGCTGGTACTTACAGCTGGACCCTGGGTCGACCGTGCTGGAGAAGTAGCTGATCGGGCCGATGCCGATCTGGTAGGACGTCGTGCCGGGGACGTGCCGGCTGTTGGTGCTGTCCGTCAGGCACACGTCGACACGGATCTCGCCAGCGGCAGCCACCGGACTGGCCGCTCCAACCGTCATGAGTTGCCCCAGCGCCAGCAGCGCGGCGGCAAGGAACCTCGCCCTCTCTGGAATTGAACCCATGTCGTTCACTCCCACTCCAACCCTGGGCGCTCCAGCGAGCGCCCGACGCGGTCCGCGTCAAAGAAGGATCCCAAGGCGGCGCGGCCCCCCGGGGCCTCGCCGCCTTTGAGCGTTACGCGCCAGCGCCATGGCTGGCGGAGCGTGCTGTCAGTGGATGTGGTTCAGCGAACCGCCGACGACCGTGTAGTACGTCACCGGGGTGCCGTCACTGAACGAGAAGTGCCAGTAGCCCGGCAGCAACTCCACGTCCTGCGTGAACGGCTGCCACGAACCCTGCGCGTACTGGGTCGCCGTGCCACTGTCCGAGTGAACCGCGCCGGTCTGGAAGACGATGGGCGTCGAGACGTCCTGGGTCTTCTCTTCGGAAGCGGCGTGGTAGGACATCTTGAACTTGTAGGTCCCGGGGAAGACCTCGAACGTCACGTTGCCGCTGCCGTCCGTGGTTCCCACCGAGATCCACGACCCTCCGCCCTGCTCGACGACGCCGCCGGCAAGCCCCGATCCCGCGTGGTCTTCCAGCGTGATCGTGGCCGCGACGGTGCCGAACGTGAAGATGGAATGGGTCGGCTGGCTGAAGAACTGGGTCTGCGAACCGTTGTGGTAGCTCACGCGGACCTGGATGTTGCCCAGTGTGCCGTCAACCAGCAGGTAGGCCATGCCGTTGGCGTCCGTGGTTCCGAATGGAAGCCACGAGCCGCCGGGCGCATACGAGACGACGCCGCCTGGAAGTCCGGCGCCTGCGTGATCGTTCAGGTGCGCGATGACCATGCTCTTGGTGTAGGTGTCACCGGCGCCCCACGTGAGTGGGATGGTGACGCCTGCGCCGGCCGGATCGCGGAAATGGAATGTGTAGGTCCCGGCGAGCAGGTTCATCGTGGGCTTGGTGAACCAGGCCGAGTCACCGGTCGCACCACCGTACGAGATCTGCCCGCTGTAGTAGAGGTTGACCGTGGTGGTGTTCCAGGTCAGCGTGGTGTCAGCGTTCGGGATCGCCACGCTCACCTTGGCCTCGGCCGTGCCCTTGTAGAGCATCTGGAACGAGTAGGTGCCCGGGAAGAACTGCGCCGATGTCGTTCCCCCCGCTCCGGTGAGACCGCCGGGGAACCACGTTGTCGTGTACGTGGCGCCATAGCCCCAGCGTGCCTGTCCACCCGCCAGGGGGCTGCCGCCGGCTGTCTGGAGCTGCAGCGTCAGCAGCCGGGTCTGGAACTGGTAGATGGAGTTCGTGGCCGCGTTCTGGGTGACGGTCTGGATGGTACCGTTGAACTTCATCTCGTTGGTCATGGTCCCGGCCAGGCCTGCCACGCTGTAGGCCAGGATGCCGGGAGCGGTGGCCTCGTTGCCCGTGAAGCCGGGCGCGTAATACCAAGAGCCGTACTGGTAGCGGGCGGTGCCGCCGTTGAGGGCCGCGCCGGTGCTATCACGCAGGCGGAGCGCGATGAGGCTCCGCGTGTAGGTCGCACCGGTGGCCGTGGCGACCGGCCACAGGAGCCCCATCCGCCCAGAGGCCCCACCGGTCCCGTCAAGCCGGAACCGAACCGGAGTCACGCCGTTGGAGAGCAGCTCCATCGACGGCTTCGCAAACCACGCGGAGTCGCCATTGGGGCCGCCAAAGGCGAGGCCGCCGCTGTACTGGAGCGTCACCTTCGTCGTATAGAAGTTGAAAGTCGTGTCGGCCATGATGGTGGCCGTCTGGTGCTGGCTGTAGGTGCCGTTCTTGGCAACCCACACCGCTACGGAGGCGCCGTCCGGAACGAGCTGCTCACGGCAGCCACTGACGCCGACGGCACCGACATAGTTGATCGAGCCGCTATTGACCTGGTACCACGCCGCGTCCCCCGCGAGCGTGACGTTGGCACCGGTGCTGTCCGTCAGGCAGACGGCGATCGTGTGGGTCACTGCCGCGGAGGCCGTGCCGACGAGCGTCATGCTCATCAACAAGGCGACGAGAAAACCTCCACCGCGCATCCAGCCGGCAGGGCGAACGGAACCCCTCATGGATACCTCCTGATCGGTCTCCCGACAAGGCGGATCCAGAGCCGGAACCGCACCTCCAGTGGCGGCTGCGCCGCAGCATCCTGGGGACTTACGGGCGATCAGATCCGATCGAAACTACGCGGCCTTCCATTGGGCAGTCAAGGGCCATTTGGTGTGGTTCTATGCAGTGTTTTCGGGGCCGATACTGATGGTGCGCCCGCCGACACCCAGTTTTCCACAATGCGTCGCAACGGAATCGGCAGGTATTCCAGGGACGCAGGGTGCGCCTTCATCGGCATCGACGGACAGACTGGGCCCGCTTCACTGTCCTGGTGCCCCTGCCCGCGCGCGAAAACTCGTCCGGCTCCCACGTCGATCGGGCCCAGGCGACCGGTCAGACGGTCGAGCCCGAGTCCATCGAATGGGCCCCGCCTGCTCGCCCGGTCTTCGAGCCTCCTGCGTAAGCTATGGCGCCCCCGGACGGACTCGAACCGCCGACGCAGGCCTTAGGACGGCCTCGCTCTGTCCACTGAGCTACGGGGGCGCGGGCTCCATCCTACCGCGCCGGGATCAGGACGCCGGCCGCGGAAC